>Ga0065721_10049766_pt1 | contig 27574 bp, 27 predicted proteins | sample Mesricmetagenome_FD_59108 | JGI IMG/M metagenome (GOLD analysis project Ga0065721, IMG submission 59108) | Mesophilic microbial community from rice straw/compost enrichment Sample: eDNA_1 v2 (version 2) | ecosystem: Engineered > Solid waste > Grass > Composting > Bioreactor | place: USA: Davis... | reverse complement strand
CGAGGTTTCGCCATACATCACCGCGCCGACGATGCGGTTCTGCTTCAGGACGAGGCGCTTGTAGACGCCGGCCGAGGCGTCGCGCAGCACGATCTCCTCGCGGTCGTCGCCATCTGCGAAGTCGCCGGCCGAATAGAGGTTGATGCCGGTGACCTTGAGCTGCGTCGCCGTCTCGACGGGACGGAAGGCGGCATCCTCCTTGATAAGCGTCTTGGCCGCGACGCGCGCCATGTCGTAGAGCGGCGCCACGAGCCCGTAACAGACGTTCTCGTGCTCGACGCACTCGCCGACGGCGAGAATGTCCGGGTCCGAGGTGACCATCTGGTCGTTGACGACGATGCCCCGCTCCACATAGAGGCCGGCGTCGACGGCGATGCGCGTCTCGGGGCGGATGCCGACGGCCATGACCACGATGTCGGCCGGATAGATGGTGCCGTCCTCCAGGAGCACGGCCTCCACCCTCTCCTCGCCGAGGATCGCCTTGGTCTGCGCCTTGACGTGGACCTTGATGCCGCGGCCCTCCAGCTCCTTCTTCAGGAGATAGCCGGCGGCGGGGTCGAGCTGGCGCTCCATGAGGTGGCCCATGAGGTGCAGCACCGTGACCTCCATGCCGCGCAGCTTGAGCGCCGCCGCGGCCTCGAGGCCGAGCAGGCCGCCGCCGATGACCACCGCCTTGGCGCCGGGCTTGCGCGCGGCCTCCACCATGGCGTTGACGTCGTCGAGGTCGCGGAAGGCCATGACGCCGGGCAGGTCCTTGCCGGCCACGGGAATGATGAAGGGCGCCGAGCCGGTGGCGATGAGGAGCTTGTCGTAGGACGTCTCGCCCCCCTTGGAGACGACGACCTTGCGCTTGCGGTCGATCTTCGTGACCGTCTCGCCGAAGCGGCAGGTGACGCCGTTCTCGGCATACCAGGCGGCGTCATGGGTGACGATGTCGCCGTAGGTCTTCTCGCCCGCGAGCACCGGCGAGAGCATGATGCGGTTGTAGTTGCCGCGCGGCTCCGCGCCGAAGAGCGTGACGTCGAAGGCGCCAGGGGCGGCTTCGAAGAGATGTTCCAGCGCGCGGCCCGAGGCCATGCCGGCGCCGACGACGACGAGTTTCTGGGTCATGTCCGTCAATCCGTTGTTCATTGGGCGGCGTAGCTGAGGCCGCCGGCGGCGCGGCGCTCCATGCGGCGGATGGCGAGGTGCATCCACACGAAGGAGACGGCGACGATGGCGAAGAGCAGCATGAAGCAGCTCGACCACAGGCCGGTGAGGTCGTTGAGCGCGCCGAAGGCGATCGGCAGGACGAAGCCGCCGAGCCCGCCGATCATGCCGACGAGGCCGCCGACCGCGCCGACGTTCTGCGGGTAATAGACCGGGATGTGCTTGTAGACCGCCGCCTTGCCGAGGCTCATGACGAAGCCGAGGACGAAGGCGACGGCGATGAAGAGCACGGGCCCGACCTCGACATGGAGCGCGACCGGCCCGTTGATGCCGCGCAGCACGTAGTCGCCCGTCGGCAGCGACAGGACGAGCGTGGCGAGCGCCGAGACGGCGAAGGTGCGATACATGACGGCGCGGGCGCCGATGCGGTCGGACAGGGCGCCGCCATAGGCGCGGAAGATGCTGGCCGGGATCGAATAGGCGGCGCCGACGATGCCGGCCGTCTTGATGTCGAAGCCGTAGACGCCGATGAGGTAGCGCGGCAGCCACAGGGCGAGCGCGACGAAGGCGCCGAAGACGAAGAAGTAGTAGAGGGCGAAGCGCCACACCTGCACGTTCTTCAGCGGCGCGAACTCCGACCAGAAGCTCTTCGGGGCGGGGGCCAGGCCGGCGCGGCGCGCCTTGATGACGGGGTCGTCCTCGGTGGCGAACCAGAAGACGAGCGCCATGACGACGAGCACCGCCGCCCAGATGAGCGCCACCGCCTGCCAGCCCCAGGCGATGAGGATGAAGGGCGCGACGAACTTGGTGACCGCGGCGCCGACATTGCCGACGCCGAAGATGCCGAGCGCCGTGCCCTGCCGCTCCGCCGGGTAGAAGCGCGCCACATAGGCGACGCCGACCGCGAAGGCGCCGCCGGCGAGGCCGACGCCCAGCGCGGCGGCCAGCATCTGCTGATAGGTCTGGGCGAAGGCGAGGAGGAAGGTGGCGATGGCCGCCGCCAGCATGGTGGCGGTGTAGACGAGGCGGCCGCCGTAGCGGTCCGTCCACACCCCGAGTGCCACGCGCACCAGCGAGCCGGTGAGGATGGGCGTGCCGACGAGGAGGCCGAACTCGGTCTCGGTGAGGCCGAGCTCGTCCTTGATGCGCACGGCGATGATGGAAAAGATCGTCCACACCGCAAAGCAGATGGTGAAGGCGATGGTGGACATGGCGAGAGCCCGCGTCGCTTCGTCCTTGCCGGGCGCAGCTTGGTGGGGTGCGGTCATCATCGGCTCCGTTGGCGGCTCGCGGCCGCGATGGGAAAAGCAAAACAAAAAAGCCGCCGGCCGGGCCGCACGCGCCTCCTCCGGCGGAAGCGCGGGTTCACCCGATCGGCAGCTTTGCCTGCGGCGCCCGCCCTTGGACGCCCTATGTCGGCCCTGACGGCCTTCGTCCTCTTTCCTGCACGAGGCGTGCCAACTCAAAGGAAGGCAGCGAATTTTTAGTTGTTACAATGCGTTGGAGCGCTTTGCCGGCGCTTTGGCAGCCTCTGCCCTGCCCTGCCGAATTGCCGAGCGGCGCAGCAATCCGCCCATTTCTTGTGCAGCGCACAACGGCGTCAGACAGGCTGAAACACTCCGCCCAAGCGCCCCTCGGGTCCCGGATGCGGTGCAGCACGAAATGATGCACTGCTGATCCGGGATCTATCCATCGCGCTGATGGCGCCTCCGGCAAGCTCCTGTGCTGGACCCCGGCTCGCATTCCGCTTCGCTCAATGCGTCCGGGGTACAAGGCGTGCCGGAGCAGTTCCGGTCGCACCTAGGCCGCGGCCTCCACGAAGCGGTGGCGCTCGTAGAGGAACTTCAGCACCGCCTCGCGGCAGCGCAGGTAGGTGCGGTCGGAGGCGAGCGCCAGCCGCTCGCGGGGGCGCTGCAGCGGCACGGTGAGCACCTCGCCGATGGTGGCGGCCGGCCCGTTGGTCATCATCACGATGCGGTCGGAGAGGAGCACGGCCTCGTCGACATCATGCGTGATCATGATCATCGTGTTGCCGAGCCGGGCGTGGATATCCATCATCTGGTCCTGCAGATGGGCGCGGGTCAGCGCGTCGAGGGCCCCGAAGGGCTCGTCGAGCAGCAGGATCTTCGGCTCCATGGCGAGTGCCCGGGCGATGCCGACGCGCTGCTTCATGCCGCCGGAGATCTCGCCCGGCCGCTTGTCGGCCGCATGGGCCATCTGCACGAGGTCGAGGTTCTCCATGATCCACGCGTGCCGCTCGGCCTTGCTCTTCCGGCCGCGGAAGACCTTGGTGACGGCGAGCGCCACGTTGTCGTAGACGCTGAGCCACGGCAGCAGCGAGTGGTTCTGGAAGACGACGGCGCGGTCCGGCCCCGGCGCATTGACCTCCCTGTTCTCCAGGAGCACGGCGCCGGAGGAGACCGGCGTCAGGCCGGCGACGAGGTTGAGCAGGGTCGACTTGCCGCAGCCGGAATGGCCGATGATGGAGACGAACTCGCCCTCGTCGATGGTGAGGCGGATGTCGCGCAGGACCTCGCTCACCTTGCCGCCGCGCGAGAAGCTCTTGCCGATGTAGTCGAGCTTGAGATAGGCGCTCATGGGTCTTCTCCCTCAGCTGGCCGCGGCACCGCGGGTGACGATGACGCCGACGAAGCCGACCAGCCGGTCGAGCAGGAAGCCGACGAGGCCGATGTAGACGAGCGCCACGATGATGTCGGTGAGGCGCGAGGAGTTCCACGCATCCCAGATGAAGAAGCCGATGCCGACGCCGCCCGTCAGCATCTCGGCCGCGACGATGGCGAGCCAGGAGAGGCCGGCGCCGATCCGGAGGCCCGAGAAGATGTAGGGCGCGGCCGCCGGCACCATGATCTTGAAGAAGAACTCCACCTGGTGGAGGCGCAGCACGCGGGCGACGTTGCGGTAGTCCTCGGGGATGTTGCGCACGCCGGCGGCAGTGTTGATGATCACCGGCCAGATCGCCGTGATGAAGATGACGAAGATCGCGGACGGCCGCGAATCCATGAAGGCGGCGAGCGAGATCGGCAGCCAGGCGAGCGGCGGCACCGTGCGCAGCACCTGAAAGATCGGATCGAGCCCGCGCATCATCCACACCGACTGGCCGACGAGCGCGCCGAGCAGCACGCCCGCCACCGCGGCGAGGCCGAAGCCGATGGCGACCCGCTCCAGCGAGACGATGACGCGCCAGCCGAGGCCGATGTCCTGCGTGCCGTTGACGAAGAACGGGTCGAGGATGAGGTCGCTGCTCTCGTTCCAGATCTCGCTCGGCGGCGGCAGCGACGACCCGGGACCCGAGAAGGCCACCTGCCACACGCAGAGGAGGACGAGGAGCACGACGAGCGGCGGGATGACCGACTGAGCGAAGCGTGTGCCAAGCGCGGCAAGATCCGGCCTGCGTGAGACAGCGGGCGGAAGGGTCACCACCGTCGCCTTCTGGCGCTCGGCGGGAAAGGGGGCGATCGCATCGCCCTTGATGGACGGCAATGTCATGGGGCTTGCCCTCGTTTGGCGGAAGGGGCGGCCGGCGCAGAGCGCCGGCCCGCGCTCACGAGACGGCCTTGATGGCGAGGCTGTCGAGATAGGCGGAGGGGTTTTCGGGATCGAAGGTCTTGCCGTCGAAGAACTTTTCCACGCCGCGGCTGTCACCGGCCGGCAGGTCGGCGAGGCCGAGGCCCTTGGCGGCCGCGAGCCACAGGTCCGAGCGGTTGGTGGCGTCGACCATGGCCTTGACGTCGACCGACGCGGGGAACTTGCCCCAGCGGATGTTCTCGATCATGAACCAGGTGTCGAGGCTCTTCCACGGGTAGGACGTCTCGCCCTTCTCGCCCCAGAACTTCATGAGCAGGTCGGAACCGGCGACGGTGCGGCCGTTGCCGTAGTTGATGTCGCCCCTGATGCGGCCGACGATGTCCTTGACCGGCACGTTGTACCATTGCCGCCGGCCGATGATCTCGGCCATCTCCTGCTTGTTCTCCTGTTTGTCGCACCACTGCTGGGCTTCCATCACCGCCATCAGGATGGCGAGGGTCGCCTTGGGGTTCTTGTCCACCCAGTCGGCGCGCATGCCGAGCACCTTCTCGGGATGGCGGAACCAGATCTCCCCCGTGGTCGTCGCAGTGAAGCCGATCTTCTGGTTGACGAGCTGCTCGTTCCACGGCTCGCCGACGCAGAAGCAGTCCATGTTGCCGACCTTCATGTTGGCCACCATCTGCGGCGGCGGCACGACGATGAGGTTGAGGTCCTTGTCCGGGTCGATGCCGCCGGCGGCGAGCCAGTAGCGGATCCACAGGTCGTGCGTGCCGCCGGGGAAGGTCATGGCGGCCGTCACCTCCTTGCCCGAGGCCTTCTTCTTCTCGAAGACCTCTTTCAAGGCGCCCGAGTCGAGCCTGACACCCGACTCGGCATATTCCTGCGCGACGGAGATGCCCTGGCAGTCCTCGTTGAGGTTGAGGAGCGTGTACATCGGCAGCTTCTGGCCGTTCTGCATCACGGCGCCGGAAGAATAGAGGTGGACCTTCGGCCTCAGGATGTGGCCGCCGTCGATGCCGCCGGCGCCGCCGCCGAGCGCCATGTTGTCGCGAGTCGCGCCCCAGGACGCCTGCTTCTCGATGGCGACGTCCGGCACCTCGTATTTGGCGAAGAAGCCCTTCTCCTTGGCGATGATGAGCGGGGCGGAATCGGTGAGCGCGATGTAGCCGAGGCGCGCACCGGTGACCTCGGGACCCGAGCCGGCGGCATGGGCGCCGGCCGGCAGCAGCGCCTTGGCGGCGAGGAAGGTCGCGGTGGCGCCGGCCCCCTTCAGGAAGGCGCGGCGCCCGGGAGCCATGGAAAGGGTGGTCGTCTGCGTCCGTTTCATATCGTCCCCTCTCAAGCAGGCGGCATCCGCGATCGGTCTGCTGCGCAACAAAAAAGCCGCCGGCCAGGACCAGGCGCCCTCCTCCCGGACGCGCTTTCCCTGATCGGCAGCTTTGCCAGCAGCGCCCGACGCTGGACGCCCTATGTCGGCCCTGTGGCCTCATGGAACGGCAACGCAGGAAGCGTGCCAGGTTCACCGAGCGCCGGGAGATCGTTATTTTTCAATGGATTAATTCTCACACGCCGAAAGGGCGGCCTGTGGACAAGCGACCAAGGCTTGGTCAGGTCGCGGCGGTATACCGCACCTTTGTTGTGCAGTGCACAAGGATGCTGACAATGCAGTCAGGCGCTCGGTGGGCGGCCGAGCGTCCCCTCACCCCGCTCGTGGGAGACGGGGTTGCGGCGCTCCTGCTGCGAGGGTCAGCACCGTGAACCGGCTCACACCGCCTCGGCCGCACCTTGCGCGGCGATATAGGCATCGAGATCGTCGGGATCGAACAGGCTGCCGTCGAAGAAGCCGTCGGGACCGAGGATCAGGCTGGCGCCGGCCGAGCCGACAGGGGTCGGCCGCGTCAGGGCGCCCTCCACCTTGGCATTGGCGCCGGGCAGCGCGACGCCGAGCGGCTTCAGCGCGGCGCGGTAGAGATCGGGCCGGTAGGTCTCGCGCGCAACGGCGGCATTCGCCGGCGTATGAAGCACCTGCCCCCAGCGCGCCATCTGGCTGTAGAACCAGAGCGCGTGGCTCTTCCACGGGAAGGTGGCGCCGCGCGCCTGCGGCACGAAAAAGTCCTCGACCTCCATCGCCACATCCGGCCCGATGGCGAGGCGGCCCGTGAGTGCCGGCATCAGCCATTCGGCCGGCCGGCCGACATAGGCGGGCGCCGACAGGATGGCGGCGAGTTCCTCCCGGTTGGCCGGATCGGCGCACCACTCGGCCGAGCGATAGAGCGCGCGCAGCAGGGCCGCCAGCGCCTCGGGCGCGGCCTCGGCCCAGCGGGCGTCGGCGGCGAGCACCTTCTCGGGGCTGGAGCGCCAGATCTTGGCCTTCACGGTCGCGATGCGGCCCATGCCCAGCATCACGGCCGCCGTGTTCCACGGCTCGCCGACGCAATAGCCGTCGACGACGCCGGAGCCGAGCGCATCCGCCATCAGGGGCGGCGGCAGGATGACGATCTCCACCGACCGGTCGGGATCGATGCCGCAGGCGGCGAGCCAGTAGCGCAGGTCGTAGTTATGGCCGGAGTGCGGATGGACGACGGCAAAACGCAGCGGCGGCAGGCCCTGCCGGCCGCGCTCCCGCACCACGGCGCGCAGCGCTTCCCCCGCCGCACGCGGGCCGAGGTCCGGCACGGCGCCGTGCCCGGCCATCGCCTGCCACAGGGCGTTGGAGACCGTGACGGCATTGCCGCCGAGGCCGAGCGCCATCGGCACCACCGAGCGCGCCGCGAGCGGCGTCAGGCCGAGGTTGCAGGCGATCGGCATCGGCGCCAGCACGTGCGCGACCTGGAAATGGCCGACGGCGAGCCTGTCGCGGATATTGGCCCAGGAGGTTTCGCGCACCAGCTTGAGCGCGACGCCCTCGGCCTCGGCGAAGCCCTTCTCGTGCGCCGCCACGACGAGCGCACTGTCGAGCAGCGGCATGAAGCCGGCGGCGATCTCGTGCGGCGCCTCGCTCATCCCTCGTCTCCCGGTTCGAGCAGCCCCGCGGCGGTCACGAGGCTCTGGGCGATCTCGGCGATCTTGCGGTTCTGGTTCATCGCCGTCTTGCGCAGGAGCGCATAGGCCGCCTCCTCCGTCATGCCGCGCGACTTCATGAGGATGCCCTTGGCGCGCTCGACGAGCTTGCGGTCCGCCAGTTCGCTGCGCGCCTCCTCCAGCTCCCGCGTCAGGCGGGCGAAGGCGTTGAAGCGGCTGATGGCCATGTCGAGGATGGGCTTGACCCGCTCCTGCTTCAGCCCGTCGACGACATAGGCCGAGACGCCGGCATCGACCGCCGCCTCGATGGAGGCCTGATCGGAGCGGTCGACGAACATCGCGATGGGGCGTTTCACGGCGCGCGAGAGCTGGAACATGTTCTCCAGCATGTCGCGGTTGGGATTCTCGAGGTCGATGACGATGACGTCGGGGTTGATCTCGGCGATGCGGCGGGCGATGCCGGTCACGTCATGCACCAGGGCGACGTTATCATGGCCGGCCTCGCGCAGCCCCGCCTCGATGATGGAGGCGCGGATGCGGTTCTCATCGATCACGAGAATGGCGAGCGACGCACGGGGCATGCCCGCATCATGCTCATGCCGCCGTTTTGTGCAACGCGGCATGCTGCAAAAAGATCGGGCACGCCTGCCGCTCGCGTAGCCGTTCGGCTGCCCGAAAACGGCCGTGGCGGTGCAGCGCGAAGGCGCTTAAGAATACGCTCGAGGCGCGCGAGCGATCGCGGCATGCCGGGAGAACGTCGATGTACCAGCCGCCCCATTTCCGCGAGGAGAGGCTCGAGGTCCAGCACGCGCTGATCCGCGCCCATCCCCTCGGCCTGCTGATCTCCTCGGGTGAGGATGGCCCCCTCGCCAATCCGGTGCCGTTCCTGCTCGATGCGGAAGCGGCCCCGAAGGGCGTGCTCAGGGCGCACCTGGCCCGCGCCAACCGGCAATGGCAGGCGCTCGCGGCCGGTGAGCCCGCCCTCGCCGTCTTCCAGGGCGTCGATACCTACGTGACGCCCTCCTGGTACGAGACGAAGAAGGAGACGGGCAAGGTCGTGCCGACGTGGAACTACGCCATCGTGCAGGTGCGCGGCCCGGTGCGCGTCATCGAGGACCGGGAATGGCTGCGGCGCCAGATCACGGCGCTGACCGCGCAGCACGAGGAGGGCCGCACGCAGCCCTGGGCCGTGACGGACGCGCCGGAGGATTTCGTGGCGGCGCAGCTCAAGGGCATCGTCGGCATCGAGATGACGATCGAGGCCATCGACGGCAAGTGGAAGGTGAGCCAGAACCGGCCCGCCCCCGACCGCATCGGCGTCGCCGAGGGCCTCTCGGCGGAGGCCGACCCGCAGGCCGCCCGGATGGAGCGGTTGGTGCGCGATTACGGCGGCCTGTCAAACCAATGACCGCGGCCGGCATCGCCACCATCGCGGCTGCCCTGACGATCTATGCTTCAATCGGCATTAGCTTGAACCGAGCCCCATTGTCGCTTTCCCATTCGACGGTCAGGCCAATATAATTAGCCAGTCGCTGAAACACGTATATGAGGTGGGGCTGCGATGGATATTTTTGACTCTCTAGGCAAGCTGGTACCCAAGCAAGCTCTTGAGAAGTTTTATGACGACGCGCTAAGCGGGCCAGCTCAAGAATTAGGGAGGCTCGGCACAGACACTCTAAAGACAGCTCGGCTAATATTGGCACCGCTCCAGTATGGCGCCGCGCTTCAAGAGCGCCTTGAGAGAGCTCTTGAACGAATCAGAGCCCGCGTCCCAGATGATCGCTTGATCGAAGCAAGACCAGAGATCATTGGTCCAACATTGGAAAACATGAGATACACGCAAGAAAACACCGAATTATGGGATATGTTCGAAGAGATATTAACAAAATCTGTTGATAAGAACCTACAAGCAACCATACACCCTTCATTTAGCCGCACCATCTCAGTCTTGAGTCGAGATGAAGCTTGGATCCTATACAGACTCCGGGACAATAATTTTAGCGTTGTCGACCGCCTTGACTACGATCGGTCAGAATATATGTTCAAGAATCGCGTTATAGAAAAAAGCGACCTACCAAAGAACGAATTATACTTGCCAGAATACATGGAGATGTATTACTCACATTTGGAGTCATTAAATTTGGCAGTGTGGCCAGTAGAAAAGCAAGAACCAATACACGCCTCCAGCGGAGGCCTGCAAACAGGCGTTCGACGTTATAGCAAGCTGATGCTGACTGACTTTGGAAAACTGTTCGTTGCAGCGTGCATTCCCGCAGAAGGATTTGAAAGACACGCAAAAGCTTAGCCGAAGCGGATCATCGGCGCGAGTCTGGTGGGCATCAAGACCTTCCTCATGACCGAATTCGGGTCACGTCACCATCAAGGAGATCGAACGCTACACGCGCGGCGTCCGGCAAAAGGCCCTCGCCGAGGCTGCCATGAACCGCATGGCGAAGGCGGCCGAGTGGCGGGAATTTCCCACCTCGTCTCCCACCTTGATTAAGTAATTGATATTAAATGGGAAATGGTGCCCAGAGCTGGAATCGAACCAGCGACACTGCGATTTTCAGTCGCATGCTCTACCAACTGAGCTATCTGGGCCCACGCTCGCCGCGCCTTGCGGCGCCGCTGCGGACGATGCGCTTATAGAGAGTGCGGCGGCGCCTGTCCAGCCGGGAGATGCTGGCATCCACAGGTCGGGCGATCCGTCGCTGCCGGCAGCACTGTCCCTGCCCTCATGCCGGGCCGGTCCCGGGCCGCCAGTCCCGGGGAAGCCCGCGACATGCTCCAAGGCGTGGATGGCCGGGACAGGCCCGGCCATGACGAGAGGGCCAGGACAAGATTGAAAGGGCGGTCGTCGCCGCGGTCGCGGTCAGTCCTCGCCGCCGCGGCGCCGGGTGCTCTCGCCGGCCTCGCCGTCGTCGGGCAGGTCGTCGTCCTCGGCGGCGGGGATGGCGTAGCCACCGCTCAGCCAGCGGTTGAGGTCGACGTCGGCGCAACGCGAGGAGCAGAAGGGTCGCCAGCGCTCGACGCGCGGCTTGCCACAGATGGGGCAGGCCGGAGCCCTCGCCTCGTCATTGGCCGGCTTCGCTTCGAAGTCCTTGATGGTCCAAACTCCCTGAGGCATCGGCGCCGTCACACGGCGTTGAGCCAGCTGAGGCGCACGGGGTAGCCCTCGCCCTCCAAGATGGCGACAGTCTCCTGCAGCGGCAAGCCCACCACCGCCGTGTAGGACCCGACGAGCTTGACGACGAAGCAGCCGGCAAGGCCCTGGATGGCATAGCCGCCCGCCTTGCCGCGCCATTCGCCGGAGGCGAGATAGCTCTCGAGCTCGTCGCGCGACAGGTTCTTGAAGCGCACGCGCGTCTCCACCACCCGCTCGCGCAGCTTGCCGGCGGGCGTCGCGACGCAGATCCCGGTGTGGACGCGGTGCACGCGGCCGGACAGCAGGCGCAGGCATTGCGCCGCCTCGTCCACCACCTCGGCCTTGGGCAGGATGCGCCGGCCGACGGAGACGACCGTATCGGCCGAGACGAGGAAGGCCTCGGCCAGTTCCTCGCGCCCGCGCGCCACGGCGAGCGCGGCCTCCGCCTTCTCGCGCGCGAGGCGCCGGGCATAGTCGCGCGGCTTCTCGCCCCGCCGGGGCGTCTCGTCGAGATCGGCCGGCAGGACGGCGTCGGGGTCGAGCCCCGCCTGCTGCAGGAGCGCGAGCCGCCTTGGCGAGCCCGATGCCAGTATGAGCCTGGGGCGCCAGCCGGCGGCGGGGTTGGGCTTCAACGACAAACCTTTCTCCGCATCGAACGTGGGGCCGGCCGCGCAGGGCGCGGGCGCGTCACTTGAAGCGGTATGTGATGCGCCCCTTGGTGAGGTCGTAGGGCGTCATCTCGACGAGGACACGGTCACCGGCGAGGACACGGATGCGATTCTTGCGCATCTTGCCCGCCGTATGGGCGATGATTTCGTGATCGTTCTCCAGCTTCACACGAAACATCGCGTTGGGAAGCAATTCGGTGACGACCCCAGGAAACTCGAGCAGCTCTTCTTTCGACATGCTCTGACCAGTTCTGACAGCGAAACGGCGCGGAACGTAATCGAAAGGCGAAGTCTTGTGAACTGGGCCATTGGAAGGATTTCACGCGCCCGTCGGCCCGCCGCCGGGCGCCTCTCCCGTGCTCTCGGCCGGCACGGCAGCGGTGCCCTCGCCTCCCTTTGCGCCGGCGGCGGCACGGGCCTCCGCGCGCGCCATGCGGCGGTAGCGCATGACGCCCACCGGAATGAGCGCGAGGTAGACGATCACGCCGATGGCGAGAACCTGGAAGGTGAAGCTGACGAGCAGTGCCGCGAAGAGGACGACGATGGCAAAGAGCGGCAGCACCTTCTCGCGCGGCACGCGGCTGCCAAGCGTCTTGCCGGCATAGGTCGGGATGCGGCTCACCATGAGGAAGGCGATGCCGACGAGATAGGCGGCGACGAAGGGCGCCGCGATTCCGTCGACCGGCAGGCCGAGCATGTGGAGATAGATGGGCAGGAGGGCGCAGATGGCCCCCGCCGGCGCCGCCATGCCGACGAAGTAGTTCTTCTGCCACTCCGGCCGGGCGGGATCGTCGATCATGACGTTGAAACGCGCGAGGCGCAGGGCCGCCGCGATGGCGAAGACGAGCGCCGCGATCCAGCCGATCGACCTGAGCTCGTGCAGCACGAAGCTGTAGAGGATGAGCGCCGGCGCGACGCCGAAATTGACGAAGTCGGACAGCGAGTCGAGCTCGGCGCCGAAGCGGGAGGTGCCCTTGAGCAGGCGCGCCACGCGCCCGTCGATGCCGTCGAGGATGGCGGCGATGACGATGGCGATCATCGCCAGTTCGAGCCGCTCCTCGATGGCGAGGCGGATGGCGGTGAGGCCGAGGCAGAGCGCAAGCAGGGTGATGACGTTCGGCACCAGCACGCGCAGCGGAATGGGCGTGAAGCGCCGGCGGCGCGCTTCCTCCGGATCCGGCGCGAAGGGCGGGAAAAGGTCAGTCATCGCGGATCATTCTCGGGCAAAGGCGCCGCTGGCACAACCTTCAGGCGCTGCGGAAGGCGCGGGGCCCCTCCTGCGATCTGAGATCGGCGATCACCGTCTCGCCGGCGATGGTGAGCTGGCCGAGCGCGACGAGAGGCTGGATGCCCGCCGGCAGATAGACGTCGACGCGCGAACCGAAGCGAATGAGGCCGAAGCGCTCGCCCGTGACGAGCGTATCGCCCTCGTGCACGAAGCTGACGATGCGCCGGGCGACGAGGCCCGCGATCTGCACCACGCCGATGCGATGCGGGCCGGATTCGATGACGAGGCCGTTGCGCTCGTTGTTCTCGCTCGCCTTGTCGAGCTCGGCGTTGATGAACAGGCCGGGCGTGTAGACGATGCGCGCGATGCGGCCGGGAACCGGCGCGCGGTTCACGTGGCAGTCGAAGACGTTCATGAAGATGGAGATGCGCGTGTGCGGCTCCTCGCTCAGCGCGAGCTCCGGCGGCGGCACGACCGTGGCGATGCCGCTGACGCGCCCGTCCGCCGGTGCGATGACGAGGCCGTCGCGCGTCGGCGTCACGCGCTCGGGATCGCGGAAGAAGTAGCAGATCCAGAGCGTGATGATGAGGCCGATCCAGCCGAAGGGCGCCCACAGGTGCCCGAGGACGAGCGAGGCCACCGCCGCGATGGCGATGAAGGGATACCCCTCCTTGTGGATCGGCGTCAGCGTCTTGCGGATCGATTCGTAGATGGACATCTCTTGCTCTCGCATCGGCACTGTGCCGCCGGGACCAGGAAGCCGTCCCCTTGGCGGAAATCTTCAGCCGGCCGGTGGAAGCCGGTTCCGTCATGAAACCGCAAACCCGGCGGGCGCGCGCCGTTGCGGCAGCGGCGCTGCTCGCAACCCGCGCCCCACACGGGACCCGCGTGGCGCAGTGGGATGGCAGGCCTTGGCCCGCCCGTCAACCCGCCGTCAGGCTCATGCGCAGGCTTTCGCCCTCCTCCTCGGCGGCGCGCTTGAGCCTCTCACGCGCCTCGTCGGCCTCGCGCTGGCGGTTCCACATGGCGGCATAGAGGCCACCGGCCGCCAGGAGCGCGTCATGCGTGCCGCGCTCGGCGATCACGCCCTTGTCGAGCACGATGATCTCGTCGGCACCGACGACGGTGGAGAGGCGGTGGGCGATGACCAGCGTCGTTCGGCCGCGCGACACCCGGTCCAGCGCGTCCTGGATCTCCTTCTCGGTGAAGCTGTCGAGAGCCGAGGTCGCCTCGTCGAGCACCAGGATGGGCGGGCCCTTCAGGATGGTGCGGGCGATCGCCACCCGCTGCTTCTCGCCGCCGGAGAGCTTGAGGCCGCGCTCGCCGACCGGCGTGTCGTAGCCCTCCGGCAGGGAGCGGATGAAGGTGTCGATCTGCGCGAGGCGCGCGGCCTCGGCGACCTCCTCCTCGCCCGCCTCCCAGCGGCCGTAGCGGATGTTGTAGCCGATGGTGTCGTTGAACAGCACCGTGTCCTGCGGGACCATGCCGATCTTCTCGCGCAGGCTCGCCTGCTGCACGGCCGCGATGTCCTGGCCATCGATGAGGATGCGCCCGCCGCTCGGCTCGTAGAAGCGGAAGAGCAGGCGCGAGATGGTCGACTTTCCGGCACCCGACGGTCCGACGATGGCGACCGTGCGCCCCGCCGGCACCTCGAAGGAGATGCCCTTGAGGATCTCGCGCTCCGGCACATAGGAGAAGCGCACGTCCTCGAAGCGCACCGTGCCTTCGCCGACGGCGAGTGGCTTGGCGCCGGGCCTGTCGCTCACCTCCGGGTGGCGGGCGAGGATCGAGAACATGTCGTCGATGTCGATCAGCGCCTGCTTGATCTCGCGATAGAGCATGCCCATGAAGTTGAGCGGGATGTAGAGCTGGATCAGCATGGCGTTGACCATGACGAACCCGCCGACCGTGGTGCGGCCGGCCCGCACGTCGAACACCGCCATGACCATGGCCGCCGTCAGGCCGAGCGTGAAGATGATGGCCTGGCCGGCGTTGAGCACGGCGAGCGAGGTATAGGTCTCGACGCTGGCGCGCTCGTAGCGCTCCACGGAGCGGTCATAGCGGCGGATCTCGCGCTCCTCGGCGCCGAAATACTTCACCGTCTCGTAGTTGAGCAGCGAATCGACGGCCTTGGTATTGGCGTCGGTGTCGGATTCGTTCATGCGCCGGCGGATGCCGATGCGCCACTCCGTCGCCTGGTAGGTATAGGCGAGATAGACGACGACCATGGCGAAGACGACGGCGGCGTAGCGCCAGTCGAACTGCAGCCAGAGGATGGCCATCACCAGCACGAACTCGATGATCGTGGGCACGAGCTGCAGCACCGCAAGGCGCACGAGTTCCTCGATGCCGGTGCGACCACGTTCGAGGACGCGCGTCAGCCCGCCCGTCTTGCGCTCGAGATGAAAGCGCAACGACAGCTGGTGCATGTGCTCGAAGGTCTTGAGCGCCAGGCGCCGCACGGCGTTCATGGCCACCGACGCGAAGACGCCGTCTCGCAGCTGGGTGAGCCCGGCCATGAGCATGCGGGTGAGGCCGTAGAGCACCGTGAGCGCCACGGCCCCCGCCCACAGCGGCGCCGTCACGTCGGCATTTGCGCCGCCGAGCTCGCCCGTCAGCGCGTCCGTCGCCCATTTGAAGCTGTAGGGCATCAGGACGGTGACGATCTTCGCCGCCAGGAGCAGGGCGAAGGCGATATAGATGCGCAGGCGCAGGTCCGCCCGGTCATGCGGCCAAAGATAGGGCCACAGCCGGATCATGGTGCCTGCGATACCCGGCCGGTGCGGCGCCGCGGCAGGCCCCTGAGCGGCCTTTTCCGGCGCAGCGACGCCGGTTGCTTGGTCAGCCATTCGGAATGATTCCAGACAAAACGAGCCCCTGATATAGGCCCGTCCGCCCGTTTGTGCACCCCGTGGATGACAGGCGTGCGGTGGCGAACCGCGGCGCTTCCGCCGGAAGCGCCGCGCCGCCGGTCACTGTTGCGCGCCGCCGCTGGGCAGCACGAAGACCTGGCCGGGATAGATCAGGTCCGGGTTACGGATCTGCTCCTGGTTGGCATCGTAGATCACCGTGTAGCGGATGCCGTGGCCGTAGATGCGCCGGCTGATCCGCCACAGGCTGTCGCCGCGGGAAACCGTGGCGGTGCGCACCTCGGGCACCACGACGACACCCTCACCGCCGGACGGGCGGGCACCTTCGGCCGGCGCCGCCCCGCCCTGCCCGGCCGGAACGCCGGAGACCTCGGGCGAGACCGGCCCGGTCGGCGACACCGTCCCCTGCGCGGCAGGGGCGCCCGCCGCCGCTTCCGGCCCGGGCATGGTGAAGGGCACCTCGGCGCGCGACAGCACGGCCCCGGTGCCGGGATCGACGTCGTCGAGACGCACCCGGTAGTCGCCGGGCGCCACGCCGCGCTCGACGGAGAAGGACAGGCGCCCGTCGGCCGGCACATTGCCTGCGGCCAGATAGCTCTCGTTGAGATAGAGCCGCACCGTCGCACCGGGAGCCCCGCGGCCGGACACGAAGAGCCTGCCCCCGCTCTCGACATCGACCGCATCGATGGCGACCCCGACCCGCTCGGCCGGCTGCCCCGCCGCCGGCGCATCCGCGGCCGCTGGCGCGCCGGTCGCGGGAGCCGTGGGTGAAGCACCTGCAGGCAGCTGCGCCTGCGCGGCGCCGCCCTCGGCCGGCTGGGCGGGCGATGCATCCTGCCCGCCGGTCTGCGTACCCTGTTGCCCGCTCGCCTGCGCGCCGGGCATTGCCTGGGCGAGGGCGGTCCCCGGCCGCGACAGCACCTGCGTGGGTGCGTTCGGCGTGGCGAGGGCCACCATGGGCTGCTGCTTCCTGTCGTCGGCGACGACCACGGTGACCGACTGGCCGGAGGTCCGCGTGCGCCCCTCGGCATCGGTCAGGCGCAGGGTCAGCTCGAAGGTGCCGGCCGGCAGGGCCGGCGGCGTCATGGCGAACTGGCCCGCGGCATCGGTCGAGGCCTCGGCGAAGGGCTCGCCGTTGCGCAGAAGCTCGACCTTGCCGTTGGGCGCGGCGCGGCCGGCGATGACGGCCTCGCCATTCGGCTCGACGCGGACGATATCGAAGGACGGCACGACCGGCTGCGGCGCCGCCGGCGTATCGACCGGCGCCCGCGGCGCCGCGGGCACGGCACCGGCCTGCTGCTGCGTCCCGCCGGCCGTTTCGCCCTCAGCCGCTCCCTCGTCCTTGGCCGTCTCGCCGGACGCTTTGTCGTCGGCCTTCCTCGAGGGTTCCGCAGGTGTATCCCGGGCGGGAGTGTCCGTTGCTGCAACGGGAACCTCGCGCTGCGTCTCCAGCCCGGCCTCTCGCGGAATGCCGAAAAGATAGATGATGAGCCCCAGGGCGATAACCCCTGCGACCGCAATGGCAATTTGCGAGTTGCGGGACAGGACCATAATACGACTAACCCCCGATTATCCGATTGCCCAAGCTAGCGGCGTTGACGTGCGCTCGCCATATCCTTCTGAGCCGGCGGCACATTTACGCCCTCCGGCGGCAGTCCTTGCCACACCAACCTTGCCTGTGTCGTTCCGGTACATCTCACGCTTCGTGACTTGACCGGAGGCGCCGGGACAAGCAAACCCCTAGGCTATGAGCAAGATTCGATCCATTTGCGTCTATTGCGGCTCGGCCGCCGGGGACGAGCCTGCCCACGCGGCTGCGGCAAAAACACTCGGCGCCGCCATGGCCGAGAAGGGCATCGGCCTCGTCTACGGGGGCGGCAACATCGGCCTCATGGGCACCGTGGCGCGCGCCGTGCTGGATGCGGGCGGGCGCGTGACGGGCATCATCCCGGAATTCCTCAAGAAGCGCGAGGTGATGCTGACCGACGCGCAGGAGACGATCGTCGTCCCCGACATGCATACGCGAAAGCGCATGATGTACGAACGGGCGGACGCCTTCGTCGCCCTGCCCGGCGGCATCGGCACCCTGGAGGAGCTCGTCGAGCAGCTCACCTGGGCCCAGCTCGGCCAGCACCGCAAGCCGGTCCTCCTGCTCAACACGCAGGACTTCTGGCGTCCGCTGCTGCAGCTCTTCGCCCATATGCGCAACGAAGGCTTCATCCGCCCCGGCTTCGAGGTGTCCTACCTCGTCGCCGAGAAGGTGGGCGACGTGATACCGATGATCGAGCAGGCGGCCGCCCGGGTCAGCGACGAGGAGCGGGAAGCCAAGATGCCGCTCGGCGAGCGGTTCTGATGATCCACTCCACGCGTCATGGCCGGGCTCGTCCCGGCCATCTACGGCTTTGACGCGACGTTCTGGAGCGCGGATGCCCGCAACAGGCGCGGGCAGGACGGCGGGCACCCTCACTCCTTGCCCGCGCCGCTCCTGACGAGCTTGTAGACGATCGAATCCGTCAGCGCCTGGAACGAGGCATCGATGATGTTGGCCGAGACGCCGACGGTGCACCAGCGCTCGCCGGTCTCGTCGCCGGATTCGATGAGGACGCGCGTAACGGCGTCCGATCCGCCCTGGAAGACGCGCACCTTGTAGTCGAGCAACTCCAGTCCCTCGATGAAGCGCTGGTACTTGCCGAGGTCCTTGCGCAGGGCGACGTCGAGGGCGTTGACGGGGCCGTTGCCCTCGGCGGCGGAAATGAGGATTTCCTCCCCCACCTTCACCTTGACGATGGCCTCCGCCACGGTGACGAGCTCGCCGATGGCGTTGTAGCGCCGCTCCACGTTGACGCTGAAGCGCTCCACCGCGAAGAACTCCGGCACCTCGCCGAGGACACGCTTGGCGAGCAGGAAGAAGGAGGCGTCCGCCCCCTCGTAGGCATAGCCCTGGGCCTCCTTGTCCTTCACCGCCTCGAGCAGGCGGGAGATGCGCGGGTCGCTGCGGTCGACGTGGAGCCCGACACGCTCGAGCCCGGCGAGCAGGTTCGACCGGCCGGCCTGGTCCGACACCAGCACTTGCCGGACGTTGCCGACGCTCTCCGGCGCCACGTGCTCGTAGGTGCGCGGGTCCTTCAGCACGGCCGAGGCGTGGATACCCGCCTTGGTGGCGAAGGCGCTCGCGCCGACATAGGGCGCGTGGCGGTTCGGCGCGCGGTTGAGGATCTCGTCCAGCGCGCGCGAGAGCTGGGTGATACCGGCCAGAGCCTCCTCGTCGACGCCGATCTCGAACCGGTCGGCGAAGCCCGCCTTCAGCTTCAGCGTCGGGATCAGGCTGATGAGATTGGCGTTGCCGCAGCGCTCGCCGAGGCCGTTGAGCGTGCCCTGCACCTGCCGGGCTCCGGCCTTGACCGCGGCGAGCGAGTTGGCGACGGCACAGCCCGTGTCGTCATGGGCATGGATGCCGAGATGGTCGCCGGGCACGTGACGCGCCACGTCGGCGACGATGGCGGCGACTTCCTCCGGCAGGGTGCCGCCGTTGGTGTCGCACAGCACCACCCAGCGCGCGCCGGCCTCGTAGGCAGCCTTGGCGCAGGCGAGCGCATAGCCGCGGTTGGCCTTGTAGCCGTCGAAGAAATGCTCGCAATCGAGCATCACCTCGCGCCCGGCGGCCTTTGCCGCCGCGACGCTCTCGCGGATGCCGGCGAGGTTCTCCTCGAGGCTGGTCTCCAGCGCCACGGTGACCTGGTAGTCCCAGGACTTGGCGACAAAGCAGATGGTGTCGGCCTTCGCCTCCAGCAGCGCCGCCACGCCGGGATCGTTGGCGACCGAGCGGCCGGCGCGCTTCGTCATGCCGAAGGCGGCGAACTTCGCCCGCTGCGTACGCTTGGCCGCGAAGAACTCGGTGTCGAGCGGGTTGGCGCCGGGATAGCCGCCTTCCACATAATCGATGCCGAGCTTGTCGAGCAGGCCAGCGATGAGGCGCTTGTCCTCCAGCGAGAAGCCGACGCCCGTGGTCTGGGCACCGTCACGCAGGGTTGTGTCGTAGAGATAGACGCGCTCTCGCGTTGTCATGACGCTTGTCCCTCCCCTGCCGCGGGCAGGGCTTTTTCCATGCGGGTGCTGCCGAGCCACTCCTCGCCGCGCATGACCGTGTTGCGGTGTTGGGCGATATAGCCGCGCTGTTCGAAGAAAGGCCGCGCCGTGTCGCTCGCATCCGTCGTCAGACGTGTCGCCGCGCGGGCGCCGGCCAGCTTCTCCAGGGCGTCGCACAGGACGTTGCCGACGCCCCGGCGGGCGAATTCGGGATGCACGTAGATCATGTCGATGTGATCGGCGCCCTTGAGCGCGGCAAAGCCCACCGGCATGCCGCCGACGGTGGCGACGATGGTCAGCATGCCGGCGAGCGTGTCGCCGAAGGCCGCCTCGTCGTCGGCGAGCATCATCCATGCCTCCTGCTGCGCCTCGCTGTAATCCTCGCCCGTCAGCTCCTCGATGCTGGCGCGGAAGATCAAGGCGAGCTCCGGCACGTCCGCGGGCAGGAACGGCCTGAGCGCGGGAGCAGGCATCGCCTGGGCGTTCATCGCTTCACCTCCCAGGTGGTGACGGGCTCGCCCGTCGCGGGGTCCTTGCCATCCTTCAGCTGGATGCCCATGGCGGCGAGCTCGTCGCGGATGCGGTCGGACTCGGCCCAGTCCTTCGCCTTGCGGGCCGCGAGACGGGCGGCGATGAGAGTGTCGACTTCGGCAAGGAGCTCGGGAGCTATACTCAGCTCATCTCGCTCCAGATCAATTCCGAGCAAACGCGCACATCCGACCAACCGTCCAGTACTGTGAATACCTAGATCACTCGGGGGCGTTTCTGGCGCAGGGCCGGGGCCAGAAAAAACCCCGAATGCTCGCGCGGCATAGCGCGACATCAAACTGAGCGCCAACGGAGTGTTTAGGTCGTCCTTCAATGCTGAAGCGAAGTCAGATGGAATTTCAATTGTCCCGACGCCCGTTTCGCGAACGATTCTCTTCCACCGTTGCAGCGTCTTCTCCGCCTCCTCCAGCGCCTTCACCGTCCAGTCGATCGGCTGGCGATAGTGGGTGCGCAGCATGGCGAGGCGCAGCACCTCGCCCGGCCAGGAGCGGCCGCCGAACCTGTCCGTCGCGAGCAACTCGTTGATCGTGACGAAGTTGCCGAGCGACTTCGACATCTTCTCGCCCTCGACCATGAGGAAGCCGTTGTGCAGCCAGAAGTTGGCCATGCGGCCGGTGTCGAAGGCGCAGCAGCTCTGGGCGATCTCGTTCTCATGGTGCGGAAAGACGAGGTCGATGCCGCCGCCGTGGATGTCGAAGACGTTCTTCATCGGGTCTTCGCAGGTGAGGCCGCCGCCGAAGGGCTCGAGGAGCTTCGCCATGGCCATGGCCGAGCACTCGATGTGCCAGCCCGGCCGGCCCTTCGCCGCGATGCCGCAGGGGCTCTCCCACCCCGGCTCGCCCTCCTTCGAGGGCTTCCACAGGACGAAATCCATCGGGTCGCGCTTGTAGGGCGCGACGTCGACGCGCGCGCCCGCCAGCATCTCGTCGAGCGAGCGGCGGGCGAGCGTGCCGTATTTCGGCGCCTTGCCGCGCGCGTCCATGGCGCCCGGGGAGAAGAGCACGTGGTCCTCGGCCACATAGGCGACGCCGCGGGCGACGAGCCGCTCGATGATGGCCTTCATCCCCTCGATATGGGCCGTGGCGCGCGGCTCGGCGCTCGGCGGAAGGACGCCGAGCGCGGCAATGTCCTCGTGGAACTGCGCCTCCGTCTTCTCCGTGACCTTCGCGATGGCCTCGTTGAGCGGCAGGTCCGGATAGTCGCGGGCGGCGCGGGCGTTGATCTTGTCGTCCACGTCCGTGATGTTGCGGACGTAGGTGACGTGGTTTTCCCCATAAATGTGCCGCAGCAGGCGGAACAGCACGTCGAAGACGATGACGGGCCGCGCGTTGCCGATATGGGCATAGTCGTAGACCGTCGGACCGCACACGTACATGCGCACGTTCACCGGGTCGATGGGCCGGAAGTCTTCCTTGGTGCGCGTCAGCGTGTTGTGGAGCCGCAAGATCGCTTCAGACATGAGATGTCCCCTAGAGCATTTTCCGCCGAGGTGGATGCCGGTTCGGCGAAGAAAATGCTCTGTTCTTAAAGATGGACGCTCTTTTCGCTTCAACCGAAGCGAAAAGAGCTATCGCCGCCGGCCGGGAGGCAATCCGATCTTTGTGAGAGAACAGGACGGCTCCAGCCAGCGGAAACGCTAGCTGCAAATAATGATCGGGCGAATGATCGCGTTGGCCGTCGTCATGGCCGCGATGTTTGCCTTTTCGGCGAGAATCCGTCAAGAGACCTCCGCCGCGGATGCGCGGGCCGCACCCTGATGTGCGTCAGCGCACCTCTTGCCGTGGAACTTTCAGGCTTTGTTCAGCTTCATCATGGAGAGTGCCCCCGGGCCTCGCCGAACCAACCCTCGCCGCCAACAGACACGTCTCCCATGCGTCGCGCCTTCGTCCTGACCGGTCTTGCCGTCCACCTCATCGCGCTCGCCTTCCTCCTGCCCGCCGCCGTCACGGCGTCGCCGGCGGACGAGGCGACCTTCATCATCCCGGCAAGCGACGGCTACGGTGTCGCGGAATGCCTCGCGACGGGCGGCGATTGCGCGGCCGGCGTGGCGCAGGCCTGGTGCACGGCGCAGGGCTATACACGGGCGACGCAGTTCGGCGTCATCGATCGCAGGGAGGCGACCGGCTCGCTGAAGGAAGAGGTGGCCGTGACGAGCCGCCGCAGCGCCCCGTCCGTCTCCATCACCTGCTCCGTCGCGCCCTGAGCGTAGTGCCCGCCGGACTGACCCGGGCGGGCTGCATCGGCGCTCTCCTCAGCTCTTCAGCCAGTCGGCGCAGCGCGGCGCCTCGCTGTCGCCCCAGGGCATGATGGGCACGCTCGAGGTGGAGTTCTTCGGCGAACCCTCGATGATCCTGTCGGAATAGACCAGGTAGACCAGCACGTTGCGCTTGACGTCGCAGCCGCGCACGATCTGCATGCGCTTGAAGACGAGCGAGCGCCGCTCGCTGAAGACGACCTCGCCCTGCTCGAACTTGCCCTTGAAGCTGATCGGTCCCACCTGCCGGCACGAGAGCGAGATGTCCGACACCTCCTCGGCGACGCCGAACATGCCCTTGACGCCGCCGCGCTCGGGCAGCGTGTAGTGGCAGGCGACGCCATCGGCCACGGGGTCGTCGATGCCGTAGACGGCGAGCTTGTCGTCCGGGGTCAGCATCTTCCACACGGTCGATTTCTTGAAGATGAGATCGGGGCCGTCCGCGTGCGCCGGCACCGCGGCCGCGACCATCACGGCCGCACCCGCCGCGGCTGCCATGAGAAACCGACGAAACGCCATGCATCCTCTCCTGCAGAACTGCAGGATCATATGGGCAGCCTATCCGCCCTGCACCAGCCTCGATCGACGCAATCGCAGCATCACATCGGAAAAAATACAAACTATTGATTTTGTTTGATTTTGCGCCTCGGTGACGTTAGCCCTGCGCACGGGGGCAGGCTGCACGGCATTCGAGCGACCAGGGAGCCATGCATGACGGGAACGTTTCAGATCGTATCGCCGCGACGTGTCGCGCGAACGGAATGGGTGCTGTGCCTTGCGGCCAGCGTCGTGGCGGCCGCGGGTCTTGCACTCGTGCCGCACCAGCGCTCTGCCGGCCAGCAGCTGACGGTGACGCGCCCGCTGCCCACCGCCTTTCCCGTCCAGCCGCGGATCAGGCTTACCCCGCCTCAGGCGGGCGCGTGGCAAACGCAGCAGATCTTGTGGCCATCGAGGTCGCGCATATAGGCCCCGTAGTAATCCGGATGATAGTGCGGCCTCAGGCCGGGCGCACCCTCGTCGCTTGCGCCCGCAGCGAGCGCCGCACGGTGGAAGGCGTCCACCACCGCGCGCGAGGACGCGACGAAGGCCACCGTGACGCCATTGCCGACGCTGGGAGCATGGCCGTCGATCGGCCGGCCGATCCAGAACTGGGGGAGGCTTTCCGGCCCGGCCGCATAGCCGAGCCAGCCGTGCTCGCGCTCGTCGAACTGGCACGCGATGCCGAGCACCGCCAGGACGGTGTCGTAGAAGCCCTTGGCGCGCTCGATGTCGGATGTCCCCAGCGTGACGTGGCTCAGCATGTCGCCTCCTCGCATGTTGTCCGGCTGGCCGCCGGCGGCATGGAGGTTCTAGCGCACCCGGCTTGATCGCGATTGCGGATTTCGCCGGTTCAATCCATGCGCCGCCGATGGCCACGCACCCACGCCGGTCAATCCGGCGCGCGGACCTCCTGCTCGATCGCCCCGAAGATGGACTGGCCGGCCGCGTCGCGCATCTCGATGCGCACGGTGTCGCCGAAGCGCAGGAAGGGCGTATGCGCCTCGCCGTGGAGGATCGTCTCCACCATGCGCTGCTCGGCGATGCAGGAATAGCCGCGCCCGCCGTCCGCGACGGGGCGCCCCGGCCCGCCGTCGGCGTCCCGGTTCGACACCGTGCCGGAGCCGATGATGGTGCCGGCGCCGAGGCGGCGGGTCCTTGCGGCATGGGCGATCAGGGTCGGGAAATCGAAGGTCATGTCCTCGCCGGCGTTCGGGCAGCCGAAGGCCTTGCCGTTGACGTAGGAGGACAGCGGCAGGTGCAACCGTGCCCCGTCCCACGCGGGGCCGAGTTCGTCGGGCGTCACGGCCACCGGCGAGAAGGCCGACGAGGGCTTCGACTGGAAGAAGCCGAAGCCCTTGGCCAGTTCCCCCGGCACGAGCGCGCGCAGGGAGACGTCGTTGGCGAGCATGACGAGCCGGATGAGCCCGCGTGCCGCCGGCGCATCGCTGCCCATCGGCACGTCGCCCGTGACGACGGCGATCTCCGCCTCGAAATCGATGCCCGCAGCCTCGTCCGCCGCCACGATGGCCTCACGCGGGCCGAGCAGCGCATCGGAGCCGCCCTGGTACATCAGCGGATCTTCCCAGAAGGAGGCCGGCATCTCGGCGCCGCGCGCCCGGCGCACCAGCGCGACGTGATTGACATAGGCCGAGCCGTCCGCCCACTGGAAGGCGCGCGGCAGCGGCGCGGCGCAATCGTGCTCGTGGAAGCGGAAGGCGGGCACCGAGCCGTGCTCGAGCTGCTCGGCGAGGTCCGAGAGGCGCGGGGCGAGGCGCTCCCAGTCGTCGAGCGCAGCCTGCAGGGTCGGCGCGATGAAGAAGGCATCCGTCGCGCGGGTGAGGTCCCTCGAGACCACGACGAGGCGGCCGTCGCGGCCGTGCTTGAGCGAGGCGAGTTTCATCTGGGTCGTTTCCTCCCCGGCGAGAACCGTCGCCGGCACGGCCTGTTCCGGACGGGCAGCTTAACCCGGTTCGGCGCCGCGCGCGCCGTGTCTCTCGCTTCTCGGGGGTTGCCGATCTTTGCAGGCAGCGCCATCTCGGGTATTCGATCAAATCCATTAGATCTTTCGGGCTGCGCAAAGAGGCAGCGGGCGAACGCTGTATCGTGTGCAGGTGTCCCGGACCGACGGGCGACCGGCAAGAGGCAACGACCTGTAGCAAATGAAACCGATATCGACGGATCCGGCGGCTGCCGCCCCGCCCGCGAGGCGGGCCAGTCTCGCACTCTCCACCTTCCTGCCCTACCGGCTCAACGTCGTGGCCCAGCTCGTGGCCGAGGCGCTCGCCGAGAGCTATGCGGAGACCTTCGGGCTCGGGATACCCGAATGGCGGGTCATCGCCACGCTCGGCGAATACGACGAGATGACGGCGCGCGACATCGGCCGCCACAGCCGCATGCACAAGACGAAGGTGTCGCGGGCCATCAGCGCGCTCGACGAGCGCGGGCTCATCGACCGACGGTCCAACGAGGAGGACCGGCGCGAGGCTTTCGTCTCGCTGTCGCGCGAGGGCCGCGAGACCTACGCCGCCATCGTGCCGATCGCGCTCGGCTTCGCGGAGCGGCTGACCGATGGCGTGCCGCAGGAGGACCTCGCCGCCTTCGGCCGCGTCATCGAGCATCTCATGCAGCGCTGCGCCGCGTTGCACGAGGAGCCGCCGGCGATTGATCAGTGAGGCGTGCTCGGCTAAGCCATTGATGGGTGCTCGTCGCCGTCCGCCTGCGTGGAGGCGGGCCGGCGACACACTTTGGTCGATGTCTCGTTGTCCTAATCCGCCGGTCTTGCGTTATCCGTCCGCTGCCCTGCCGCCCCGAGAAGGATCGATGGTTGCCCGCCCTCTGAAGATCGCCCTCGCGACCGTCGCCCTCGTTGTCGCCGCCTCCTCCGCGCTCGCGCAGTCGCCGGTCTGCGACCGCTACCGGGCCGAGCTCGCCTCGCTGCAGTCGGGACCGGACCCGCGCGCGCGTCAGTATGAGACGGCGGCGCGGCGCCAGCGGCAGGAGCTCGACCGCACGCGCGCCTATTTCGACCAGCTCGGCTGCAGCCGGGGCCGCTTCCTTTTCTTCGGCGATGCGCCGCCGCCGGAGTGCAGCGGCCTCGCCGGTCGCCTCCGGCAGATGGAGAACAACCTCGAGCAGTTGCTGGCCACCGCCGACCGTCTCGGCGGCGGGCCCGGCATCGAGCAGCGCCGCCGCCACCTGCAGGGGATGATCGCCCGCGAATGCGAGCCCGGCGGGCGTCCGCGGGGCTTCTTCGAAAGCCTGTTCGGTGGCGGCCCGCCCCCGGACGAGCCGGTGCCCGAGATGACCGAGGTGCCCCTCGACGAGGCCCAGCGCTTCGGCGGCTCGCGCGCGGTCTGCGTGCGCACCTGCGACGGTTATTTCTTCCCCCTCGGCGCGAGCCCCGGCGGCCGGGAAGGCGGGCGCAGCATGTGCCAGGCGATGTGCCCCGGCGCCGCGACGGACCTTTATTTCATGCCCCAGGGCGGCGCCATCGAGCAGGCGGCGAGCTGGACCGGCCAGCCCTATACGGCGATGCCCAACGCCGGCCGCTACAAGAAGACCTTCGATCCGGCCTGCACCTGCAAGGGCCAGAACGAGACCTGGGCCCAGGTGCTGCAGCGGGCGGAACAGATGATCGAGGGCCGCAAGGGCGACCTCATCGTCACGGCCGAGAAGGCCGAGGAGCTGTCACGTCCCAAGCGGGAGGAGCCGCCCCAGCGGAACCGCGCGCAGGAGGTCAGGAAGCCGGCCGCGGAGGCGGAAGAGGAAGCGGGCGAATCGGCGAGCGCCCTGCCCACGGGCTCGAGCGAATCCTCGGGCATCGATGCCGGCGCCATCGAGGACACCGGCCCGACCGTGGACCAGCACGAGGGACCGACGCAGGACGTCACCCGCCCCGACGGCGTGCGCACCCGCGTGCGCATCGTCGCCCCGAACGTCGTCGCCGTGCCGAAGGTCGAGGCGCCGGCACCGAACAGGTAGGGCAGCCTGCCCCCATGGGGCACGCGTTGCCTCATGTCACACCCGTCGCACGGCCGTGCGCTTTGACCTCTCCGCCTTGCTTGAAGGGCGGCGACCGCGAGCGTGAAAGGATACCGCCAGCTTAGGGGCGGCAGGACCAAACGCACGGCATTGCCGTTGTCTTCCCATCGTCTCCATCGTCATGCCCGCGCTTGTCGCGGGCATTCCTGCCGCAACGCCAGCGTCTGGCTGACAGTCTGTATGGCCGCGACAAGCGCGGCCATGACGGCGAGGGAGGCGTTGCGCCGGGAGCGTCTCGGCCGGGCTCGTCCCGGCCATCCACGCCTTTGAACTTGCACGACTTTCAAGGCACGTATGCCCGACGGGCCGACCGTCAGGCGAGGTCATTCAACCTTTCAGTTGACAATTAATCGGCCGATCTTATATTCAACCTTATGGTTGAATTAAATGCACCCCAGCTCGACACCGTCTTCCACGCCCTCGGCGACGCCACGCGCCGACGCATGTTGCGCGAGCTTGCCGGCGGCGAACGGACGG
>Ga0065721_10049765_pt1 | contig 27580 bp, 29 predicted proteins | sample Mesricmetagenome_FD_59108 | JGI IMG/M metagenome (GOLD analysis project Ga0065721, IMG submission 59108) | Mesophilic microbial community from rice straw/compost enrichment Sample: eDNA_1 v2 (version 2) | ecosystem: Engineered > Solid waste > Grass > Composting > Bioreactor | place: USA: Davis... | reverse complement strand
CCGCCGATCCGGCCTCGGAGGCCCATGCGGAGCTCACGGCCATCGGCGGGATCGGCCCCGTCGTGGCCGATTCCATCGTCGAGTTCTTCAAGGAGAAGCACAACGAGGAGATGCTCGATGCCCTGCTGGCGCAGGTCACGACGGAGCCCATGGAGGCGGCTGCCGCTAGCTCCCCGGTCGCCGGCAAGACCGTGGTCTTTACGGGTTCTCTCGAGCAGATGACCCGCGAGGAGGCCAAGGCCATGGCCGAGCGCCTCGGCGCCAAGGTCGCGGGGTCGGTCTCCAAGAAGACCGATATTCTGGTGGCCGGACCAGGCGCGGGATCGAAGCTCGACAAGGCCAAGGAGTTCGACATCCAGGTGCTCGACGAGGACGGCTGGTTCGCCCTCGTGGGCCGCCCCTGAGACTCCTGTACAAGACGCGCCGGGCCCGATGTGGCATGATGCGGGCCATGACGGTCATCTCTCCGGAGCTCTCCCTCGACCCTGACCAGCGCGCCGCCGGCGACGTGACGCATTTCTGGCGGGTGCCGCGCCATCGCGGCCTCGAATGCCTGCGCGCGACCTTCCGCCGTCACGCTTATGCCCGGCACAGCCACGAGACCTATGCGATCGCGGCGGTCCTGTCGGGCTGCGAGACCTTCTTCTACCGGGGCGAGCAGCATTATGTCGGCCCCGGTCAGGTCGCGGTCGTCTGCCCGGACGAGATCCATGACGGGTCCCCGCATGGGGACGGCTTCGAATACAGGACGTTCTATCCTTCCGTGGAGCTGATGCGGGAGATCGCCGAGGACGTCGCCGGACGGCCCCTCGCGAGCCCGCCCTGGTTCCCGCGGACGGTCCTTCCGGACCCGGAGCTCGCTCGCGCTCATGCCCGGCTCCATGCCTGCCTCTGTCTCGATGACGTCCATGTCTCCGAGATGGAGCAGGACACCCGCCTCATCGCCTATCTGTCCGTTCTCATCGCCCGCTGGGCCGACCTCGACGCGCCGGCGCCCCTCCGCACCGGTTCGAAGGGCATCATCCGCGTGCGGGAGCATCTCGAGACGCATCTGGGGCAGGAGGCGGAGCTGGCGAGCCTCGCGGCCATGGCGGGCCTCTCCCGCAGCCATTTCATCCGCGCCTTCCAGAGGGAAACGGGCCTGACGCCCCATGCCTACCTGCTCGACCGGCGGGTCAGGGCGGCGCGGCGGCTCCTCGAACGGGGCGAGTCCCCCGGAGAGGTTGCGCTCGCCTGCGGCTTCTTCGACCAGAGCCACCTCAACCGGGTCTTCAAGGCCCGCATGGGCATCACGCCCGGCGCCTATCGGGCCGCCTGAGAAGCGCACTTTCATCCAAGACCGGCTGCCGGGCCTCTGCCATAAGGGCCGAAACGGATACGACCATGGATCAAGTGAATCCCAACACAGCCTCGCTGAGGCGGGAGGCCCGGGCGGGCCTGCGCGACATCGCGCCGGCGGCCATCGCGGCGATTCCCATCGGCCTGCTCTTCGGCGCCGTCGCGGTCACCAAGGGTTTGAGCCCCACCGAGGTGGCGCTCATGTCTCTCCTGGTCTTCGCGGGCGGGGCCCAGTTCGCCGCCATCGAGAGCTGGGTCAGCCCCGCGCCGATCCTGGCGCTCGCCTTCGGGACCTTCCTGATCAATGTCCGCCATGTGCTGATGGGCGCTTCCCTGGCGCCCAAGCTCCGCCTGAGCAAGCTCGAGACCTTCGCGGCCTTCTTCTTCATGACGGACGAGACCTGGGCCCTGTCGGAGCGCCGGGCCCTCGACCGGCCCGTGACGGGGATCTATTGGGCCGCGATGTCGGCGGTTCTGTTCACGAACTGGGTGGTCTCGACGACCCTGGGGGCGGTGCTCGGCTCATTCCTGGGAGATCCGGCCCGGTTCGGGGCGGATTTCGCCTTCACGGCCCTGTTCATCGGGCTGGTGGCGGGCTTCGGCCGCAGCCGGGTCACGCTGGTGACGGTGGGGGTCAGCGCCGCCGTGGCGGCGCTCGTCCACCATTTCATCGGCGCTCCCTGGCATGTGGCCTCGGGCGCCCTGGCGGGAATTGCCGCCGCCTATGTGGCGGCCGGTCCGGAGGCGCGGGCATGAGCCTCGACACCACAACTCTTCTGGCCATCCTGGCCATGGCGGCCGTGACCTATGTCACGCGCATCGCGGGCCTCCTCGTGGCCGACCGGCTGGCGCTGACGGGCCGCGCCAAGGCGGCCTTCGACGCCATTCCGCCCGCCGTCCTCGTGGCCGTCATCGCGCCGACCGCGCTGACGACCGGATGGGCGGAGGCAATTGCGGCTGCCATCACGGCCATCGTCGCGTTCAGGCTGCCGCTGCTTGCGACGGTCGCCGTGGGCGTGGCGGCGGTCGTCCTGCTGCGCGGCGTCATCTGACGCGTGGCATCCTTTAAAACGATGCGGCCGTGGAGGCTTTCGCCATCCACGGCCGCACAATCATGGGAATCCCGCAGGCGTTGCGCGGGAGAGACCGTCGTCAGCGTGTCGCGGCCTCGAACATTTCCTCGACATGCTCCCAGTTCACGAGATTGTCGAGGAAGGCCTTGAGGTAGTCGGGACGGCGGTTGCGGTAGTCGATGTAGTAGGAGTGTTCCCACACGTCGCAGCCCAGGATCGGCTGTGCGCCGTGCACGAGCGGGTTCTCGCCGTTCGGGGTCTTCATGACCTGGATCTTGCCGTCCTTCACGGCGAGCCAGGCCCAGCCCGATCCGAACTGGCTGGTGCCGGCCTGGATGAAGTCCTCCTTCATCTTGTCAACGGAGCCGAGATCCTCGACGATCTTCTTCGCCAGCTTGCCGGGAAGCGCGCCGCCGCCATTGGGCTTCATCCAGAGCCAGAAATGGATGTGGTTGTAATGCTGGCCCGCATTGTTGAAGAGCGCCTGGTTCTTGCCAAAGGAACCCTTCACGACTTCCTCGACGCTCTTGCCCTCGAACTCCGTCCCCTTCATCAGGTTGTTGCCGGTATTCACGTAAGCCGCATGGTGCTTGTCGTGATGATATTCCAGCGTCTCCCGCGACATGTAGGGCTGCAGGGCGTCGTAAGCGTAAGGCAGTTCCGGCAGGGTGAACGACATAGGGGTCTCCTTCGAGATTGAGCGACCTGGGCGTTAGTTAAAGCGGCACGGCCCTGAGGGCAACGGCTACGCTTCTGACTTTTTTCCGGCCAAGCTTTTCTTGGCCTGACCTTTGCCCTATAAAAATAGAGGGTTGCCTTTGAGAGAACGTGTTTTGCGTAACGGAGACAGGATGGTCATCGCCCTTTTCGCCCTGGCTTTCGCGATGATCGTCGGCGGCCTCTTCGCCGCCATACTGGGCTGGGATATCGTCCTCGTCGAACGCGGCTGGACCATGGTGATCGCAGGCAGCATCAGCGCAACCAGCGGGGCGCTCCTGCTGGGTGTCGCGGCGATCGTGTCTCGCCTGACGCGGATCCAGTCGGAGCTCATGCGCCTCCAGGCCAATCTGGTGGAGGATGAGGAGGCGCCTGTCGCCACCACGGCCATCGGCGCCGCGGCCGGCATGTCCGCGGCAGCCCTCGCGGGCGGCCTGTTCGACAGGGCCACGCCCGAAACCGCGCCTGCTGAGAAAGAACCGGCCCTTGCGGATGTGCAGGCCGCCGGTCCAGCCGAGACCGCACCGTCCGAGCCGGAGGCCGAAGCGGAGACCGAGCGTGAGATCCCCGCTCTGGCGCCCGACGAGAGCGCGAGGACGGAACGCTTCTTCGAGCCGAGAACCTACCGGGAGGCATCCCGCGATATTTTCGGCGAGCCGCCGCGGGCGCCGGAGCCCGCCGCGCCGGCCCGCGAAGATGTTCCAGCGGTACAGAACGAAGCCCGCGACGAGCCGCAGGAGCGGGCGGAGCCGGAAGTGCGTATTCCCGACTTCCTGCTCGCCGGGCGCTTCCGCGAGACCACCTACACGGAAATCCGTCCGCTCGAGGAGGATCGGCTCTTCGCTCCGCTGCCCCGCGAGGAGCCGCGACGGGACGAGCCGCGGCAGGATGAGGAACCCGGCATCCGCGAGCGGGAGGAGGACCTCTTCGCGCCCGAACCGGAGCCTGCGCCCAGCGTCGAGCCGGAAGCCGAACGCGAACCCGAGATCGAGACCGAAGCCGAGCCCGAGCCCGAGCCTTCACCGGCTGCCGCGTCCGGGAAGGCCTCCGAGGCTGCAGGCGCTCCCTCGGTCATCGGCAGCTACAATTCCGGCGACAACCGCTATGTGATGTATTCGGACGGCTCCATCGAGGCGGAGACACCGCAGGGCATGTTCAGGTTCAGGTCCCTGGACGAGCTGAAGGAATTCATCGCCACGGGCCAGGGCGGCACCCGCCTTACTTGAGAAGGGCCGACAGGGCACGGAAATCGTCCGTGCCAGCCCTCTCGAGCCATTCGAAGATCGCCATCTCGGCATCGATCCAGTGACAGCCCGCATGGAGCAGGCGGGCGCAGGCAGCCGACACGCTCGAAGGCGCCCGGCTCGATATCGCATCCCCGACCACGAAGACCGGCAGGCCCATCGCGTGCAGGCTCAATGCGGTCTGCAGCACGCAGACATGGGCCTCGATCCCGCAGAGCACGAGCTGGTCCCGGCCCTCGGCCCGCAGGGCCGCGATGCGCTGCGCCGTCGCCTCGTCGCCCGTCGCCGGGAAGGTGACCTTGGGCAGGACGACCGCGCCCTCGGGGAGGTCCTGGGCAACCGGCGCGATCGTGGGCCCGAGGCCCTTGGGATATTGCTCGGTCACCGTGACCGGAATGCCGAGCCGTGCCGCGCCGCGCAGGAGCAGCCGGACCTTCGGCAGCAGGGCGTCGCCGTCCGCAATAGCCGGCATGAGCCGCTCCTGCATGTCGATGACGATCAGGTGAGAGCGGTCGGCCTTCAGCAGCATGGCATCACGTGTCCGGGTTGAAGAGGGGCGTCTGGTCGGGAATCGGCATCGTCATGGTAAAGCGCAAACCCGCCTCATCGTAGTCCATCTGGACCTCCGCGTTGAGCTGCGTGATGAGCACCCGCTGGAGGAGGCGGCTGCCGAAGCCCTGGCGGGCCGGGCCGGTGACCCGCGGTCCGCCGCGCTCGACCCAGGAGAAGAAGAGGTGCGGCCTGCCGTCCTTTTCCTCCACGGTCCAGGTGACCTCCACCTGTCCGCCGAAGGTCGACAGGGCCCCGTGCTTGGCGGCGTTCGTGGTCAGCTCGTGCACGGCCATGCCGATGGGCACGGCGGCTTCCGAGGGCAGCTCCACCGAGGGGCCGCTCACCGCGACGCGGTTGCGCGCCTCGCCCTCGTAGGGGCCGAGCTCGGTCTGGATCAGCTCCTCGAGGGAGGCCTTCTGCCAGTAATCCTCCGTGAGGATGTTGTGGGTGCGCGCGAGCGACACGATGCGCCCGACGAAGCCCTGGTAGAATTCCTCGATGCTGGAAGCGCTGCGTGCCGTCGAGCCGACGATGGCCTGCACGGTCGCGAGGGTGTTCTTCACCCGGTGGTGCAGCTCGCGGATCAAAAGCTGCTGGCGCTGCTCGGCCTGCTTGTAGCGGGTGACGTCGATATTGACGCCGACCATGCGCAGGGGCTTGCCGGCCGCGTCGTAGAAGAACAGGGCGGTGGTGTCGATGGTGTGGGTGCCGCCGTCGGGACGGCGCATCCGGTAGACGAGATTGATCTCGCTGTCCTGCCGGCCGAGCGCCTCCTGGATCGCCTTGTTGGCGGGGCCCAGATCCTCGGGGAGCACCTTCTCCTCCCAGGCGGCGAAATCGCCCTTGAAGGTCCCGGTCTCGACGCCGAACAGGCGCTCCTGCTCGGGTGTCCAGGTGACCTTTCCGGAAGGGACGTCCCAGTCGAAGACGCCGATCCCAGCGGCGCGCTGGGCCAGGGACAGACGCTCCTCGCTGATGCGCAGGGCCTTCTCGGTCTCCTTGAGGTCGTGGATGTCCACGCTCGTGCCGACCCAGCCGGTGAACTCGCCCTTCGCGTTGCGAAGGGGCGCCGCACGGATCAGGTGCCAGCGATAGACCCCATCCGTGGATCTGTAGCGGGCCTCGGTCTCGTAATGCGATTCCGTACGGATCAGCTCCTTCACGTCCTCCAGGATTTTCGCCAGGTCGTCCGGATGGATGGCGTTCATCCAGCTATGGCCAAGGGCCTGCTCGGGCGGCAGTCCCGAATAGGCGACCCACCGCTGGTTCGTATAGGTGAGGTTGAGGTCCGAGCGCAGGATCCACACCAGCGCCGGAAGGGATTCGGCGATGATCTCGAAACGCGCCTGCGTCTCGCGCAGGCCGTTCTCGGCCCGCGCCTTCTCGATGGCGATCCAGGTCCGCTTGGCCACGTCCTCGATGAGGGAGACGTCGTCCTCGCTCCATTCTCGCGGCACCGAGGAGCTGATGTAGAGAAGCGCCTTCAATTGCCCCTGGTTCAGGAGCGGCACGGTCACCATCGTCCTGACGTTGAGGGTCGCATAGAAAGCCTGGACGGACGGGTCCTCCAGGCGGGTATCGGCCTTCGCGTCGGCGATCGCCAGGGTGCGCCCCTGTTCCAGGTTCTCGACGACCCAGGACGGAAATTCGTGGAAGCGGTAGCTGCGTCCCTCGTTGCTGATGACGCCTCGGGACCATTCGCGCTCCACCATGACGACGTCGCGCGCCTGGTCGTATTCGCCGTAGCCGACGCTGTCGACCTTGAGGAGCCGCCCGAGGCTCTGGGCGGTCGTCTCCATGATGTCCGACGGGTCCTGGAAGCTCCGGAGCCTGTCGTTCAGGTCGAGGAGGAATTCCTGCCGGCGCTGGGCCTGTTGCGCCTCCTCGCGCATCCGCTCGCGCTCCGTCAGGTCCTGCGTGACACCGACCAGGCGCACCGGCGTGTCGCCCTCGTAGAAGGCGCGGCCCTTGGCGAGGAGCCGGCCGATGCGGCCGTCCGGCCGCAGGACGCGGTGCTCCACGTGGAAATCGGTCCGGGTGGCGAGCGCGAAGGAGATCGCCTGCTCGATCCGCTCGATATCGCCCGGGTGCTGGAGCTGCCGCAGGCGCGCCTGGTCGAGCCTCTCGTCGGGCGCGAGACCGAGATGTGCCTTGCAGGCGGCGTTCGCCTCGATCACGCCGGTGGCGAGATCCCGCTCCCAGGTGCCGAGGCGGCCGAGTTCGAGGGCGAGGCGCAGCTTGCCGTTGCTGCGCCTCAGGGCGCTTTCGGCCTCGTGCAGACGCCTTTCGAGGGCGGCGATGCGCTCCCCGTCGTCCTCCTCGGGGGAGGTGGCGCCCCGGAGGGTGGATTGGCTGCCGTTGGGAGTCATGAACGCCTGCTTGTCCTCATCGATCCGCAAGACCTCGTCGCGCCGCCGGTCCGGCCGGACGCGCCTTCCTTATAGCACCAAAAATGTAAGGAAGTTCCATTTTAGTCCTGGAATCCTTCGACGCACATGAGCGCGAACGTATAGGCGAGCGCAACCTCTTCCAGGCGGTCGAAGCGGCCCGCCGCGCCCCCGTGGCCGGCTTCCATGTTGAGCTTGAGCACGACCGGGCCGCCGCCCGTCATGGTGGCGCGCAGGCGCGCCGCCCATTTGGCCGGTTCCCAATAGGTGACGCGGGGGTCGGTCAGGCCCGCGAGGGCGAGGATCGCCGGATAGGCCTGCGCCTTCACGTTGTCGTAGGGCGAGTAGGACAGGATGGTCCGGAAGGCCGCCTCGTCGGCGCCGGGATTGCCCCATTCGGGCCATTCGGGCGGGGTCAGCGGCAGGTCGGCGTCGAGCATGGTGTTGAGCACGTCCACGAACGGCACCTCGGCGACGATGCCGGCGAAGAGGTCCGGGGCCATGTTGGCCACCGCGCCCATGAGCATGCCGCCCGCGCTGCCTCCATGAGCGACGATGCGCCCGCGCGCCGTGTAGCCGGCCGCGATCAGCGCCTCGCCGGCCGCGATGAAATCCGTGAAGGTGTTGGTCTTCTTCTCGCGCTTGCCGTCGAGATACCAGTGCCAGCCCTTCTCGGTCCCGCCGCGGATATGTGCGATCGCATAGACGAAGCCCCGGTCCACCAGGGACAGGATATTGGTGCGGAAGGCCGCCGACATGGACACGCCGTAGGAGCCGTAACCGTAGAGCAGGAGCGGCGCCGAGCCGTCCGGCACCACCTCGCGCCGGTGCACGAGGGAGACCGGCACCTGCACGCCGTCCGGTGCGGTCGCGAAGATGCGCCTAGTCACGTAATCGTCCGGGTTGTGCCCGCTCGGCACGTCCTGGCGCTTGCGCAGGGTGCGCTCTCCCGTGCGCAGGTCGTAGTCGAGCACTTCGCCCGGGGTCGTGAGGGAGGAATAGCGGAATCGGATCGTGTCCGTGTCGAACTCGTAGCCCGGATCGACGCCGAGCGAATAGGTCTCCTCCGGGAACGCGATGGTCTCCTCCCGGCCGGTCGCGAAGTCGCGCACCACGATGCGGGGCTTGGCGTCCTCCCGCTCCAGCCGCACGAGATGGCGCGCCAGCGCCACGACGAAGAGGATCATGATGCCCGGCCGGTAAGGCACCAGGTCGCGCCAGTGCTGCCGCTGGGGCGTCGCGACCGGAGCCGTCATGATCTTGAAGTCCTCGGCCCCGTCCGCGTTGGTCAGGATGATCAGGTCCTCGCCGCGGTGCTCCACGTCGTATTGCAGCTGCGGCGTGCGCGGTTCCACGAGGCGGGGGCGGGCGGCCGGATCGGCCCGGTCGAGCAGCCAGACCTCCGAGGTCTCGTGGTCGCTGGCCTCGATGACCGCGAAGGCGCCCGACTGGGTGAGGCCGACCTTCACGAAGAAGCCGGGATCCTTCTCCTCGTAGACGATCTCGTCCTCCTCGGCCGGCCGGCCGAGGAAGTGGCGCCTGACCCGCACCGGGCGATGGTTGTCGTCGAGTTCCACATAATAAAAGCCCGAGGAATCGCCCAGCCAGACCGCATCGCCCGAGGTGCGCGGCACCGCGTCGTCCCGGTCCTGGCCGGAGCCCAGCTCTCGCACGCGGATCGTGAAGTATTCGGAGCCCTTGATGTCCGCCGACCAGGCCATCAGCCTGTGGTCGGGAGAGTGGTCCGCGCCGCCCAGATCGAAGAAGGCGTGGCCCTCGGCCTCCCGGTCGCCGTCGAGCATGATCGTCTCGGCGCCGCCCTCGCGCGGCATCCGGCAGACCAGGGGATGCTGGCCGCCCTCCCGGTAGCGGGTGAAGTACGAGAAGGGACCGTCCGGCGCCGGCACGGAGGAATCGTCCTCCTTGATGCGGCCGCGCATCTCGGCGACGAGCTTCTCCTGGAAGGCCTCCGTGCCGCGCAGGACCTGCGCCGCATAGGCATTCTCGCGCTCAAGGACGGTCTGGATGTCGGCCGGAAGGGCGGCCGGATCCTTCAGGACGTCCTTCCAGTTCTCGGCCTTCAGCCACGCATAGGGATCCTCGATTCGCGTGCCGTGCACCGTAAAGCTGTGTTCCTTCGTCGGGACGATGGGCGCAGGCGGCAGGGGGAGCGGCGACGGACGTTCGCGTTGCATCGAGGATATCCAGATCTGAAGGTGCGTCGGAAAGGCGAAGGTAACTCATACATAACTCGGATTTGCCGTTCCAGGTCCGCGATGGCGCCGAGGCAAACGCCAAGCAATTCGAGCAAACGATTTCTAGCTACTTCTTACGGTCGAGATCATGCGAATTTTCTCATCCTGTTTACCTATGGTGATGGTTAAGACTTTTAACCACCCGGTTTTATTGCTCCCTCCAAGATGATATAAAGTTTTTTGGTAGGTTTCGTGGCGCGTGACTTGTAATCGGCAGGAATCTGTCATAGGTGGACGATAAAGCGCGATTTCTGTGCGATTACGATGCGGACTGCAGTGAAACGAGCGGCTTCTCTTAAGAAACGGCCCTGAAATCGAATTGCCGCAGTTTTGGGTCGGGAGTGGGACCGGAAAGGAAGAAAAGTACAATGAGTGAAACCAGTGCTGCATCGAACTATATTGAGTTGGCGGCAGATATCGTATCGGCCTATGTGAGCAACAATTCGGTTCCTTCGAACGAGCTGCCCGCGCTCATCAACGAGATTCATTCCGCCCTGATTCGTGTCGGCGGAGGCGCCGTCGAGGCTCCCGCCGAGGCTCCCAAGCCCGCCGTCCCGCTGAAGAAGTCGGTCACGCCGGATTACATCGTGTGCCTGGAGGACGGGAAGAAGTTCAAGTCCCTCAAGCGCCACCTGCGCACGCAATACAACATGACGCCCGAGCAATACCGCGAGAAGTGGGGCCTGCCGGTGGATTATCCGATGGTTGCTCCGAACTACGCCCGGGCCCGTTCCGAGCTCGCCAAGGAGATGGGCCTCGGCCAGCAGCGCCGGAAGCGCCGCTCCGCCCGCGCCTGAGGCATTCGGGATCCGGCCCAGCCCGAACCGCCAGAGAGTCGAAAGCCGCCCGCGACGGGCGGCTTTTTTCATGACAGGGCAGGGCGGGGTGCCCGAGCCCGACCTGTCGTCGTCTCCCCCAAGTCCTGCGGGAGCCACCTTCCGTCAGCCGGCGTCTCGTGAAAAAATTTTAGCGGAGTGTCGATTCCGCCGATGCTCGTTCGTCGTGTGAACAGGAAGGCCGGTGCGGCCTTCGGAAACGGAGGAGAAAGACACATGCGCGTCATGGTTCTGGTGAAGGCGACGAAGGACAGCGAGGCGGGCCTGATGCCCTCGGCCGAGCTCCTGGAGGCTATGGGCAAGTACAACGAGGAACTCGCCAATGCGGGCATCATGCTGGCCGGCGAGGGCCTGAAGCCGTCATCGAACGGCAAGCGCATAGCCTTCGACGGCGCGAGCCGCACCGTCATCGACGGACCCTTCGCCGAGACCCGCGAGCTGGTCGCCGGCTACTGGCTCTGGGAGGTCCGGGACATGGCCGAGGCGGTCGAATGGGTGAAGCGCTGCCCCAACCCGATGCCGGGGCCGAGCGAGATCGAAATCCGTCCCATCTACGAGATGGCCGATTTCGCCGAGGCTCTGACGCCGGATATCTCCGCTTTGCACGACCGGGTCCGTGAGAAGATCGGCGGTTCTTAAGCTTTCCGGCACGCCCGACGTCTCGGACCACATCCGTGGCCGCAACCGACATCCACCGCACGATCGAGACGGTTTTCCGGATCGAGCAGGCCAGGCTCATCGCGGGCCTGGCCCGGATGCTGCGGGATGTCGGCCGGGCTGAAGAGCTGGCGCAGGACGCCCTCGTGATCGCCCTGTCCGAATGGCCGCGGACAGGAGTACCGGAGAAACCCGGCGCATGGCTCATGGCCACGGCCAAGCGCCGGGCCATCGACGACATTCGCCACGACAGGATGCGGGCACGCAAGCATGCCGAGATCGGCCCCGACCTCGCGCCGGAGCCCGACACCGGCATCGCGGACATGGAGGCCGCCATGGACGACGATATCGGCGACGAGCTCCTGAGCCTGATCTTCACCGCCTGCCATCCTGTCCTGTCGCCCGAGGCGCGCGCTGCCCTGACCCTGCGCCTGATCGGCGGGCTCACGACGGACGAGATCGCCCGCGCGTTCCCGTCGAGCGAAGCGACCGTCGCGCAGCGCATCGTCCGGGCCAAGAAGACATTGGCCAAGGCCGGGTTGGCCTATGAGGTGCCGCGGGGGCCGGAGCGGCAGGAACGCCTCGCCTCGGTGCTGGAGGTGATCTACCTGATCTTCAACGAGGGTTATGCGGCCACTGCCGGTGAGGAGCTGATCCGCCCAAGCCTCTGTGCGGAGGCCCTGCGCCTGGGCCGGATCGTGGCCCGCCTGATGCCTGATGAGCCTGAGGTCTTCGGTCTCCTGGCGCTGATGGAGATCCAGGCCTCCCGCCTGGCCGCCCGCCAGGGGCCGGACGGCGTGCCGATTCCCCTGACGGAGCAGAACCGCGCCCGCTGGGACCGGCTCCTGATCCGCCGCGGCCTCGCCGCTCTGGAGCGGGCCGAGGCCCTGGGCGGTGCCGACGGCCCCTATGCCCTGCAGGCCGCGCTCGCCGCCTGCCACGCACGGGCCCGCAGGGCAGACGAGACGGATTGGCGGAGGATCGCGGGGCTCTACGACACCCTCCTGGCGGTCCGGCCTTCGCCCGTGGTCGCGCTCAACCGGGCCGTGGCCTACAGCATGGCTCTCGGGCCGGAAGCCGGCCTCGCGCTTCTGGGTGAGGTCGAGCGGGCGGAGGCCTTAAGGAGCTACGCGCCCCTGCCGGCCGCGAAGGGGGATTTTTTGTTTCGGACCGGCCGGCTCGCGGAAGCCAGGGCGCAGTTCGAGCGCGCGGCCGCGCTCACCCGCAACGGGCCCGAGAGGGCCTTCCTGCTGGGGCGGGCCGCGGCCTGCGGCCCTTGAAACAGATCTCAGCCCCAGAAAGCAGGGGAGCGCGCCGGGCGGATTCCCGCCAGGTTCCTGGCCACAACAGTCGCGTGTCGTCATCTGCTTGCGCTAAATTCGGACAGTGTTCTTTGGCCATTTCCCCGGCGCAACGGTTCTTCCCGAAGACGACTTCCGTACCGGCTCCCCCCACTATCCCCAGAATTATCCACAGCTTGGCTGCTCCTTGACAGGTAGGAATATGGGCTCACAATTCAGGAGGAAGGGACTCGTCCCTTCTTGATTTATTTCAAGGAACAAATCATGAACAAAAAGGATAGTTATGGCATTGGAAAGCAAGGCACGGCGCAATCCGAAGCAAAGGGCAAGCGCCGGAAGAAGAAGCCCTCGCGGGACGAGGGCGGGGTGCGTCGGGAGAGCAACCTCGCCCTGCCGTCGCGGGCGCTGACCCGTGAGGCCCGGCGTCTGCTCGAGGCCCTCGGCCTGCCCGAGGCGCAGGCCTTCGTCGACCCGACCGACAGAGAGGACGTGATCCTGCGCAAGCGCCGCGAGGCGGTCTCGGTCGGCGCGGGACGCTTCTCGCGGAATGCGGCCGAGACTCTGGCGCGGCAGGATCTCGCCCGCTGGCAGCGTGGACCGGCAGGCGGGGAGGCGCTGCTCCTGACGGATGCGGGCCGCGCGCATCTGCGCCGGGGCGAGACGCCGGAGCCGGAGGCGGGCTTCTTTCACCAGCATCGGGAGACCGAGGTCTCGTCCGTCGAGAGCGAAACGGGCCGGGCGCGCGTGCGCGTCGACACAGAGGAGAGCCCGCTGGACTGGCTGCGCCGGCGCAAGGGGCGGGACGGGCGGCCCCTCATCGACGAGGCCTCCCATCAGGCAGGCGAGCGGCTGCGGACCGACATCGCGCTCGCGGGCCTCCTGCCGGGCGTGACCGCCCGCTGGGACGCGATGCCCCGCAGCGCTGGCCCGGTTTCGCCCGGGGAGGCGACCGACCGCATGGTCGCGGCCCGCCAGCGCGTCCGCAGCGCCTTCGACGCCGTCGGCGCGGATTTCAGCGATCTCCTGATGGACCTGTGCGGCTTCCTGAAGGGGCTCGAACTCATCGAACGGGAGCGGCACTGGCCGCCGCGCTCCGCCAAGATCGTCGTCCGGTTCGCCCTGGCGCGGCTCGCGGAGCATTATGGCATCGAGGCCGCAGCCCAGGGCCCGACCACGTCCCGCGGCATCCGTGCCTGGAAGGCCGTGGTGATCGAGGGCGGACGCAGCTGAGACGGGGAGGGGAGCGCGGAGAGATTGCGGGATCGGGGCGGTCCCTGATCAAGTCCGGGGACGACCGTGGCGGAGAGAGGAAGCGCGGGTGGCACCCCCTTCACCTCTCCCGTGTGGGAGAGGTCGGTGCGGAGCACCGGGTGAGGGTTGCGGCTTCTCCGGAGAGGGCTCTCCCTCACCCCAACCCTCTCCCATCCGGGAGAGGGAGAAGAGTGGCGGAGAGGGCGCGCGACTGCACCGCGGCACAACGGATTTCCCTCCCCCTTGTGGGGAGGGTCAGGGTGGGGGTGCTGGCGCTGGACTGAATCCAGGTTGGCGCTCACACCCCCACCTCCACCTCCTCCCCACAAGGGGGAGGAGAGCAGCACTGCGCTTCCCGCGTCATTCCGGGGCGAGCAGAGCGAGAGCCCGGAACCCATAAACACCAGCGTGTCAGAATGAAGAGCTGCGACAGCGGCTGCACTTTCTCCTGCGCCGTCAGCGGTTATGGGTTCCGGGCTCCGCTAACGCGGCCCCGGAATGACGGCGAAGTATTGCGCCGCCCTTTCCCTTCCCAGAGGGAGCACGGCGCAACGTGAGGAGTTAAGCCGCGAGGACCGCCTGAGCGTCGTGGCGGATGCGCTCGACCATGGAGCGGACGCCGTTGGAGCGTTGCGGGGTCAGGTGCTCCGCGAGACCAAGGGACTTGAACAGCCCGAGGGCGTCGGTGGCGAGCGCCTCGCGGCCGGTCTTGCCCTCGTAGAGGGCGATGAGCAGGGCGACCAGGCCGCGCACGATATGGGCGTCGCTGTCGCCCACCAGGTGCAGCCGGGGTTCGCCGCCGGTCTCGGTGGTGGTCGTGACCAGCCAGACCTGGCTCGCACAGCCTCTCACCTTGTTGGCGTCCACGTGCGCCTCCTCGGGCAGGGGCTCCATCATGCGGCCGAGCTCGATCAGGTAGCGGTAACGTTCGTCCCACTCGTCGAGGAGCTCGAAGTTGGAAACAATCTCGTCAATGGGCGGCAGCATGGCATTCCGGCTCGTGATCCGTGCCGGACATATAAGGGCTCGGATGCCGTTTGGCGACGGATGGACGCTCAGGAACTCGATTTCCTCGGGCGTTCGATTGTCTCAGGAGTTCGATTAACTCTGGAACTCGATTAACTCAGGAATTCGATTTCTTGGCCTCGCCCCGCCAGGGCGCCTGCCGGTCGCTGGGCCTGAGCGTGTCGCCCGCCGGGTCGGACGGGGAGGGCGTGACTGTGCCGAGGCCGGATGTCGCCATGATGCGGTCGAGCACCGCCTGCTTGGCGCTGTCCGGCAGCGCCTGCCACATGGATTCGAGGCGCGTGGAGGCTTCCGCGGGCGCGGCTGCAGCGGGCGCCGCCTCGGCGGCCTGCGGTCTCTGTCCGCTCCAGGCCAGGATCCCGTCGAGCGCGGAGGCGCCTTCACCGCCCTGACGGACGGGGGAGTAGTAGAAGATCGCCCCGATGATCAGAACGGCGCGCAGAAGAGAAAACATGACCCGATCCTCGCAGCCCCGTAGAAGGCACGATGCTTCATCATAACCTCGGCACGGCCGGGCTCGTAGGGCGCCGGGCGACGACCTGGAAACAGGATGAACGAAAGGTTGACGCCGCCATGGGGCCTCCGGAACCCCTGGAATCCCTGACAATCGTGGACAAAAGAGGGCCGCCGGATGGCCTTGCCGTCCTTCCGGCCAAGCGCGCGGGGCCCTCGCGAGCGCCCGCCTTTAGGTTCGCTTAAGCGGCCTCTGGCAGGGTGCCCCCATGACGATGCGCCGCGCCGAAATCCGCTGCCGGCGTCACCAAGACGGGAAGACCGAATTTGCGTGAAGCCCTCGCTGCCCGCTCCGACGACGATTTCGTAACGTCCGCTCCGCCTCCGGCTCGCCGCTCCGCGCCGGCCCGACGCCCTGCCGCGTCCCGCAAGGCGCCCGCGAAGGCGCGCAAGGAGCCGGGCCTCGGCGCGAAGGCGCTCGCCTTCGTGGCGCGGCGTCCCGGCGCGGCCGTCTCAGGCCTCCTCCTCGCCGGCTGCGCGGCCGTCATCGCCTGGAACGCCCTCGTCCTCCAGACCGTCCGCCACCCGGCCCCCCTTTTCAACCGCGAGGCCCTCCATCCGGCCGAGGCTACGGTTCCGCCACGGACGATCCTGCCGCCGACCCGGCCCGCGCCCATGGCGGAAGCGCCCGCGGCCGAAATGCCGTCCGCGCCCGCCCATGCGGCCGCAGCCCCACCGCCGCCGGCCCCAGCCGCCGCGCCGGTTCCCGCGAAGCCGCCGTCGCGCAGCGCCATCGCGGATCTCATCACCAAGGGTGAGGTCACCCAGCCGCAGCGCGTGACCGTGGTGGCGACTCCCGCGCCGCCTCCGGGACGGGCGGCTCCGCCGCCGCACGATTCCATCGCCGAGATGATCCGCATGGGAGGCCCCGTGCCGGTGCCGCCGGCATCGGTCGGCCGGGCGGAGGCCGATTCCGTGCTGCTCGGCCAGCGGGCCCTGGCGAAGCTCGGCTACAGCGTGAAGCCGGACGGTATCATGGGGTCCGAGACGCGCCAGGCCATCGAGCGTTTCGAACGCGCCCGGCAATTGCCCGTGACGGGCGAGTTCGGCGCCCGCACCTTGCGCGAACTTGCCGCCCTGTCCGGCCTGCCCCTGCCGTGAGACGGCCCGTCCCGGTTGCGGTCCGCCGCGCGGGATGGCACAGGATGCCGCCATGGCTCGCCTGAGATCGGATTTCTGGGTCTCCGCCTATCTGCGCCGCTGCGGCGTCGAGGGGGTGGATGCCGCCCTGCGCAAGCGCGGCTCCGCCGAGGCGGGCGCCGTCTTCGTGAAGGTCGACCATCTCGACGGCACCGCGAGCCTCTACGGCCCGGCGCCGCAGCTGTTCCTGGACGACAGTGACGAGCGCCGCTTCTCGCCCGTCCTGCAGGGCGTCATGCCCCTCGACGTGGAGGAGCGCATGGCGCGGGAGATGCGCTTCGATCCCGATCTCTGGCTCGTGGAGGTCGACGACCGTGCGGGCCGCCACTTTCTCGATCTCGCGACGGAAAGCTGACGCAATCAGCCCTGGCGTGTCTCCGGCCCCAGGATCGCCCGCACGATCAGGGCCGCGAGGGCAGGCGGTGCGCTGCGCATCGTGCGCATGAGCGACGTCACGCCCGACAGGAAGCCGGACAGGGCAGGGTGCAGTCGAAGGATGATCGCAAGCGCCTCCCGCTCGGCGAAATCGAGCGCCCTCAGCGCGAGGGGCAGCAGGCCGTGCCGGCCGGGCGCGAGAAGCCGCCATTCCGTGCGGACCGGATAGCCGAACGCGTAGGACAGGAGCGCTTCGAAATGCGCCACATCGCCGGCCTGCGCGGCGGCCGTAAAGGCGGCTGTCTCGGAGGCCGTGAGGCCCGTGCTGGCCGCAACGGAATCGTGTGGCGTGAGGGCTGTAAGTCGCTTCCGGATGCGCGCGCGGCGTGTATCGTCAGCCGCCAGATAGAGAGCCGCCTCGTCCAGAGGCGCAAGCGAGTCTCGCATCAGGAGGATCGCCGCGAGCGACGGACGCAGGCGTGCGCGGCGCACGAGCTCGCGCATCACCGGGCCCGTGGGCGCGATGCAGCGGTTCGCCGCCAGCGCATCCTCGACGGCGCTCTCGTGCATCACGAGGAGTTGATCGACCGTCACGGGCGTGAGGGCAGGGTGCCGGGCGAGCCGCGCGCGTCCCTCGGGCGTTCCGAGAAGCCGCGTCTGGAGTGCTGGCGACACATGCGCCATGTGGCCCAGGACGATGTCGCGGATCTCCGGCGAGTGCCGCAGCAGGCGGTCGAGAATGACGGCCGGCGTGTCCTCGCAGGGCGCAAGAATGCGGGCGACGATCGCGAGCGTCGCGTCGTCCATGCGGGACAGGAAACCGAGCGCAAGCGTCTCGAAAGTCTCGATGATCTCGCGGTCGCGCGCCGGCGCCGCGACGAAGAGTTCCGCATTGGCGATCAGGAGCGCTGCGCGGGAATCCACCGCGCCCGTCTCGGCCCGTCCGAGACCCGACAGGTCCGGCCAATGCTCCTGCGGGGCGTGGGATGTCATGAACGCAACTCTTTCGACACGGCAGTGCGGTGACCTTACGGAGGCACCTTTAGCGAAATGTTAAACGGTTCTTCCGGCGCGGCGGAGCGCCCGCGCGGCGACGGAACCGAACTCCCGGACCGCATGTTGATTCTGCGTCAGGCGAAGCCTTTTGCGCGCCGCGGTCCCGCCGGAAACGGTCTGTTAACCATAGAGTTATTTTGTGAGGGCAGCGCCGAAGCGGACAGCCGAGCGAAACGGAGGAATCCTCATGAACGATGTCTGGAACAGGTCGCCGGGGACCATCGTCATCTTTCCCGATGCGGCATCCCGTCCGCAGCGCCCCGCGCTGTCGGCGGACGAACCGCGCGGAGAGATCCTGCTCTTCACCGGCGTGCGTTACGAGAGGCCCTCGTCCCGCCCCGACCCATCCCGCCCCTTCGCGTCCGACAGCACCCGCCGCCGCTCGTGACGCTGCGGAAAAGACGCCCGTGCATTTCCTGCGGAGTCTCGCGCACGGAAAGGCCCGAAAGGGGTCTCGTGCATCGCCATCCGTCCACATCCATCGGTAGGACCTGCGGCTACTTGCGGGCCGGCCGGCGAAACGGATGGTGTGACTGAATTACGCTCCTGCCTTGTACCGCATCCATTCCGGCGTATATTCAGCATTGATCCGACGAGCGACAGGCTCGTCATGACAATGTTGGAAAACCCGACCATGAGGTCGCAATTCGCCATGTGGGGCAACAGCCTCGCAGTCCGCATCCCGAACGATTTCGCGCGTGAGATCGCGGCCAAACCGGGCACTCCGGTGGAAGTCACGATCCGCGATGGGGCTCTCGTGCTCGAGCCCATCGGCGATGCTCCGTCCTATACGCTCGACGAGCTTCTGGGCCGGATCACGGACGACAATCTCCATGACGAGACATCCACGGGCGATGCCATCGGGCATGAGTTCTCCTGATCAGCCTTATTGCCCGGACGAGGGCGATTACATCTGGCTTACCTTCGATCCTCAGGCGGGACGGGAGCAGGCGGGCCGCCGTCCGGCTCTGGTCCTGACGCCGAAGCGATACAACGCCGTGACGCGTCTCTGCATCCTCTGTCCGGCGACCTCCAAGGTGAAGGGATATCCGTTCGAGGTCGTGGCCCATATCAAGGAGACCGCGGGAAGCGTCATCCTGGCAGACCACGTCAAGAGTGTGTCGTGGACCGAGCGGAATGCTGCCTTCATCGCGGCGGCGCCACCCGAGGTCTTGGCTGAGGTCAGGGCAAAACTGAGGGCTCTGCTACAGGTCTAAAGCCTCGGACGTGATATCGACCTCACGTCCGAGGCTTTAAGTTTCTGTTTTGAGCATCGCACGCAAAACCGGTTCCCTCTTTTGCGTCCGATGCTCTAGGCGACGGCAGCTATCTGCGAGAAAAGCCGCATTCCCGGCGCCCGAACGTTCGCGCTCGTCTTGATCCAAGAGCCTTAGCGAATATCCCGGCGCATCAGCAGGGCGTCGCTGCCATAGGTTGCGAGTTTCGTTCGCAGGGCAGGCGTCATCGCGGTCCGGAAACCGCATTTTTCCCAGAATCCTTGTGAGCCGTTCACGGCCACCAGAGACAGGTTGTTGAAGCCTGCGGTCGCGGCATGGTGGGCGAGATGATCCACGATGGCGCCCGCCAGGCCCTTGCCGCGCCCTTCGGCCAGGAGCGCCACGTCGTGCAGGTAGAAGGTCGTCGCGTCCGCCGGAACGGCGCCGAGCGGCGTATCGAGAGCCGGCGGCTCGCCGTAGCGCCAGGGATGGCTCAGGGCGTAGCCCACGAGGCGCGCATCCGCCTCGGCCACGTGGCAGCCTGCCGGATAGAGGGCGAGGCGTTCCGCGAAGACGGGCATGTCCTCCGGATGGTTCACATGGATGCGGTCCGCGATGGTCTTCACGGCGGCGAGATCCCCGGCCGTCATGAGCCGCCATCGTACGGCGTGCCCGGCGTCTTGTCGGGACATCAGCTCGCTTCGTCCTCTTCCTCGTCGACCGTGCAGGTAACGGCCTTTGCGGCTTCCTCCGCCTGCGCCCGCTCGCTCGGATAGGGCGCGGCCACGCGCACGACGATGTAGCCCTGTTCCTGCGGCGCCACAATGCGCACGTCGCGGTTCGGCTCGTTCTCGTCCTCGGCCGCGCGGGCCTCGTCCAGCTGGCGCGGTGTCATCACCACCAGTTCGAGCTCGCCGCGGATCGCCGCGCGGTCCGTGACGGCGAAGAACACGCCGCGCGTCTTGGTGTGGAACGAGAAGGATAGGAAGTCCTGTCCGGTCTTCGCAGTCACCCGCACGGGACCGTCGGAAAGATCGAAGGCGCAGGCCGCCACGGCGGTCGCAGGATCGGGCAGGGGAAGCCAGGTCGCGCCGCCGCCGGGCGAGCTGACGATCTGGGCCTGGTCCTCCGTCAGGGTGTCCTGGAGGCGGCCGAAGGCGTCGTTCTCGGCGAAGGACGGCGCCATGAACACAACCGCGATGTGCACGCCCGCGGCCAGCACGAGTCCGCAGAGGGTGGCGAGCAGGATGCGCGGAAGATTGCTCATGCGCCGCACTCCAGCCGCTCGATGGCGGGCAGGTCCTCGGGGTTCAGGCTGAGGCCCGCGGCGCCCGGGATGTCGTAGAGGCGCAGCACCACGCTGAAGGGGCCGGAGGCCGGCAGCTGAAGCCAGTTGCCGGCACTCAGGGTCCGCGAGAGCACGACCGCGAACCCATTCTGCGCATCGCGCAGGACCTCCGGCGACGTGAAGCCGCTGCGCCCGAGTTCGGAGGGCGCGAGCTTCCCGTCCTCATCGTACACGGTCAGGGTCCACCAGCGCGCGGCGGGCGTGGAGGGGCCGATACGGTAGGAGCAGGCGGAATCGAGCTTGCGCCCCTCGCTGTCGGACTGGGCCGTGAGGGCCAAGCCTTCGCCCGTCGCCAGGGGAATGTCGCTCCGCCGGGCCACGATGGCGCGCATGTAGGGATCCGCCTCCGCCGAGCCCAGCTTCGGCCAGGTCTGCCAGGGGCCGAGATGCCGGCTCCCGAAGGGCGGATTGCCGTTCAGCACCGCATAGGCCGAGCCGACGCCGAGCCCCAGCGCGAGCAGGAGGGCGTAGAGGATCAGGGCGGCGGTCGGGATCGGTCTCTTCACGGGCGGCAGCGGCTCTGGAGGGCGGACATGAAGGGAAGGCTGGAGGCGGCTTTCGGGGTGGACCTGGAAACTCGCGTCGTCAAGTCGGTATCGGGTCGATCTAGAGCGCACCCGTCCGAAGGGGAGGGGAAGCAGCGGGCGGCGTCACGGCATGGCGAAGCGCCGGGAGGTCCGCACCACCTCGTCCTGCGTCTCCGACGTACGCTGGGGAGCCTCTGTCTTGGCCGCGGAGGCCGGGCGGGCGGCGGACTGGAAGAGCGTGCCGATGCTGCCCAGAACCTCGTAGGAGCGGCGCGACAGGGTGCCGGCCAGATAGGCCTGCTGCATGGCCGAGGCTTCGTCCTGGGCATTGCGGTTGGCCGCGACCTTGGCGTTGCCGCCGGTCTCGAGCCCCGGAATCGGGCGGATCTCGAGGTTCTGGTGCGCGAAGGCCATCACCTGCTGCCAGGTCATGGCCGGCAGGGTGCCGCCGGTCATGTTGTTCATGGGGCTGTGGTCGTCGTTGCCGTACCACACGCCGGCCACCAGGTTGCCCGTGAAGCCCACGAACCAGGCATCGCGATAGCCGTTGGTGGTGCCGGTCTTGCCGGCCGCGCGGATGCCTTCGAGCTGGGCGCGCTTGCCGGTGCCTTCCTCCACCACCTTGTTGAGCATGAAGTTCATGGCGTTGACGACCCGCGGCTCCAGCACCTGGGGCTGCGGCGTATCCGTGGCATGGCGGTAGATCACGTCGCCCTGTGAGTTGTGCACCTCCCAGGCCGCATAGGGCGGCGCCTTGCGGCCGCCGTTGGCGAAGACCGCATAGGACGAGGCCATGTCGATCACCGTCACCTCGGCCGCCCCGATGGGCAGGGAGCTCGAATCCGTCAGCGGATGGGTCAGGCCCATCTTGGCCCCCATCTCGATGATCTTGGCACGCCCGGCCTTGGCGTTGCCCTTGCCGATCTGGAGGGACATCCAGACCGGGATCGAGTTGATGGACCGGGCCAGGGCCGAGACCATGGGCATGCTGCCCGAGAAGGTGCGCCCGTAATTCTGCGGGCACCAGTTGCCGAGGCAGATCGGCTTGTCGACCACCGTGGACGAGGGGGTCAGCTTCGGGTCGGCCGTGAGGGCCGTGGCATAGACGAAGGGCTTGAAGGACGAGCCCGGTTGGCGCAGGGCGTCGGTCGCCCGGTTGAACTGGCTCTGGCCGTAATCGCGCCCGCCCACGATGGCGCGCACCGCCCCGTCCACGTCCATCACCACGATGGCGCCCTGGCCGGCCCGGTATTCGCGGCCGTGCTGGCGGAGCATGTTCTCGAGCGTCTCCTCCGCATGGGCCTGGAGGGCCGTGTCGAGGGGCGTCTTGACCGTGAGGACGCGGTCGTTGCCGAATTTCTTTTCGGCCGCGAGCTGCTTCACCTGCTCGAAGGCCCAGTCCAGGTAGAAGTCCGGAGTCGTCTCGCGGCTGCGGTTCACCGGGGTCGCCGGGTTGCGCAGGGCGGTCTGGATCTGGCCCTCGGTGAGGAACCCGGCCTCCACCATGTTGTGCAGCACGTCGTTGGCGCGGGCACGGGCGGCCGGCAGGTTGATGTGCGGGGCAAATTTCGTCGGCGCCTTGAACAGGCCCGCCAGCATGGCGGCCTCCGCCAGGGTCACGTCCTTGGCCGACTTGCCGAAATAGTAATCCGCCGCGGCCACCACCCCGTGCGCGCCGCCGCCCATATAGGCACGGTCGAGATAGAGCTTGAGGATCTGGTTCTTGGTCAGGTGGAACTCGAGCCAGACGGCCAGGAAGGCTTCCTTGATCTTGCGCTCGAGGGAGCGCTCGTTGGTGAGGAAGAGGTTCTTGGCGAGCTGCTGCGTGATGGAGGAGCCGCCCTGGACCACACCGCCGCCCTGGGCGTTGACCACGAGGGCCCGGAAGGTGCCGATCGGGTCGATGCCCCAATGATCATAGAAGCGCCGGTCCTCGGTCGCGAGAGCCGCCTTGACGAGGTAATCCGGGAAATCCTCAAGCTTGTAGGAATCGTCGAGCCGGATGCCGCGGCGGCCGACCTCCTGGCCGTAGCGGTCGAGGAACGTGACGGCGAGGTCCTGAGTCTTGAGCCAGTCCTCCTCGGTCTCGCGGAAGGCCGGCAGGGCCAGCGCCAGCATGACGACGCCGCCCACAAGGCCCAGGGTGGTCGCCTCGCTCGTCAGGTCGAGCAGGACGCGGGGTGCGCCACGAAACCGCAGGCACTTCGCGAAATCCGAATAGGCCTCCCAGCCCCGTGAGAGTTTCTGGCCGCTCTGATACAGGGACGTGTTGAGCCAGGCATCGAAGGCCAGGGCCGCGCGCTTGATCTTTGTTTTAAACGGCGTACGGGGCTGCGGGCGCACGGGGAGGTCCTTCGGGCAGGTCGGCCGACCTGGGGGGCTTGCGATGATCCTTGGACCCCCGTACGGCGGAGTGCCGCGGCGGAGGCTTCTATTAACAACTCACGAAAAGGCTTGACGGTTCATATGGATTCGCCCCTCTGCCCATAAGGCCGAAATCCCGCCATTCCCCGTTTCCCTCAAAGTGCCGTAAAGAAAGGGTTGAGACCTCTTTATGGATACCACAGCTCTCGTAACGTTAAAGCCTGAAGATTTGCCCTTCTGGAAAGTAAAGTCCTTGGAGGCGATGTCCGCCGACGAGTGGGAGAGCCTGTGCGACGGCTGCGGCCGCTGCTGCCTCGTCAAGCTCGAGGACGAGGATACCGGGGAGGTGCTCTACACGGATGTGGGCTGCACCTTGCTCGACAGCCAGACCTGCCGCTGCCGCGACTATCCCAACCGGCAGGCCAAGGTGCCGGACTGTGTCCGGCTGACCCCCGAGGCGGTGCGCCGCCTGTCCTGGCTGCCTGCCACCTGCGCCTACCGGCTCCTGGCCGAGGGGCGGGATCTCTACTGGTGGCATCCCCTCGTGTCGGGCGACCCCGAGAGCGTCCATGCGGCCGGGATCTCGGTGCGGGACCGGGTGGCCGGTCCCGAGGAGGACTTCACGGTCCGGGAGCTCCTGGAGCGGCTCGTCGACTGGCCGGCCGACGACGCGGACGAGGAGACGCGCCCTTAAGTGCTCGGACGTGAGATCGCACTCACGCCGGAGGCTTTAAGTGTCTGTTCCTGAACATCTTTTCACACAAGTCCGGTTCCTGCCCTGGCGTCCGATGCTCTAGGGGCTGAACCGAACCAAGGCGTTGCCACGGCTTCGGTTTCGTAGATGCAGACACTCGGCGGCGGCGGCGTGCCCGGACGGCCTATGCGGGCGGCAAGGCGAGGCCGTTCGGGAGCGAGATCCAGATGACGGTTTGCGCCTCCGGGGAATGGCGTGACAGATGGCCCTTGCCGTGCGTGTCCTCCACCAGCACGAAGCTGCCCGCCTGAACGTGGCGCACCTCTCCGTCGCTCGTCTCGTATTCGACCGAACCATCCAGCCTGACTGTCAGCACCGGCTCCGGGACCGTATGCCAAGCGACCTCGCGCATGCCCGCCGGGATGTGGGTGATACGGAGGCGGGACGCCGGATAGCTGCCCGTCACGTCGAATGGCACGGCCTCGGGATGCACCGACCTCTTCGTGGTCGGCAGTTCGACTTCGTCGAAACGCGACTCGCCGTCCGGGATGGCATAGATGCGCAGGCACTTCATGGCGGCTGTCTCCTTCTGGCTCGGCATGCCGAAACGACGCATGCCTACCATGAAGGAAGCGGGGCAGCACCAGGGCCGGGGCGAGGGTCCGGTGCAGGTCCTGAGGGGAACCTCGCGGTTCGAGCGGTCGGGGCCGGACCTCTAGGATTTGGCGCCGCGTGCGTCCACCAGCTCGGCCATGGCCTGCGATCCCGCATCGGCCTGGCCGCGCAGGCCTGCGCTCACGCCCTGGCGGTCGGCTTCCGGCCGGTTCTGGCTGACCTTCCACTTGCCCTCGATGCGCGTGATCTCGATGGCGATGCCGACGATCCCCTTGAGCTGTGCGTTGACGAAGGCCTCGGGCGCGTCGCTCACGGCCCAGGGCGTGGGAAGTGAGGCTTCGTGCCGTGTCGTGAGGGCCTTGACCTGATCGAGGATCCAGGCGGGATCGTCGAACACGGTGATCCGGCCATAGGCCTGGACCATGGCATAGTTCCAGGTCGGCACCACCTTGCCGGTCTCGCGCTTCGTCTCATACCAGGAGGGCGTCACATAGGCGTCGGGCCCCCGGAAAACCGCCAGGACCTCCGCGCCGGGCTCCACGTCCTGCCATTGGGGGTTGGCCCGGGCCAGATGGACCTTGAGCGTGCCCTGAGGGGAGGCCGCTTCGTCGAGCAGGAACGGGATGGAATTGGCCATAAGTCCTGATCGGCCGCTCGTCACCAGCAGGCCAAGCGGATGGGAGCGGATGAAACCGTGCTGGACCTCCAGGCGATCCTCGCGAAAATGTGGCGGCTGGTACATGTCGGCCCGTCCTTGTCTCGTCCGATGTCATAGACGCAAGGGCTGGCCGGAGACCAATCAATTTTCTCGGCCCGAGGCATCACGCCAGACGATGGGCGCGCAGAGGGCTAGCCCCGCGCCCTCAGGGTGCGCAGCTTGTCGGCGAGCTCGGTCCAGCGATAGGGCTTGCTGATGAAGGAAGCTCCCTCCGGCAGCCCTTGGGTGGGAAGCGTGGAGATCGGATAGCCGGATGCGAGGAGGATCTTGATCTTCGGGCGCAGGCGCAGGGTCTCCTTGGCGAGCTCGAGTCCGCTCATGCCGCGCGGCATCACCACGTCCGAGAACAGGACGTCGATATGCCGGTCGCTCCGCAGCACATCGAGGGCCGAGACGGCGTCGGTGGCGGTCAGGACCTCGTAACCGAGGCTGTCGAAGATCTCGTGCGCAATCTCAAGCACCTCCGGCTCGTCTTCGACGATCAGCACGATGCCGGCGCTCTGCCTGATTTCCCGGTCGTCCGTGGTGTCCTCCGGCGGTTCGTCCTCTCCCTCCTGCGCCGGAAGCAGCATGATGATGGTGGTGCCTTCTCCGGGCGTGCTGTCGATGTCGATATGTCCGCCCGACTGGGTCACGAAGCCGTAGACCTGGCTCAGGCCCAGGCCGGTGCCCTTGCCCACTTCCTTGGTGGTGAAGAAGGGCTCGAAGGCGCGGATTGCCGCCTCGGGCGTCATGCCCGTGCCTGTGTCGGCAACCGAGATGCGGACATATTCGCCGGGGTTCACGTTCCTGGCCTCCTTGTCGCCTTCACGGACCACGATGTTCCTCGTTTCGATCATCAGTGAGCCGCCGTCAGGCATCGCGTCGCGGGCGTTGATGACGAGGTTGAGAAGAGCGGTTTCGAATTGCGGTCCGTCGATGTTCGAGGACTTGAGATGCGGGTCCAGGGAGACCGAGAACGTGATGGTCTCGCCGCAGGCCCGGTGAAGGACAGGCTCGAAACCCCGGATCAGGGCGTTCGGGTTGTTCACTTCGGGCTGGAGCGGCTGCCGGCGCGAGAAGGCCAGCAATTGCCTCGTCAGCTTCGCGCCCCGATCGGCGGCGCGCTGGGCGCTCTCGATCAGGCGCATGTCGCGCGGCTCGCGGGCCGTCCGTGTGAGCAGGTCGAGATTGTTGACGATGATCGTCAGAAGATTGTTGAAATCGTGCGCGATCCCGCCCGTGAGCTGGCCGACGGCCTCCATCTTCTGGGACTGGAACAGCGCGGCCTGTGCCTGGGCGAGGGCGTCCTGCGCCTGCTTCCGCTCCGAGACGTCCCGTGTGATCTTGGCGAAGCCGAGCAACGTCCCGTCTGCACCCCGGATGGCGTCGATGACCACATGGGCCCAGAAGCGCGTGCCGTCCTTGCGCACGCGCCAGCCCTCGCCTTCGAACTTGCCCTGCTCGGCCGCCGTCTTGAGAGCGCGGAACGGCAGGCCCGTCGCGCGATCCTCCTCCGTATAGAAACGGGAGAAGTGCTTGCCGATGATCTCGTCCTCGCTGTAGCCCTTGAAGCGCTGAGCCCCGGTGTTCCAGCTCACGATAGTCCCGGTCGAGTCGAGCATGTAGATGGCGTAATCGGTGATCGACGCCAGAAGAAGGCGCAGCTGCCCCTCGTCGCGGGCTGCAATTCGTTCTTTCGTTACAGAATCCATCACGGGTGCCCGATCACGCTGCTACGTTAACTGTCATTCGGGGAGGCCCGATGCTGTTCACGGTAACGCAGCCGTGAACCGAGCGTTCCTGCCGAAAGCATTTCGACTGGGTGTGGCCGGCATCGGCCAGGTCATGCCCTCTGCTCGACTTCGCCCGGGAAAGGAAAGCCGATCCAGGCGGGCTTGTCCAGAACGACCGGAATGCCGCCTGCCCGGATCGTCTCGCCCGCCGCGAGGGCGTCCGCGGCCCTGTCGAGGCGGATCATCAGGAGGCCGCGCCCGCTGGCGCCCGTGCCGGTCTTGCCGATGAGCTTGTCTCCCGCCGTCACCTCGACGCCGGCCTCGGCCGCGAAGCCCCCCTCGTAGGTCGCCGGCACGATCCGGGTCCGCGCCGTGCCCCGGTGCTGCATGCGGGAGACGACCTCCTGGCCCACATAGCAGCCCTTGTCGAAATCGACCCCATGAAGCTGGTCCATCAGCGCCTCGTGCGGGAACGCGTCCCCGAACAGGAAGTCCCGCCCGCCTTCCGGCACCCCGAGGGCGATGCGGTGGGCGTGGTAATCCTCGGCCGGGACGGTGGCGAACTCGGCCGCATCCTCGGCCGCCACCAGGGCGCGCCAGCCCAGGGCCGCAAGGCGCGGGTCCTCCGAGACGAGGCCCGCCTCGTCGGCAGGCGGCGGGG
>Ga0065721_10049764_pt1 | contig 27585 bp, 33 predicted proteins | sample Mesricmetagenome_FD_59108 | JGI IMG/M metagenome (GOLD analysis project Ga0065721, IMG submission 59108) | Mesophilic microbial community from rice straw/compost enrichment Sample: eDNA_1 v2 (version 2) | ecosystem: Engineered > Solid waste > Grass > Composting > Bioreactor | place: USA: Davis... | reverse complement strand
TCTTCCAGGGGGCGATCCGCATGTTCCAGCGGGAGAACGAGATGCGCAATGTCGTGTTGTCGGATCCGGAGGCTCGCGACAAGGCGACGCGGCACTTCTTCAATCGCGCTCTGCGTGACGCCAGGAACGCCTGAGAGCTAGAACTCCAGCACCAGCTGCTCGGCGGGTGCCGCCTCGGGCTCCGGCTCAAAGGACGACATGGCGACGCCGAGCAGCCGCACCGGCATCCGCGGCGGGAACTCGGCGCCGAGGAGCTCCTCGACGACCTGGCCCATCTCCTCCCGGCTGCGAAGCGGCGCTGGCCGGCTCCGCGACCGGGTGATCTGCTCGAAATTGGCGAACTTGATCTTGAGCGTCACCGTGCGGCCGCGCAGCTCGCGGCTTCCGCAGATCCGCCAGACCTTGTCCATCAGCGGCGCCAGCATGGCCCGCGCGTCCTCGATTGCCTCGATGTCGGCCGGAAAGGTGTCCTCGGCGCCAACCGACTTTCGCTCGCGCTCGGGATTGACGGGCCGATGGTCGATACCGCGCGCCAGGTCGAAATAGTAGCGGCCCGACTTGCCGAAGATGCGGCTGAGGTCCTCGAGGCTCCACTGCCTCAGGTCGGCGCCGCTCAGGATCCCATGCTGGCGCATGCGTGCAGCGGTCGCCGGTCCTACACCGTGGAACTTCTCGATCGGCAGGCTGGCCATGAAGGCCTCGCCCTGGTCGGGCGTGATGACGAACTGGCCGTCCGGCTTGTTCCGGCTCGAGGCCACCTTGGCGAGGAACTTGTTGTACGAGATGCCGGCGGAGCTGGTGAGCCCGGTCACTTCCCGAATCCGGGCCCGCACCTGGCGCGCGACCTCGGTCGCAAAGGGGATCGCCTTGTGGTTCTCGGTGACGTCGAGATAGGCCTCATCGAGGCTGAGCGGCTCGATCAGGCTGGTGTGCTCGGCGAAGATCTCGCGGATCTGCGCCGACACCGACCGGTACACCTCGAAGCGCGGTCTGACGAAGATCAGCTGCGGGCATTTGCGCATCGCGGTCACCGACGGCATGGCCGAATGGATGCCGAACGCCCGCGCCTCATAGCTGGCGGTCGCGACCACACCTCGTGCCTGCGGCGAGCCGACGGCGATGGGCTTGCCGCGAAGCTCGGGATTGTCCCGCTGCTCGACCGATGCGTAGAAGGCATCCATGTCGACATGGATGATCTTTCGCTGGTTGGCCGGTTCCTCGGTCATGACGTGAAATCACGAAGCTCGCGTTCGTTCTGCGGACCCTGAGAGTCCATCCTGCGCAGTGCGGACGTCAACCTGTGTCAGCGGTTCCTCACCCTTACCTGAACTGCCTGTCGGCATGGAACCCTCACCGCGGGCCCTGGGTTCGGCCCTTTGGGATTTTCACTCGCGCTGCATAGGCTGCGGGTGAAAGGGACGAGGTTGCATGGCGTTCAAGGTAAAGCTCAGGCCAGAGCTGGTAGCTCAACTGGAAGCGGAATCGCGTGAAATGACCCGGCTTTATCGGCTGGGCGATCGCTGGTTGGCCGAAGAGCTCCTCCGTCTCACCAGGCAGATCCGGTCCCGGACCGCCTATGCCAGCCGCACGCCAGATGCCGACAGCTACAACACGACGCTGCTCTGGGATGTCATTCCCGAGGTCGCGTACCGTCTCGGCGGCCGGCTCGAGCTCAACGAAGCCACCAACTACGATCTCAAGGTCGCCCAGGGAGACGAATTCCGGCAGCTGGTGGCCGCCTATGTGTGCAACTGCTCATCCATGTATTTTCGCGAGGCGCTGACCGGCGCCGTGCTGGAGCCGGTCGAGGTGCTGTTCCACAACTACTGGAATGGCTGCCCGATCGTGATGGCGCTCGATCGGGTCGCCCCTCCCGGGCCAGACAGCGATGACCAGCTGGCCAGCGAACTGCGCGAGATCTCGAAGCGCCGCGGGCACGCTGAAACGGCGAGCTGGCACCCCGATCTTCAGGAAGATGGGGTGCGCGAGCCTGAGGGCATCCTCGCGCTCTAGGCCTTTGGCTTGCGGCCGAGGCCAGATTTCTTGGCGAGCTGCGAGCGAGCTTCGGAATAGCTCGGTGCTACCATCGGATAGTCCCTGGGCAGGTCCCAGCGCTCCCGGTACTGCTCGGGCGTGAAGCCATGTGCGCCGTCCAGGTGGCGCTTGATCGCCTTGAAGCTAAGCCCGCACTCCAGGCAGATGATCTGGTCCGGGTGCACCGACTTGCGCACCGGCACGGCGGGGGCCGGCCGCGGCTCCTCAACGGGCACCGGCGGACCCTGCAGGGCCTGCAGGGCGGCATGGGTGTCCTTGATCAGCTTGGGCAGATCGTCGGCACGCACCAGGTTGTGGGCCACGAAGGCCCGAACGATCAATGCGGTCTCGCCGACCAGGTTATTCTCAGTCATGAAACTCTTGTGCTCGTAGTCCAGGTGGTCATTCAGGTTGAAAGGAAAAACTATATCCTTCCCACCAGGGTGGTCGGACAGTTTGCCCTCAAATGCAAGCTAGCTAGCTATTCCTGGAGAGAACGAAAAAGTTATTCCTTACCCAATCCTCAAGGGATTTCGACAATCAGGTCAGGCCGGAAGCCATTATCAGCATGGTCCGGCTCAAACATATAGCCCCTTGGATTGGAGATGATCCTGGTTTCGCCGTGCCGGTAATCCACCGCGTGATGGATATGGCCATGGATCCATGCCGCCGGTTGCGGCACTTCTTCGAACAGCAGTGACAGGTTCGAGGCATAGCAGAAGGCGAGCTTCTTCTCCCCCTCGCCGAGGCTCTGTGGCAGCGGCGCGTGATGTGTCACGACGACGGTCGAGCCCTGATGCTCGCTCTGCAGCGTCTCCTCGATGAAGGCGCGCGAACGCCGGTGCCTGGCGATCGTGTCCATGGGCCTCAGGCGCTTGCGCCGGCCTGGATGGGCAGTGCTCTCGCGCTTGATGCGCCGATAATCATTCATCCCGTCGCGGCCGACGGCCTGAGCCTGCCGGGCCTTCCAGGATCCCTGGCCGACGGTGGCAAAGTCGGTCCACAGCGTGGCGCCGACAAACCGCGTGCCGCCGATCACCGCGGTGTCGTCCATCAGCAGGTGAATGCCGAGCCTGGCGGCGTGATCGCGGCCGGCATCCATCATCTCAGCGATCGTGAACTGATCGCGATCGCCGGCGTCGTTGTAGAAGTCGTGGTTGCCCGGCACGTAGATCACCGGCACGCCGGGGAAGCGCTCCGCCGCCCAGTCGAGACTGCGCGTGAGCGGCACCTCGATGTCGCCGGCAAGCACCACCACGTCAAAGCTCGTCGGCGGCTGGGCGGCCGGATCGAACTTCGTCAGCGGATGGGTCCCGTAGGTCGGATCCCGGGTGAATTCCTGGTGGAGGTCCGAGAGGACCCAGAGGCGTGTCATTGAGCTCGAAACGTACTGGCGAGAATGCGGCAATCTAGCTGAAGGATAGTTGACACTTGATCGCCTTCACAGGAAAGCTTGCAACTGATTTTTCGCAAACGTGCGGCGCTGCCGCAGCGGAGTTGTAATGGGCGTCAACCTACCCGCCGAAGAGACGATTGCCGGCTTCAAGCTGGCGCAGATCAAGAAGTCTCTGCAGGCTCTCGATCGGACCGGCAATCCCACCAACTTCCTTCATATCAAGGGGCTGCAGGACCGGGTACGGGCCGCCGTGCTGCTCGAGGGCCTGCAGGATCGCGGGCTAGTGCAGGAAGACGCGCTCTTTGGTGGGCTGCGTCTCAGTGAAGGTGGGAAGGCATTCATCACCGGCAAGACCAGCCGGTCTTCCTTGCCTGTTGCCCAAGCGGTGCTCGAGCGATTTCTCGATCAGGTGGAGCTCGGTAACACAACCATGGATCCGCTGGATCTAGTGGACAAGGTATGGCTGTTCGGCTCCGTCATGCGCGAAGAGGAAACAGTTGGTGACATCGATCTGGCGATCGAAACGGTCAGAAACCCCGTCTTCGAAGATGAGGCGAAGTTCCGCCAGCGGCTGACCGAGGTTACGAATATGGCGCCGGCCAGCCTGAACTACTTCAATGCTACTGATTGGCATGGCTTGCGCGCTGTCTTCGGCGAGCGGCGGCACCCCCTTCTGGCGGGAGCCCACATTGGCGCGAGAGACCTGATACTTCTTGGAGTTCCTTGCAGGCTGGTTTGGGATCGGAGCCGCGGCGGGAGGGTGAACGACCCCATTCTTCCGCGGCATCCCGATTCACCTGGCCGCAGCAATACGGTGCCGGCCCCCAGGAAGCTGCCGAACCTGCGTCCCCCGGACGTTATTCCGGCACCGATGAACGCCAAGTGGCTTTCCTCCTACAGCCGTTACGGTAGGGAGACGGTGTCGCATAAGGCGCTGATTTCCATCGACGATCCCGATTTGGACCTGAATTATAGCTGCCAGGTGCTCACCGACGACATCCGGGAGGCTGTTGAGCGAGTTGCAATGCCAGCAGGGTGGGTGCCCAACTCCTATGCAGAGGGCGGCTTTGACGGTCGGAAGAAGGTTTTGTTGGCATACTCCGACGTGTTCCGCGATCCGGAGAACGAATGGGCTGCTTCCGTGATTCTTCAGCGGTCATACCGTGCGCAAGACGATGGGAAGGTGGGCCTGACCTTCGAATTGTCGGGCTATGAATCGCAGATGAAATTTGCGACCGAGGACAGCACGGCCCTCCAGACACTCATCAAAGGCGTTTCCGCCTTGGCCTGTGGCGACTATCTGCGCCAGGTTTTCCATCAGCTCGAGCGCAACGGCGAAGTCTCGATGATCGAGCTCAGCTTCGATGCCCAACAGCTGCCGGAGCCGTTGCAGTGCCCCGTCAATTTGCTGCTGCGCGCGACAGTGGCGAGGATGGTGTCTGTTGCAATCCCGGAATATGCCGACCGGCTGGTGATGAACGAGGTCGGGAGTGAATATGAGGCACGGCTCGACCATGCTGGCGACGTCATGGAACTGGGGATGTGAACTTGCGCACGGCGCCAGCCCCAGTGTAGGCCGGTCAGCGGGAAATCTTGCATTAACCACCGAAGTGGCAATCGCCGGCATCAAGGTGCCGGCCGTTGCCCTCAGGCGCGAAGGCTCCCGAAGGGAAGGCCCAGGGCCCTTTCCCGAGATGCCATCTGTTCCCAGCGTTCTTCCTTGACCTGGTCCAGCCTTGTCTCGAACGCTCTTTGCAAGGGCGCCAGCGAAAGGAGCATGGTTGCGTCTGGCCAAAGAACACCAGGCGAGGTCAGGACCCCCTCATTTTTCAGAAATCGCAGATAATCTCGAACCTGGTCCACCGGTTGGCGGATGTCGGTACGCTCCATCGAGGGGAAGTAGCCGGGGACCAGCTTTTCTGGGTGCAGGAAGAAGCCCGCCTTGCACAACTTCTCAGCCACTTCGTAGGCGTTGATGTGCACGGCGCTCTCGGGGTTGGCCAGCAGGGGGCGCACGATCGCGCCAATGAGCACCACCGACTGCCAGTCCCCACAGGCACATCTGCAGTATGGACCGTGCTCGAGGTGGACCAGTAGATCGCGCAAGGCGAACTCATCCACTCGCTGCCGCATCTGGGCGAGCATCCGCCGCGAACGCGCCGGGATCGGCCGCTTCAACTCTTCGATACGCCTGGCATGGTGCTGCCGCACGGTCTCAACGGTGTTCCCGAAGCGCTCGAGCCGCTTCGCCGCCTTGTCGAGGCGCTCCCGTAGGGCGTTCAGCTTCTTCAGCGCTGGCGCATGCCGGTACATCGGATGCGAAAGCCAGTAGCGCTCGGCGGAGGTGAGGATCAGCCGGTCGAGCTTTTCTTTCGAGAGGCTCAAGGCGTCCCGTGGCAGCTTGATCTCGACTGCCATCATGTCCATCTGGCGCAGCCGTTCCAGCTTCTGCCTGTCGGACCTGTGAGTGACGGCGATCTCGACGGCAAGGTCGCGCAAACCATCATGGAGGAGCACGTCCAGCCACAGACCGTGGAAGGAATGCTCCTGTGTGGAGCTCTTCCAGCCGGAGACGTCACGCGGTGGCCGAAGGGTGTGCCCGGCCACCTGGACCTCCGGCAGTGTCAGCTGCTTGCATTCGGCGACCAGCTGCTTGGCATAGCGGTGAAGAGCCGTTTCCTGCCGGCCCTCGCAGGTGGAGTCGTCATTGGCATGCCGGAAGTGCCAGTCGCGTTTCGCCCCCTGAACGGCCATCAGTCTCGTGCCGCACCCGAGGCACGTGCACTCGCAACGCATGCCATTTTTAGCGCTGTCTATATGCAGCACCTCACCGGTGGGCACGTGGAGTGCAAGCTTCAGGGAGTTCCCGACAGACACGGTTGGCAGACCAGCATTTTGCACGATCGGTCCCCATAACATTGGTGGGAAACCACTGAGTTCCAAGTCAAAAATGACTTGTGAGACAGGATTGCTACGCGATGCAAATGATAATCACGGCCTGCGACAGTCCACCATTGTCCATGGACGTCCACCGGTGTGCGCCGTCGTGCGCCGTTATTCGCCACCGTGCACTGAAATCGCTTCTACATAGCTGTGGATAAAGTCGACGCCGGAAAATCTGCAGTGGCCATCTATGGGGCATGACCTCTGAGACCGGAACCCAGTCCTCGTCCGGCCCACCGGGCAGATAAAATGCCAAGTATTTCGTCGAAGCGGCTTCAAACCTCCCGTGGCAGGGTTTTCCCAGCACGGAGGCAATAATGACGGGTTTCACGCTCGAACTGGTCGGCCTGGACATGGCCCACAAGCGAGAGATGCGCCAGCTTTCTCGAGACGCTCAAATCTGCATCGATCAGCTTGATGCCGAAATCATCAGGCTGCGGGGAGAAGTTGAGAAGGCCAATATTGAGATCCGCAGGCTGAGCCAGGAGCTGGACAAGGCCAATAATGCGACGGTGCTGTCCTGGGCCGATGCTGCCGGCCTCCGCGCCGAAGCAATGGCTGTCTACGCCGACATCAAGCCGGACTCTGATCTTCTGACCCCCACGGGGCGGCACTTCCCGAACGGGGATCCGGAGATGAAGGGGCACCTCATCTACAACGAGGCATTCGACGCCGTGGCGGCCGAGCATGGCCTCGTTGGTCCGATGCTGCGGCCGGTCGCGGAATAGTCCGATGTGGCGCTAACTAAGCGCCACACCCCCCTGTTCTCCGCCTTCCTGGACGTCAACGGTCATATCTTCGTCCCAGAAGTCGATGTCCTCACTTTCGTCGTTCCCGGCAAAGCTGACGAATTGGCGGCATTTTTTCGGCCCGGAGGTAACCAACAGCTCCTCTGCATCGCCCACACCGGTGAGGTGGATGTGGCGCTCGCACCGGGTCTCGGAAACAATCGTCACCTCCTCTTCGTCCGGAGGCCCGCTGACATAGGTCAGGCGCCTGTGGTCGTCAGGTCCGGTCAACAGGCTGAGCTCTTCGCTGTTGTGACTTCCTTGCAGCTTCAATAGCCGCCTGCCGCTTTCGGGCCCAAATTCGAGCGAAAGCGGCTGCTGATCGTCTTCGTGCCGGATGAGGCTGAGCTCCCGATCCGCGCCTTCCTCATTGAGCGAGACGAAGCTGCGACGCTCGGGTTCGCCATACTGCAGCGCGACACCAGAAGCGTCGATGCGAATGGCAACTCCGCTTTGCCGGTCCTCAAGCGTCAGATGGTCCTGATGAAGGAACAGGTGGATTGGCTCGCCCTCGTGGCGGCTGACGGTCAGGAAGCCAAGCCGCCCCTGGTCGTCATTCTCGCACGGGATGGTGAGCCGGCCGAGCTCCATGACACGAGGCTCCTCGCGGGGCGTCCCATTGCGGTTCTTCCTGAACTGCAGGACCAGCTCGGCCAGACTGAAAATGGACTTCATCTCTGTTTCCTTGACTTGGGTGCGGGGTCTTGGGGACTATTTTGGCTACGGCTCGAACTGCGGCTCCGCGCCGGCCTTGGGCAGTTCGCGTCTGAGCCGTGGCACCCCGACGCTGAAGCCGGACTTCATGAAATCGACAACGCCAGGGACAGGAGACATACGCGGCCCGTCGTCGTTACCCATGCACATGGCATAGCGGGACCGCTGAAGCAGCTCGATGATCGTCTCTTCGAGGGGCAGTGCCTCCCATGCGGTCGCCAGCTGCAACTGCTTCAGTCGCATGTCGCCGAAACTGTTCGGCTTCTCGCATATGGCCTGCACGCACTGCAGCAACGCCCTGTTGCTGTTCTGCAGGTCCTTCAGCGCCTCGAGCAATTCACGCTGCGCCCGCCGTAGCTCCATCGGACCGATATAGGTCTTTGCGACGAAGCCGATGGGCCGGCCATTGACCGGATCGACCAGCCACGGGGCCGTCCAGGTGGGTGCGTCCTGTTCCGTGAGGTAGGAGCCCGGTCGCATGAGGGCATATTCATGAAGATGGTCGGCAGGCCCGCCCCAGAGCTGGTGCGTCACATTTCCCAGCAGCAGGCCGTCGCCGAGAGGCAGGGCCAGGCAGCGCTTGGTCTGCACTGCTCCTGAACGCAGCATCAGGTACCAAAGCCCCAGGTACTCATTGGCCTGAGAGAGGACATAGGAGATCCCCTCATCGATGCCCTGACTGCGCTGAATGGTGCGAATGAATGCGTGGGAGCGGAAGTCGACCGCAGCCGCAGCCACATGTGACTCTATCGAGTTCCTGGTGGCGAGGAACCAGGTGTTGGTCAGCGTTGGCGTTCCGTCGTGAAGGTTCGAGTGGATCAGTGCGACATTGAGCGAGTCGCTGAAATCCTTGGCGAGGCCGCTCATACGGCCTCGGTCCCGCCGGACGTCGATGGCAAGTTTGCTGGAGCGCGCGAGCTGCTCCAGCTTGTTGAACGCAGCTGCGATCTCCGTGACCTTCGGCTTATGCCCGTGGAAAATCCTGAGCTGGAGCGGGAGCACTATCTCGGCCGACGTCCGCATGAAATCACTCGCCGCAGTCCTGATGGCGGCGCGCTCTTCGTAGACCATGGCGCGGGGCCTAAGCTGGAGGGTCATGCGTGAAAACCTCTCTGTTGCGCGACCTGGCTCAGGTCACGGCGCCGGCGCATGCTCGTTCTGAGCCTGCTTGTGGGCCTGGTGATGCAGGTTCCAGGCGATGTTGACGAAGGATGAGCGGCGATAAGGATCCGCCAGTGCACCCTCAGCCCAGGCGGTCAGATTCTCGTCACCCAGCGTGCGGATGTGCTCGACAAACTGCTCGCCCGTCATCCAGGGCAGCGGTGGCGCAATGATCACGGGATCCCGTTCACCCAGCGCGAGCTGCAGCTCTGCCACCAGTTCGATGCCGGCCCTGCGGGTGCGATTGGTGTTCACCCAGTCGGCAAGGTCGGCGTCATGCGCCTTGCCGAGTCCGCCGAGGATCCGCGTCGCCTCCGCGACCAGACTGTCGGGCATTTCGTCCAGGATCGACATGTCGGGCGTGCCGCGATCGGCAAAGCCGGCGAGCTCCGTCTCCAGCCGCTTGACGGCATGTTCCGGCAGGCCGGCCCTTGCGGCGAGCTCATTGCGCTCGCCATAGGCTCCGATCAGCACCAGCCGCTGCACTGGCCAACCCGCATCGGCGAGCCTGGCCAGGGCCGGCGCCTGCAGCACCTCGATCGCCTTGCGCAGCCCGGCGGCAATAGGCTCGTCCGGTGCAAGGCTGCGCACGATCTCCAGCAGATCCGGCCAGTTCTCCCCGATGAGGCCGACCGGGACCGGATAGCCCGAAGAGGGAGCGGGGCGGACCTGGAATTCGTGCTCGAGGTCGACGTCCTCCACCAGGCCAAGGGCGTTGATGTCGGAATCGCGCACCGGCACAGGGCGCAGCAGATCCAGCAGCGTGGCGCCATAGGCGGACAAGACCCGATCCCGATCAGCTGGGGATAGCTCGATCTCATGGCCAGGCTGGTCGCGGACGATGAAGGGCGTGAAGCTGAAGAAGGGGGAAGGGGAGGGGCTGATCCGGACCAGAACGTCAGGCTCCGGCGTCGACAGCAGCCAGGCGCCGCTCAGATCCTTGTACGGGTCCCCGCCACGGTGGGGCGGACCGAAGCGGCGATGCATGTAAGTGAACAGGGTGGCATAGTTGACGTCGGTCAACGGCGAAGCGTCGAGCACCGGATCCACCAGAGCTCCGAACTCGGCAGCATCCCGGATTTTGAACAGCCTGCCCTCCCAGCTCGGGACGAGGTCAGCGGTGAAGTCCTTCCGCGGGAGTGGCTTGGTCCGCTTTTTTGTCATTTTCGCAAATCCGTTGCTGTGTGAGGTCAGGCTACTATGGGGACGTGAAAACTCAGCGTGGCTCGCAGCCGAGAACGCGGCGGACCTCGGCGGCCTTTGCCTGCTGACCCAGAGCGAAGGCGCGCTCGAGCGCCCGCACCAGCTGGCAGCAGTCGTACCATTGCTTGCTGGTGAAGCTGGACAGGCTGACGGAACTGCCCGGCAGCTTGAGCTCGACCCGGTCGAAGGCGGTGGAGGTCGACGCCAGATTGCCTTCCCAGAAAGTCAGAATGGCGAAGGGAAGCTGGATCGTGTGCTCGTCAGGGAGATCGTCGAGATCGGTCATCAAGCCCGCCTCACCCGCGTCATGCGCGCAAAGTCCAGAAAGCCACAGGCCAAAGCGTCGGAGACCTCGAGCCAGTAGGCGTATCGAGCGGCCGAACGCGAATGTGCGGTCACCACCCGCGAATGACCCCCATAGTTCACCTCGAACCGGCGCACGCCGAGGGCGTCGAGGTGGAGGGCCAGGGCCTGGCGTCCTGCGTCGGTCACCACATACCAGACCATGTCACCGTGCTGCCGGGCCGTCGCCCAATGGGGAGAGGCGTCGAACCTGGTCGCTAACTCGCCACCGGCTTCGGTGACGAAGTGATCACGGAAAGTGGGCCGCAGCGGAAACGCGGGTCGGCCGAGTGCGTGATCGATATGGTCGAAACCCTCGTCCTCGAGGCTGCGATTAACCTTCGGATTGTCGTTCATCTCAATCATCGTCCAGGTTGGAGCCGACCTTGGCGAGCCCGGCATGAAAGTCCTCGGCCGCAAGCATGAGCGGCGCCCATTTCAGGTATTCGGCGCGGGTGCGGGGATCTCGGAAGAACTGCAGGTAGTCGCCCGGGCGATAGGCCGAGACGTTGAGCAGCTCACTGGCCGGCACGGAAATGCTGGCTGCGATCGGCGGATCCCAGCGGTTGCGGATGGACCGGCGCAGCCAGTTCAGGGTGACCGTGCGCCGGCGCGGGTTCCAGGCCCTCACTTCGGCAAGCAGGCCGGGACCCGGATTCCACAGCGGGCGGAAGCGCTTGTGCCGATACGAATTCGTGGAGCGCCAGTCGTTGTCGAGACGGCGGTTCTCCTTCTCGGCCTCTTTGCGGGCCCAGTAGTCATCGCCGCCGGCGACGATCGAGCCGATGTCGAGACTTGCGTTCAGCTGGTCGCGATAGGCCTCGAAGTCCGGCTTCTCGCCCTCGTAAAGGGTGTTCGCGTCATAGATGAGCTTGATGGCGCGCTCGAAGCCCTCTGCGGTCCAGGACTGCACCGGCGGGTGCGGATGCAGGGCTTCGGAGCGATCGAACAGGCCCTGGATGATCAGAGCAATGCGATTGTACTCCCGCACCTGCTTTGCCAACATCTCCATGGCTTCGTCATAGTAGACATTGCTGAAGTCGAAGGGCTCCCAGTCACTGGGGTTGAAGTGCAGTCCCCCGAGATAGCGGTCGCTGCCGCTGCGACGGTGGGGGTTGCTCCAGCTGTCCACGCCCGGATTGGCTTCCTTCCACTCGGCAGAGAGCCGCTCCAGCTCGGTCCACTGCTCGACAAGATGATCGTAGCGGCGCCGGGGGATCAGCTTGTCGACGCTGCCGGCAAACATCTTGACCATCATCGGCTCGCCAGGCTCGAAGCTCTGCACGTCGGGGAAGATGAGTTCGCCGAAATCCATGTCGCAGTTCATGCGCCAGATCTGGTCGCCATTGCGGATGAACAGGAAAGTGGCCTTGTCGGTCTGGCGGAGCTGGAAGTTGATGAACATCTTGAGCAGGTCGCCCTTGTCGTCGCGCTCCATCTCGGTGCGACGCACCCGCATGGCCACCAGGGTCCGCGGGAACGGCAGGATGCGATCACGGTTGGAGGGCTTGGACAGCCATGCATCGAACTGGGCGATGTCCTTGAACTGCATGCCGCCCTTCTCGTAGGCGAGCAGGCATTCCTCATCCATGTACAGGCGGCGCTGCATCACATGCAGCTTCTCTTCCATGGCGGCTGGCTCGCCGTCGCAGATGCGCTCGACGTTCTCGGTGAGCCCGGCATAGAGGCTGATATTGAAGATGCGTCCATCGATCGCCGAGATCGTCTGCTTCATCGGCCCCATCTGCGCGATCAGCGGCATGGCAGACGCCTTGAGCCAGCGGGCGAGCTCCTTGTTGGCGATTTCGATGCGCTTGAAGTAGTCCGGCAGCGTCTCGTTTTTCGCAACCATGAGGGCATTCTCGTAGCCCTTGACGTCCGCGGTGCCCGAGAGCGTGGCGAGGGCGCGGCTCTCCCCGGATCCTGCGTCGGCGGAAGTCAGTCTGGCGCCCGAGGTGAGGCCAAGCCGGGAGGTGAGCTCGGCAACCTCCTGTATCAGCGTGTTCACCTGGCCCTGAAAGTGAGCGACGCGTTCGGCAAAGATGCGCTCGGGTTCCGGCTCGAAACGAAGCACCTCGTCGAGCTCGTCGATATGCACGCGCGCCTGCTGGCCGCCGAGATTCTCGTTCCTGGGCGAATGCAGCTCCACGAAGTTGGAGCCCACAAGCATCACGCAACCAAGCCATTCATAGGTGTCGCCGGCCTTGCGGCCATAGCCGTCGAACTTGGCGACCGTCTTGACCCAGTACCAGTCGCCCAGCCGCGGCAGACCGATCTCGGTATCACCGTCCTGCTCGACCTTGTTGTTCCTCGGGGTCAGTTCCATGGCACCCTTGCTCCAAAGAATAGCTAGCTAGCTATCGCATCATGAGGTTTTTCGCAAATCCGGCCTACAGGTTTTCTCATCTTTCCAGCGTAGGCAAGAGCTGTTATAAGCAAATCGCACAAAACTTATAACGGGGTGTCTTTCCGGTGCAAGTCAGGGAGATCGAACTGGTTTACAGAACCATGGTGTCCGAGCTGGCCGAGCGAACGCTCGACGGCGCCATGTCCACTGAATATTCCCTGTCCGGCAATTTCGTGAAGGTGCCCGTCAAGGGCCGGTCTTACTGGTATTTCGAGGATCGAACCGCAGATCCGGTGCGCAAATATGTCGGGCCTGTCGAGGATGAGGATCTCAGCCGCCGGGTTGAGGATTTCCGAGGCCTCAAGAATGACCTGCGCCTGCGCAAGCAGCTGGTGCGCACCCTGGTGCGCGATGCGCGTCTGCCGGCGCCCGAGCCATTCACCGGCGATGTCGTTGCAGCCCTGGCCAAGGCGGGATTCTTCCGCCTCCGGGGCGTGCTGGTAGGCACGGTCGCCTATGGCGTCTACGGCAATGTGCTCGGGGTCCGGATGGGCTCTGCCGGCCTGCAGACCGCCGATGTCGACCTCGCCCAGTTCCACTCGGTCTCGGTGGCTATCGGCGACACCATTCCCCCGATCCTCGATGTCCTCCATGAAGTGGATCCCAGCTTCGCGCCCGTTCCCGAGCTCAAGGGACCGCTGTCGACGCGGTTCGACAATGCCTCGCGCTATCGCGTGGAGTTCCTGACGCCCAACACTGGGAGCGACGACAATGCCGGAACGCCGGCGCCCATGCCGGCACTGGGAGGAGCGGGTGCCACTGCCCTGCGGTTTCTGGATTTCCTGATCCATGAACCGGTGCGCGGCTTGCTGCTGCACAGGGAAGGGATCCCGGTTCTGGTGCCGGCGCCGGAACGCTATGCGGTCCACAAGCTCATCGTCGCCACCGAGCGCAAGTCCGACCCTAACGGCATCGGCAAGCGCGACAAGGATCTGTTCCAGTCAGGTTTCCTGATCGAGGCACTCGAGCAGACGCGTCGCCGCGGGGACCTGCGCGAGGTGTTCGAGGAAGCCTGGGAGCGCGGCCCGAAATGGCGCGCAGCGCTCACCGAAGGCGCGGACGGACTGGCGCCGCGGCCGCGCGAGATCCTGCGCGAGATCGTCGGACGCTGATCAGGGTTCGGGGAGGTCCTCCGCCACCGGCACAGGGGCCGGGCGGAATGGCATTGCGTCGAGCAGCTCCCAGTTCTTCTCCCAGTCAAGATCCTCGGACCAGAGCGTCTTGATCTCCTCCAGCAGCTTGACCGGAGGAGCAAAGTTATCGGCCTCGGCCTGGTTCTCGCACTCGACGAGCAGCACGATCGACATGAACAGCTTCACGCGGCCGTCGCGCACGCCGTCGGCATAGACGGTGTCATCGGGGCTGGCGGTCATCTCCGAGAGAGCCACCACCCCCTTGGGCCAGCTCGCGCGCGCAGCATTGAAGGCGGCGATTGCCTCGGCGCCGACTTCATAGTCGGGATCGTCTTCCGCCAACTTCGCCGAATAAGCGACGTCGTCGAAGCTTACCAGGAATTGCTGCGGGGAGGGGACGGGGAAGTCCGCGGTACCGATGCGCTCGACCTCGCCGGCATCGCGATAGGCATAGGCGACTGCATCGGGAGCCTGCTCGAGCACGCGTCCGGATTCGTCCAGCACCAGGAAGTCGAAATCGTCCAGCACGCCGACAGCGACTGCAGCGTGGAAGACATCGAGACCGGCATTGGCGAGATGGCGTTCGGGCACCGCCTCTTTCAGGCGGACCGCATAGCGGCCAGGGATCCCCTGATCCTGCGGATCGGAAGGCTTGCCGGACACCTTGATGAAGACACGGGTCATGGTGATGGCCTCAGCAGAATTCGGGTTCGTCGAATGAGCGGGTGCTGTCTGGCTGCGGCGTCTGCACCTCCAGCTCGAGTTCGAGGGGGCGGCAGGCGAGCACGAAGTAGGGCTCCACTGCGGCCGGCAGGCGCAGGTCTGGCGTCCTGAACATGCCTGCGAAGCGCTCATGGTCGCCGGCGTAGTAGAGATGCTTGCGCCCGGGCAGCATGTCGACCTCGAGGGCGCCGCTCTCGGAAACCACTTGGTCGACGATCTCGTTGGCCTTGGCCTCACCGCATTTGCGGCCGGCGACAACCAGCTCGACCAGGCGCTCGCGCGGAATGATCACGCTCGACCACCGGTCCGCGCAGATGGATCCGCGCTCGACCACGCCGGTGTCGAAGGCCTGGTCGGCATAGTCGTCCTGCTCGTCATCGACGAAGCCCACCACCAGGTCGCCCGCAGTGGTCTGCAGCACCCTGGGGACGCAATTGCCGATCGGAATGTCGAGGAAACCCAGCTGCTCCGCCACCAGGCGAACGGCCTCCTCCACGCCGGCGGCGTTGTTGATCGAAGGCGTCTCGACGCTGTCGCGATAGGCCTCGAGCTCATCGAGGTGCAGCCAGTCGGCAATGATCAGTCGTCCGGAGGGAAAGTCGATTTCGACATGCTGCAGCGGCCGTGGCGTTATCGGCTCGATCTCGATGTGCCTGTCGGCTTCGGCATCGTACCGGACAAGGCGCGGCTGCCAGTCTTCCATGGCAAGGCGGTACCGTTCGCCAGAGACACTGCATTCCATCGTGTCTCCGACCGTGGGGTCGCGCCGGCCCGAGGCGACCGTATCGACCAGCTGCGGGTAGAACTCGGCGACAGCCTGCTCGAGGAGGACGCCACTGCGGACGGCGTTGCGGGCCTTGTATGCCGGCTCGAACAGCCATTCGTGCGCCAGGGCTTCTGCCAGGAGCTGGGGGTTGCTGGGCTTGTCGAGGCCCTCGTCCCCGTTCGCCAGGGCGTTCCAGTGCCTGGCCAGCCAGATGTCGTGGCCGTCGGTGTTGGGAATGGCTGGAAAGGCGCCGTCACGCGCCATGAAGGTCAGCGTCAGGCGGACGGCCTGAACCATCACCCTGTCGCGGTAGTCCTTGAGGGTAAAGCTACCGGGAACCCCGGCCGACCAATCCCGCACCAATGCGGTGAAGGTGGACTTCGTGAACAGGTCTGAGAAGAACTGAGCTCTTTCAGCTTTGGTTTTCACATCCAGACTCCAGTTTTTCCCAAATTCTCAAAAAATCAGAAGCCCGGAGACATCTCTGCAGGTTCACTCTCCGAAGCGGGCGAAGCCATGAAGCGATCGAGGGCCGCCCCGATCGTCTCGCCACTGTCGGTGATGTCGGCGAACTGAACCAGGTCGAAGCCCGCATCCCAGATATTGCCGGCCATCCGGATCGCCGGCACCAGGTCGGCATGCCTACCCTCGAGCGTGCGCAGTTCGCGGTTGCGCATCAGCGCCGCCACGACGTGGCCGAGCTGACGGCCGTCTTCCAGAGTGTCGGTGCGATCGACCGACGACCAGCCGGTGGAGCGGAGATTGGCCATGTGAGCGGCGATGAGATCGATGGTCTCGGTGGCGGACATTCTTCTGCGGGTCCTGTTGTTCCTGCGTGGAGGCTATCCTCGGACCATGAAAGTCCGAAACATGGCAGGAAGGGTTGCCGGGCTTTCACCGGCTCCAGCATCGCTCACGCATCCGTCCCCCGTTTCCGGGTTTGCCTCACGGGCGTTTTCCGCTGCCACGGCATGGGCGATCTGGCCGCCTCTCAGCACGTCGCGGTCGATATGATCGGCCCTCAGGCCTGGTCCCTGATGCCGGTACTGCCGAGTCCGCCGGCACCGCGTTCGGTTTCGTCATCGACATGGCCAGCCACGAAGTCCGCGCGCAACACTGGCGCGACCACCATCTGGGCGATGCGATCGCCCGTACGAACCTCGAAGTTCTCCCTGGACGAGTTGAACAGGATCACCTTGATGATGCCGCGGTAGTCGTGATCGATCGTGCCCGGCGAGTTGAGAACGGCCACGCCGTGATTGGCCGCCAGGCCCGAGCGCGAGCGGATCTGGGCCTCGTAGCCGTGGGGCAGGGCAATCTTGATCCCGGTACTGACGATCGCCCGCTCGCCCGGAGCAATGGTGACCGACTTGTCGGGGCTGTCGACGACAGCGGTCAGGTCCGCTCCCGCGGCGCCCTCGGTCTTGTAGACCGGGATCGCCGCATCGGGGTGGGCCAGTTCGATGGTGAAGCCGAGCATCACGGCTCGAAATCCTCGGGCTCTTCCTCGGACCAGGCGTCGGGATCGTATTCGAGTCCGTTCTCCTGGGCCAACCGTTCGACCGTCGGCCAGAGGGTGTCGCCATCTTCGACCTGGTTCGTGGCGTTCCAGAGATCGCGCACGTTCAGTGCCTTGGCTGCCAGCAGCGCGCCGACCCAGCCGATCTCGTCTTCCTTGCCGTTGGTGACGGCATCGCTGATCGCCATGGCGCACAGATCGGGGATGGCTGGCACGATGACCTGAAACTTGCCGCCGGCGGCATCGACGTCGATGGTGGTGGCCCGATCCCGCCACTCATCCGGCATCGGGAACATGTCTTCATAAACGGCTTCGGCTCCATATCCATGCCGGCCGAAGAACTCGGAATCGCTGTCGAACACGTAGTCGATCGACTTCTGATTGCTGTCAGCTAGCATGACTTGCATGACCTGCTTGCCGGCAAGCTCTGGGAGCGAACTCTCCAAAGCGAAAGCTGCGGCATCGCCGCCAAGAAGGATGATCTGGTTCAACCGGGTGTGGGCGGCGATAGCCTGGATCAGGTGTTCGCGTTGCGCTTTGTCCATTTGGGTTTTTCGTCTCCAGGAGAATTGAGGTTCGTTGCGTGCTGATCGTAAGGATCATGAAAGTCCTGCGCCTATACCGCGGCAGGGGAAGGGTTCGCTACGCCGTCTCGGGAGCGTAGGCGGCGATCTTTTCCGCCTTGTCCCAGACGACCCTGCAGATGTCGTTAAGAGATGTGCGGCGCTTGTCGTGCCACTCCAGCCGCAGCGCCTTGGCCTCTTCGGCCGGCAGCACCGCCATGGCGCGCTCGAGCAGATCGCGCTCGCTCACCGTGCCTACGGTGAAGGAGCGGTAGGCTTCGGCATAGGAGGCGATGCGATCAGCATCCTTCCAGAGCGCCTCGTAGCTGGCCAGGAGGTCCGGGATGGAGGGCGGCTTCCCGGTTTCGGTGCTCTCGACGAACATCAGCGAAGGGGCCAGGCGGTCGGCAATGAAGGCGGCCTCCTCTTCGCTGGCGCGGAAGGTTATCTCGTCCGATGGATTGATGACCCGCCAGAGCGGCTTCTTCTCGTCTGTCATTGCTCTATTCCCGAGCCCCAAGTCCGGTGCCGGCCGCGGGCACGTCTCCCTTGTCGATGAGGAGGTCGATCATTTCCTGGCGAGTGGTCGGCCAACGGCGTCGGCGCCGCTCCTGTTCATTGGCGATCATGAACGAGGGATCGGTGTGCTGGCACACGCTGAGCGTCAACCAGCCATCGCTCCATTCATTGAGCGGCACGTTCTGCGGGTGGCGGGCCGGAAGATCCGGACGGGCAAGTGTCATGGCGTCACCGCTGCGGCACATATTCATGGGGGATGGTCTTGCGCGCCTGGATCCAGCCGGTGAAATTCCCCTGCAGGCCAGGATTGTCCCAATCCAGTCCCTGGCGCACCACTTCCTGGGCGCCGTCGCGACCGGTCTTGATCAGCATGTACTGCGAGCGAGTGTCCGGCGTCGCCTGATGCTCGGTCGGGCTGGCATGCACCGGGCGCGACACCACCAGCTTGCGATAGCGCTCGAGCTCGGCCGGAATGGAGCCGTCGCCATCGAACGGCTTCACGGTCAAACGGGCGCAGCGCGCTGCCGAGATCTTGAGCAGCAGCTCGTCGACCTTGGCGACGGAAAAGCCGCCATGGTTGTCCCAGAGATACTTGGTGGCTTCCTCGCGATCCTCTTCGGTATCGGCATAGGGAAGATGCCACTGCCCCGGGCGCAGCTCGCGCGGCGTCGAGGCATCGAGTGCCTCGCGGATCGCCTTGGCCACGATCTGGATCTCCGGTTGAGCGCCGTCTTCATCGCGCAGCGCGAAATAATTCTCCCATTCGGTCGCGCTCAGCAGCACGTCGATATAGCCGAACCATTCCAGCGGCCGATTGGCCCACTGCTTGTGCACCTTGAGCTTGGCCAGCTTTTCGACGCCAAGACGGGTGTATTCCGCCATGTCGCGCCAGATCGCCTCGACCTCGGCACGCTCCTCGTCAGAGAACTCCTCCGAGGCCACCATGCCGGGCTGGTTGCGCAGGAAGTGAGGCGTATAGGGGTCCTGGGCTTCGGCGAGCAGGGTCACTACGGGCACGGCGCGCGATGAACGGCCGTTGCGGGAGAAATCCCGGTGGGTCAGAAAGTCCGCATGGATCATCCGCGGCTGGCGGAACTGCACGGTCGGCACGCGAATGCCTTCCGGGTTGATGGAGTCAAGGACGACTTTCACCTGAGGATCGAAGGTTGGCTGGAGGGGAAGCGTCAGCTTCGAGTCTCCGGCGAGAATGTCGGTCATGGCTAATCTCCAATAGCTAGCTAGCTAGCCGAAAGATCGCCGGACATCCCGCACGATCCGAGTTTTTCGCAATAAGCCGGTTAACCGGAGAGACCAGGCTCGGCTTCGACGTCGTCCTCGTACGGCGCCCGATCGAGAAACCAACACTTCACGTCCAGTGCCTTGGCAATGCGCAGGACAATGGCCGTCACGTGCAGCCGGCCGTCTTCGCTCGGGTCGACAATGACATTGCCGTCGACCACGACCTCGAGCCCCTCGTCGCGCGGGATCAGCTTCAGACGGGCATTCTCCATCGGCTCGCCGGTGGAAACGTGCGCAGGGACGTCCAGCCCCGCGGCGACGCGCTGAAGGACCTCAAGATCGTCCAGGAAGCCTTCCTTGTGGCTGTCATAGACAGTCTCGTTGATGCGGATCTCGATATGCTCGCCACGTTCGGTTATGATCATGACCGTCCCCCGACCTGGGTCGCGCCGCTCCGGCGAGCGGTCGGCAACCAGCCGCGCAGCATCGCGGCGATACGGTAGCCTTCACTCCGGATGGAGGGACGCTCGGCCGCCGAGGCGGGGCGTGCCAGGCCACCCGAGCACAGCCGGTAGGCAACGACGACGGCGCCGCCTGCCCAGAACCAGCCGATCTCGCGGGCCTCGGCAATATGGGTGCTGTCGTCCAGGTACCGGACCTCGACCAGTTCGGAGGGCGGAACCGGGCAGGGGCCGCCGGTCCACTCGATCCAGTCCTCACCGGCATCCGCGGGCAGTGCCGCTTCGAGCTGGGCGTCCTGCTGGCCGGTCGCGAACTGGTAGATTGCCTGCAGCCGCTCCATCAGCACGGGGCGCAGTTCCGCCGGCAGCGGCTTGCGCAGCGTGCCATTGATGGCCTTGCGAATGAGAACCTCTGTTTCGACTTCCTTCTCGATGTCGGTCATGCCGTTTCCCGCACCTGGCTGGTGCGCTCCTGCTGGCGATAGATTTCCTCGTAGGTGACGAACAGGCGCTCCGTGTCGGCGAAATCCGGAGACCGGACATATTTCGTCCAGTGGATGTCAAGCTCGCGCAGGAGGCGGTTCTGGGTTGCTGCGATGCGAGCATAGAGGGTGCCGGCATCGACGATGAGCTTCTCTGTAGCCTCGTCCGGTTCACCCGCGCAGTCGAGCAGCTTCAGCGCCACGCCCTGCATGGTGGAGTTCTTGAACCGGTCGATGAGCTTCGCCGTACGGTTCGAGCGCGGGCAGGCCAGCTGGAACAGGGCGGAGACACCCTGGAAGGCGACAACCAGCATGGCCTTCTGGCGCCAGGCGATGTCCTCGGCATCATTTCCCGACTTCGGCGCCATCGGCGCGCAAAGGGCAAGAGTGCCCGCCGTCACGAACAGCAGAATCTGATCCTCCGGCCGCAGCTTCGCCGGATCCTGGCCGACCGAGGCAAGGAAGCGTCCCATGCAGGCGGTGAAGTCCACCGTGGTCTTGGGCATCTCTGCCTCGGTGGCTGCGCTCTGCTGGTTCTTCTTGAGGGGAAACATGTATTGGTCCTTGGCTGCCATTCGGCCTTGTCTGAGACCGACCTAACCAGACGGCCCGACCGAACCAAAGCTACAATTCCCGATTTTCACAAATTCGGCAACTTGGTGTCCTGCCCGGGCGGCGGCCCGATCGCATCTCCCGGATCCCCGGAGCCGAGCAATCCGGCTGCTGCCTGGATGAAGGCGCGCGCCTCGTCCTCGCTCATCCAGCCCGCCGATGGCCAGTCGCCATAGTGGCGTTCGAGGTACCAGCGAGGTGATCCAACGGGATCCCCGCCAACGCCGATCGACCAGTTCTCCCCGCGAGCGCGGAAGTAGAACGCCTCGTCGCCTATGGCGCCTTCCGCCTGGACCGGGCAGTTGCCCCCGATCCATTCGATATGGAGCGCGCTCATGGCTGCGGGTCCTCGGTATCCGTCTGCAGTTCGGCAAGCTCGGAGAAACGGTCGACAACGACGTCGAAGAGGCGCTGCGACAGCGCATCCCGGTCGGCGCCGGCGGCGTCCACCAGCTGGCAGCGTTCCGGGTGCGCGGCTGCGATGCGCAGGAAGCCCTCACGCAGCCGGTCATGGAACTCCCGAGCCTCTCCCTCGAAGCGGTCCGGCGCGGCATTGCCGCGGCGCGCCGAGGTGCGTGACATGGCCTCCTCGACAGGCAGGTCGAATATCAGGGTGAGGTCAGGGGAGCGCCCATTGGTCGCCAGCCGGTCCAGCACGTCGAGCTCGGCATCGCCGACCTGTCCGGCAATGCCCTGGTAGACGCGGGTGCTGTCGAAGAACCGGTCGCTGATAACATAGGCGCCGCGTCGCAGCGCCGGCAGGATGCGACCCTGCATGTGGTGAAGCCGCGCCGTGGCGAACAACAGCGCCTCGGCGCCCGAACCCCAGGTCATGGCCTTGCCTTCCAGCAGGAAGTTGCGGATCCGCTCGGCTTCGGGCTCGCCGCCCGGCTCGCGCGTTTCCAGCACTTCGATACCAAGCCCCCGAATCCGCTCGGCCAGCAGCCGTAGCTGCGTGGACTTGCCCACGCCCTCGGCGCCTTCCAGCGTGATGAAGCGGCCGGGAAGGTGCGGCCTCGGGCTGATTGCGTTCACGGGTGATCCTCTGTTTGCGCTAGCTAGCTAGCTTTCAGGTGCGATTGATGGGCTTGAGGCTGACGACGTTATCCTCGACCGAGTGCTCGACCCGCCGCATCGACACGATGATCTCCTCGTCGTCATTGCGGATGCACAGCAGCCCGCTGGAGGACTGCTGCACCACATTGACCAGGGCAAGCCAGAATTCCGAAGAAACGTCGCGCGTGGTGAGCTGGCCCTGTTCGCCGGGGGTCGCCAGGAGAACCTGATTGGCCGAGGGCGAGTAGCAGATGGTGACCCTGTCGAGCGCGCTCATTCCGCATCCTCCGAACGGCGCCAGCGGCGATTGACATAGACCAGCTGCTTCTTCCGCTTTGCCCGCTGCAGCGCCCGATCGGCGGCGCGCATCGCGGTTTCCCCGGAGGGCACGCCCAGATCCACCAGAGCCTTCTCTAGCTCCACGGATGTGAAGCCATCGGGCTTCATCATGGAGATGGCCCTTTCCACCGTGTCGCTGCTGACCTCGTAATGGCCGATATGCATGACGCGCCTCGCTTTCAGTTTTTCGCAAAGAAGGCTGGAAATTCCAAATCCCGCTGCCAGGCTTGCTTCACCTCGGTTCATGGACTGCCTTTCTGCTGTGGTTCAGGGGTTCAGTGCGAGCTCAGGCTGCCATCCGCAGCCGGCACATTCCTTCGGGCCCGGTGATGCGGGTGCCGACCGCCAGGTGGGCGGCAACATTCAGGCCGAGCTGGTGACGGCCGATATCGATGCGCGGCCCGCTCTGGCGCTTCTCGAAGCTGAGCTCGATCGGCATGAAGCCTTCGGCGGCTCGCATGAGATAGAAGGGCTGCACGCCTCGAAGCGGGTTCTCCAGCACCTCGAGGTCTGCCGACAGGTCGTCCGGACGCTGGCCAGACGGGATGACGGCAACCACCCGGTTCTCCGGCCGCCGGCGCAGCGGCTGGTGCTGCCTGCCGGACAGCTGGGCCAGGGTGTCCCCGATCGCCTCGTCGAGATCGATCCCCAGCAGCCGGTCGCGGTAGTCTGAAAGGGCTGCGCCGTTCAGGTTGCCCGGGAACAGGTGGTCGTTGTTCCGGCCGATGGAGAAGGCGTACTGGCCATCAGTAAGGAGCGGCGAGCGCTCCAGGAGGCCGAACACGGCCCCCGTTTCGATGCTCGCCATCATGGTGCCGAGCATGGAGATCCGGTGAGCGATGCCATAAAGGTCGTCGCCGGCCAGCTCATCCATGGTGATGATGCGCTCGCGTTTTTCGCGAAGCACCTCAACGTCATTGCCGAAGTGCTCGGCGGAGCGGGTAGCGACCAGACCGGCATGCGGCCGGCGTGCATGGTAGGCCTTCAGCACCAGCTGCGCGCAGAAGCGCTGCAGGATGTCCAGAAAGTCCGAATGGCCGGAGGCCGGATCAAGATGTGCCTCGAGCGCCTCGCGCGCCGTCATGCGACGCCCTTCGGCGCCGGAGCAGCGCTGCGCCATCTCGGCGATGCTGCCCGAGCCCTTGGCTTCGACCGGGCGCATGGTGGCGCGGCCCGACCAGGAGACCAGAGTGTCGGCGATCAGCTTCTTGCGGTGTTCCGGAATTGCCGGAAAGCGGGAGATCCTAGCGTGCTGCATTGACGTAGTCCGAAACCTTCATGATGTGGCGACCGGGCCGGGGCAGGAAGGCAGCCCAGGGTTCTGGCTGTGCCTGCCATTCGAGATCGCCGGTACCGTTTTCGTGCCGGAAGCCCGAATAGAATGGCGGAGGAGCCGAGGCGGCGAGGCGAACATGCTTCGGCGCCAGCGGATTGCTTGAGGAGGAGCGGATCACCAGCGGGGGCTCGCCGCGCAGCAGCACCAAGAACGCGAGCAGCATGGGCAGCTCCTCGAAGATGGGCTGAGCGAACGCATCCAGGGCTTCCTTGCCGAGGATCTCGACGTCTTCCCTGCCCATGTCGGTGACCAGCAGCTCGGCGACGTAGCCGGCCTTCCAGTAGGGCGCCATGCGCGGGCAGCTCAGCCTGGTGATGTCGGCCATTGCCGGTGGCGGGATGATGCCATCCTTGCGCTCGACGATGATGCCAGCCCGCCATTCACCGTCACGGACCTGCAGCAGAACGCCAATGCGCTCGGGCGCCTGGTTCAGCTCGTCCATGGTGATGGCGGTATGCCGGGCCCGCGCCCGAAGGACGGTGCGATACGGATATTCGAGGAAGATATCCCGATCCGGCGGAGCAAGCTCGGAAACCTCGAAGTCCGCCATGAACAGGTCGTCTGCCAGCGCGTCAACGAAACGGGTCGCGGCCTCGTCGAGGCTATAGACCTGCGTGAACTGCGCTAGCTCGCTAGCAAGATGCATCGAGGCCTTGCGGACGCCTGAGGGAAGTTCATCCCGCTCGCCATTGATCGCCGAGACCGCAAGGCTTCGAATGGCAGTCTCGGCCAGCAGCCGGCGATTGGCTGGCAGGCGATCGCGCAACCTGTCGACCAGATCCCTGATCATCCGCGACGCTCGATCCGCAGGCCGGTATCCTTGACCAGTCCGGGCAGGCTGCCCAGGTCCAGGGAATAGCTAGCTAGCTTGCTGACAGGCAGCGGCGCCGTCGGCGTGGCGATCAGCAGCAACCTGCCGCCATCGCTCAGCCAGGATGAAAGCGCACCGGCATCGGTGGCGGCATCGGCCGGGTTCCAGCCGAATGCGGCAAGACTGGGGGTGAGGACGGGTACGCTGCGGGCAAAATCGAGCATCGAGCCGCCCTTTTCCCTCAGCAGGGCAGTGAGCCCCCGGTCCTCGAGCTCGATGGTACCGGACAGATAGGTCGTCCCGGTTTCTCCTTCACCCACATTGTGGGTGGTCTTGAGCCCGGCATAGACCGTCTCGGCGCCATCAGCGCCGCGACCGGCGAGATCCGCGGTGATCGAGAGCGAGCGATCGGCACCCTGGGCACGGGTGATGAAGGCTGCCCGAATATTGCTGATAGCTAGCTGGCTAGCACCAATGGCGCTGAACAGCACGCCGAGCATCGGCAGTGCTGCCTGGACCGCAGCAAGTTCCAGGGTGACCAGATCGCAGGTGGCATCCCAGTTGCCTTCGGTCTGGCTGGCCACGATGTCCGAAGCGGAAAGCAGCGGGCCACCGAGGATTTCAGCCGGAATTCCCAGACTTGCCGCAAGGGCGCCGCCCGGGCGCAGGCCCACCAGGGACGGCTTGATCTGGACGAAACGCACATCGGTGACCTGTCCGGCCGCGACCACTCCCGAAGTGGTGGCCAGAAGTCCGCCATTCACAGGGTCGGTGTCGACCATGACAGTGCTGGCGGCAATCTGCTGCTCGCCATCGGCAGCGACGCGGGTTGCCGCTTCGGCGACAGCGCCGATGGCCTTGCCATTGCGTGTGAGGGTGAGGTCCGTCTTGGAGGGCCAGGTTCCGGAGCCACCCTCGAGGCCCAGGCCGAAGGGGAGCTCAATGGCATCGCTCGCAGGCGGCAGAGCCTGGGCGAGAACCCGTGCAGGCAGGCTGCCCGCAAGGGCCGTTGCAAGGGTACCAAGCATGATGTTGCGGCGGGAGATCTTCATGGAGTGAGGCTTTCCTGATCGAAAGAAGGGGTGTCCTGAGGTTCGTCGACGGGATCCGCGCGCAGGGCGGTGTCCGGGACGGGCGCTGGAATGATCTGCTCGACTGCAGGCAGGGCTTCCGGCGCCGGATGCGGCGCGGGCTCTTCTCCAAAGCTCGGAGACCAGTGCGCGATCAGCCGGGCTGCCTGCTCGGCATCCGGGGTGGGCAGCCAGCCGTGAACGGCATGACGGCCCGGCGTGAAGCCAGACCCGCGCCGCACGTTCTTGGTGCCGTAGTGACTTCCCGAATTCCGCCCGGTGTGACCCATGAGCGCCGCCACTTCCGGCTTGCTGTAGGCGCGCTTGGCGCGATCGGAAAAGTCGTGACGCATGCTGTAGAGCGTCACTGGCGGGTGATCCGGGCGCAGGCGTAGTGACACCGCGCGGGCGTGCTTGGTCACCAGGTCACGGCAACCACGGATCTCATCAGGACTGAAGTCCAGGCGTCGCAGTTGCGTTGCCACCCAGATCACCCCGAGCCGGTAGGCGTCGATGCCCTTGAGGTTCTGGATCCGGTATTCCTGTACGGAGGCATTGGCGTTTGCCGTCTTGGCATTGCGGATCGCAAGGATCACTTCGCCGGAATTCTGCCGCGCCAGCTCGAGGATGGTGGCGCCGATGGCCCTGAGACCACCAATGCCTGCCCCATTCTGGTTCGCGATCTCCGGGATACGGGAATCCAGATCGTCCGGGGCGATACAGACCCTGTCATTCACGATCACGGCGATCACGCACTGGAACAGCTCCACCGGACGCATGCCGGAGAGCCAGCAGGTCTGGAGCATGATGCCGGACAGGGCGCGGAAGGATCGCGACTTCGTGCCTCGCGTTTTTCGCAAACGGTCGACCAGAGTGCCAAGAGGATCCTGATCGATCAGCGCCTCGGTCAGCCGGTCGGTGTCATGAGCCGTGACCGGCACCCTTCTACGGCGGCGGCTGGTACCTCCATTGCCGCGGAGCATCACATTGGTGGTGATGCCGCTCAGCTCGTAGGCGATTTCCTCGCTGGATCGGGTGTCGCCGCGGCCAACCATGATATCGACGAGGTGAGCCAGCTTCTCCTGACCGAAGGAAATCACTTCTTCGCGGGACAGGGACAGCAGATCCAAGGCGTTCTGGCGGTCCTCGGGATCAAGGTCAGGAGTGTCCTCAAAAAAGGCACGGGCTGCTGCCTTCTCCACATAGAAGGAAGACTTGGACAGCTCGAGGGAGCGAAGGGCCACCTGTTCCGCGATCATGGAATCCACGAAATCAGCCCCAGTAAGCTGGGCGCGATTGCGGGCGACACCCCTCAACCGATCGATGTGGCTCAAGTAGCGATCAAGCCGCTTAGATATACTTTTTCCCATATTAGCCGGACGAATAATTTTTTGCCTTACCTGTTCGGGCCCATTTTCGAGCCGGCGACCGATCATCTTAGCAGTGCTCAAAAACCGGTCTTATCCTACCAAAACCGGTCTTATCCTATCAAAACCGGACGAATATCGGTTTTTCACATCTTCCTTCCCCCGGGAAGCTCCGAACTCTGTTTTTCACAAATTCGCGTCGCTATGGTGCCTCCGAACCGCATGGTCGGAGACTGACGTGATTTCGAATATCCAGAGCGTTGCGCGGATGACAGCGGCCGTTTCCATGGTCGCCGTCCTTTGCGCTGGCTGCGCCTCGACCAAGGGCATTCCCGCCCTGCCGTCGATCAGCGAGGCCGAAATGAAGATTGCCGAGGCGGTGGAAACGTCCTCGCGCGCCAACCAGGCGATCGCCGAGGTCGAAGTGGCCGTGGCCGCGCCCAAGCGTGCGGGTCCGAACCAGACCGTGCCGCCGGGCGTATCCCTGCCGTCGGAGCTGACCGAAGCCATCACCATCGACTGGCAGGGCAATGTCGAGCCGCTGGTCGCGGCGATCGCCAAGCGCATCGGCTACCGCTTCGCGGTCAGCGGACGCGCGCCC
>Ga0065721_10049763_pt1 | contig 27589 bp, 24 predicted proteins | sample Mesricmetagenome_FD_59108 | JGI IMG/M metagenome (GOLD analysis project Ga0065721, IMG submission 59108) | Mesophilic microbial community from rice straw/compost enrichment Sample: eDNA_1 v2 (version 2) | ecosystem: Engineered > Solid waste > Grass > Composting > Bioreactor | place: USA: Davis... | reverse complement strand
CCCCCACCCTAACCCTCCCCCGCTGGGCGGGGGAGGGGACTGCCGCCGCTCCTCCGCAAAGTGGGAAGCCCTCCCCCGCCCAGCGGGGGAGGGTTGGGTGGGGGTCGCTGCCGAACCCAAGCTCAAATCGAGCAGGTCAGTTCGCGTAGTACCGGCGGTAGCCGTGATAGCGGCCGCTGTCGGGGAACTCGTACTGGGCGTGGCGGCGGATATCGACCTGGGAGAACAGGACGCCGACGACCTCGCCGCCCGCCTCCATGACCTCCTTCAGGCCGGCCATGGCGGTTTCCCGCTTGGTCTTGCCCCAATGCACGATGAACACGGTCTGGTCGGCCAGCGCCGCCAGCAGCTTGCCTTCCGACACCGCCAGGACCGGCGGGCTGTCCAGGATCACCCGGTCGTATTCCAGCGCCAGCCGGGAAATCAGCTGGTGCATGCGGCTGGACCCCAGCATGTCCTGCGGCAGGGCGGAGCCGCGGCCGGACGAGATGAAATGCAAGCCGGTGCGCGGGTCGGTCTGGATCACCTCCGACGGGGCGAACTCGCCGGCCAGCACCTCGTACAGGCCGCGGCGGTTCTCCAGCCCCAGCATGTCGTGCAGGCCCTTGCGGCGCATGTCGCAGTCGACCAGGATCGTCTTCTGTCCGGAATTGGCGCAGATGCGGGCGAAGGCCGCGGCGATGGAGCTTTTGCCCTCGCCGGGGACGGAGGACCCGAACAGGATCACCCGCTGGTGCCCGTCCGGGTTGGCCAGCAGCAGCGTGGTGCGCAGGTTCTGCATGGCCTCGGCGAAGGCCGACATCGGCTTGTCGATGGCGTAGGCCGCGGGCGAGGTGGTGAAGCGCCGCCGCCGGCTGATCGCCGGCACGATGCCCAAACTGCGCACGCCGGTCGCCGCCTCGAACTGGTGCGGGCTGCGGAAGCCCTTCTCGGACTGCTCGCGCAGCAGGGCCAGCAGGATGCCCAGCGTCGCCGAGGCGACCAGCGCCAGCAGCACGATCATCTTCTTGTTCGGCTGCGACGGGTTCAGCGGGATGGCCGCTTCCGAGACGATGCGGGAGTCCGGCTGCTGGATGTCGGTCTGCCCCGCGATTTCCTGGAAGCGGGTCAGCATCGCCTCGTACATGGTCTGCGAGGTTTCGGCGTCGCGTTCCAGGGTGCGCAGGGTCACGTTGGACTGCTGCTGCGCGTTCCGCTGGGACTGCAACTGGTCGAGGTTGGCCTTCAGGGCGGCCTCGCGCCCGCGCTCCAGCTCCACCTCGTTGGCGAGGTTCTGGACGATGCGGCTGACATCGGACTTGATCTGGCCCTGCAGGTCGCGCAGTTCGCTTTGCAGCGCGGTCAGCGCGGGGTGCTTGGCGCCGTACTTGTTGGATGCGTCGGCGATCTTGCGCTGAAGCTCGACCTCCTGCTGGCGCAGCGCCTGGATCAGGGGGGAGCCCAGCACGTCGCCGATGGCCGACACGCCGCGCGGGCTCTGCGCCAAGTTGGTGACCTCGCGGTACTTGTTCTCCGCCTCCTGCCGCTTGGTGCGGGCCAGGACGTAGTTGGTGTTCAGCTCGGCCAGCTGCTGGGCCAGAATGGTGGTTTCGCCGGTGGCGGAGGTCAGGCCGCTTTCGGCGCGGTACTTCTCCGCCGCCTCGCCGGTCGTCTTGGCCTCGCGCCGCAGGTCGGCGATTCGTTCCTCCAGCCAGGTGGTGGCGCGCTTGGCCGCCTTGAACTTCTCGTCAAGCTGATCGACCAGATACAGCTCGCCGATGGTGTTGGCGATCAGCGCCGCCTTGCGCGGATCCTCGCTGTCGAAATTCACGGCGATGACGTAGGAGCGGCCCTGCGGCCGGACCGACAGGTTTTCGATGAAGGTGTTGACGACCCCGGTCTTCTCGTTGGTCGCCTTTTCCTCGGGGCTCAGTTCGAACTCGGTGCGTTCGCCGCGGGCGGCGTTCCACCAGGAGTCCGGCAGCCAGTTCTTGGGGTATAGATAGTACAGCCAGTCGGTCTGCGGCGGGCGGAGCGACTGGTTGAATTCCGGGTCGTTCATCAGGTTGAGCTTGTCGACCACCTTCTCCGCGAAGGCCGGCGACTTCAGGATCGCCACTTCGCTTTGCAGGGCGCCCAGCTCCGTGGACAGGCCGGAGACGACCTCCTGGTACTTCACCACCTGGTTGCGGCGATGTTCCACCATGATCAGCGTCTCGGCGGTGTAGAGCGGCGTCATCCGCAACGCCACCAGGGCCGCGAGGCCGGTGCCCAGGATGATTGCCGTGCCGATCAGGAGCTTGTGCCGCAGAAGCATGCCCGTGGTGCGTCGCACCGCGCTCGCCGCGGCGGTCGACAGGTCGAAAGAGATTGGGCCCGTCTGCCGCCGTGCGGGTTGGTCGTGAACGTCCTGGGTGGCCAAAGCGGGTCCTCCTCGCATGCCGAACCGCGCCCCGTTCGGGGCGTCCGGTGGCTAGAACGCCGCTATCGTCCGGCCGTTTCATGGTGCGCCCAGAGCATCCGGTGAGGAAGGTGCGCGCATTGGGTAAGCTGGCCGGATCCGGCCTTTTGGATGGGATGGACCGTAGGTGTCCCTTCGTCGATAATGGGTATTGCCGACAAGGAGGAATTATGCTGCCGGTTCAGGACGCCCGAATGCACGATGCCCGCGTGCAGGATGAGTGGTTGGACGCCTTCCCGGCGCTCGGCGGGCTGGAGCCGGAGGCGCTCGCCCTGCTGCGCAGCGGCGGTGCGCGGGTGTCGATGCCGCGCGGCACGATCCTGTTCCGGATCGGCGGGCTGTGCCGCAATTTCCTGATGCTGCTGGACGGCTCCGTGCGCGTGCAGATGACGTCGGAGACGGGGCGCGAGATCGTGCTCTACCGCGTGGCGCGCGGCGAAACCTGCATCCTCACCACCTCCTGCCTGATGACGCACGCCGACTACAACGCCGAGGGTGTGGCGGAAACCGACCTGGACGCCGTGGCGCTGGGCGCCGGCGCCTTCCATGAGCTGCTGGCCCGCTCCGCCGTGTTCCGGGACTTCGTGTTCGCGTCCTTCGGCACCCGGCTGCTCGGCATGATGATGCTGGTGGAGGAGGTGGCCTTCGGGCGCATCGACCTGCGGCTCGCCCGCTTCCTTGTGGATCACCGCGACGGGCAGGGCGGGCTGGACACCACGCACCAGGCGCTGGCCGTCGAACTCGGCACCGCGCGCGAGGTGATCAGCCGGCAGTTGAAGGAGTTCGAACGGCGCGGGCTGGTCGAACTATCCCGCGGCCGTGTCGCCGTGCGCGACGCGACCGCGCTGCTGGCGCTGGACGAGCGGGAAGGCGTGTGACGGAGTCACAGACGGCGTTGGCGGAACGGGGTTCAATCGGCGGCACAGTCCCCGTTGAACCTGTCCCCGGAGGTGTTCCCATGCCCATCAACGTCGGTATCATCGACCGCGCCCTGCGCGCCATCGTCGGCCTTGTCCTGATCGCCCTCGTCTTCGTCGGCCCGCAGACCCCCTGGGGCTGGATCGGCCTCGTCCCCCTGCTGACCGCCGTGATCGGCTTCTGCCCCGCCTACACCCTGCTGGGCATCAAGACCTGCCCGCTGAAGCAGTGAAGGCAAGGACGCACGTTCCGGCAAAGAAAAAGCCCCCTTCCGCATGGAAGGGGGCTTTCTTCATCAAAGGAAACCTTGTCACCCCCGCGGGGCGTGCTTGTTCAGGATGCGTTGCAGGGTGCGGCGGTGCATCTTCAGGCGGCGGGCGGTCTCGGAGACGTTGCGGTCGCACTGTTCGAAGACGCGCTGGATGTGCTCCCACCGCACGCGGTCGGCCGACATCGGGTTTTCCGGCGGGGAGGGCAGGGGGCGGCCGTCGGCCAGCAGGGCGGATTCCACGGCGTCGGCGTCGGCCGGCTTGGGCAGGTAATCCACCGCACCCGCCTTCACCGCGGCCACCGCGGTGGCGATGTTGCCATAGCCGGTCAGCATCACGATCCGGGCGTCCGGGCGGGCGTCGCGCAAGGTCTTGACCACGTCCAGGCCGCTGCCGTCGGCCAGTCGAAGATCCACAACGGCGAAGGCCGGAGCCGATTCCTGGGCAACCTCGATGCCAAGCTGGACGCTGTCCACGGCAACCACGTTGAAACCGCGCTTTTCCATGGCGCGCGCGAGGCGGATGCGGAACGGCGCGTCGTCGTCGACGATGAGGAGGCTGCGGGTAACGTCACCGGTGAACGTCAGCTTGGCGGTTTCGCCCGTTGGACTCTCGTCCGTGGTCATAGCGCTATCCACCACTAGTCCTCTGGTTCTAAGACACCACGATCCCAACGTACGACAACTCGCGCTCCGCCGCTACGGTTATTGCTATAGGCTACCATGGCGCCGGTTTTCTCTAGCAGCGTTTGTGCAATAAAGATTCCGAGGCCCATGTGCCCCGACCTGTCGTTGCGTGTCGAGATGTAGGGCTCTCCGACTCGGGCCAGCACTTGGGCTGGAAAGCCGGGACCATCGTCCATCACTGCGACGGTGACCGTCCGCGCATCCCAGGCCGCAGTAACCGTAACGCGATGACTTGCGAATTGGTGCGCGTTTTGAATGTAATTGCCAAGGCCATGGATGATCTCCGGGCTGCGGCGGAAGACCGGCTCCTCGGTGTCCGCGGTGGCGGTCCGCTCCACCACGAACTGGATGTGGCCCAGGCGGTGCGGGGTGCCGGCGGCCTCCAGCAGCGCGGTCAGGGGCAGCCGTTCGAACGGGTCGCCGCCGTCGGCCTCCGGCTTGCGGGCGAGATCCGCCAGGATCTCGCGGCAGCGCATCACCTGACTCTGCAACAGCGAGACATCCTCGGTGTAGGGGCTGTCGGGAGGCAGTTCCCGATACAGCTCCTTCGCCACCACGGCGATGGTGCCGAGCGGCGAGCCCAGCTCGTGCGCGGCGGCGGCGGCCAGCGCGCCCAGCGACGACAGGCGCTGTTCCCGCGCCAGCGCCACCTGCGTGGCCGACAGCGCGTCGGCGAAGCGGCGCGCCTCCTCCGCCACGCGGAAGACATAGGCGCTGATGAAACTTGCCGACACCGACAGTGACAGCCAGATGCCGAAGGCGTACAGCGGCGCCACGCTCGGCATCGGTTCCGGCCAGGGCAGGGGGAAGTGCCACAGGGCCAGCACGGTCAGGCAGATCAGGTTCAGCCCGGTCAGCAGCACCACGCTGTAGCGCGACAGGATGGCGGCGGCGACCGTCATCGGGGCCAGCAGAAGGATGGCGAAGGGGTTGGCGAGACCGCCGGTCAGGTACAGCAGCAGCGTCAGCTGCAGCATGTCGTAGCCGAGGTACAGCGCGGCATCCCGGTCGGCCAGCCGCAGCCGCCCGCCGCGCTGGGCCATCGCCACCATGTTCAGCAGCACCGACGCGCCGATCGCCGCCAGCACCGGCCCCAGCGGCAGCGGGAAGCCCAGCACCAGTTGCACCGCCGCGACGGTGGCCAGCTGGCCGATGACGGCGATCCAGCGAATCAGGATCAGGGTGCGCAGCGTGATGCGCCCGTCCAGGTTGGTCCACATGGCCGGTCCCATCCCGGTGGCGTGGCGGGCGGCGGCATGGCGGGCTGCGGCGACGAGAGTCATCGGGGTGGTCTTTCTCGCGAGGCCGCCGTATCGCGGCCTTGGCTGTTGTGCCACTCTGGCGGTTGCGCGCCAAGCGGCCATATTCTTCGCCTATGAGTATGCATGCCATCAAGACCCAAGACCTGACGAAGCGGTTCCGCACCGGAAAGTCCGCCGAGGTCACCGCCGTGGACGCCATTTCCTTCACCGTGGCCAAGGGCTCGGTCACCGGTCTGCTGGGCGGCAACGGGGCAGGGAAGACGACCACCATCTCCATGCTGCTGGGGCTGCTGCTGCCCACGGCGGGCACGATCGAGGTGCTGGGGGTGGACATGGTGCGCTACCGGCACGCCGTCCTGCCGCGCATGAACTTCTCGTCCCCCTACGTGGAACTGCCGCACCGGCTGACCGTGCGGGAGAACCTGACGGTCTACGGGCATCTCTACGGCCTGAAGGGCGTGAAGCACCGCATGGAGGAACTGGCCGAGCATCTGGACCTGACGCGCTTCCTCGACCGCCCGTCCGGCGGGCTGTCGGCCGGGCAGAAGACGCGCGTGGCGCTGGCCAAGGCGCTGCTCAACCGGCCGGAACTTCTGCTGCTGGACGAGCCGACCGCCTCGCTCGACCCCGACACCGCCGACTGGATCCGCACCTATCTGGAGCGCTACCGGCAGGAGTCGGGGGCCACGATCCTGCTCGCCTCCCACAACATGCTGGAGGTGGAACGGCTGTGCGACGCGGTGCTGATGATGCGCCAGGGGCGCATCGTCGACCACGGCACGCCGTCGGCCCTGCTGGCCCGCTACGGCCGAGGCTCCCTGGAGGAGGTCTTCCTCGACATCGCCCGTGCCCGTTCCAACGGGGAAGGCACCAGCCGGGAGCCCGCCGATGCCGCGGAGTGACGTTGCCGTGATGACGCACCCCACCCCCAGCTTCTCCCCCCGCCGGGTCGGGGCCATGGTGCTGCGCTACTGGTACCTGCTGCGCGGGTCGTGGCCGCGGTTCCTGGAACTGGCCTACTGGCCCACCATGCAGATGATCCTGTGGGGCTTCATCAACCAGTTCATGGCGGCGTCCAGCAGCTGGGTCTCGCAGGGGGCCGGCGTGCTGGTCAGCGCGGTTCTGCTGTGGGACGTACTGTTCCGCGGGCAGCTCGGCGTGTCGGTGTCGTTCCTGGAGGAGATGTGGTCGCGCAACCTCGGCCACCTGTTCGTCAGCCCGCTGCGGCCCGGCGAATGGGTGGCGGCGCTGTTCACCATGAGCCTGATCCGCACCATCATCGGCGTGGTGCCGGCGGCGCTGCTGGCGATTCCCTTCTTCGGCTATTCGGTGTTCAGCCTGGGCCTGCCGCTGGCCGCCTTCTTCGTCAACCTGATCGTGCTGGGCTGGTCGCTGGGGCTGCTGATCGTGGCGTTGATCCTGCGCTACGGCATGGGTGCGGAAGGGCTGGCCTGGATCGTCGTCTTCATGCTGGCGCCGGTCAGCGCCGTCTATTACCCGGTGTCCGTGCTGCCGGACTGGCTGCAATGGGTCGCGCTGTCCCTGCCGTCGAGCCATGTGTTCGAAGGCATGCGGGCCGTGCTGTTCGGCGGAGCGATGCGCTGGGACCACTTGGCCTGGGCGGTCGGGCTGAACGCGTTCTACATGGCGCTGTGCACGCTGGTCTTCCTCTATTCCTTCCGGCAGGCGCGGGTGCGCGGGGCGCTGCTCCAGACCGGAGAATGACTCGACGGCCCGCACTCGCCACCATCCGCCAACCGTGGTAGCGTCCCGGCCCCGTTCCGCCGCAACTCAGAGCGCCGCCATGAAGCCCGCCACCTCCGCCCCCATCACGCTTGCCGAGATTGCCGCCGCCCTGGGCGCGGAGGTGCACGGCGACGGGTCCATCCGCATCGCCCGCGCCGCCCACCCGACGGAAGCCGCGGGGCCGGACGAGCTGGCGCTCGCCATGGAGAAGGGGCTGGTGGAGGCGCTGGCCGACACCAAGGCGCGCGCCGCCGTGGTGGCGGAGGGGACGGAGCCGCCGGCCAACATCCAGGGCTGGATCGCGGTGAAGCGACCGCGCTTCGCCATGGCCGGCCTGCTGAACATCTTCGAGAAGCCGGTGCATGCCGAGCCGGGCGTGCACCCCGCCGCCTTCGTGGCGCCGGACGCGGCGCTGGGCGAGGGCGTGTCGGTTGGCCCCTTCGCCTATGTCGGGCCGAAGGCGGTGCTGGGCGACGGCGTGACCGTTCTACCGCACGCCACGGTGGGGGCGGAGGCGGTGATCGGCAAGGACAGCCTGATCCATCCGGGCGCCCGCATCGGCGAGCGGGTGGTGATGGGCGAGCGCTGCATCATCCACCCCAACGCCGCGGTCGGCAACGACGGCTTCAGCTTCGTCACGCCGGAGCCGGGCAGCGTGGAATCGGCCAAGGCCACCGGCCGGGTGGTCGGCACCAACGTGCTGATCCACCGCGTGAACTCCATCGGCACGGTGGTTCTGGGCGATGACGTGGAGATCGGGGCCAACGCCACCATCGACCGCGGCACGGTCACCGCGACCCGCATCGGGTCCGGCACCAAGATCGACAACCTCGTGCAGATCGGCCACAACGTGGTGGTCGGCACCAACTGCATGCTGTGCGGCCATGTCGGCATCGCCGGCAGCACGGTGATCGGGGACCGCGTGGTGCTGGCCGGCAAGGTTGGGGTGGCCGACCATGTGAAGATCGGCAACGACGCGGTGGTGGCCGCCAATTCCGGCGTCGGCACCGACATTCCGCCGAAGGCCGTCTACATGGGGTATCCCGCGGTGCCGCGCGACCGTGCCTTCGATCAGTACAAGGGGCTAGCCCGCCTGAAGCGCCTGTTCGCGGACGTGGCTGATCTTAAGAATAGGGTCCGGGCGCTCGACGGCCGCGCTAACGTCACTGGCGGGACTCCGCTGGAGAGCACGGATGAGCGATCTGAAAAATGACGTTCTGAGCATCATCGCCGACAAGGGCCGGGTGGAGCGCGACAGGCTCGCGCTCGACGCCCGGCTGGCCGATCTGGAGATCGCCTCGCTCGACGTGATCGAGATCGTCTTCGCGATCGAAGAGCGGTTCGGCATCGAAATCCCCTTCAACGCCAACGACGCCCGCAAGGAATTCGACACGGTCGGCGACGTGGTGCGGGCCGTGGAGTCCGTCGTCGCCAAGCCTGCGGCCTGACCCATGGGCCTGCGGCGCGTCGTCGTCACCGGCCTGGGCGTCATCTCGCCCATTGGCGCGGGTGTTGCGGATTTCTCGGATTCCCTGTTCGCCGGCCGTTGCGGCATCGGCCCCCTGAGCCTCGTTTCCACGGAGAAGCTGTCGGTCCGCATCGCGGGCGAGGTGCGCGGCTTCGACCCCGCGGCGCATTTCGACGCGCGGAGGCTCGGCCTGCTTGACCGCGCCAGCCAGTTTGCGCTGGTCGCCGCCCGGCAGGCGGTGGAGGCGTCCGGCCTCGGCTTTGACGGGCCGCTGGGATTGCGCACGGCGACGATCCTCGGCACCGGCGTCGGCGGCATCACAACGCTGGACGAGGGCTTCCACCGGCTCTACGGCGAGGGTGCCCAGCGCCTGCACCCCTTCACCATCCCGCGCCTGATGGTCAGCGCGCCGACCGCGCAGGTCTCCATGGAATTCGGGCTGACCGGCCCGTCTTTCACCGCGTCCAGCGCCTGCGCGTCGGCCGCGCACGCCATCGGACTGGCCTTCCAGATGGTCCGGGGCGGGCTGGTGGACGCCGCCGTCACTGGGGGCACGGAGGCCAGCCTGACCTTCGGTGCGCTGAAGGGGTGGGAGGCCATGCGCATCGTCAGCCCCGACGGCTGCCGGCCCTTCTGCGAGACCCGCAACGGCATGGTGCTGGGGGAGGGGGCCGCGGTGCTGGTGCTGGAACCGCTGGATTCGGCCAAGGCGCGCGGCGCCCGCATCCTGGGCGAGGTCGCTGGCTTCGGCATGTCGGCCGACGCCAAGGACATCACCGCCCCGGACGCCGAGGGTGCGGCCCGCGCCATGCGCGCCGCCCTGGCCGACGCCGGGCTGGCAGCCGACGCTGTGGATTACGTCAACGCCCACGGCACCGGCACGACCGCCAACGACGTCACGGAGGCGCGGGCCATTCACGCCGTCTTCGGCGACCACGCCCGGCGGCTGATGGTGTCCTCCACCAAGTCGATGGTCGGGCACGCCTTGGGCGCGGCCGGCGCGCTGGAGGCCGCGGCGACGCTGTTGGCGCTGGAGCGTCAGGTGGTCCCCCCAACGGCGGGCGTGGAGCGTCCGGACCCGGCCTGCGCGCTCGACGTCGTTCCGCGCGACGCGCGGGAAGCGCGGGTGGAGGCGGCGCTGTCCAATTCCTTCGCCTTCGGGGGACTGAACGCCGCGCTGGCGTTTCGGAGGGTGTGAGGCACGCGCGCGTTGCCCCCTCCCGCCCGCTGGCGCGGGCACCCTCCCCCGCTTTAGGCGGTGGAGGGTTAGGGAGGGGGCACACAGCGTATGTTTACTGAAACGCGATCTTCACATGCTCCCCAGGGTTCGGCGATTCACCGGTAATCTTCGCCTTCACATACCCATACGCATAAACCATCGCGCTCGACGGGCTGTCCCAATATTCGGCCTGATCGACGGAGACCTTGAGAAGCGCCACTTCCGGGTCGTCCGGCCCCTGTGGGAACCAGGTGGACAGGATGTCCCGCCACAGAAAGCGGATCTTGTCCCGGTCGCGGACCAGCTCCGCCACGCCGGACACGGAGACGTAGTTCTCGTCGCCCTTGTCGGAATAGGCGAGGTTGACGCGCCAGTGCTGTTGCAGTTCGTGGACCTTGGGTGAATCGGCCCTGGTGAAGAACCACAGGGTGCCGTCGTCGAATCCCGCGTGCGGCAGCGTCGCCATCGGGCGGGAACGGAGGCGCCCGTTCTCGTCCAGCGTCGTCATCATGGCGATGCGGACGCCTTTGATCATGTCCCAAAGTTTCGCTGCGGACTCGCGGTCATTAGCGCTTCTTGCCATGGTCTGCCTCTCGTTTGGTAGCCCAACGGAGTCCGGTCAACGGGGTTCGGCAGAAAAGGTTCCGAGCGCGTTAAGGACTGAGACGGACCAGGATTCGCCACCGCCACCACCCCCGTAATGGTCGATGCGGGACAGCGACAGCGGCGCCACGGCCAGCCGCAGCGCGGCGTCCGGCGTCAGGTCGAGCGCCAGCGCGAGCGCGGCGCGGATCGAACCGCCGTGGATCACGGCGACGATGTCTCGGCCGGCGTGGGCGGCGGTCAGCCGCCCGATGGCGCCGGCCACGCGGGCCATCACCGCGGCGAAGCTCTCGCCGCCGGCCGGGGCCTCGGTCGCCGGGGCGGACCAGAAGCGGCGGGCCTCCTCCGGGAACAGGTCGGCCACCGCGTCGTGCGACAGGCCTTCCCAGGCGCCGAAGCTCTGTTCGGCAAGATCGCGCTCGACCAGCGCCATGTCGCTGCCGGGCAGGCGCGCCACCAGATCTGCCAGGGCCGCCGCGGTCTGGCGCGTGCGGCGCAGGTGGGAGGTCACCCACACCGCTTGCTGCGGCAGGCGCGACGCCAGTTCCGCCAGGGCCGCCGCGTCGCCGGTGTCGGCGGGCGGGTCGTCCTGCCCGTAAATCAGCTTGTCCGGGTTGGGGACGGGGGCGTGGCGGATCAGCCACCAGCGTGTGTTGTTCATGCTACAGCGGCCACCAGGGTCAGCAGCACCGCGGCCTCCGTCACCTGCTGGGCGGCCCCGAACACGTCGCCGGTGTGTCCGCCGATCTGCCGCCGGGCCTGAAGGGCGACCGCGGCGACGGCCAGAACGGAAACCAGGATCGCGACGGGCGCCAGATGGCCCACCGTGGCGGCGGTGATGGTCAGGGACAGGCCCAGGGACAGCGCGACCGTTCCCGTGGCGGGCCGGCCCTGCCGGGCGGCCAGCCCGTCGGCGCGGGCGGGATCCAGCAGATGGGCGATCACCGCCATGCCCCCGCGCGACAGCGCCCCCGCGGCGACCAACGCTAGCACCACCGCACGCGGCTCGGCCAGGGCCGCAACCGCGGCCGCGCGCAGCGCCACGGAAAAGACGATGGCGAGCACACCGTAGCTGCCGACGCGGCTGTCGCGCATGATCTCCAGCTTGCGCGCCTTGTCGCGCCCGCCGCCGAAGCCGTCGGCCACGTCCGCTGCCCCGTCCTCGTGCAGCCCGCCGGTCAGCCAGACCGCCCCCGCCAGCGCCAGCAGCGCCGAGGGCAGCGGCGGCAGATGCAGCAGGGCGGCCAGCGCGTAGATTGCCCCGCCGAACAGCCCGACCCCGGCGCCTACCAGCGGGAACCAGCCCATGGCGCGGGCGTGCGCGTCGTCCGGCAGCGGCCCGGACAGGCGCAGCGGCAGGCGCGTCATGAAGACGACGGCGAGCGCCAGGTCGGCGGTCCAGCGCAGGCGGGGCGGGGCGGGAGAATCCTCAAGCATCACGGGTGGGAGTACGGCAAGCCTGCCAACGCCGCAACGAATAACGGACGGGCGACAGGCTCTTTGACTCGCGCCCGTGTTTGGTCCAAGGTCGCGCCGCTTTTTTCATCCCCTTTTCTGCCGTCAGCGCCAGGACGCTTCAGCCATGAGCAATCCGCAGCCCGCCGTCACCTTCGAGGAAATCCGCGCGCTCGTGCGCAACCTGCCGGGTCCGGATCTCGGCGCCGGCACGGCCGCCTTGCAGCGCGAGCGGGAACTGACCAAGCCGGCGGGCTCGCTCGGCCGGCTGGAGGAGATCGCACAGTGGATGGCGACGTGGCAGGGCGAGCACCCGGCCGACGTGCGCCGTCCGCGCGTCGCCGTCTTCGCCGGCAACCACGGCGTGGCCGCGCGCGGTGTTTCGGCCTATCCATCGGACGTGACGGCGCAGATGGTCGCCAACTTCCAGAACGGCGGCGCCGCCGTGAACCAGCTCTGCGAGGTCGCCGACGCCGACCTGCGCGTCTACGAGCTGGACCTGGAGAACCCCACCGCCGACTTCACCCAGGGCCCCGCCATGGGCGAGGAGGAATGCTGCCGCGCCATGGCTTACGGCATGATGGCCGTGGAGATGGGCGTCCAGCTGCTGGCGCTGGGCGAGATGGGCATCGGCAACTCCACCGCGGCGGCGGCCATTTGCTGCGCGCTGTTCGGCGGTGAGGCCAAGGACTGGGTCGGCCGCGGCACCGGCGTGGACGACGAAGGGCTGGCCCGCAAGGTCGCCGCCATCGAGGAAGGCCTGAAGGTCAACCCGCAGGCCAAGGACGACCCGTTCGAGGCGCTGCGCTGCTTCGGCGGCTATGAGCTGGCGGCCATCGTCGGCGCCATCCTGGCGGCGCGCATGGCCCGCGTGCCGGTGCTGCTGGACGGCTACGCCTGCACGGCTGCCGCGGCGGTGCTGTTCAAGGCCGACCGCCGGGCGCTGGACCACTGCATGGTCGCCCACCGCTCGGTGGAGCCGGGCCACACCCGCCTGCTGGACGCCATCGGCAAGGACCCTCTGCTCGACCTCGGGATGCGCCTGGGCGAGGGCTCCGGCGCCACGCTGGCGATCAACATCGTGAAGTCCGCGGTCGCCTGCCACGCCGGCATGGCCACCTTCGCCGAAGCGGGCGTGAGCACGCGCGAGGGGTAAGGTTCGCGGCCTTGTGGCAATAATTCACCACTAAGACACAAAGGACACAAAGATTTTCACAAAGGGGCTTCGGCCTGCTGGAGCGTTCGGCTGATGGCTGGCGCCCTTTTGTGACGTTCTTTGTGTCTTAGTGTCTTTGTGGTGAAAATTTTTTCTTCTTACCGCTTCGGCAATCCCGCCAGCCGGTGGACCATGTCCTGAAGCATGTCCGGCATCACCGGCTTCTGCAGCAGGTGCGAGCCGATGCGGCCGACCTCCAGGGCGCGTTCGGGGCCGGTGTCGCCGGTCAGGACGATGGACGGGACCGGGGCATTGCAATAGGCGCGGATCTGGCGGATGGCGTCGGTGCCGGTCCGGCCGCCGGGCAGGAAATAGTCGGCGACGATCACGTCCGGGCGGCGGCGGCGCTGAGCGATTTGGGCCAGCACGTCCTCCGGGGTGGCGGCGCCGATGGTCTCGAACCCCCATTCCTCCAGCAGCATGCCGAGCGCCGTCAGGATGGTCGCGTCGTCGTCCAGCATCACGGCCAGCGGCGGGCCGCCCTTGTCGGCGGCGACCAGCAGTGGCGGCGGGCGGACGCTGTCCACGCTCTCCGCGGCCAGCGGCACCGTCACGGAGAAGACCGACCCCCGTCCCGGTACGGAGCGCAGCGACAGCTCGTGCCCCAGCAGGGCCGCAAGGCGCTGGACGATGGACAGGCCGAGGCCCAGCCCCTGGCTGCGGTCGTGGCGGGCCGGGCCGACCTGGACGAACTCGTCGAAGATGGCGGCCTGGTCCTCCGGCGCGATGCCGGCGCCGGTGTCCCACACCTCGATCCGCGCGGTGTTGCCTCGGCGGCGGCAGGACAGCAGGACACCACCCTGTTCCGTGTACTTCAGCGCGTTGTCCAGCAGGTTGCCGAGGATGCGGCCGAGCAGGACCGAGTCGCTGCGGACCCACACCGGATTGCCGACCATGCGGAACTTCAGCCCCTTGGCGGCCATGCGCGGGGTGTATTCGGCCGACAGGCGCTGCATCAGCGTGACGGCCGGGAAGTCGGCCGGCTCCGCCACCAGCGCGCCGGAATCGAGCCGCGAGATGTCCAGCAGCGTGTCGATCAGCGTCTTCAGCCCCTCCAGCGCCTGCTGCATGGTGGAGACCAGCGCCTGGGCCGGGTGGTCGCGCAGGCGTTCACCCAGCGCGTGGGTGAACAGGAACAGGGTCTGCACCGGCTGGCGCAGGTCGTGGCTGGCCGCGGCGAAGAAGCGCGCCTTGGCGGCGTTGGCGGCCCGCGCGTCCTCCAGCGCGGCCCGCAAGGCCTCTTCCATCGCCCGGCGCCCTGTCACGTCCTGGACGATGGCGTTGACTGCGTAGACCGTCCCGTCCGGCTGGCGCAACGGGTGCAGGTTGAGCGCGTAGTGGCTGACCGTCTGGGGCGCGCAGGGCGCCGGGCCGCCCGCTATGCAGTCGTACAGCGGCTCGCCGGTCAGCAGGACGCGGCGGTAGAGCGGCTCCAGGGACTCGGCCAACGCCTGCGGCAGAATATCGCGAAGGCTCCGCCCGATGTGGTCGGCCGCCGACCGTCCGTTGATCGCGGCCAGATGGTCGTTGATGTGCAGGTAGCGAAGCTGCTGGTCCACCACGCACATGCCGGCCGGAGCGGTGGCGTAGATGGACTCCAGCAGGGCCTCGGTGCGGCGGTGCTGCGCCACCTCGTGCTCCAGCGCGGTGTTGGCGGCGTGCAGGGCCTCCTCCATGCGACGGCGCTCGGTCGTGTCGCGGACGATGCCGAGCAGCCGCACCGACCGTCCGTCGGCGTTGGCGACGCTGTTGCCGGTGCTTTCCAGCCAGCGGATGGAGCCATCCTCGCGGATGATACGGTATTCGATGCGCAGCGGCCCGGCCCGCAGGCTCGCGCGCTGAGACTCCGCCAGGACCATCTGGCGGTCGTCGGGGTGGACCCTGCGCTCGACGAAAGCGCCGATGTCCAGCGGCGCGTTGCCGGGATCGACGTCCAGGATGCGGTACATCCCGTCGGACCACAGGATCCGGTTGCTGGACGGGTCCCAATCCCAACTGCCCATGCCGGCGGCCTCCTGCGCCATGCGCAGGCGGCTTTCGTTGTCGCGCACCGCGGCTTCGGCTTGGCGGAGGTCGGTGACGTCGATGCTCATCCCGTCCCACACCACCGATCCGTCCGGCATCCGCCGCGGCGTGGCGACGCTGCGCAGCCAGCGGACGCCGCCCGGATCCTGCATCGGACCCTGCACGTCCTGGTCGAGGCAGAGCGGCGACAGGGTGGCGGCGGACGCTCGCAGGGCATCGGCCATGCGCGGCGTGAGGGGCAGCGGATCGTCGCCGTCCCGGTCGCCGGCCGATGAAAACGACGTCCCCGGCATGCTCGCCACGGTGATGGTGCCGTCCGGCAGCAGGGTGTGGCGGTGAAGCAGTCCCGGCGCGTGGGCCGCGATGTCGGCAAGGCGACGCCGGGCGGCGCGCTTGCCCTTGGCGGCGCGGGCGCGGCGCAGCCACTGGACCAGCAGGACGGCCGCCACGCCCGCCAGGGCGGCGGCGAGCATGCTGGCCCCGGTCAGCAGCAGCGAAAGGCGGGACAGTGGTTCTTCCAGCGACTCGGCGGGCTGCACCAGCGCCACCCGCCATCCGGACACGGGTGCGGTGGCTTGGACGGTCACCGCCTTGCGCCCGTCCGGCAGGCTGCCGGCGACGGCGCCGTCCGCCCCGCCGAGGAAGAGGGAGCGGGCCGGTGCACCCACCAGCGGATCGGATGCCTCCAGCGAGGCGCTAAGCGCGATGACCCGGCCGTGCCGGTCGAGCAGGGCGGCCTGCCCCGGCGCCGCCACCTTCACCCGCAGCAGCGTGTGGAAGGTCCAGGCCGGCAGCTTGGCCAAAAGCGCGTAGCGCACGGTGCCTTCGCGCACCACGGGGGTCCCGATGCGGATGAAGGGATGCAGGTAGCGGTCCGGGGCGCGCTCCACCCCGGACACCATGTTGCGGCCGGTGTCGTACATGCCGGCGATGTCGCCGGACGACAGCAGCGAGGGAAGCGGGGTCGCCGGGGGAGTGCGGGTGTTGACCAGTTGGTGGTCGCGGTCCGCCAGGATGACGTTCAGCCAGCTCTCGCGCTGCTCCACGGCGCGCTCGGCCAGCGCGCGGAAGCCCTTCAGTTCATCGGAATCGAGCGCCGGGGCGTTGGCCAGCATGGAGAGGGCCGCGGTTTCTTCGCCGATCCGCTGGTCCACGGACAGGGCCAGCGCCTGCGCGGCTTGCATCAGGTTGGATTCGGCGTTCCGACGGGCGTCGTCCAGCATGCGGTCCAGCACGGCCACGGTGATCAGCAGCGCCGGAAGCACGGACGCCGCAATGAGGACCATGAGCTGCCGCAGCCCGACCATCGGCCCACCCCCGCTCTGCATGGCGCGCGCGAATGAATACGCGAATATGCAAAGCCTAGGCGCAAAAGGGGAGAGTCATCAACACCTAATAGCTTCCGGGGCCAATCATTTCATTCCTGAAATGTTGGTGACGGATTTTTCAAAATCGGAAACAAAGATCGTTGGGAGTGGAAGGAAAGAACTCGATCGGACTCGTCCTGTCCTTGCCGGAATGAAACGCCGCCGGGACGGGAGAAGCGTTCGTGTACGAAACCAAGGGGCAACTCAAGAAAAAGTCAAAGGAGGCCGTCGGCGAAGTCGGTGATGAGCGCCGACAGGAAAAGGTCGAGCAGGACCAGCACCGCCGCCGTGACGCCGGGAATGTCCAGCGCGGTGCGCATGACGAACCACTGGTAGGTCAGCATCGCCAGCATCACGCCGAACACCAGCGATTCCGACAGGGGCTGCGGCAGCAGGCCGGTGGCGGCCAGCACCACGACCGGCAGGTAGACGGCCATCTGCACGACCGAGGACCAGTTGTAGGCGCACAGGAAGTCCACGTAGCGCGTGGAGCGGTCGAGCATGCCGGTCACGCTGTGCATGATGACCGGAAAGGCGGTCCAGCTGATGACGTAGGCGATGGACTCGACCAGGACGATCTGGGCGAGGGGGGTGTCCTGCACCTGGTCCCACAGCCGGATGGCCAGCAGCAGCGCCCAGGCCGGCAGCACGATCACCGCCGCGTAGAAGGATTTCCACGCCCCTTCGGGCGTGCGGTCCATGTATTGAAGTCCGGTCGGGTCGAACCGCGCCAAGCGGTAGGCGCCGAAGACGGAGTAGGCGACGTCCCGCGCGGTCAGCGACATGGTGGGTTCACCGGACGGAGGTTGGCCAGACGGACGTTGCCGTGGGCGTCGAGGTTGCGGGAATGGCTGCGGTCAACGCGCACGCCCCTCAACCGTTCCGGCAACCGATCCGATCGAACACGTCGCGCAGCACCATGGCATAAATGTCGGTCAGACGCGTCAGGTCGTCGAGAGCCGTGTGCTCGTCCACCTTGTGCATCGTCTGCCCGACGAGGCCGAACTCCACAACCGGGCAGAAATCCTTGATGAAGCGTGCGTCCGAGGTGCCGCCGGTGGTCGAATATTCGGGGCGGCGGCCGGTGACCGCCTCCGCGGCGCCGGCCACCAGCTCGGTCAGGGGGCCGGGCGGTGTCACGAAGCTGTCGCCGGAGCAGACCATCTGAAGGTCGTAGGCTCCGCCGACCGCGTCGAAGCGGGCGCGCAGCCACGCTTCCAGGCTGGCAGCGGTGTGGGCGTCGTTGAAGCGGATGTTGAAGGTGGCCTTGCCCTGGGCGGGGATGACGTTGTTCGCCGGATTGCCCACGTCGATGGTGGTCAGCGCCAGGGTGGACGGCTGGAAATGCGCCGTGCCCTCGTCCAGCGACTCCGCCGTGATGGCGGCCAGCATGCGGACGAGCCGCGGCAGGGGGTTGTCGGCCAGATGCGGGTAGGCGACGTGGCCCTGCGCGCCGTAGACGGTCAGATAGCCGGTCAGGCTGCCGCGCCGGCCGATCTTGATCATGTCGCCCAGAGCCTTGGGGTTGGTCGGCTCCCCCACCACGCAGGCGTCGAGCGTCTCGCCGCGCTCTTTCAGCCAGCCCAGCACCTTCTTCGTGCCGTTGACGGCAACGCCTTCCTCATCGCCGGTGATCAGCAGGCTGATGGAGCCTTTGGGCGTCCCGTGCTCCTGCAGATGGCGGGCGGTGGCGGCGACGAAGGCGGCGATGGCCCCCTTCATGTCCACGGCACCCCGGCCGTAGAGGCGGCCGTTGTGGATCTCCGCGGCGAAGGGGTCGATGGACCAGCCCTTCAGCTCGCCGGGCGGTACCACGTCGGTGTGCCCGGCGAAGCAGAAGTTCGGCCCCTCCGTGCCCAGGCGGGCGTAGAGGTTGTCCACCGGCGCCGTCCCCTCCTGCTCGAAGCGCAGGCGGTGGCAGGTGAAGCCCAGGGGCTTCAGCGCCGCCTCCAGCACGCCCAGCGCACCGGAATCCTGCGGCGTCACGCTCTGGCAGCGGATCAGGGCCTGGGCTAGGGAAACGGCGTCGATGGTCATGGGGCTCAGTCGCGCAGCAGGTCGTTGATGGAGGTCTTGGCGCGGGTCTGCTCGTCCACGCGCTTGACGATGACGGCGCAGTACAGGCCCGGGCCGGGCGTGCCGTCCGGCAGCGGCTTACCGGGCAGGGTGCCGGGCACGACGACCGAATAGGCCGGGACGCGGCCGATGAAGACCTCGCCGGTGTTGCGGTCGATGATCTTGGTCGAGGCGCTGATGAAGACGCCCATGGACAGCACCGCGCCGCGCTCCACGATCACGCCCTCGACCACCTCGGACCGGGCGCCGATGAAGCAGTCGTCCTCGATGATGACCGGGTTGGCCTGCAGCGGCTCAAGCACGCCGCCGATGCCGACGCCGCCCGACAGATGGACGTTCCGGCCGATCTGCGCGCAGGATCCGACGGTGACCCAGGTGTCCACCATCGTGCCGCTGTCGACGTAGGCGCCGACGTTGACGAAGCTGGGCATCAGGATGACGTTCGGGGCGACGTAGGCGGAGCGGCGGACGATGGCGCCGGGCACGGCGCGGAAGCCCGCGGCCTGGAACTGGGCCTGCGACCAGCCTTCGAACTTCGGCGCGACCTTGTCGTACCAGGACGAGGCGCCGGGGCCGCCCGGAATCGTCTCGTTCGGGTTCAGGCGGAAGGACAGCAGGACCGCCTTCTTCAGCCACTGGTTCACCGTCCAGCCGGCGTCCGTCTTCTGCGCCACGCGCAGGTCGCCGGAATCGAGCCCGGCCAGGGCCTCCTCCACGGCGCTGCGGGCGGGGCCCTTGGTGTCGGCGTTCAGGGTGTCGCGGGTTTCCCACGCGGCGTTGATGGCGGATTCGAGGCTGGCGTGGCTCATGGCGGCATTCGCTGGGCTGGATGTTCGAGGGTTCGGAACATGGGCCGCGCCGCGCCGCCTTGTCAACAATAGGGGGAGTGCGTGCATTTCCCGCCCGCCATGGGCGGGAAAGACGGCCCGTTACCCAGCCACCTCGCCCAGCCATGCCACCAGATCGTCCACCGTGTGGTCGATGTGGCTGCCGGTGCCCACACCGCCCCCAGGAATGGAGGGATCGGGGCGGGCCCAGTCGGCCTCGCTGCGGACCCACACGGTCGTCATGCCCATGGCGTGGGCGGGGACGAGGTTGCGGGCGATGTCCTCCACCATGCAGGCGGTCTTCGGGTCGATGCCGTGGCGTTCCACCAGCGTGGCGTAGGGGCGCGGGTCGGGCTTCGGCACGTAGCCGGCCTCCACGATGCCGAACACCGTGTCGAAATGGCCGGCGATGCCGAGTCGCGCCGTCACGTTGGCGGCGTGCTGGACCGAACCGTTTGTGTAGATGACCTTGCGGCCGGGCAGCCGGTCCAGCGCGTCGGCGAGATCGGGGCAGGGCGCCACCGGGGTCACGTCGATGTCGTGCACATAGTCCAGAAACGGCACCGGGTCGACGTCATGCTCGACCATCAGCCCGCGCAGCGTCGTGCCGTGCTCGCGGAAGAACCGCTTCTGCATGGTGCGCGCTTCGTCGAAGGAAATGCCGAAATGGTCGGCGATGAATTCCCCGATGCGCCGGTCCACCTGGGCAAACAGGTTGCAGGAGGCGGGATACAGGGTGTTGTCGAGGTCGAAGATCCAGACCCCGATGTCGCGGAGGGAGGCAGTCATGGCCTGACAATGGGGCCTCGGCCCCGCGCCCGCAAGCCGGATCGGCGGCCGGCAGCCCCGGTACTGGGAGCCCGTGCACCGGCCGCCGGTCAACCCTGCGTGGTTGTCCGCCTGGTCGATTGAAGAATGATGCGGGAAAAGATAGCATTTTTCAGATATCCTATACGGCACGCAGCCGCAGGTTTCATCCGTGCTCCCCGACCGGTCCGAAAACGTTTCCCCTCCCAACGATCCCGCAGCGCCTCCGTCGCTTGCCGCCGCCTATCCGGGGCCGGCCTTGCGGCTGGGCGCCGACCGGTCCGTGGCCGAGGCGAACGCCGCGGCGGAGGAGCTTTTGTCCGGCGATCCCCGCTGGTTGGCGGACATCCAGTCCTGGCTGGCCACGTCCAGCGTGGCGCCCGGCCTGCGGTCGGTTCCGGTGGAGATGCCGCGCGGCCTGATGATCGTCGAATGGGCGGCGGTGCCGTTGCCCGACGGCGGCGTTCTGCTGCTGGGACGCGACGCGACGCTGGAACGCCAGCTGCGCCAGACCCTCACCGAGTCGCGGCAGCGCTACAAGGATCTGGTCGAGGCCTCCAGCGATTTTGCCTGGGAAACGGGCGCCGACGGCCGATTCGTCTTCGTGACGCCCAAGGGCGCGCTGGGGTACGTGGCCAATGCGCTGATCGGTCGCAACCCACGGGATCTGGCGATCGCGGAGTGGGGCGACCTCCCGTTGCCGTTCGACACTCACCGCCCGGTGGACCAGACGGAGCTGTGGCTGAAGTGCGCCGACGGCACACCGGCCTGCGTGGTCGCCTCCGCCGTGCCGCTGTACGGGCCACGGGGGGAATGGGCGGGGGCGCGCGGGGTCTGCCGCGACATCACGGAACAGGTGATGCGCGCGGCCGAACTGGCGCGCGTGCGCAACCGCGAAAAGCTGCTGGCCCACATCGTCCACACGCTGCGCGACCATGTGGATGCGGCGAAGGCGCTGACCGTCGCGGCGGCGGAGACGGCGCGCGCCCTGGGGGCGGACGGCTGCCGCATCTATCGGGCGGGCGAGACGGGCGTGCTCCAGCCGGCGTCCGACTTCGCCGCGGAAATCCCGGACGAACTGGCCCCCGACGTCTTCCGCCCGATCCTGGACGAGCTGGCGACGATCGACGAGACGGTGGCTCTGACGCTGGGGCCGAACCGGCTGCTGTCCGCGCGCACCGAACACCGGCACGCGGTCAACGGTGCCGTGATCGTCTGGCGCGGCGACGATTCCGATCCCTGGGACGAGGAGGACCGGCAACTGCTGTCCGGCGTGGCCGACCACATCGGCATCGCGCACGCCCATCTCGCCTACCAGGAACGGCTGCGCCGCCTGTCGGAGCGCGACGGGCTGACCGGCCTGTTCAACCGCCGCACCTTCTTCGAACGGCTGGAGGAGGCGCTCGACCGGCCGGAGACCGGCCCCTCGGCGCTGCTCTACGTCGACCTCGACAACTTCAAGGCGGTCAACGACCTGCACGGCCACCACGAGGGCGACGCCGTGCTGAAGGCCATCGGCACGCTGCTGACCACCGGCGTCCGCCCCGGCGACCTGCCCGGCCGGCTGGGCGGGGACGAATTCGTCCTGTGGCTCGGCCGCACCGACGAGGAGCGCGCCGCCGCCGTGGCCGAACGGCTTCTGGCCGGCATGGAGGCGTTGCGCCACCTGTCCGCCAGCCCCGAAAAGCCGCTGGGCCTGTCCATCGGCATCGCCGTGCACCGGCCGGGCACCGAGTCGGTGCAGGAACTGACCGACCGCGCCGACGCCGCCATGTACGACGCCAAGAAGCGCGGCAAGGGCCATTACGCCGTCGCCCCGGCCATTCCGGCTCCGGCCCCCGTTGCGGAGACGAGCCCGTGAGTCGGACCCCCACCACCGATCTCGCCATCCTCGATCCCAATGATTACGAGGCCGCCAAGCGGATGGTGTGCAGCCCCGACCCGGCCGTGCGCCGACGCGTCGCGGAATCACCGTCCACCCGGCCGGAGCTTCTCTACTTCCTCGCCGCCGACACCGCGGCGGAGGTGCGTCAGGCCATCGCCACCAACGCCGGCACGCCCCGGCAGGCCGACCTTCTGCTCGCCAAGGACGGCGAGGTGGCGGTGCGCGGCGCCGTGGCGCAGAAGGTCGCCGGGCTGTTGCCCGACCTGTCAGCCGACCAGGCCTCGCAGATCGAGCGGCTGACGGTGGAATGCCTGGAGGCGCTGGCCCGCGACCAGGCGACGGAGGTGCGCGGCATCCTGGCGGAAACGCTGAAGGATCTGCCCGGCGCGCCCTACGGCGTGATCAACACGCTGGCCCGCGACGTGGAGCTGTCGGTCTGCGCGCCGGTGCTTCAGCACTCCCCGATCCTCACCGACGAGGATCTGGTGGACATCATCATGGCCGGGCCGGTGGCGGGCGCCATGTCCGCCATTGCCGGCCGCCGGACCGTCTCGGCCTCTGTCGCCGACGCCATCGCGCGGTCCGACGACGAGGCGGCGGTGACGGCCCTGCTCGCCAACCCCTCCGCCCAGATCCGCGAGGAGACGTTGGACCGCATCCTCGATCAGGCACCGCAGCACGAACCCTGGCACGGGCCGCTGGTCCGCCGCCCGCGCCTGCCGGCCCGCGCCGTGGCGCGGCTGGCCAGCTTCGTCGCCGACAACCTGCTGAAGGCCTTGCAGGAGCGCACCGACCTCGACCCCGCCGCGGCCCGCGCCCTGGCCGAGGCCGTACGGGCGCGGCTGAACCAGGGCGCCGGCAAGGCCGGCGCGGCGCCCGTCCGCGGCCTCGTCGACTTCGGGGAAGAGGCGCTGGGCCACGCGCCGGACAAGAATGCCGAGCGGCCGGCCGACAAGGCGGCGCGCCTTGCCAAGGACGGCAAGCTGACGGAAAAGCTGCTGGAAGGGGCGCTGGCGGAAGGCGACCGCGCCTTCGTCATGGCCGGGCTGGCGGAACTGGGCCAGATCCCGATGCCCATCGTGGACCGCATCGTCGCCACCCACGCGGCGCGCGCCGTGACTGCCCTGGTGTGGCGCGCCGGCCTCACCATGCGCTTTGCCCAGCAGGTCCAGCTGCGCATCGCCCAGATTCCGCCAAAAACGGCGCTTATGGCTCGTGATGGCGTCCACTACCCGATGTCCGACGACGAGATGCGCTGGCAGCTTGCGTTCTTCGGGCTTGAGGAAGAGGAATGACGCCGCGTCACCACACGGTTTCGTCCATGCGCATCCTGGCCTTCGTCCTGTTTCTCATCGGTTTTGCCGTTCCCGCCGCCGCCGCCCCGCCGCCCGGTTCCCCGGAGGAGCGGGAGGTCGCGGCCGTCTTCGAAAGCGCCCGCACCGCCCTGTCACAGAAGCGTGGTGCCGCCGTGGTGCCGCTGCTCTCCCGCGCGTCCGTGGACAAGCTGGAGTCGCTGCGCGACGCGGCCCGCAGCGGCGGCGATGCCGGCCTGACCCGGCTTGAGCCGGCGGAGAAGTTCGCCGCCATGGGTCTGCGCCGCTACGTCAGCCCCGCCGACCTGCGCCGCATGTCGCTGAGCGAACTGGCCGACCACGGCATCCAGAAGGGCTGGCTCGGCCCGAACATCATCGCCAGCAGCGGCCTCGGCCCCGTCCGCGTGAAGGGCGACCGCGCCTCGGCCCTGCTGATGGTGGACAACCGCCCAGCCCTGGTCCCCGCCGACTTCGTCCGCGAAGGCGGCAAGTGGCGCATCGACCTGACCAACGTGTTCACCTTCGGCAGCCAGATGCTGAAGGGCTTCGCCGCCATGTCTGGCAAGAGCGACGAGGCCTACATCGCCGACCTCCTCCAAAAGCTCCCCGCCAAGCCGGTGATGTGAACAGGTAAGTAAAAGCCCCTCTCTCGTCACGGGAGAGGGTATTGGGCAGTACGCCTCCTGCGATCCGGACGGCGGTTGCGTGAAATCTTGCGATTGCGTTAAAGTCGCGCCGCACGCACGAAGCGCTGGTGCCCGCCCATGACCGCTCCGGATGGCTTTTCCCTCGACGCGTTGGACGTGGGGTCCGACAGGCTGGACCATGCGGCCGCCGGCCTGTTCCCCGGCTCCGCAGCCGGCGTCACGCCGCCACGCGCTACGGAGCCCCGCGTCGGCTATTCGGTTCCCTGCGCGGCGCGCTTTGCCGCCGCGGTCCTGAGGCTTGCGCGGGCGCGCGGCGTGGACGCGTCGGCGCTTGCGTCGTCCGCGCTGCTGCTGGCGCCGGACCGGCTGCCCGATCCCGGCGTTCCGGACCACGAAGGGTGCGTGCATCTGGAACTCCGGCTTGCCCCCGGCCTGGACGACACGGGTATCCGCCGGGCGCTGGCGGCGGCGCTGGCGCTGGCAGACCCGGACTGGCGGCTGGTGCCGACGGCCGAGGTGGGGCGGCTGGAAGCTTCCGTCGAGACGCTGAATTACCGAAACAAGGCGCTGGCCCACGCGCTGGAGCGCGTGTCGTTCCAGCCGCTGGACGGCAAGCTGACGCAGGTGCGCGACGCCGCGCAGTTGTTCGGCTTCGTCAACGAATGGTGCTTCGACGAGGACCGGGTGGTGAAGCGGTTCCGCGAACTGGCGCCGGTCTACCACCCCGACACGGGCGTGGTCGCCTGCCGCGAGCGCATGGCCCAGCTGATCGAGGCCCGCAACCTGCTGATCCGCCACGTCCGCGGCGCCTACACGTCCGGCGCCTGGATGAAGCAGCGGTAACCGTCAGGCGACGTCCACGGTCTCCACCCCGATGGCGTCGGCCAGGCTGGTGCCGTCCAGAACCGCGCCGTCCAGCGTGGCGCCCGTCAGGTCGGTGCCGGACAGGTCCGCCTCGCTGAGGTTGGCGCCGCGCAGGTCGGCGCCGGCGAGGTTCGCGCCGGACAGGTTCACCTTGCGCAGGTCGGCGTTCTTCAGGATCGCCATGCCCATGCGGGCGCGCTGGAGGTTGGCGCGCCAGACATGGCCGCTCATCGTCTGGATGTGCACGGGGCCGAGCTGCGCGTCGGTCAGGTTGGCGCCGGTCAGGGTCGCCCGTTCGAAGTTGACGCCGCGCAGGTCCGCCTTGGTGAAGTCCGCCTTGCGCAGGTCCGACAGCGACAGGTCGGCTATGGCCAGCGACGACCCGGTCAGGTTGGCGCCGCGCAGCGTGATGCATTGCAGGATGCCCGCCGACAGGTTGATGCCGTCCAGCCGGCGCCCCGACAGGTCGAGCGCGGACAGGTCGGCGCGCTTGCCGTCCTTGCCGCCGCTGTCGATCCAGGCGAGGTGGAGCGTCAGGATTTCGCGCAGGTCGTCGTCCGGGTTCTCCAGCACCTTGGCGCGGATCGCGCTGGACAGGTTGGGGGAGCGGAGCTGTGCGGCGTCCAGGATGGCGCCGATCATGTTGGTGTTGGTGAAGTTGGCGCGCCCGATGGCGCAGCCGGTCATCACCGCGCCCGACAGCTTGGCGCCCGTCAGATTCGCCTCCGTCAGGTCGGCGTCGGTCAGGTCGCAGCCCGTCAGGTTCGAATTGGTCAGGTTCGCCCGCATGAACTTGGTGCCGCGCAGGATCGCGTCGGTCAGGTCTGTCTGCATGACGAAGGCGTTCGCCACCTTGGCGCGCGACAGGTCGGCGCCGCGGATGATGGCCGCGGTCAGTTCCGACGTCAGGACCGTGTCGGCGAAGTCGTGCTGCATCATTTCGCCCGACGGGGTGTAATGCAGCAATGTGCCGTCACGCAGGTCCACCTCCACCAGCACGGCTTCCGACAGGACGGCGCCGCGCAGGCAGGCGCCGCGCAGGTCGGCGCGGCGCAGGTCGGCCTTTTCCAGGTTCGCCAGCCGCAGGTCGGCGGCGTAGAGGTTGGCGTTCGCCAGGTTGGCCCCGGACAGGCGCGCGCTGAACAGCTTGGCGCCCGACAGGTCGGCGTCGGACAGGTCGATGTTGGAGAGATCCAGGTGTGACAGGTCGCGCAGCTTCAGGTTGGCGCGCACGCCGCCGGGCTGGCTTTTGCGGAACGCCTGATGCCGATGCAGGATCGCGTTGAGCTGACTTTGCGTCAGCTTCGTGCGCGGCGTGTTCGTTCCAAAGCCTTGCGCGGACGGCATAAGGGGGTGTCCTGGGTTGTGACGCTACCCACTTTGATGGGAAGCCGCGAAGAAACAGTTAACGATCGGTAACACTTTATTCAACTACACCTATAATTCCATGCATCTGTGACGTCCATTTCCCTTTTGGTTGTAGGGAAATCCGGCTGTTCCCACGAGCGGCCTATGCGGGGATAGCGGTTGCATGACCGGGGATGTTGACTCGGGTGCCCCTGATGCGTATGGTCCGCCGACCTGCATCCGTCGAGCCGATCGACCGGGTACCACCGGCCCTGTGCCGGGGACCTCCGCCAGTCCGCGAGTATCGCGCACTGGCGCGTTCGTGCTTGCGTCCATCGCGTTCGGCGGGATGTGGACCGAAACTGAGGACTGCTGACCCATGTTCGAAGGCCTGACCGGACGCCTGGGCGACATCTTCGACAAGCTGCGCCGCCGCGGCGCGCTGAGCGAAGAGGACGTCAACGCCGCGCTGCGCGAGGTGCGCGTGGCGCTGCTTGAGGCTGACGTGGCTCTGCCCGTGGTCAAGCAGTTCGTCAACCAGGTCAAGGAACGCGCCGTCGGCCAGGAGGTGCTGCGCTCCATCACCCCCGGCCAGCAGGTCATCAAGATCGTCCACGACAACCTCGTGGAGATGCTGGGCCAGGGCGAGGAGATCAATCTCAACGCCGCCGCCCCCGTGCCGATCCTGATGGTCGGCCTGCAGGGTTCGGGCAAGACCACCAGCACCGCCAAGATCGCGCTGCGCCTGAAGAACAAGGACCGCAAGAAGGTCCTGATGGCCTCCCTCGACGTGCGCCGTCCCGCGGCGCAGGAGCAGCTGAAGGTTCTGGGCGAGCAGGTCGGCGTCGCCACCCTGCCGATCATCCCGGGCCAGGACCCCGTCACCATCGCCCGGCGCGCCATCGAGACCGGCCGCCTGGAAGGCTACGACGTGGTCATGCTGGACACCGCCGGCCGCCTCGCCATCGACGAGGAGCTGATGGCGGAGGTCGCGGCCGTGCGCGACGCGACCAAGCCGGCGGAAACGCTGCTGGTTGCCGACGCGATGACCGGCCAGGACGCGGTGACGGTCGCCACCAACTTCAACGACAAGGTCGGCATCACCGGCATCATGCTGACCCGCGTGGACGGCGACGCCCGCGGCGGTGC
>Ga0065721_10004451_pt1 | contig 27592 bp, 23 predicted proteins | sample Mesricmetagenome_FD_59108 | JGI IMG/M metagenome (GOLD analysis project Ga0065721, IMG submission 59108) | Mesophilic microbial community from rice straw/compost enrichment Sample: eDNA_1 v2 (version 2) | ecosystem: Engineered > Solid waste > Grass > Composting > Bioreactor | place: USA: Davis... | reverse complement strand
GCGCTGGCAGGCGGGCCGGCGGCATCGGCGCCGCGGGCGGTGTAGTCGGGCCCGTTGGAGTTGCGGGCGCCGCGCATCTCGCGGCCCGCGCGGGCCGCGCCGGGCGGTGTTTCGCGGGTGCCGCTCATGCCGCCATCGACAGTCCCGGTGGAACCGGAGCCCGCGCCCATGAAGCCCGGGCCCGGGTTGCCGCTGCCCGGCATGCCACCCGCCTGGGCCTGCACCATGCCGGCGGCAACGGCGAGGGAGGCGGCGGCCAGCGCCTGCAGCACTTGCAGTGGTGTCTTCATGCGGTGCTCCTGTCCAGCCCTGGCCTGGCCAGCGGAGGCTGGCCCGCGCGGGCCGGAGACTTGTGGATACACACCCGGGTCGGCAACGGTGGTGCCTGACGCGGCGGACGCCTGCTCAATCTCATGAACGGCATGTGGCCTGCTGCGGAGGGTGAATGGGCTTCTCCCCTTCGTCGCGACTGCTGGCCCGTCCCATGCCCACGCCGCCCCTGGCGCACGAGGCGGGGCCGGGGCTGCACGAGATCGACGTGGGCGCCGGGCGTCCGGCCTTGGTGCACGTGCCGGCGGCCTGGACGCCAAGCCGGCCCGCGGCCTGCGCGGTGATCCTGCACGGCTCGGGCAGCGACCCGCGCCAGGGTCTGGCGTTGCTGGAACCGCATGCCGCCGCGGCCGGCGTGATCGTCGCGGCGCCGCCCTCCTCGGACTACACCTGGGACCGCATCCGGGGCAGCTTCGGCCCGGACGTGGCGATCATCGACCGGCTGCTGCGCTGGGTCTTCGCGCGCTACGACGTGGCGCCGCGGCAGCTGGCGCTGGGAGGCTTTTCGGACGGCGCCTCGTATGCGCTGTCGCTGGGACTGGACCACGGCGAGCTGTTCCCGCGGCTGATCGCACTGGCACCGGGCTTCGCGGCGCCGGTGGCCCCCCGGGGACGGCCGCGCATCTTCATCGCCCACGGCAACGCCGACCGCGTGCTGCCCGCGGCGCGCTGCAGCCGCCGCGTGGTGCCGATGCTGCAAGGGGCCGGCTACGAGGTGCGCTACCTGGAATTCGACGGGGGGCACGAGGTACCGTCGGAGGTGGCGAGGGAGGCGGTGGGGGAAGTGACGGCTTGAGGCGGAAAAAAGGATCGTGCGCAACCGAATGGCGACAATCGCCGGATGGCACAAGGCAAAAGAATCTCCACCGACATCGCCCCCGAGGCGCTTCAAACCATCCGCGAACTGGGCGCGGCAGCCAAGCGGGCCCGCATCGCCGCCGGCGAAGGACAAGCCGCCGCGGCGGAACGCCTCGGCGTGCACGTGCAGACGATCGGACGGATCGAAGCAGGCGAGCCGGGCGTGGCGGTGGGGCATGTGATGGGGTTGCTGGCGCTGTATGGGGTTTCGGTCAAGGTGCAGCCGCAAGACGGACAAGAGGTTTCTTCCAACTGACGCTTGAAGACAAAGCGCTTCTTGAAAACAAACCGTTGCGGCGAAATCAACCTCAACGGCAAACTGGCATGGAAACCGTGCTGGTGATGGAAAAAACCTGACCCTCCCCGCAGTTCTCGGTCAGGACTCCGCGCCGGCACAGCAGCCACCGCAATTTGAAAATCCAGCGTCCACTGTGGCATCCACCGAGGCGTGAGAAGGTGGCCATGGTGGCAGGCCACCACCATGGCCAGGAAATTCAGTGCTTGCCTTGCGGTACCAGCATGATGGCGGTCTGGCGCCCACCAATTCCCCACTGCGGCCAGCCCGCACCCACGATCACGCCGTTATTGTTGATGTCGTTTCCCTCGGTAAGCTGGTGCCAGCCCTGTGGTGCGCCCAGGCCGGACATGCCAATTTGTCCTTGTTTGGGATCCCACCGCGTCAGGNTTTCGTGGGGGTCGCCGTTGCGGTCGAAGTTATAGCCGACGACCACGCCCTTGTTGTTGATCGCCACGCCCACCGTACCAAAGCAGCAATTCGGGCGCTGCAGGTTCTCGACCTTGCCGTCCGTTGTGGCGAATACCGCGGTTTCGAAATCAAATGGCCGGTCGCTGCTCCACATGCTGCCGGTCACGTCGCCTTTGTCATTGACGCCCAAGGGCACCAGGTTGTCGAAGCCGGTCGGCGGACGCAGCAGTTCCGCGCGCCCCCGCTCTGGAAGCCGCACGCCCTGCTTGACGATCCGCCCCCCGATTTCCTTTTCCCTGAAGCCAATGATGTCGCCACGCTTGCTGATACCCGTGGCCTGGGAAGAGCGTCCGCCCCAACTGCCCAAATCGATCATGCGGCCCTTGTGGAAATAGAACCCGTGCGTCACGCCCGGCGCCACCTCGAACCAGCCCACGATTTCCGAGCGGTTGTTGATACCCGTGGCCACGGAATCTCCGCCAATGGGCGACATCAGCAATCTCAGCCCATGGTTCTTCCACAGAAAGGCCTGCTTCTTCTCCCCGCGCCAATACCAACCGACGATTTCTCCATCGTCGTTGATACCCGTGGCCTCGCCCGGCCCGTCGGTGTAGATGGGTATGGGCAGCTTGCCGAGTTGGAACAGGGCCGGGCGCTGTTTGCCGGCAATGTCGAAGGTGACGTAGCCTGCTGCCTTGCCGTTGCTGCTCAAGGACCGGGCATAACTGCTCTTGAAATCCGGAGAGCCCAAATCATGCAGTTGGTAGGTTGTCGTGGGCGGGGCCTTGGTTCCGCTGGCCGACATATTTCCTGGGCCTGCCCAGGCCATCGGCACCGAAACGGTTGCAGCCAAAATTCCGAAGAAATACGAGTGTTTCATGCCATTTCCCTCACAGGCCATGCCAAAGCCTGCACGGGACAGGGTAATGAGTGAACACCCTTGGCCTATCCCCGCGATTGAGCCATCGGCACCCGAAATTTCGTATCCATTGCCCGGGTTTTTCCCGGGCGTCACGGCAATTCCTGCTGCCTCAAGTGAACAAAGTCATTCCGCAGGCAATGAGTACCGCCATGATTCTTCGTATCGGAGCGTTCTCGAAACCGGCTGCCGGTGGGGCTCATTGAAATACGGGTGAGCACCCTGTTTCGAACCCTGACAGTTTCCCCTCACCCCTCCGGCAACCCCGCTGCCCGCAGCAACGCGACGTATTTGCCGCCCCACTCGCCGCTCCCCATTCCGGCCGGCGGCCAAGTGGCCTTGAGTTTCGCCACGCTCCAGCCCGGGTTGCGCGCCAGGAATTCGGCCATCACGCGCCGGCCCTGATCCACGTTTCCCATCTCCATCGCGGCCGCGGACACCACCAGCGGCGCGTAGCGGTTGCCTCCCGGCACCCGCATCGCTTTCTCGCCTGCCTCCAGCGCCCCTCGGGCATCGCCGCTGAACAGCCGTGCCCGCGCCAGCACGCCATAGAGCAGGCCCGTGTCCGGATCGTCCGGCCCGGCCAGCCGCAGCGCCTCGCCGGCCTCCCGCACGGCCGTGGCGGCGTCGCCCAGCCGCAGGTGCGCCACGGCGGCCCACATCCACGCCGGTGCGTAGCCCGGGTTGCCGCGCAATTGCGCCTGCACCAGTTCCAGCAACTGCTCCGGCGTGGCCGCGGGGTGGCGACCAGCCCGACCGGCCGCGTCCACCATCAGCACCATCTGCAGCTCGCGCGCCACGCGCGCGGTGAGCGCGGGCGGCAGCGCCGCTGGGTTCGTGTCCAGACTCTCCGCACGGTGCGACCACACCACTTCGCCCGCCTGCACGTCCACCAGCCGCAGGTTCAGCCACGCCCGCGCACCGGCGCGATGCAGGCTGCCCTCCATCACGTAGCGCACGCCCAGCTCGCGGCCCACATGGCGCGCGTCCTGGGCTTTGCCGCGGTAGCGCTCCGCCAGGCCGCGCGCGACCACGAACGTCCCGGGAATGCCGGTGAGGTCCGATGTGAGGTTGTCAGCGATGGCCTCGGCCAGCGCGTCCCGCTCGTGCCCGTTCACCGGCGAAGACAGCGGCAGCACGGCCAGCGAGAAGCGCGGCGGCTCCATCACCGCCGGGCGCATCGCCAGGCCCAGCGCCACCAGTGCCGCCACCGCCAGCACGAAGCCACCCAGCAGCCAGCGCAGCCGCGCGGCGCGCAGCGGGATCGGGAAGGCCGCGGCCTCGACGGGAGCCGCCGCCGCTTCGCCGTCCGGAACCGCTAAGGCCTGCTCCACCGCCGCCGCGCCAGCCGATGGTGGCGCCGCTTCCGCGGGCGCCCCGGCCGCGGCATCCGCGAAGGCATAGCCCACCCGCGGCAGGGTGCGGATGCGCTCGGCCGCCGGGCCCAGTGCGCGGCGGATCTCCTTGATGCACTGCGCCAGCGAGTCGTCCGTGACCACGGCATCGGGCCACACCTGCCGCATCAGCGCCTCGCGGCCCACCACGCGCCCTCGCTCCTCCAGGAGCACGGCCAGCACCGCGGCGCTGCGCGGGCGCAGCCGTGCCTGCCGCTCGCCCACGCGCAGCTCACCGCGCAGCGGGTCGAAGCTGCCGCCGGCAAAACGCATGGGGTGAAGGGGTGATTCCATCGCGCCGCCTGCCGGAACCGCCCGGCTTTCAAAGAGATTTCAGCCGCCTTCCCGCTTTTTTCAACCGATTTCCGCGACACCCGCGGGCGTCAGGCGTCCCATGACGGCCTCGGTCCGCGCACCCGGGCCGCCCTTCACAAGGAGCACGGCATGACCTCCCCCACCTTTGCCGCCGCGGCCTGCGCGGCGTTGTGCGCTTCAGCCGCCGCGGTTGCGGCGCAGCCCGAGGCTCCGGCCGACACGCCGGCCACGGCGCAGGCGCTGGTCGATGCGTTTGAAAACATCTCCGGCAAGCACCCGGGTTTCCGCCGCGGTGGGGCCAAGGGTCTGTGCGCCGAGGGGCATTTCACGGGCACGACCGAAGGCCGCGCGCTGTCCTCGGCTTCGGCCTTCGGCGGCGAGCGCATCCCGGTGGTGGTGCGCTTTTCCGTCACCGGCGGCAACCCGCGCGGCTCGGACAAGGCCCGCACCACACGCGGCCTGGCCCTGCAATTCGCCCTGCCCGGCGGCGAGCGCTGGCAGATGGCCAACATCTCGGCACCCATGAATGCCGTCTCGACGCCAGAAATCATGCTGCGCTCGCTGGAAGCGCGGAAACCCGATCCGGAAACGAAGAAACCCGACCCGGCCAAGATCAAAGCCTTCAACGAGGCCTATCCGGAAACCCGGGCGCAAGCGGACTGGCTGAACAGCCACGGCATTCCGGCCAGTTACGCGGCCGTGAATTACTGGGGCGTGCACGCCTTCCAGTTCACCACTGCCAAGGGGCAGTCGCAATATGCGCGCTGGGTTTTCGAACCCGCCGGCGGGCAGGAATTGCTGGACGACGAAAAGCTCAAATCGCTGCCCGATGATTTCCTGGCCGACGAGTTGCGGCGCCGCGTGGCGGGACGCTCGGCGGAATTCGCGATGCGGCTGCAATTGGCCGAGGCCGGGGACAACCTGGTGAATCCAACCCTGACGTGGCCTGAAAGCCGCAAAACCGTCACCGTGGGCCGGCTCGTGATCGACAAGGTGGAAAGCGGCCCGGGCGGCGCCTGCGACGCGCTGGTGTTCGACCCGAACGTGCTGCCCAAGGGCATCGCCGCCTCGGACGACCCGGTGCTGCGGGCGCGCTCGGGGGTGTATGCGGTGTCGGCGGGGAGGCGGCTGGCGGGGCAGTGAGCGCAGCGCACCCGTGCCACGTTCAGCGAGCCGGATCGCCTGTTGCCCCGCGTGCAGCGCGGCTCGGCGCCGCGGCGGCTTGCTCGCGCCGTTGCGTCATCTCGGCGCGCTTGAGGTCGGTCACGTCCTCCTGGCTGATCACCACGCAGCCGTCGGCACCCTCCAGTGGCGTGATGCGCACCTTGTACCAGCGGCTCTCCGCCGCGCCGGTGCATTCGTAGTGGTGCTTGGACCATGGCAGGTCCCCGCGCATGACGGCCTGGACGCCCCACAGCACGGCGGTCACGCCGTCGCGGTCGGCGGCGCCGGCGCGGCGCAGCACGTCCAGGCCGTTGCGGGCATCGGGCCCGGCCCCATGCGCCTGCGCGAAGCGCGCCCAAGCCTTGTTGGCGTCCACGATACGGCCCTCGCGGTCCACGATGGCCACGGTGGCGGCCACCGAGTCCAGGACGGCGCGCGTGAAGCCTGGGCCGGCTTCGAGCTGCGCCTGCCGCCCGGTGTCGCGGCGCGGCGCGCTCAGCTGCTGGGCCGTGGCCCGGGCCAGCGCCGCGAGGGCCAGCGTCAGCAGCAGCGCCGACGCGAACAGCCTGCGCTCGAAGCCGCGCGCCAGCGGCGCCGCGCTCACCGCGGCCATCACCACCAGCGGGTGCACCGTCGAGACGCGGTAGCCGACGAAGCGCTGGTCGTGGTCGAAAGGCGACACGCCCACGAAGGAGCCGCCGTCGCCGGCACCCACGCGCCGGGTGAACAGCGGATGGCCGCGCAAGTCCGCGCTGCCGAGGTCCGCGGGCGTGGGCTCGCGCAGCAGCAGGCGCCCGTCGCTGCGCCACAGCGACACCGCGCCGCCCGGCCCCAGGTTGAGCGAGCGGTAGAAGCCGCGGAAGTAGTCCGGCTCCAGTGTCGCGACCACCACGCCGGCGAAGTTGCCGTCGCGGTCGCTCACACGGCGGCTGTAGGTGAAGGCCCGCTGGCCCCAAGCGGTGTTGATCAGCGGCCCCAGGAACGTGATGTCGCCTCGACGGTGGGCCAGGAAGTAGTCGCGCAAGGCGAAGCTGCCGGGCAGCGCGGGCGGGAAGCGGGCCGAGTAGCTCATCACCCGGCCCTGGTGGTCCAGGACGACCAGGGCGCTGATCTGCTGCAACGACGCCGCGGCCACGGCCAGTTCCTCCCACTCCTGGCGCGACTGCCCGAAGCGGTCCAGGCCCTGGCGCCGGATGCGGTCGGCGACCTGGCGCAGGATCAGGTCGGCCGGGTCCAGCGAGCGGTGCACGTGCTCCAGCAGCGACTGCGCCACGCTGTCCATGCGCTGTTCCACGTCGTGCGCGACGCTCGCGCTGTCGTTGCCCAGGATCAGTGCCCAGGCTGCAACCAGTCCCGCCGCCGTGACGCCGGCCCCCGCCAGCGGCGCGGCGTGGCGGCGGCAGGTCCCCTCGGCCGTGGCGGCGAGGCACAGGCCGCCGATCGCCAGGGCCAGCACCATCTGCAGCACCGCCGCCTGCGGCGCCTGCATCCCCAGCAGCAGCCGCTCGCCGTTTTGCAGCCACCAGGCCGCATAGCCCAGAACCACGGTGCCGCACGCGGCCGCGCCTACCACCGCAGCCACCACGGCGCAGGCCATGCCGCGCCCGGCGCGGGGATCGAAGCGCAGCGCGGCCCCGGCCACCAGCGCGAAGCTCAGCGACGGCAGGGGCGGGATGACCAGGGCGGGAGAGGGGACCTGCGGCAGGGCGAAGACGCAGACCAGGCTGATGGCCGACACCGCCAGCAGCGGCAACGCGGCGTGCCGGGCGTGCAGCCGCGCGCCGGGGGGCCGGCCCATGGCGGCCACGGCCAGGCCAGCCAAGAGGAAGCCCAGCGCCGAGCCGGGCGTGATCGGCGACGCGCCGGGCAGGCCCAGGGCGAGCAACTGCCCATGGCCGTTGAGGTGAATCCCCAGCGCCAGCAGGCCGCAGGCGGCCACCAGCAGTGCACCGGCGCGGGCGCCGCGCTCGGTCCACAGCCGGAGGCTCATTTCTCGATGACGCACACGATGCCGGTCAATGCAAGCCTTACTTCGGACAACGAAGGATCGTTATCGTCGGCACGTCAGGAGGCACCTGTAGGGTGCGGCGGCTTGCTTTGGGTCGGTCGTGAGCGATTGGGCGGGAGAGGCGTGAAGTAATTCCGGTCTGATACCCCCGGAACCCTGCCATCCTGAAGGCACGGCGCCAACGCCGTCGCTCTCAGTCCGCCTGATTCGTCCGACCGGTGCCAGCACCGGCGCACCGCATGCCGGGGTGCTGAAAGGCGGGAAGGCGGCCAATGCCGCTTAAACGGCACCAGATCAGCGCATCCCGCGCGCTTTCCGACCGGACGGACGCACCATCTCGGTGCTTGCACACCGTCACACTACTGTGGAAAGAAACAGCGCTTTCCTGCCGCCAGAGGAGTACTCTGCCTGGAGAGTAGGCAAGGCGCCGCGGCTGGCGTCGAGGGCGTCCATGCGGCGGCCTGGTTTGTGCCTGGTCTGCATGTCGTCCGCGCCCGGCGCGGCCGTGAAACCCGACCCAGGAGCCCAAGCCATGGCCAGCCTACCCGTCTCGTCGCTCACACCGTCCCGGCGTGAAGCCCTGCGCGAGAACCTCCCGATCATCGTGCAGTTGCTCAAGCAGCATCTGGCCCGCCACATCCCCGACGGCTACGTCGAGGACTATCTGGCGCTGGACTGGCTGGAATGGCATGGCGGCACGCTGCGGCTGACGATCACGGGGCAGAACATCTGCCGTTACGCGATCTCGATGCAGGGCCGCGCGGCGTAGAGCCGTAGAGCCTGGTGCCCACAGCGACCTCAGCGGCGCTGCCGGCCGTAGCACACGCTTACAGCGTGCGGATGTTGGAGGCCTGCGGCCCCTTCTGGCCCTGGGTGATTTCGAACTCCACGCGCTGGTTCTCGCTCAGGGTCTTGAAGCCGCGGCCCTGGATTTCCTTGAAGTGGGCAAACAGGTCCTTGCCGCCGTCGTCAGGCGTGATGAAGCCGAAGCCCTTGCCTTCGTTGAACCATTTCACGGTGCCGGTCTGGGTAGTCATGTCGTCGATCCTTGTTGGGACGGTTGGGGGAAAAAAGTTTGGGGTTGCGTGCCGGGCTGCCCGGCATCAGCGCCTGTGGTGTGGCGCCGAGGGCGGCGGACCGCGGCGTTCCAGGTGGCGGAACGTGATGCGGCCCTTGCTGAGGTCGTAGGGCGAGAGCTCCAGCGACACGTTGTCGCCCGCCAGGATGCGGATGTGGTGCTTCTTCATGCGCCCGGCGGCGTAGGCCACGAGCTCATGCCCGTTTTCCAGCTTCACGCGGTAGCGCGAGTCCGGCAGGACTTCGTCGACCACGCCGTGCATTTCGATCAGTTCTTCCTTGGCCATGTGCTTGCTCCTGGTTCGAGAAGGACGGGAGGCCACGGCTGCGCCTGGCCGGCGGTGGTGCGGCCTATCCAGTCCAGTCCTTGGGTGGTGGCGTACTGCAGTGCTTCCTCGGCGGAGTCGAACTCCGGGACGAAGCGCAGGACGCGGTCATGGGTGGAACTGCCGCGCCCGCTGCGGATGGAGACGGACGAGGCATGACGACCCGGCCCTGCGGGGCGGGTCAGCGGGGAGACAAGGTACTTGCCTACCTGAATGGAGGAATCTATGAGGTACTTTCAATAACCCGGACCTTCAGCAAGGCCGGGCGGGGCTGGCAGGAAAAGCGCGCGAGACGCGCGCTTGCGGCGGATGAACTCGGTCCGGGCGTGGGCTGGCAGGGGTATTCGCTGCCGGCCTGGGGCAACCAGAACGTCGAGATCGCCGTAGCAATCAGCAGCCCTGGAAAAGGAGAGAGATCAACTCGTGATCCGGGCACCTGCCCGATACCGCCGATCTTTTGAAAGGGCCGCAGGCTACAGGTGCCAGGGCGGCAATGTACCACCCTTGATGTAACCCCCGCCCGGCAGGGTCTTGTGCACAAGGCGCCGCGCATGGGCGTGCCGCTTCGTCACCAGCGGTCGCCAGCGGCTTCCCGTGAACCCGCAAATCCAGTTGTGTGCTCAACCATGGCTTGAAACGGCGGCCCAGGCAGCCCATTCAGCGCCCAGGACGCGAGGGCACCGGCCAGCGGCACATCCGTCACGGTGCCCGGATCTGCACGCCAGGACGCCGGCGCTGCGGCCGCCGTGCGGGACAATCCGCCCACCCGGCGCCACGGCCCACGAGGCTGCCCAGGCACGCCGGGCCACGCGGTGCGCCGGGCCACACCCGGACGCGCCGTTCCCCACGCCAAGGACGACGAACCCTTCATGGAACTCAAGTGGCTTGAAGACCTTTTGAGCCTGTCGCGCACGCGCAGCTTTTCGCGCACGGCCGCCGAGCGCTTCTGCACCCAGTCGGCGCTGAGCCGGCGCATCAAGGCGCTGGAGCTGTGGGTGGGCGTGCCGCTAGTGGACCGCAGCGCCTACCCCACCTCGCTCACGCCCGCCGGCCTGGTGTTCCGCGATACCGCCGAAGAGGTGGTGCGCCAGCTGCTGGAGGTGCGCGATGACCTGCGCGACCGGCTGCAGCCCAGCAGCGATGCCGTGACCATCAACTCGCTGCAGTCGCTGTCGGTGGTGTGCTTCCCGCACTGGCTGCAGGCCTGCCAGCAGCGCATCGGCCCCTTCGACGTGCGCCTGGTGCCCGACAACCTGCACGGCTGCGTGCGTGCCCTCGTGGAAGGCAGCTGCGACCTGATGCTGTCCTACGCGCACCCGGCGGTGTCGGCCGCGCTGGACCCGGAGCGCTTTCCCTCCATGCTGCTGAGCACCGAGCGCTTCCTGCCCGTGAGCAAGGCCGGCGCGAACGGCCAGCCGCTGTTCGCGCTGCCCGGCACGCGGCGCGAGCCGCTGCCCTACCTGGCCTACGGCCCCGACACCATGCTGGGCCAGGCCGCCGACTTCGCGCTCAAGCAGCGCCAGCATCACGGCGTGTACCTGCGCTGCTGCTACCAGAACCCGATCGCGGAAGGCCTGAAGCCCATGGTCAAGGCCGGCCACGGCGTGGCCTGGATGCCCAACAGCCTCATCAAGCGCGAGCTGGACAGCGGCGAGCTGGTCCCCGCGGGCGACGCGAGCTGGGAGCTGGAGCTGCAGACGCGGCTGTACCGCCGCGCCGAGAGCACCAAGCCCCGCGCGCTGCAGGCCTGGGGCGCGCTGCCGGAAGGGCTGCCCGCGACTCCGTAGGCCGCGCCGCCATGGCACGGCCGTTCATGACGCAACCGGACTGGCTTCCGGCCACGACCGGGAAGGCCGCGCCGCCAGGTCCTTGTTGATCACCACGATCACCCCGGCGTTCTCCATGCCCGCCGGCAGGCGGAATCTCGCCACGACGCTGCGGCAGCGGGTCACCTCCTCACGCCCGTGAAGGACGCCCGCGATGACGGTCTGCCGTCACTCACAAATGTGATTTTCATACCCACCACTGTTCAACCACGAGCCTTGGACTGCTGCTCCTTCGGCTTCTCCCAAAGCGTTTCGGCTTGATTTCTGGCAAGCAGACCCACCATTCCACCTGGACTGCAGACGCTCAACGCCCACCTCGGCCGCCGTACTAGGGGTTCCACCAAGAGGTATCGACAAGCGCAAAACAATCACTACACTGACATTCATCAAGGACGCATCGATGGATGCACGTTAGGCCAGTCAACAAAGGAGCAACGGATGGAAGCGAGCGGCGAGGTCGTCATCATTGGCGGGGGTATCGGCGGGTTGACCCTGGCGTTGGCACTGCACCGCGCAGGCATCGGTTTTCGCGTGTACGAGGCCGCCAGGGAAATCAAGCCGCTGGGGGTGGGCCTCAACCTGTTGCCCCACGCCATGCGCGAGCTGGCCGGCCTGGGCCTGGAGGCCGAGCTACGGGCCAAGGGCATCGAGACCAAGGAATACTGCTTCTTCACCCGCAACGGGCAACTGGTGCAGCGCGAGCCGCGCGGCCTGTACGCCGGCTACGAATGGCCGCAGATCGCGATCCATCGCGCGGACCTGCACCTGACGCTGCTCGAAGCCGTGCGCGCGCGGGCCGGCGAAGACGCCGTGCTGCTGGGGCACAAGTGCACGGCCGTCGAACAGGATGAGCACGCAGCCATCGTGCACTTCGCCGATGCCGCCACGGGGGAGGCGCTGCCGCCGGTGCGCGGTACCGTCGCCATCGCCTGCGATGGCGTGCATTCGGTGGCCCGCGGCCAGATGCATCCCAAGGAAGCCGTGCCGCGCTACGAGGGAACCACGCAGTACCGGGGCACGACGCGCTGGAAGCCCTATCTCAGCGGCGCCACGCACTTCTATCTGGGCACCTACGAGACGGGCAAGCTCGTCATGTACCCGATCCGCAACGACATCGACGGCCAGGGCACGCAGCTGATCAACTGGGTGATCGAGGTTTCCCGGCCCGCCGACAAGCTGCTGCGCGACTGGAACCGCCGCAGCCGCGTCGAGGAGTTCATCGGCGACTTCGAGCATTGCAGCTTCGACTGGCTCGACATCCCCGCGCTCATGCGCGCCGCAGATGCCGTGTACGAGTACCCGATGATCGACCAGGACCCGCTGCCCTTCTGGACCGACGGCCGCATCACGCTGCTGGGCGACGCCGCGCACCCGATGATGCCGCGCGGCTCCAACGGCTCCGCGCACGCCATCATCGATGCGACGACGCTGGCCGGCCTGCTGGCCTCCGAGGGCGATCCGCGCGCGGCGCTCAAGCTCTACGAGCAGCGCCGCCTGCAGGCCACGGGCAATGTCGTGCTGGCCAACCGCGAGATCGCGCCGGACGCCATCCTGCGAGTCGTTGAGGAGCGAACCGGCGGCAAGCCGTTCCAGCGCATCGAGGACGTGATCTCCACGCGTGAGCTGGAGGAATGGCAGGCCCGCTACAAGAAGGTGGCCGGTTTCGCGCGCGAAGACCTCGCCTCCTCCGGCGTGCGAGCCTGACCGGCTGCATGGCGCGACAACCGCACAGCAAGGAAGACGCATGTTGCAAGACTTGAATTTCCACGGCCAGGGCGTCGTGGTGACCGGCGCAGCCGCGGGACTGGGCCGCGCCACGGCGCAGACGCTGGGTGAGCTCGGCGCCCACGTGATCGCGCTGGACGTGGACGCCGCCGGCCTCGATGCGCTGGCCCAGAGCCTGGCCCGCGCCGGCCAGGCCTGCACTGCCATCGCGGGCGACATCACGCAGGAGGCCGAGGTGCAGCGCGTGGCGCAGCGCATCGCCGACAGCGGCGTGCGCCTGAAGTCGCTGGTCAACAACGTCGGCGCCAACTTCCGCCGCCCGGCCATGGACCTCCAGCTCGACGACTGGAACAAGTACCTGGCGCTGAACCTGACCAGCGCGTTCCTGATGACACGCTCGCTGCTGCCGCAACTGCTCGACGCGCCGCGCGGCGGCTCGGTGGTGAACGTGTCCTCGGCGCGCGCGCTGGTCGGCAGCCCGGGCACGCCGAGCTACGCCACCACGAAAGCCGGCCTGCTCGGCTTCACCCGGCAGCTGGCGGCCGAGTACGGCGACCGGGGCCTGCGCGCCAACGCCGTCTGTCCGGGCCTGGTGCTGACCGAGCGCATCGCGCAGCGCGGCATCGGCGCGGCCGAGGAACAGCTGCGCTCCCGCGTGCTGGCGGGCCGCTTCGCCGAACCGCGGGAGATCGCCAACGTCATCGCCTTCCTCGCTTCCGACGCGGCCTCCTACGTCAGCGGCGTGACCATGCCCATCGACGGGGGCTATGCCGTGCGCTGACGCGCGGCCGCTTGCGCTCATGCGCCCATGGGATGCCGCCGCGACGGCGGGCATCCCGCTCCACGCCCTTCAAGCCCTTGAATCCCAGGAGTATCCAGTGAGCCAGAACTTCCTTTCCCCGCAGCAGGTCGAAGCCTACCGCCGCGACGGCTACCTGTACCCGCTGACGGCCCTGCCCCAGGCGCAGGCGGCCGCCTACCTCGCCAAGCTCGAAGCGCTCGAACAGCAGTACGGCGCCCGCGCCTCGCAGATCCTGCGCGCCAAGTCGCACCTGGTGCTGACGTGGGTGAACGAGCTGATCCGCCTGGAGCCCGTGCTCGACGCGGTGCAGAGCCTGATCGGGCCCGACATCTACTGCTGGTCCACCTCCTTCTTCATCAAGCAGCCCAATGACCCGGGCTTCGTGGCATGGCACCAGGACGGCCCGTACTCCGGCGCGCCCGAAGGCGCCGGGGACATCGTGACGGCGTGGATCGCGCTGACGCCCAGCAGCGTCGAGAACGGTTGCCTGAAGGTCGTGGCCGGCTCGCAGAAGAAGCTGCTGGAGCACGCCTACAAGGAGAACACCGCCAACCTGCTGTCGCTGGGCCAGGAGATCGCCGTGGACGTGGACGAGAGCACGGCCACCAAGATCCTGCTGAACCCGGGCCAGTTCTCCTTCCACCACGAGAAGATCATCCACGGCTCCGGGCCCAACACGAGCCCGGGGCGCCGCGTCGGCCTGGCCGTGCGCTACCTCAAGCCCTTCGAGCGCAAGACCGACAAGCCCACCGACACGGCCACGCTGGTCAGGGGCGAGGACCGCTACGGCACCTTCGTGCAGGACCCGGTTCCCTCGCGCGACATGGACCCGCAGGCCGTCGAGTACCTGGACCGGCTGCTGGTCAAGAAGTTCGGCACCCGCTACCGCCCGATGCAGGACCTCCTGTCCGTGACGAACTGAGGCCACGCCATGTCCAAGCTCAACCTCTCGGTTGCCATCGGCAACTATGACCGCTGCCGCCCCTTGCTCGACGGGGCGGTGCAGATCGACGGCGTGGACCCGGTCTTCATGACGCTGCCGCCCGAGGAGATCTTCTTCCGCGCCTTCCGCGCCGAGGAGTTCGACATCTGCGAGCTCTCGATGTCCAGCGCGACGGTGAAGACCGCCGACGGGACGCTGCCCTATGTCGGGGTGCCGGTGTTCCTGTCGCGGGCCTTCAGGCATACCGCGATCTACGTGCGCACCGACCGCATCAAGAAGCCCGAGGACCTCCGGGGCCGCAAGATCGGCGTGCCGGAGTACCAGCTCACGGCCAACGTCTGGGCGCGCTCGGTGCTGCAGGACGATTTCGGCGTGCGCCCCGAGGACGTGACGTGGGTGCGCGGTGGCATCGAGCATCCCGGCCGGCCGGAGAAGATCGCCCTGAAGCTGCCCGCCGACGTGCGGCTGGAGGACGCGCCCGAAGGCGCCACCATCTCGGCGCTGCTGGCGGCCGGGGAGATCGACGGCTACATCGCCCCGCGCCCGCCGGCGGTGCCGCCGGGCACGCCCAACGTCGGCTGGCTGTTCCCCGACCCCACGGAAGCGGCCAAGGACTACTACAGGCGCACCCGCATCTTTCCCATCATGCACATCCTGGGCGTGCGCCGCGAGCTGGCCGAGCGCCACCCCTGGCTGCCCGGCGCGGTCTACAAGGCATTCGACCAGTCCAAGGCGCTCGCCCTGGAACACCTGAGCGACACCTCGGCCACCAAGATCACGCTGCCCTTCGTGGAAGAGCGCCTCAAGGAAGCCCGGGACCTCATGGGACCCGACTTCTGGTCCTACGGCCTGGAGCCCAACCGGCACGTGCTCGAAACCTTCCTGCGCCACCACCACCAGCAAGGCCTGTCCTCGCGCCTGGTGCGCCCGGAGGAGCTTTTCCATCCGGGGACGCTGGAGCGCTTCAAGCTTTGAGCACCACGCACGCAGCACCGCTGCAGGCCGGCCATGGCCGCCAAGACAGCTCTACAAGGTCAAGCGATATGGACACATCAAGAGCCGACGACATCCGGCGCGCCTGGCGGGCCGCCCACCTCTCGCCGCTGTGGGAGAGCCCCAACGCGCACAAGCCTCCGCCCGGCCCGCGGGAGGCGCACCAGTGGCGCTGGAGCGAGCTGCGGCCGCTGCTGGAGCTCGCGTTCGAGGAGACCTCGCCCGCGGCCGTCGAGCGGCGCGTGCTGCAGCTCATGAGCCCGCATTCGAAGTCCGACGCCGACGAGTTCACCGCCGGCAACGTGCTGGCCGCCATCCAGTGCCTGCTGCCCGGCGAGACGGCGCGCCCCCACCGCCACACCATGAACGCGCTGCGCTTCATGCTGGAGGGCTCGGGCGCGGTGACCATCGTGGACGGCAAGCCCTGCCCGATGGAGTTCGGCGACCTGATCCTCACGCCGGGCTGGTGCTGGCACCAGCACCGGCACGACGGCAGCGAACCGGTGCTGTGGCTCGACGTGCTCGACGTGCCGCTGCACGCCTACCTCGGCACGGTGGTGTTCGAGCCCGGCCCCATCGCCACCATGCCGCATACGGTTGAGGACGCAGCCTTCTCGTCGCCGAACATCGTTCCGGAGGCCATCGGCAGCACGCGCGAGCACTCGCCCGTGTTCCGCTACCCGTATGCCGACGCGGTGCGGGCGCTGGCGCATGCGCCCTTGAGCGCCGACGGCACGCGCCGCGTGCGCTATGCCAACCCCTTGACCGGCGCCGGCGCGATGCCGCTGCTCGACAGCACGATGCTGCAGATCGACGAGGGCCCCGCGACCCTGCCCACGCGCACCAACGCCAACGTGGTGTGCGCGGTGGTGGAGGGGCATGGCGAGTCGTGGATCGGCTCCAGGCACATCACCTGGGGGCCGCGCGACATCTTCACGCTGCCCCAGCGCAACTGGGTTTCCCACCGCAGCCTGGGCGGCGCGGCGCGGCTGTTCGCCGTGTCCGACCGCGACGTGCTGAGGCGGCTGGGACTGTTGTCCGAGGAAATCCAGCGCAGCGACGCCTGAGCCGGGCCCGTATGCCCGCCGCGCGCACCTGAACACACACACCCTGGCCGCGCGCAAGCGCGCTCCCAGGAAACCAATGGAAGGAGCACCCATGAGCAGCAACGAATTCAGCCGCACGCTGAGCCCCATCGACATCGGCGGCCTGCGCGTGCGCAACCGCCTGATGCTGACCACGCACAACCCGAAGATGAGCGAGGAGCGCTACCTCGCCTACCTGGAAGAGCGCGTGGCCGGCGGCGTGGGCCTGGTCGGCATTCCCATCCTGCACGAGACCGTCTCCAGCCTGAACTTCGTGTCCACCGGCCGCATGGAGCCGGCCTACGCGGCCGATCCGGACGCGTCGCCCGATCCCGAGAGCGAGGAAGGCGCCGCCTACTACGACGAGACGCTGATCCCGCGGCTGCGCCGCCGCGCCGAGATCATCCACCGGCACGGGGCCTTCTGCTTCGGGCAACTGGCCAACCGGGGTGCGATCCGCCTGCCCGACACCTTCCAGCCCATGGTGTCGCCTTCGGGCCTGGCCGACGACCACGTGCGCATGGCCTCGCACGAGCTCACCACCGACGAAGTGCGGCGCACCGTGCGGCTGTTCGGCCGCTCCGCCCTGCGGATCAAGAAGGCCGGCGTCGATGGCGTCGAGATCCACGCCACGCACGGCTACCTGATCGAGCAGTTCCTGTCGCCCGCCACCAACCGCCGCACCGACCGCTACGGCGGCGACGCCAACCGGCGCATGCGCTTCCTGCTGGAGCTGATCGACGAGATCCGGACCCAGTGCGGCAACGATTTCCCGATCGGCATGCGCATCAGCGGCTACCAGGACGTCGAGGGCGGCCTCAGCACCGAGGACATCAAGGCCATCGTGGCCCGCACGGCCGGCGACATGGCCTACGTCAACGTGACGGCCGGCACCATCGGCGCCCTGCAGAAAGGTGTGGTCGCACCTTACGTGGCGTCGAGCTTCATCCCCTCGGGCTTCAACGTCCCGGCGGCCGCGAAGATCAAGGAGGCCTGCCCGGTGCCGCTGATCGTGACGGGCCGCATCAACGATCCCTGGCAGATGGAGGGCATCCTCGCCAGCGGGCATGCCGACATGATCGGCCTGACGCGCGCCCTCATCGCCGATCCGCACCTGCCCAACAAGATGGCGCAGGGCCAGGCCCAGCACGTGCGCAAGTGTGCCGGGGTCAACGAGTGCCACTTCCCGGACCGCGTCTCCGCCTGCCCGGTCAACCCGATGGCCGGGCGCGAGCTGGAGCTCAAGGTGCGCCTCATCGACAAGCCCAAGCGCGTGCTGATCGTCGGCGGCGGCCCGGCCGGCCTGGAGGCGGCGCGCATCGCCTCGGCGCGCGGGCACCAGGTCACGCTGGTGGAGAAGAGCCAGCGCCTGGGCGGCCAGATCACGACGCTGGCGCGGGACCCGTCGCGCAAGGAAATGATCACGCTGATCGAGACGCTGTCGCGCGAGGTCCGGGCGCAGGGCGTGGAGGTGCTGCTGGGCACCGAGGCCACGCCCGAGTTCATCGCCAAGTTCAAGCCCGACGCCACCGTGGTCGCCGTGGGCTCGACGCCCGTGATCCCGCAGCTCGAAGGCATCGAAGGCACGCGCACCTTCACCGCGCTGGACATCCTGGACAACCCGCCGGACGTCGGCCAGCGCGTCCTCGTCGTGGGCGGCCTGGTGGACAACCTGCCGCCGGTGCTCGCGGCCCTGTACCTGGCCGACCAGGGCAAGGAGGTCACGCTGCTGTCGGAGAACATGACCATCGGCCAAGGGCTGGAATGGTCGATCCTGCACCTGCTGACCAAGCGGCTGCTGGAGAAGAACGTGCGCCTCATGCCGCTGACGGAGCTGGTCAAGGCCGGGCCCGTGCCGACGCTGCGCAACGTGTTCACCAAGCAGTCGAGCGAAGCGGCGCCCGTGGACAGCATCGTGTTCGCGTGCGGCAGCGCGCCGCGCAGCTTCCCCGACATCGAGGGCGAGGTGTACCGCATCGGCGACTGCCTGGCGCCGCGCCGGCTGGTCCACGCCACGCTGGACGGCGCCCGCATCGGCGTGCGCCTGTGAGCACCGCGCACCTCTTACCCGGAAGGACGATCCCATGAGAATTTGCTGGTTTGACGACGACCGCCTGGGCGTGGTCGTCGGCACCGAGGTGTGCGACGTGAGCGCGGCGCTGCGCGTGCTGCCTCCCGCGCGCTATCCAGGCCCCAAGGGCGACACGCTCATCGCGCACCTGGCGAGCGTGCGCGCCGAGATCGAGCGGGTGCTGCCGCAGGCCGCGCGCAAGCCCCTGGCCCAGGCGCGGCTGCTGAGCCCGGTGGCCCACCCGAGCAAGGTCATCGGTGTGCCGGTCAACTACCTTAAGCACGTGGAGGAGGCCGCCGCCGACAAGGCCACCTTCACCGACCGCTACCGCGGCGGCATCGAGGAACAGGGCCTGTTCCTGAAGGCCACCAGCGCGCTGGTGGGCTGCAGCGAAGGCATCGCGGTGCGCTTTCCCGACCGCCGCACCGACCACGAGATGGAGCTCGGCGTGGTGATCGGCAAGGCGGCCTCGAACGTGCCGGTCTCGCAGGCGCTGTCGCACGTGGCCGGCTACGCGATCGCGCTGGACATGGTGGTGCGCGGCCCCGAGGACCGCTCCATGCGCAAGTCGATCGACAGCTACGCGGTGCTCGGCCCCTGGCTGGTGACGGCCGACGAGGTCGCCCAGCCGCAGGACCTGGCCTTCCGGCTCAGCGTCAACGGCGAGCTGCGCCAGCAGTCGAACACGAAGTTCATGATCATGGACATCGCCCGGCAGATCGCCTGGGCCTCCAGCTTCTACACCTTGCTGCCCGGCGACATCGTGATGACGGGCACCTGCGAGGGCGTCGCCCAGGTGCGGCCTGGCGACCTCATGCACTGCGAGATCGATGGCATCGGCGCCATGGACGTCGCGGTGCGGGCGGCCTGACCCTTCCCGCCCGAGACCCGACGGCCGCCGGCAAGGCGCCGGCCCTGTGCGACAACAGCAGACGCAACACCAATGGCAGTTGAGATGGAGACAGGCATGAATCGAAAGTCCCAGCACGAGAGCCGCGTGAAGTACTGGATCGGCGCCCTCGCAGCGGCCATGGCGCTGCCCGGCGCGGCGCAGGCCGACGCCTGGCCGCGCCGACCCGTCACGATCGTGGTGGGCTTCGCCGCGGGCGCCGGCACCGACATGCTGGCCCGGGCCGTGGCGGACAAGCTCACCGGGCGGCTGGGCCAACCCGTGGTGGTGGAGAACAAGGCCGGCGCGGGCGGGTCCTTCGCCGTCAGCGCCGTCGCCGCCGCGCCGGCAGATGGGCACACCTTGCTGCTGGCGCCCAACACGGTAGTGATCTCGCCGCACCTGATGAAGACGCGCACGGACATCCTCACGGACCTCGTGCCCGTGGGCCAGGTGACGCGCAGCACGCTGCTGCTGGCGACGAGCCCCACGGCAGGCCTGGGCGTCAAGGACGTCAAGGAGCTCACGGCGCTGGCGCGCAAGCAGCCGGGGCTGTCCTTCGGCACGGCCGGCATGGGCACGCCGCAGCACATCGCCGGCGAGCTGTACAAGAAGTCCGCGGGCATCGAGCTCACGCACATCGCCTACCGCGGCACCGCACCGGCGCTCACGGACCTCATCGGCGGGCAGATCAATCTGTCCTTCACCTCGTTGACCGCCGCCAAGCCCTACCTCGACAGCGGGCGCCTGGTGCCGCTGGCCGTCGTGGAGAAGGACCGTTCGCCCCTGCTGCCCAACGTGCCGACGATGACGGAACAGGGTGTCCCCGGCGTCGAGCTCACGGGCTGGTTCGGTACCTTCGCACCCAAGGGAACGCCGGCCGAGGTGGTGGCCAAGATCAACAAGGAAATCGCCGCGGTGCTGGCGCTGCCGGACATCCAGAAGCGGTTCAAGGACCAGGGCGAGCTCCCCATGGCCGGCACCCCGGAGGCCTTCGGCGAACTCGTGCGCAGCGAATACCGGCTGTACGAGAAGATCGTCCGGGATTTCGGCATCAAGGTCGATTGATGCGGTAACCGCCGTCGCCCTCAGGGGCGGCTGGCACGCAAGGCCTTTTCCGGGTTGCGAAGCTCATCGCAGGCAGCGGGCCGCGACCATCACGCCAACGCGGCGCGCCCCGGATCCACAGCCCTTTTCCATTTCCTATCGCAAGGGAATCGCCATTCCTTTGGGCCGCGCCATGTCCTTTTCATGGCGCCGAATTTCAAACGCAAGGAGACAGCCATGGAACGTCACGACCGGGTCGAATACCTCGGCAACCAGGCCCTGAAAATGCGCCACCGTGGTCCGAAAAAGGATGCCGAGAGCCGGGCCGCGGTTTGCCGGACGAATCTGAAACTGCTCCTGGCGGTGCTGGGCGCCGCGGGGGCCTGGTCCGGTTCGAGCTTCGCGCAGCAGAGCAGCGTCACGGTCTACGGGCTGGTCGACGTGGGCGTCGAGTACAGCAACTCGGGCAAAGGCGGCCTGGTGCGCGAGATTTCAGGCGGCTCGCTGGGCAGCCGCGTGGGCTTTCGCGGCACCGAAGACCTCGGCGGCGGCCTGAGCGCGAACTTCCGCCTGGAGCAGGGCTTCACCGCGGACAACGGCGTGCTGGCGCAGGGTGGGCGCATCTTTGGCCGGGAGGCATCGGTTGGCCTGTCCTCCAAGGCTTACGGCACGGTGCTGGCCGGACGGCTGCCCACGCCCTACTACCAGGCGCTCAACGGCGTTGATGCGTTCTCGTGGGTGGGCAGCGGCGGCATGCTGTCGGCGACGCGAAGCACGGCGACGTCGCAGCAACTGTTGCCGTTGGCAACCAGTGCGCGGACGGACAACGCGATCGGCTACACCGCGCCCGCTTTCGGCGGCCTGGAGCTCAAGGTGCTGGGTGCCTTCGGCGAAGGGTCCACGACCATCGGCCGCCACTACAGCGCCGCGGCGCGTTACCGCCAGGGTCCGGTGGACGCGATCGCCGCCTATGCCCGCCAGGACGGGGCCGGCGCCAGCGGCGACATCACGGCCTTCGTGGTGGGCGGCAGCTACAACCTGGGGCCGGTGCGCATCTATGCGGGCCACACCCGCGAGAAGAATGAGTGCTCATCGTGCACCGGTGGGCTGGCCCGTGTCGCCGGCGTCGCCGCCGGTGGCGCCAGCGAGTTCAGGTTGAGCAACCTCGGCGTGAAGGTGCCGCTGGGCGCCACCACGGTCTTCGCCCAGGTGACGCGGATCGACGACCGCACCAGCTACGCCGTCGATCCGGGCAGCCGCGATGCCACGTGGTTCGGCGTGGGCGCGGAGCACGCCTTGTCCAAGCGCACGACGCTCTACGCCACGGCCGCCACGGTCGGCAACCGCAACGGATCGTCCTATGCCCTCGGCTCCGGCACGGCACAGCAGGGCGCCGACGCGGTGGGAGCAGGCGACCCGCGCTCGAAGACGGCCGTCATCGGCATCCGGCACGTGTTCTGAACCGGCGCAGCGCCGAGTTCCCGGGGTCGCTGCGCTTCCCCGGGAACCCTGTCCTCAAGCGACCGCCTGCCTGGACCGCCGGGCCGCCGGAGCCGCAGCTTTCTTCCCCTTGCCTTGCGATGCGGCGGCGGCCCGGTTCGGCATCGGCGCCGCCCGCTGCGCCTGCTCCTGCTCGCCTTCCGACGCTTCGCCGCCGCGCTGCGGCTGCTCCTCCGCGCAGCACGGTGCCCGGCTGAGGTTGTTGTTGTGGTCCACCAGCTTGCGCAGCAGGGCCATGAACACCTCTTTCTCCGCATCCGTCAACGGCCCCAGGATGGTGTCGTCGATGTCCTGGATGCGGGCCTGCATGACGTCGATCAAGGCGCGGCCCGCCCCCGTGATGTGCAGCGCATTCGTGCGCTTGTCCTTCTGCCTGCGCTCGATCAAGCCCTTCTCGCTCAGGCGCTTCACGACGATGCTGATCGTTTGCCGGTCCAGCGCCACGATCTTGCCGACGCGGGTCTGGTCGATGTCAGGGAAGTGGTCGATGGCCATCAGCGCGGCGAACTGCACGTGCGTGAGGTCATAGTTCTTGGCGGCGTCCATGAAAACCGCCACGCAGATCTGGTGCAAGCGGCGCACCAGGTGCCCGGGATGGTTCATGGGCTCGAACGCGACCTCGGATTCAGCGGGCCTGGCCTGGGCTGCAGGCTTGGAGCGGGTGCCGGTATTCATGTCGATAGGATTTTCTGGATGGGCCTGACGCAGCCGGGCTGCGGAGCTGGCGCCGTATTGCGCAACGCTCCCCTGCCCGGTCGCGGGTCGGCATGGTGTGCCCGCACTATGCCTCGCAATGCGGGATGCGTGTCGAGTTGCAAACTGCTCGCCGGGCGCCGCCCGGTCGATCGCTGTCCGGCCGCCGGACGGGCGCCGCTGGCACGAGGGTTTCAAGCAGCAGGCGCATCGATCTGCCGGCCAGGCATGGCCTGCTTGAAGGCATCGAGCTCGGCACAGGCGGCCGCCACGTCCCGAATGCGCGGCCATGCCGCCATGTCGATGCCCAGGCGGATGCTGCTGGCCACCTGCGGCACCAGGTACACGTCCGCGACCGTCACGGTGTTGCCCAGGCAATAGGGGCCTACGGTCGCGCGTGCGCGCAGCAGCTCCTCGATGGCATCGAAGCCGGCGCCGATCCACGTGCGGCACCAGTGCGCGACACGGGCGTCGTCGCAGTCCGGCCACTTCTTCAGCTGGGCCAGGATCCGGCCGTTGTGCAGCGGGTGGATGTCGCAAGCGACGATGGCCGCGATGGCCCGGACCCAGGCCCGATCGCCGGCATCGCCGGGCAGCAGCGCAGGCTGCGGATAGCGCTCCTCCAGCCATTCGATGATCGCCGGGGACTGGATCAGCAGCTGCCCATCGGCCTCCAGCGCGGGCACGAAGCCCTGCGGATTCAGGCTGCGGTAGGCGGGACTGGCCTGCTCGCCGGCCAGCAAATTCACCGGAACGTACTCGTAGTCCAGCCCCTTCAACGCGAGCGCGATGCGCAGCCGGTACGAGGCGCTGCTGCGGAAGAAGTTGTAGAGCTTCATCGGCATTTCCCCCATGACGGAAACAGTCAGTACTATGACAGTGTAAATGAACTCCACCGTCACGCAGCGCTGAAGGCGCGAGCGTCCACCGTCCAGCCCATGAAGCCACTGTCCCGTCTGCTGCAGGCCCCCGCCCTGATCCCTCTCCAGAACCGTGTGTACCGCGGGCTGTGGCTGGCCTGGCTGATGGCCAACATGACGATGTGGATCCATGACGTCACGGCCGGTTGGCGCATGGTGCAACTGACGGACAGTACTGTGATGGTTGCGCTCGTGCAGACCGCGTCCACGCTGCCCGTGTTCCTGCTGGGCATTGCCAGCGGGGCGCTGGCCGACATCGTGGACCGCAGGCGCTACTTCGCCGCCACGCAGCTGTGGGTGTGCGTCACGGCGGTCCTGCTGGCCGGCCTGGAACTCGCCGGCGCCCTGACGGCGCCCTTGCTGCTGCTGCTCACGTTCGTGAACGGCATCGGGCTGGCCCTGCGCTGGCCGGTGTTCTCCGCCATCGTCCCCGAGGTCCTCAGGCGCGAGGAGTTGCCGGCCGGCCTGGCGCTGAGCAGCATCTCGATGAACCTGTCGCGCATCGCCGGCCCGCTGCTGGCGGGCGCGCTGCTCGCGATGGCGGCGCCCGCGCTGGTGTTCGCGCTCAACGCGCTGCTGGCCGGCGCGGGGCTGTGGCTGATCCTGCGCTGGAAATCGGCACAGCGCGCGAGCACGCTGCCGGGCGAACGCTTCCTGGGCGCCATGCGGGTGGGTCTGCAGCATGTGTGGCAGTCGCCCCGGATGCGCGTGGTCGTGGTGCGGGCGTTCCTGTTCTTCCTGCAGTCCAGCGCGCTCGTTGCCCTGCTGCCGTTGATCGCGCACCGGACCGGGGGCGGCGCCGCCATGTTCACCGCCATGATGGCGAGCATGGGTGCGGGAGCGATCGTGGCGGCGCTGCAGTTCCCGCGCTGGCGCCAGCGCTTCGGGCGGGACGCCTTCGTGCGCTACGGCACGGTGGCCCATGCGCTGGTGTCGGCCGGCATCGTGATCGTGCCCACGCCCTGGTTCGCGCTGCCGGCCATGGCCCTGGCGGGCGCCGCCTGGATCTCCACGGCGAACACCCTGGTGATGTCGGCCCAGTTGGCGCTGCCCGACTGGGTACGCGCGCGCGGCATGTCGATCTACCAGGTGGCGCTCATGGGCGGCACGGCGGTCGGTGCCTGGCTGTGGGGCCATGTCGCCGATGTGAGCAGCGTGCCCGCGGCGGTGGTGGCCGCTTCAGTTTCCGGCCTGGCCTTCCTGCTGCTGACGCTGCGCCACTCGGTCGAACAGGGCGGCGACGAGGACTTCACGCCCCGGCAGGCCCGGCCGGCGCCGGCGGTGGCGGTCGACGTGAAGCCGGACGAGGGGCCGGTGATGGTGGAGGTGGAGTACCACATCGACCCGGCCCGGGCCGCGGACTTCGCCGAGGTGATGCAGGCCACCCGCTGCGCACGGCTGCGCCAGGGCGTGCTGTCCTGGGAATTGTTCCGGGACACCACGCAGCCCGGACGCTACGTGGAGCATTTCATCGACGAGAGCTGGGTGGCGCACCACCGGTGGCTGGAGCGCTTCAGTGCCGCGGACGACATGCTGCGCTCGCAACGGCTCGCGTTTCACCTGGGTGACCGGCCGCCACGGATACGGCGTTACGTGGCGGCACTGGCGCCTTCCGTGGAGCGCTGATGCGGTGGGCGCCATGGGGGAAGGGCTGAGTCTGTCGACGGGCTCAGGGCGGACGGGATTTGCTTCACTCTCGAAGACGAACCGGAATCAGAATGCCGCCACCAGCGACACCCGCAGCAGCGAGCCCTTGGGCTCGGCTCCCGTGCCGGCTTCGACCTGGTACTCCTTGTACGCCGCGCCCTTGAGCAGCAGGCCCGGGCGCACCGGGTACACCACCTCCGCGCCCACGGCGTGGCGCCCGGCCTTGTCCGGGCTCGCGCCCGGGCCGCGGTCCTCGCCGAGCTGCCACTGGTCGTAGCCGACGATGCCCGCCTGCCAGCCGCCGAACTGCTTGCCCACGCCCCACTCCAGCGTGAGCTGGTTGCCCGGGCGCAGGCCCGCATCGGTGCGGCTGTTGCGCTCGAAACGGCTGAGCGCCGATGCCGAAATGGTCTTGGCCTCGTCCAGGTAGACCGTCACGCCGCCGGTGAGCATGGTCGAGCGGTAGCCCTTGCCCGGCGAGGCGGGGGAGCCGTCCTTGCCCGTGCCCAGCCACACGCCCGCCGCCGCCACGGCGTCCCAGCGCGGCCCGTGCCAGCCCAGCACCAGCGGGCCGACGTAGACGTCGCCCACGCCGGAGCGGCGGTCCGACAGCCCCGCCGCGCCGATGTCCAGCGAGGTCCGCGTCACGGGGATGATGGTTTCGAAGCCGTAATCGGCGCCCAGCAGCTTGGTCGAGGTGACCTTGACCAGCCGGTTGGCGAGCGCGGTGACCTTGCCGGTGTTGCTGCCGGGCAGCTTCGCGTCCGTGCCCGGGGCGCTGAAGTCGTCGATGTCGTAATGGACCAGGTAGCCCAGGTAGTAATTGCCGGGCGGCGGCACGCTGGAGCCCTGCAGCCCTTCGACGCCGGCCACGTAATGGCCGCCGGCATGGGCCGTGCCCTGCGCGAGCAGCGCGCACAGGCCTGCCGCGGCCAGCGCCGCGTGGTGTTTCTTCTTCATGCTCATGACGGGGCTCAGAACGGGTAGTGGCGCTCGGTGGTCTGCACGGTGATCCAGCGCAGGTCCGTGAAGGAGTCGATGCCGGCACGGCCGCCGAAGTGGCCGTAGCCCGATTCCTTGACGCCGCCGAAAGGCATCTGCGCCTCGTCGTGCACCGTGGGCGCGTTGATGTGGCAGATGCCGGACTGGATGCGCCGCGCCACGTTCCAGGCCTTGGCGATGTCGCGGCTGAACACCGCGGCCGAGAGCCCGAAGGGGTTGTCGTTGGCGCAGGCGATGGCGGCTTCGACGCCGCCCACGCGCACGATGCCCTTGACCGGCCCGAAGCTCTCCTCGTGGTAGATCGCCATGTCGGCCGTCACGTGGTCCAGCAGCGTCGCGGGCATGAGCGTGCTGTCGGCCTTGCCGCCGCACAGCAGCTTGGCGCCCTTGGCCAGCGCGTCGTCGATCAGCGCGTTGCAGCGCTCGACGGTGCCCAGGTCCACCACCGAGCCCAGCACCACCGGGCCCTGGCGCGGGTCGCCCAGCGGCAGGCTGCGCGCCTTGGCCGCCAGCTTCTCGACGAAGGCGTCGGCGATGGCGGCGTCCACGATGATGCGCTCGGTGGACATGCAGATCTGGCCCGAGTTGGCGAAGGCGCCGAAGGCGGCACCGTTGACGGCGGCATCCAGATCGGCGTCGGCCAGCACCAGCAGCGGCGCCTTGCCGCCCAGCTCCAGCACCGCGGGCTTGAGGTGCTTCGCGCACAGGGCCCCGATGATCCGGCCCACGCGCGTGGAGCCGGTGAAGTTGACGCGGCGCACCGCCGGGTGCGCCACCATCGCTTCCACCACGGCACCCGCGTCGGCCGGTGCGTTGGTGACGAAGTTCACCACGCCCGGCGGCAGCCCGGCCTCCTGCAGCGCCTCGATGATCAGCCCGTGCGTGGCGGGCGAGAGCTCCGAGCCCTTGAGCACCACGGTGTTGCCGCAGGCCAGCGGCGTGGCGATGGCGCGCACGCCCAGGATCACCGGCGCGTTCCAGGGCGCGATGCCCAGCACCACGCCGGCGGGCTGGCGCACCGCCATGGCCAGGCTGCCCGGCACGTTGGAGGGGATCACTTCGCCGCTGATCTGCGTGGTCAGCGACGCGGCCTCCTGCAGCATGCCGGCGGCCACGTGCACGTTGAAGCCGGACCACAGGGCGGAACCGCCGGTTTCAGACGCAACGGCCTGCGCGAAGGCGTCGGCCTTGGCTTCGAGGGCGGCGGCGGCCTTGAGCAGCAGCCCGCGGCGCTCGCCCGGGCCCACCTCGGCCCAGGCCGGGAAGGCCTTCTGCGCGGCCTCGACCGCGCGCACCGCGTCGGCCGGCGTGGCGGCCGGGGCGCGCGTGGCGACCTGGCCGTCCAGCGGATT
>Ga0065721_10049762_pt1 | contig 27594 bp, 23 predicted proteins | sample Mesricmetagenome_FD_59108 | JGI IMG/M metagenome (GOLD analysis project Ga0065721, IMG submission 59108) | Mesophilic microbial community from rice straw/compost enrichment Sample: eDNA_1 v2 (version 2) | ecosystem: Engineered > Solid waste > Grass > Composting > Bioreactor | place: USA: Davis... | reverse complement strand
GCCGCCGGCTGGTCCCTCATTTCTTTATTTTTTTAAAAAAATTCTATACCCGTTTGGTACAACGCAATCTTTTTCCTGTTTTATAAATAGACAACCGTTCGTTCCCGCGTTACAGAAATTTTCCCCTGAATTTCTGCGGGCATAAATAGTTGTCGGTAGTTCTTTTCTTTGTGAAGTATCGCAAAATTACACTTTACCCGGGCCCAGTTCTCTGGGCCTGGCATTTTTTATTGTCCGCCTTTTACGGTTAGCCTTTTGGGTAAGTAACTTAATAAAGGCAGGCCGGTAGCTTGAATCGGTTTCTTTTAATTCTATCCATTGCTCTTTCTCATTCACCCTCAGGTAAAACTCCGCATACTCATCTTTCTTTCTTCCCTGGAAAAATAGTTTCTTCTCCATGACCCTCACCGGTTTTTCATGATTGTTTTTTACCATTCGCTCCATATAATCGCCCATCGGTAAACAATCTGCATAAATTCTTTCTGTAAACTTCAACGAGGTATCAGCCTCCTGCGCATACAAACCCTGTAATACCTGTAAGAATTGATCGCTCTCCGCGCCGGTGGTTTTCAAACTTAATTTCAACGAACCTTCGCGGTGCAGTACTAAATCAAAACCGATATTCTGACCATTGTAATGCGATTCGATATGGTACACCGTTCCTTCATCGGTAGGTTCGCTGTTGGCAAAGGGAAAACGCAGATCGATACCTTCGCCCTGTTTGATTTGTAAACGCTTGCCTTTTAAAGTGGAAATAGCTTCGTCGCGAATGACATTGTCATGGGTGGTAGTGGTGGACGAACAACTGTAAAGAGCCAAAATAAAAAAAGCTACAATGATATATTGCATAGGGTGACTGTTTCCATATTGGCTACAGTTTACGGGACGGGGTATATACAATCAGAATTGCAGCCTAAAGCTACCAAATATACCGAAACGTTGTACACGATTTTCCGGTAAAGGCCGGGGCAGCACTCTCCACACAAAGTCAAATCGAAGTACTTTTAATATATTATCCACTCCGGTACCGATCTCTAGGTAGGTTTTACCATCTAATGATTCAAATTTATAATCTGAACCGGCGGGCATATTTAATTCTTTGTTGGCATCGCTTAAGCTGCCCCATAGTCCTTTTACGGTATAAAACTGCCTGAACTTCAACTTACGGGTAAGCGATGTAAACCGGAAGATGCCGGCGCCTATATTGTGTTCGAAATTAAAACCGGCATAGCGGTCGTGCAGGTATTGCCACCTGTTCATGAGGCTATAGGCATACTTGTTATAATAATAGATCTCATTACCCGGCGCTACATCCAGCAGCATAAAGGGCAGGGTGCCATAGGTGCGCCCGCCAAAAACATTATAATATACATTGCCGTAGGGTGAAATTTTCAGGTAGTCGGATATACTGCCGCTGATCTTGCTGTATTCGTAATGGCTTTTTAATACACCGCTGATACCGCGTGTATATTTAAACGATACAATAGGATATTGGCTGCCCAGGCTGTAACGGAAAAAATGCCCGTCTACAAATTTTTCCAGGTAAGCAAATCGAAAACCGATCGATGCTTCGAATGTATTCAACGGCTGGCTTTTGTCGGTGCCGTTCAGGAAAAGCTCTTTGGCAGGCAGGTTCAGCACGGGATTATAGATCCTGCGTTGCGCACCCAGGGTAATGGCAAAACCATTGTGCCATTGTTTGTACAGGTCAAGTTGCATCAACTCGGTTTTCAGGAATTTGATGGGCACGCCGTTCTTCCTGATGGCCAGCGCAAATATATTGTCCTGTCCTATCTCGTCGAGGTAGTTTTGTCCATAGTCGAGGTCTTTTTTATACTTGGCAAACAGGTACGAGCGGGGATCTTTGTTGAACAGGTACAAGGCATCGGCCTGGTATTTAAACTCCCTGTCTTTAGTGCCATATGCCAGGTAGCCATGCAGGTAGATCTTTTTGCTGAACTTGTAATTGGTGCCTATGTCCTGGCGGAAGCGCCATCCTTCCAGCACATTCGAGAATATCCAGTTGTACCAGGGGCCGATTTCATAGTTGCCCACATACATATAACCGGTGGCCAGGAAGTTCACCGTTTTTACCGCGCGTTGAAAGGCCGGTAATTTCAACAGTGTATCGATGGTTTGATATAATTTTTTTTCCGTGGTAGTGAGCTCTTCGTGCCGGTTGGCTGCCCAAAACGAATCCGGTGCATTGTTGGCCTCCGGGGGCAGCACGGTTTCTTCTATCAGTTTGTTTTTGGCCAGCTCGTTGGTCACCGAGGTATCGTTGACCACAATATCGCGGTAGGTGGTGGTTTTTCTGCCAATGGCAGATAGCAACTTTTCACCCGACAAAAGCGACAGGTCTACCACAAACTTATCCCTGGTTAAAAACCAGGTGCTGTCGTTGATGAGGCTGAACTCCTGTATCAGGCTCAGGCGGTTTACATAGTTCACATTGGCTTCTTTGCCCAGGCGCAGGTTCATTTTTTGTATGGCAAAGCTGGTATCGTGTACCCAGCAGTCGCCTTCAAAGGTGTTTTGGCCTTTGTGTTTGGGAACAAAAAAGAAGTGGATGAGGCGGCGGCCGTTTACATATTGGGTATCCAGCACCTTGTAATTATAAAAGGCATCGCCGTTATCGCTGATAGGGCTCACAAACTGGCGATCGAATACGGGGATGAAGTTGCTGTAGAAATTCACGTTTTGATCCAGACCGCCCAGCAGCTTGGCAACACTTTCATTGTTTACGCCCATGGTTTTGGTGCCTTTGAATACTTCGCGGCGGCGCAGGGGCGATTTCTGGTAAAAATAATTTGAAATGGCTTCGGTGATGTATACCGGCAAATAGGGTATGCCTTCTTCAGTCGTGTCGATGTTGTTTAAAACAAAATCAAATTTTTTGATAAAGGGCAGCTTTTCCCATTTTTCTTTTTTAACGTTCTTGAGGTCTACTTCCAGTTTGTTGTACAGTTCGTAGCTGAAATTGCGAAAGCGGTAGCGGTCGTTTTTGGGTTTGTTTTTTACGATGCGTTTCCACATCAGCAGTCCGCGGTCGATCTTCTTTCTCACCACTACGGCTTCATATTTGGCGCGTTCCAGCAGGATGCTGATATCGACCACGTTGTTTTTTGCTTTTTGAATCAGGTTGCTGTCGATGGGCAGCAGGAAGTTCTCGTAACCTACATAGGTAATAACGATAGTATCGTTGGGCCATTCGTTGAAATGGAAGGAGAATGTACCGGCCGAATCACTTAGCTTACCGCTTTTTTGGTGTTTAAACTCAAGGGAGGCGAAGGGGATACGCTCATCGCTGTGGGCATCCTTGATAATTCCTTTCAGTACTTTCTGTTGGGCTAAAGTGCTAAGGCTCAGTATTATACAAATCAGTAATAGTCCGGTTCGTCTAAGCATCCGTCTGGCGGCGTTTGATTATTGTGGCCAAAAATACGATAACAGATATAATAGGTATTTGTTAAAAAAGATAGGAGGGAGAATAGATGTGGTTCAACCGATATGCCGCCCCCTGGCGGGGCGGATGGCTCGTTCATGATATCGTGCTACCGATATGCCGCCCCTGGCGGGGCGGGCGTCTCATTCGTAATGCGTGTGCTACCGATATGCCGCCCCTAACGGGGCGGGCGTCTCATTTGAAATGCCTTTGCTACCGATATGCCGCCCCTATCGGGGCGGGCGTCTCATTTGAAATGCCTTTGCTACCGATATTACGCCCCTAACGGGGCGGGCGTCTCATTCGTAATGCCTGTGCTACCGGTATGCCGCCCCTAACGGGCCGGATGGCTCGTTTACGATATCGTGCTACCGATATTACGTCCCTGGCGGGGCGGGCGTCTCATTCGTAATGCCTTTGCTACCGATATGCCGCCCCTAACGGGGCGGATGGCTCGTTCACGATATCGTGCTACCGATATGCCGCCCCTAACGGGGCGGTGATAATTGCCCCGTTAGGGGCAATATATTGGTAGAAACGAATTACGTACATAAATCCGCCCCGTTAGGGGCGGCATATTGGTTAAATTATCAACCCGTTCATGAAAAATATCCGCAAACCCTTGGAAATGCAAAATCCCTTCCCTTACTTTGCGTCACAAAGTGCTTTATATGGATAGCCATCATCCCCCACAGGAGACCCTGCAAGACATCAAACGCATCATGGAACGCTCGTCGCGCTTTATCTCGCTCAGCGGATGGAGCGGCATCTGCGCAGGTATCTGTGCACTGGTGGGTGCGGGGGCAGCCTACACACAAATGCAATCGTACCGCGCGGGCAGGTATGGCTCCGGCATTGCCGCTGCCGACGAACTAACCACCAATTTGTTGATCATTGCCGCCATCACCTTTATCGCCGCCCTGGTAACCGCCTTTTTATTTACCTGGCTGCGCAGCCGCAAAGACGATGTACCCATGTGGGGCCGCACGGCACAACGGCTTTTTATCAATACGGTAATACCCATGGCGGTAGGCGGCATCGTGTTGCTGCGCGCCATGCAATGGGGTTATTTTGAACTGGTGGCCCCAGGCTGCCTGATCTTTTATGGCCTGGCACTGGTAAACGGTTCAAAATATACACTGGGCGAAGTGCGTTACCTGGGTTATGGACAAATCATTTTAGGCATTATCAATTTGTATTGGATAGGGGCGGGATTGTATTTTTGGGCCGCCGGTTTTGGCCTCCTGCACATTTTATATGGCGCCATCATGTGGTGGAAATACGAACGGGGCGACCGATAATTTGAACGCATGAAGAACCCAATTGAAAATCTTAATAAAATTTTTGACAGCCGTATACGTCTCGGTGTAATGAGCATACTGGTGGTGAACGAAGAAGTGAACTTCAACGACCTAAAAAAAATGCTCGACGTTACCGATGGCAACCTGGCCTCGCACCTGGTAAACCTGGAAGAAAACGGGTATATCAAAGTGCACAAGGGATTTATTGGCCGTAAAACAAACACTACCTATTCCATTACCAAAGCAGGTGAAAAAGCATTCAAAGACCATATCGAAGCACTGGAGAGCATGATCAGGGGCGTACGCTGATATTTTTTTTGTCTTTTCACTTTGCAATGCAAAGCGCTTTATAATACAATTAATCTATAAACACCTTTCTATGATCCCCGCCGTCGACGCTAAATCCGACAAACTGTTTTTATCAGGACTTATACTAGTTGGTATATCACTGGCCTTGTTTTGTATACCTTACCTGGGAGGGCCCAACCAGGACAACACCTCTCTATTTTTCATCCACTATATCATTGCCGCGGGTTACTTTGGATTCCTGTTGTATACAAGGTGGGTAAACAAAGAGCGGGAGAGACTATTCCCCTTATTCGCTTTCCTGGTATTGTTCCTCATCAGCGCCTACTCCCTGAACCGTGATGTGGTCATATTTGAAAAACCGGTATCCTGGTTTGCTGTATTGCAAGTGGTGCTTTGTGTAAATTTTCTTGGCTTTGCCTTTTTTGCACACCTACCCCGTCTGTTACAGCATATAATGGTTTTTATATTGGGCATTGGCCTGGTGAGCTTCATTTATTTGTGTTGCTACCTGGCGCCATTGTTCATCCCCGGTATCGTACTGTCGTTTGTGCTCGGTATTTCGCTGCACACCTTCGCGCCCCTGTTGTTTGTGATCTACACCCTGGTGCTTATGGGAAAATTAACCGCTTCACATAAAGTATACTGGCGCAGTTTTATAGCAGGCCTGTGCACCGCGCTCGCCGTTATCATAGTGTTTATAATCCGGTGGGCTGTCATTACCCAAACCATCAATACCACCTACCGGCAGGCTACCGTACAAGATAACAACGGACTGCCGGCCTGGGTGGCTGTAGCACAACGTACACAACACAACCGGGTAACAGAAAAAGTGTTAAAAGCAGGGTTAGTATACAGCAGGTTTGATAATGATGGTGATTTTTTCTGGCGTACGCCTTCCCGTGGTTTCGCAGAGGAAAAAAAACACGATCCGCTGGTGATGCTGGCATCTTTTTTTGCCGGTGTGCCCAATATATCTGATGAAAACCGCATCCGCCTGCTAGAATCGGTGTACGATTCCCGTCACCAGGCCCAGGAACGCCTGTGGCGCGGCGATGACCTGTGGACGGAACATATCAACACCGCCGTGCGTATCTGGCCTCAATATGGAATTTCCTACACCGAAAAAGAGATCATTGTTTCCAGTAACGCACAGGTAAGAAATAGGTGGGGTAACCGGCAGGAGGCGCTGTATACATTTCATTTTCCTGAAGGCGCGGTGGTTACATCACTATCCCTATGGATAGAAGGTAGGGAAAGCCCTGGCATACTCACCACCAAACAAAAAGCCGATAATGCCTATAAAGCCATTGTTGGTCGCGAAATGCGTGATCCCTCGGTGGTGCACTGGCAGGAGGGCAATACGGTAACCGTGCGTGTGTTTCCTGTGGAGGCCGGCCAAAGCCGCAAGTTCAAGATAGGCGTAACGGCGCCGTTAAACCGCCGCGGTAAAAAGATGGTATATGAGAATGTCTGGTTCGATGGTCCGGCATGTAACCATGCCAAAGAAGATGTAGCGCTGACGTTTCAACAAAACCTGCAACATGTTATTGCTCCTGCACTATTTGAGCAAAATGGCAGCCAGTGTTATACCCGATCGGGCAAATACGATCCCAACTGGGCGATAGAACTCGATGACCAGGTGCTGGCCGGCAATGCTTTTTCATTCAACGGGAACACCTATACCATTCGTCCTTATCAAAAACAACGGGCGCCGGCCGTATTCAATACCATTTACCTGGATGTGAACAAAGCCTGGACAAAAGACGAATTCAATGAAATAATACAGGCTGCCAAAAACAGGGATGTATATGTTTTTCACAATCGCCTGGTAAAGCTTACCCATGAAAACAAAGACGATCTGTTTGATGCCCTGCACCAATACCAGTTCAGCCTGTTCCCCGTTTACCTGGTCAACGATGCTACCAGCTCATTGCTCATCAGTAAAAGCACGCTTACCTCTCCCAATATCAAAGACCTGGACAGCAGCCGTTTTATGACCTCCTTAAAAGCGTCGTTGCACCGGCCGCAAAAGATCAGGCTGTTTAATATCGGTACGCATTTGTCGCCCTACCTGCGTTCGTTAAAGGAGTTCCGTCTTTTTCAATATGAACATGGGAATACCACCGATCTGAAAAACCTGCTACACAGCCGGCAGTTTGCCAGGGATATCGAGAACGATAACCTGGTGGTATTGTACGATGCCGAAATGGCTATTACAAAACAGGAGGGCACAGAACCCACCGGCGCCCCCGATCACCTGATGCGTTTGTTTGCCTATAATCACATTATGCAAAAAACGGGTCCTTGTTTGCTGAGTGATGATGAAGCCCTGCCTGAACTGATCGATGAAGCGCAGCAGGCCTATGTGGTAAGCCCGGTATCGAGCCTGGTTGTATTGGAATCGCAAAAAGACTATGAGCGGTTCGATTTACAGGACAGTAAGAACAGCCTGAAGAATGCTTCGCTAAAATCGAAAGGCGCCGTGCCCGAACCCCATGAATGGGCCTTGATATTATTGGCCATCGGTGTGTTGGTATTGGTAAAATGGAAACCCAAACTGCAGTCATGATACGCATCATCAACAAGCCGGGCTGGTTATACCTGTTGTATGGCATCATGGCGTGGTGGGCGTTGCAACAATATCTAAACATACAATCCGTAAATGTGATATTGGGCATCGTTGCCCTGCCCATTGTTATGACCGTACAGCGGGATCATAAAGGATCATCCCGGTATGGATGGATTGCCTTGTGCTTTGCGCTGGCCAGTATTTGGCTACCGGTAAAAACCCTGCTTTTTTTCACTATTGTATTTGCCTGTTTTTTCATAACAGAAACCTTTACCGGCAAACTGAACCTGTTACCGGTACTGGCTGCCGGATTGATGTCGCCGCTTTTTCAATATGTATCCAACGTAGTCAGTTTTCCCCTGCGGCTCCGGATCACTGGTATGGCCGGCGCCTGTATGAATGCCATAGGGTTAAAAACAGCGGTGGCAGGTAATATGATCCTGTACAATGGCAGCGAGTTCTCTGTAGATCCTGCCTGTATGGGTTTGAATATGCTGGCGGTTTGCCTGCTGTTGCAATTGATGCTTGTGGCCGTATTTCAAAAGCAGCAGGGTGTGCAGGTAAAGGTGTGGGTAGTTCTGGCGTTGCTGGCAGCGGCCTTGTTCATGAATGTTGTGTCCAATCTTTTCCGGATCATCAGCCTGGTATGGCTCAACATATTACCCGGTACGGTCATGCACGATATAGTGGGCCTTTTCTGTTTGATGTTGTATGTGGTGTTGCCGATGATTGTGGTGACCAGGTGGGCAGTTGCCAGGTTTGGAACGGTGCCGGTAAACACCGCTGTTGGATCTAAAAAGCCGTGGGTCGTTCATGTGCTGCTTTTGATGAGCACCTGTTATGCTGCCTTTACAATTGCACAACATGCCAATAAAAACAACGGCGCTGCCGTACCTGTTGTGGATGGATACCGGGCTACCCGTATCGATGCGGAGATCGTCAAACTTGAAAACGAACAATCCCTGGTATATATAAAACGTATTCCCGGTTTTTATAATGCCGATCATCACCCAATGATCTGCTGGAAGGGCAGCGGCTATGCTTTTAACAAGGTAAAAAAACAGGGACTTGTATATACGGCAGTGCTGCAAAACGGGCCCGACCGGTTGTACACAGCCTGGTGGTACGATAATGGCTCCAGCCGCACTACCGAACAAATGAGCTGGCGTTGGGATATGATGAAGGGCGCTCCCAACTATTCGTTGGTGAATGTAACTGCGGCGAGCGAATGGCAACTGCAGCAGATCATAAACAGCCTGATGAAACAACATACGTTAAAACCGGCATTACAATGAATACGGGTACAACTATTGCGGATTTTATTAAATACAGTAAACACAAAAACCAAACGATATGAAATCGCAGGAATTCTCCGTGCGCGCAAGAATGCGAAGTTTTCGATTTGCCTGGGAAGGCATTGTATCCTTTTTTCATCGTGAACACAATGCATGGCTGCACTTTATGGCCACCATTGCGGTGTTCACGGTGTCGGCCCTGGTAGGGGTCACTAAAAACGAACTGTTGGCGCTGGTATTTGCCATCGGTTTTGTGTGGGTGGCCGAAATGTTCAATACCTGTATCGAGCGGGTGATGGATTATGTGTCGGAACACCGCAACCCCGATATCAAATTTATTAAAGACCTGGCTGCAGGCGCTGTGTTAACGGCCGCCCTTACGGCTGTAGCGGTGGCAGGTGTAGTGTTCATTCCTAAATTATTTTAATATGATAAGAGCGTACAATTGGTTTTTTGGGCGCAGCGAAATTGACCGCATGCTTACCCTGTCTATGCTGTTCAGCGTGCTGCTGGTGGCCGCCCGAATTGCTTACACGGGTCAGTCTACTTTTTTATTCATGATATGGAATCTTTTCCTGGCCTGGCTGCCTTATGCACTTACCACCTGGCTGCAACAACGCCCGGATATCGTAAATAAGGGATGGAAGCTGGCGGCGGTGTTTTTGATATGGCTGCCGGTAGTGCCCAACTCGTTTTATATACTCACCGATCTTTTTCATTTGGGCAGAAGCAATGTGCCCCGCTGGTTCGATCTGGCGATGATCGTTTCGTTTGCCTGGAATGGGTTGGTGCTGGGTATTTTGTCGGTGCGGCAAATGGAGAAATATATTGAGCCGTATTTGCGGGGAAGGCATGAATTGTTTTTTGTGTACCCGGTGATGTGGTTGAATGCGTTGGGGGTGTATATAGGAAGGTATTACCGGTTCAATAGCTGGGATATTGTGGTGAATCCTTTCGATTTGATGGCAGGGATTTTGGAGGCGATAGCGCATCCGGTGGCGTATAAGGATGTGTGGGGGATGGTGGGGTGTTTTTCGGTGTTTATGACGTTGGTTTATCTTACGATTAAACGTATTGCACGGGCAGTATAGTAGCCGCAAAAAAAGGGCCGCGAAGCGGCCCCTTTTTTTGCGGTATATCGCGTGAAGTGCTCCGCACTCCACAACTAAAAATCAACTCCCATCGCAAAATGCAATATCGGCTTTCCTTTAAAAAACGACCCCATCTCCCATCCGGCATCCAACCTCAAAAAATACCCCAACAACGTACTCCGCACACCAAATCCATATCCGCCCACAAACGGACCAATGCCACCGGCCTTGGTCAACACCTGTATAGGTCCGCCGCCGGGAGGGAATACCTGTTGCGGCCGTTCTATCTTATCGTAAGCGCCATTCCAGGCACTACCCAGATCAATAAACTGTATCACCTGGAAATTGCGTAAAAAGGCATTATTGATTGGCTTGTTGAACAAAGTGGAAAACACCGGCAAACGAAACTCACTGTTGATCACCACGGCATTGTTCCCATTAGACACATTCTGGTTATATCCACGCAGGTTTACAGCCAGCGACTGGAAGGCATAAGTCGGGTCACGCGGCTGGGGCAGGTTATTATATTTCGGGAACATCCATCCATCCACACCACCCAGGTAATACACGATCTTTTGACTGCCCCACGAAAAGTCGCCGGCCACACGCCCTGCCCATATAAAGTTGCGGTAAATGGGATAATAGTAGCGGGCGTCAAAACCCATATTGTACGTGAGTGCGCCGGGTTTAACGGTCCCCAGGGAAGGTTTGTTGATCTGTGAGTTCAGATCTATATACACCTTGTACCGCAAACCGTTCCATATGTTGGTAGCCTTTTGAATGGCATTGTCGTGTACATATTCCACGCGCGATACCGCAAAGGTTTGTTTGTTGATATCGGGCGCCTTCAGGGTAACGGTGTCGAAGGTGGCATCTACACGTATCACCGCCTTATCGGTACGTATACCGGCCGAGATGCGTACGCTGCGCACCCTGTCGAACGGGTATTTGATCACGCCCTGGTACAGGTTGGTGTACAGCTTCCCGTCGAACATGCGGTTACCATCGATGGTTATATTGCCCAGGTCGGTGCGGCGGTAATAGATGAATGAATAATCGATCCGTTTTTTCAGGTAGTCTACACGGCCAAACCATTCCCCGCCGCCATCAAACAGCGACTGGTTAACGGGAATGAATACGCTGGTGCCGCCACCACCGCCGCCAATCGAGGCGCCTGTGCCAATACCGCCGATCAGCGGCAAACGCATGGCGCCGGTAAAACGAATATCTTCAAAAAGGTCGAAGATGCTGGCTTTGAGCATTCCATTAAAAGCGCCGCCGCTTTGCAATACCACGGGCAAACCACCGGTATAAGGCTGGTAACGGCTTACCAGGATATCGTTGTTGAAACCTCCGGAGAAATTATCCATGGAGAATTTCAGTTTATAATCAAACAGCCTGGCTTTTTTCAACACGCCTTCTTCTTCGTTCCCCATGGCCGAAGGCTGTGTGGAACTTACCGCAGGCGGCGCACCCGGCTGCTGTTGCTGTTGGGTGGTATCTTTTTGTTCTTTTTCAAAACCGGTCTCGAATATATCGGCATCGCGGTTCACCGGCTGGTCGCCCGTTTTGTTGAACTGCAGGGCCTCGCCTTTGGCGGTTTCCGCGGCAATGATGGTTTTGCGGCGGTATTCAGTAGGTCTTGGGTTGATGTTGCGCCTTTTCAGTGCGGCATCATCCACACGCAGCCTGTACAGGAATTTCAGGTTACCCTGTTGCCTTACCTCGCTCACCTGGCCCTGGTTTCCGGCGATCTTGGTTTCCAGCAGGGCGCTTTGATAGTTGGTGATGGGGAAGGAGAAAGCCGAATCGTTGGTTACCGAATAGGTAAACATCGAGTCGGGCTGGTCTTTACCCCAGGCCTGTAGCGCCGAATCCAGGTCGGAAGGCGCGGGGTTGCGCAGTATTTCATCACCTACCAAAAACACGGTATCTACACCGGCCCTCTTGGTAGTAAAGAAACCGGCAAAACGGTTAGAGATACCTGTTTCGTCGCTCACAAACGTAAAATGCGAAGTGTTATACCCCATGGGAAAACGGGCATTGCCATACTTCATATTGGTGAGCTGGGTAATCTGGCGAAACTCGCTGCGGTTATAACTATCGGCTAAAAAGATATTAAAACGTTGAGAGGGTATAGCCGTATCGCCGCCCTGTGCAGTGGAGTTGGGACGGTTGGAGGAAAAAATGATACCGGTTTTGCTGGGGAAGGCTACAAAGGTAGCGTCCAGGTCGGCATATACGTCGTTGGTCACCTGCTCGAAAGTGCCCTCTTCTATCTTGTAAATAAAGATATCCGACTGGCCTTTGCGAACGGCGCTCAGCAACAGGGTATTAGAGTTCAGCATGAACTTCATATCCTGTATCTGTTCGAAGTCGGGCAGGGTGGTTTTGATGGGTTTGTAGTTTTTCACCAGGTCGTACACAAACAGCTTGATCTTGCCTTCTTCGTTGTACATGCAGGCCAGGCGGGTACCCTTGCCATCCCAGGCCAGCAGGGGATAGTTGGGGTTTACCTCGTTCTCGTTTACACGAACACCGGTTTTCAGCAACACCTTGCGTTCGGTCATATCGCGCCATAATACCACGCGGTACATACCTTTTATGTATTCCACTACCGCATAGGTTTGGCTACGGGGCGCCGGGTTGGCGGTGAAATGGATAAAATCCTTGTTCTCGCTTACCTCTTCCACAATCGAAGCCACGCCCTTGGGGGTATCTCGGCGGCCGCGGATATCCTTGTAATACATTTCCGTTCTTTCGTTCATAAACTCTTTCAGCACTTCCTTGAACTTCTTTTTACAAATACGCTGCGAGGCGCTGTTGAGGTTACGGTACACACGGGCGAGATAGAGGAAATAGGTAACGTTTTCTTTTTTATATTTTTCGGCCAGGTAATGCCAGAAGGCATGGCCTGCCAGCAGCGGCTTTTTATAGGCAAAATGATAAAAGTTCTTGTATTCGCCGCTTAAAAGGGCCAGCTTCAGTTCATTGTCGTACTCGGGGCTCCAGTCTTCGGCCACATAGTCTACATAACCGTCTACCAGCCACTTGGGCAGGTCGAGCAGGGCCTGGTTGGTGGCAAATTCTCCCAGGTCGTCGCCAAAGAGGATGTTATCCACCAGTATGCGGGCAACACCCTGGCGCACCTGTTTGCGCAGGTGGGCATGATCGCCGTTGAAATACACCACCATTTTATTATTCACCAGCTTGGTGATACCACCGGTACTCTGCCAGTCGAGCCCCAATCCGATATTCGATTGCTGCAACTCGTCGAAATGATTGTAGATGACGATATTTGCGCGGCGTTGCAGACCGTACTCCACAAACTGTTCTATACCCGGCAATTCCTTTTCCGCAACCTGTGCCACGTAGTTGGCAATGGTTTTGCCATTTTCATAGAAATACGTGTTGAAATTGGTGGTCTGGTAATATTGCCATTTGAATTTCCGGAACTGAACCCGGTTTTTTCCAAACTCTACGGTATTCACCTGGGCGAATATTTCAGTAGGCAGCAGCAGGATGGCCAGTAATATGGGAAACGGTAAAAATTGATACGCTTTTCGCTGAATCTGTTGAAATTGCATAGCCTGTCGTTAATGTTTTAAAGTTAAAACAATCCATAATACCGGGAAAAACTATTATAAATTGAATAACCAGTTATGCTCACAGTAAAACCATTTACGTTTAGCCCGGTCCAGGAGAATACCTACGTGGTGTATAACGAGACGGGAGATTGTGTAATTATCGATCCCGGCTGCTATTTTGGCAATGAACGCAATGAGTTAAAAGAATTTATACAAAATGAGGGCCTCTCGCCTAAATATTTGTTAAATACCCATTGCCATCTCGACCACGTGTTCGGGAACAGGTTTGTTGCCGAAACCTGGAATCTGGATCTGTACCTGCACGAACTGGAAAAGCCAGTGCTTGACTATGCTCCAACGTTTGGTTTATCGTGGGGGTTGCCTTTTGAAAATTATACAGGCAGCCTTCTCTTTTTACGCGAAGATGATACCATAAGGTTGGGTAACGACCAGCTGGTAGTGCTTTTTACACCGGGTCATTCACCCGGTCATATCAGTTTTTACTGCCCGGCGCAGGATTTTGTGCTCTGCGGCGATGTACTGTTCCGCCAAAGTATCGGCCGTACCGACCTGCCGGGCGGTGATCATCCCACACTGATCAAAAGTATACGCGAAAAATTATTTGTAATGCCCAACGATACCGTGGTGTACCCGGGGCACGGGCCCATCACCTCTATTGGTTTTGAGAAAGAGAACAACCCGTTTTTGGATGGCTCTTACGGCTAGGCGGTTTTGTAGAGAAAACGGCCCACAAATGGCAGCCGCTGTATTTCCTTTTTTTCCACCCGCAGTATCAGCAAACCGAAAAGCCCTATCAGCAGCAGGCTGCTGCCATAATATACGTAGGGATAATATCCCGCAGATGGATCGAGGTTGCGCGCCAGCGCATACTCGTGCAATACATACATCAGCGTACAAATAGCCATATAGGTCAGCAGCTTTCGTTTGGCGTAGGGGATGGGATAATATCTCTGCCCCAGTATATAACTGCTCACCATCATAAAACCATAACAGATAAAGGTGGCCCAGGCCGCACCGGTATAGCCGAAACGGGGAATGAAGGTAAGATTCAATACGATCGTAATAACAGCGCCTGCAATGGTAATATAAGCGCCAGTCATATTGCGGTTGGTGAGTTTATACCAAATAGACAGGTTGTAATAAATACCCAGGAATACACTGGCCATAGACAAAATGGGCACAATATGAATGCCTTCGCCATATTCTTTATACGTTCTGGCAATCAGCAGTACCCAGGCATCGAGAAAAAGGGAAATGCCCAGGAACATAAAACAGCAGGCAATCACAAAAAACTTCATCACCCGTGCATAGGTTTTGGGCGCATCCTCGTTTTTACTCTGGCTGAAAAAGAAAGGCTCGGCTGCCAGTTTGAATATCTGGATGAAGATGGTAATTAAAACGGCCAGCTTGTAATTGGCGCCGAATATACCCAGGTCTCTTTTTACTTCTATGGCTTCTGCCAGGGTTTGGGTGTCAATTACCCTGCGGTAAATAAGCCGGCTGAGCATTTCGTTGATCATACCGCCAAAACCAACGATGATGAGCGGGTAAGAATAGAGCAATATTTCTTTCCATAGTTTTTTATCGAACACCAACCTGATTACCCTGATCTCCTTATACAAAAACAGCAGCGAAAGCGCGCTGGCAATCAGGTTGGCGATGATAAAATAACCCACGCCTATATCGGGATTGTAAACAAAGGCCACAAAACTGTTTTCACCTCTTTCATGCGCGTTTTTGGCAACAAACAGGAAAAAGAACACCACTGCTATATTGATAAAAACAGTCGCCACATTCACAAAGGCATATTTACGTGGACGTTCTTCGAGCCGCAGTTTGGCCAGCGGTATCACACACAGGGTGTCGAAAAAAAGTATCCATATCATCCACGTCACAAATTCGGGCCGGTCGTTCAGCTCAATTAAATCGGTAAGCGTTCCTTTGAATACAAGAAGTAAAACCGTAAACAGTATGGTAGAAACAAAAATGGAAACGTTGAGGGTATTGTATAAAACATCCCGGTTGGTTTGCTGCGCAAAACGAAAATAACTTGTTTCCAGCCCGTAGGTAAATATCACAAACAGGAAGGGTATTACGGCATATACCTGGGTAAGGTCGCTGGTATTCACCGCATCAAAAAGCCGAAAACCCAGCAGGGTCAGTCCATAGTTTAAAAACCGGCTCACTATTTTGGGTACGCCATACCAAAGTGTTTGCCCTGCTAATTTTTTGATACCGCTCAATGATAATTATTTAGGAATTATTGGCCAAATTTAAGGGTTCAATCATTATAACACATAACACCTACCCGCTAATTGCCTGATATTGTATTTTGACGGCAAATTAACATCTATGAAAAACGGTTTATATGGGTTATTTGTGATCATTATGTTAATGGCGGGTGTAGGGGTGAAAGCTCAAATCACGGCTGCCGAAGGCGAAGTGGAATATGGCAAAGGTACAAAACAGGCGGCTGCCATAGAGATACCTTATCCGCCCGCAACAGTGGAAGCAGCCATCAAGGACTATATGGCCCAAAAAGGCGTAAAGCCCAACAAGTCGAAAGATTTTAGTGTATTCAGGAATGTAAAACTAAAAGACGGCGATCCCGAACTCTGCGATCTGCATTGTAAGGTGGTGCGTAAAAGCCGCAAGGAAAAAAACGTATCGGTAGTACATTTACTGGTAGGCCGCCCCGGTGAAAATGTAACACTAAGAACCGCAGGCGACCGCCACAAGCTGAATGACGCTAAAGAATTTCTCACCAACCTGGTGCCCGTAATAGAAGCGCATAACCTGGAGCTGGATATTGCCAAACAACAGGAATTGCTGAACAAGGCAGAAAAAAAACTCAGGGGTTTGCAGGACGATCAAAAAGACCTGGAAAACAAACTGAACGCCATTAAAACCGACCAGCAGAAACAACTGGATGAGGTAACCAAACAAAAATCCATACTCGAAGCCATGTTTGGCAGGCGCAGGAATTCATAGGGGGTTGCAATTTTTAACGGGCTATTGTATATTTAGCCTCGTAAAATCCCAATTCACTATGAAAGGAACACTATCCCTTTTAACCGTCCTGTGTCTTGCTTGGCACAGCTCCGTGTTTTCCCAATCCGGCGAAAGCAAGATCGATTATCAAAAAAGCGCCAAGATAGCGGCCATTATTGAAATGCCTTATGCGGCCGACCTGGTAGAAGATGCCATCAAAGATTATATGGAAAAGAAAGGCGCCAAAAGCGACCGGCATAAAAGTTTTGCCGTGTTTCGCAATACGCGCATCAATGAAGATAAGAATGAATTGTGCGATGTGCATTGCAAGGTGCAACGCAAGGTGCAAAAGAACCGCGAGTCCTGCGTTATTTATGTGATCATTGGCCGTCCCGGCGAGAACATCGCTGTGCGTCCCGCCGACGATCGTTTTAAAGTGGCCGAAGCCAAAGAACTCCTCAACAGGATGGCGCCTGCCATAGATGCCTATAAAATTGATGTGGATATCAAAAAACAGGAAGATGTGGTGAAGAAAACGGAGAAGAAGCTGTTGAATTTAAAGGATGACCAGTACGACCTGGAAAAAAAGTTGAAGGCTTTGCAGGTGAAGCTGGAGCAGAATAAGAATGACCAGTTGGTACAGAATGATGAGTTGGTGAAGCAGAAGGAGGTGTTGGATAGTATACTTAACAAGAAGCAATAACTTATTGATGCCGCAGGTAGCGTTGGTCGTCCCTTCGGGGCGACCCATCACTGCGGTTGCGCAAACCGGGGATCTTGTATAAACGAAGAATCAGTTAAAGTCTTCAAAAACTCCCCCACATAAAACTTCTCAAAATTCGACAACACAATCCCACCCTTCACCAAAGGATCAACTGTGGGCCCATCCTGCACTCCACTGCTATAGTGATCCAACACACTTAAAACCGAATAAAATCGCCCGTCATGCCCATACGGAAACGTCAAGGCTACATTCCGCAAACCTGGCACTTTAAATTTCAATGAGTCCTCCGGTCTGCCGGTTATCGCCATTCTCCCAATATCCTTTAGTACAGGATTCACCGGCAACCCCGTATTCCTAAAACTATTATCGGTAAACAGCGGCTCCACATGACAGCCCGTGCATTTGGCCTGGAAAATAGCATACCCGTTCTGCTCTGTCTCGGTAAAACTTGCCTGCCCTTTTTTCACCCGGTCGTATTTAGAATTGGCCGATACCAGCGAACCCACAAACTGCGTAAGCGCCAGCAGCATCCGCTGGCTATTGATGGTTTCATCGCCAAAAGCGGCTTTGAACATACGTTTGTAGCCATCATCCTGCTGCAGCTTGTTGATGACGTTATTGATATCCTCCGCCATTTCATTGGGCGCCGTAATGGGCGCCAGCGGCTGCACTTCTATATTATTAATACCACCATCCCAATGCATTTCTTTTACCCAGGCCATATTAAACAGGCCCGGCGAATTGCGGGTGGTAAACTGGTTGTTGAACCCATGGCTTAGGTCGTGATCGAAGGTGGCAAAGGCGGCAAACTGCTGGTGGCAGCTGGCGCAGGGAAAGTTACCGTCTTTAGAAAGACGACCATCGTAAAACAATTTACGGCCCAGTTCAAAACCCTCCTGTGTCAGGGGATTGTTTTCGAAATTATAGGCCGGTGCAGGAAAACCTGCCGGAATGGTAAACGACAGCGGATGGGGTCCGCTGTCGCCGCCGCCTGATTTTTTACAGGCATTTACCAGGAAGGATCCCAGTAACAGGAATATGCTGATTGTTATTATCGTCCATCGGACCGCCACGGTTTACTGATTGTTGAGAACAGTATCCAAGGTAAACATTTTATTATAGTTTTCAGCCACCATTGTGGCCAGTAATCCTTCGGTATTGATGATAGGGTTGGTATTCAGTCTTATGTCGTGCGGGTTGTAAAACCAGTCGTAGGCATCGGCGGTAATTTCCAGCACCGTGGTTTGTCCCGGTTGCAGGTCAAGCGCCTGGCCAAAGGGAAACAGCAACTGTACCGTGCGCAGTGTATTATTGGCGCCGGTATATCCGCCGATATGAAACTCAAATTTACCACCCGATTCACTGCTGCTGGGTGAGTTGCCTTCCAGTTTGGCCATAATATAGCCGCGGGTGGCATCCCAGTACATGCCATTGGCGGGATCGAGCGCCCCTGTTTGCGGGGTGGTGGCTGCATTGCTGGCGCTGTCTACACCAATCACAAACCTCATTTTGTTATAGGTATAAGGCAGAATAGACACCTTCACTTCGGTAGATACCGAATCGGAAAAGTCTACCAGGAAATGCTGGCCGGTGGGAATGCGGAATACTTTGTTGGAATCTTCATTGATCAGTTCCACGCCATGTATATAGAACTTAAAGCCCGTGGGCGTGAACGATTCTTTGAAGAAATTTTCATAGCTCTGTCCTAATACCAGTGGTACCGAGTCGAATTGTATCACCGGTTTGAATCGTAATACCAGGTTGTGGCTGCCTGGTTTTTTGTCGAACTTAAGTTCTTTTTGGCAGGAATAAATAACAGATAAGAGCAACAGGCCTACAAACAGTTGCGACAAACCAGGACGTTTGACTGATAGTTTCATAGCATTCGGTGTTAACTTCAATAATCGCCGGGTCGGATCTTTCGGCGGTTTTCTTTGTGTTGTGATTGTTTTTGTTTACTCTCGAGCCGCTTTTGTTTGGCCGCTTTGGAAGGTTTGGTGGCGACGCGCTTTTTTTCTTTCTTCAGTGCCTGGGTGATCAGGCTGTTTATTTTCTGCACCACCTCTTCCTTGTTCTGCAGTTGACTGCGGTGAGTTTGGCTTCTTACTTGCAAGAACCCTACCGAATTTATTTTTGAAGCTAATTTCTTTTCAACGATCGCTTTTTGTTCTTCACTTAGTATCAATGAATTAGATATATGGAAATATCCTTCCACCATGGTCTCCACCTTGTTTACGTTTTGTCCGCCTTTACCCCCGCTTCTCGCCGTTTTGAAACGTATTTCTTTTGAAACATCTATCTTCATCACCTAAAGGTAAAACTAATTCAAGGGTACCATGCGTGTCGTTATACAAAGGGTTAGCCAGGCAAATGTTGTTATTAATAATAGTATACGGTCGTCTATCGCAAAGGGTTTGTTGGTGTTGGTGGGCATCGAGGATGCCGATAGCCGGGAGGATATCGAGTGGTTGTGTGGGAAGATCGTGAACCTGCGCATTTTTAACGATGCCGCGGGCGTCATGAACGAATCGGTGAAAGACCAGGGTGGGGATATATTGGTGGTGAGCCAGTTTACGCTGCATGCCGCTACAAAGAAGGGCAACCGGCCATCGTACATTAGGGCGAGTAAACCGGAGGTGGCGGTGCCCATGTATGAGGCTTTTGTGAAGCAGCTGGAAGTTGAGTTAGGGAAGGGGGTATATACCGGGGAGTTTGGGGCGGATATGAAGGTGGGGTTGGTGAATGATGGGCCGGTGACGATTATTATCGATAGTAAAAATAAAGAGTAAGTGAACCGGCCGTCCCGGAGGGACGGCCGAAACGCGGGTGAGGGGGGCGCCCCTTCGGGACGTTTATAACAATAAAGCATTATGGACATACAACAAGCACAAGAAGCCGTCGATCACTGGATCAAAACCGTAGGCGTTCGCTACTTCAGCGAACTCACCAACATGGCCATCCTCACCGAAGAAGTCGGCGAACTCGCCCGCATCATGGCGCGCAAATACGGCGACCAGTCATTCAAAGAAAGCGACAAGCATAAAGACCTGGCCGATGAAATGGCCGACGTGCTCTGGGTGCTGCTCTGCCTCGCCAACCAAACCGGCGTCAACCTCACCGAAGCCCTTCAAAAAAACTTCGAAAAGAAAAACATCCGCGACGCCACCCGGCATAAAGACAATGAAAAACTCAGGTAAGATTCGGGAACGATTCGGCTTTGATTCGCTTTACCTTCGTGGTTAAAGCGCATTTACTAAGGGTTGCCCGGCCCGGCGCCTACAACATAAACAGAATACATCCCAATTCAAATAAGAGAGAAATAAGAAGAAAGCCCGAAAAAGGTAGGAACATCTGCTTTTCCAACGCACAAAAATCCTGCCACCACGGGAACTGCTGCCAAACTATCAACTATATTTGCACCCACTATGGCAACAGATACCAACAGGTTCCAGGCAATCATATCACATTGTAAAGAATATGGATTTATTTTCCCTTCCAGCGAGATCTACGATGGGCTCAGCGCCGTATACGACTATGGCCAGTGGGGCAGCGAACTGAAAAAAAATATCCGCGATTACTGGTGGAAAAGCATGACCCAGCTACACGAAAACATCGTGGGCATCGATGCCGCCATCTTTATGCATCCCACCACCTGGAAGGCCAGCGGCCACGTAGACAATTTCAGCGATCCCATGATCGACAATAAAGACAGCAAAAAACGCTATCGTGTAGATCATTTGCTGGAAGCAAAGGCCGAAGAACTGGAAAAAGCAGGCGACAAAGCCGCTGCAGACGCCCTGTTGGCAGAAATGAACAAGTTGCTGAATGCCAACGACTACGATGGACTGAAAAAGATCATTGAAGACAATAAGATAAAATGCTCCGTAAGCGGTACCGCCAACTGGACCGATGTAAGGCAGTTCAACCTCATGTTCAGCACCCAACTGGGCAGCGTATCGGAAGAGGCCAGCGAAATTTACCTGCGCCCCGAAACCGCCCAGGGGATATTTGTCAATTTTTTGAACGTGCAGAAAACCGGGCGCATGAAAATTCCGTTTGGGATAGCACAAACGGGTAAAGCTTTCCGCAACGAGATCGTAGCCCGGCAATTCATTTTCAGGATGCGTGAGTTTGAGCAAATGGAAATGCAGTTCTTTGTACGCCCCGGCACCCAGATGGAATGGTACGAAAAATGGAAACAGGAAAGGCTGAACTGGCACCTGAGCCTGGGCATTCCCAAAGAAAAGTTCCGCTTTCACGACCATGAAAAGCTGGCCCATTATGCCGATGCCGCCTGCGATATTGAATACGATTTTCCGATTGGTTTTAAAGAAGTGGAGGGTATTCATTCCCGCACCGATTTCGACCTGAAGAACCACCAGCAGTACAGTAAAAAGAAGATACAATACTTTGATCCTGAGATAAATCAGAATTATATTCCATATGTTGTGGAAACTTCGGTGGGGCTCGACAGAACTATCATGATGGTTCTCAGCGAGGCATATATGGAAGAAGATTTAAGTACATCAGAAAAACAAGATAGCCGGGTTTTACTAAAAATTCCCCCTAAATTAGCACCCGTAAAACTGGCAGTTTTGCCCTTGGTTAAGAAGGATGGCCTGCCCGATATCGCCAGGCAGATCATGGATAATTGTAAAAGCGCTTTCCGTTGTTTCTACGAAGAAAAGGATGCCATTGGAAAACGCTACCGTCGTATGGACGCCATTGGCACGCCTTTTTGTGTAACTATTGATCACCAGACAAAAGAAGATGGGACCGTCACCATCCGCTACCGTGACACTATGAAACAGGAGCGTATCCCCCTTGCCTCAATAAGGGAAGTAGTAGAAAAACAAATAATGTAAAGCTCTCAATAGTACATCTGCAAGGCATTCTGTTAGTAAACTGTTTATCGTCCTATCCATAAAAAACTACTAAGAAGTTTGCCATATCCTGCTAATTTTGTACTAATTAAACTGAAACCCATAATAGAAACTTGCCTATGTTGTTCATTCCCTTGACATTAGATGTCATTTGGTTAGGTGCAATGATCATTGGCGCTTTTTTGACCGGCTTTTTATTTCGAAGTGGCCTGATTGCCAAACGCGATCGTAAAATTGCAGAGCTGGAAAAAGAAATGGTAACAAGCCATGCAGAGATCCTTGAATTGCAAAAGGAAAAACTGGTTCTGGAAGAAAAGATAAAAAAAAGCTCCAGCATACCGGTGATCCCGATCACGGAAAAGAAGGCGGATAATAAATCAGCCGGTCAGAAGTAAACTTAACCATTGATCTGTAGCCTGAGAAGACACTATTAACCGTACAACTCCTGGTGTATTGCTTTGCGATCGTAACCCAGGGCCTGTATACGTTGTTTGGCTTCGTCGATCATGTTTTTCCATCCACAGAGGTAAAACGAAGCTGGTGGTGCGGCATCATCCGCCTTTTTACCCTGGATGATCTCCTCATACACGCTGTGTACATAACCGGTGCGAATAAGATGGTTGTAATTTTCCGGCTCTTCCCGGGAGAAGGTAGGTATATACCGGAAACTGGTCACCTTTTCGGCCAGCTCCTGCATTTCCTTCATGTATAAGGCATCGCTTATTGTACGGCAGCCGAATATCAGGTAGATGTTTTTGTGCGGTACATTATAGTTGAGAATATGATGGGCCATAGACCGGAAAGGCGCAATGCCTGTGCCTGTGCATATAAAAAACAGGTCGCGGTCGATGGGGTCGGGCAGGGTAAATACGCCCTGGGCGCCCCGGAACATCAGCTCACTACCCTCCTTTACTTCGTTGAATATATATTTGGTGCCGGCGCCGCCCTCCAGCAGCACGATCACCAGTTCAAATACATTGGTACCATCGGGCCAGGAGGCTATGGAATAGCTGCGCCAGCGGCGGGCAGGCTTTTCATGAATGGGCAGGTCGAGGGTTACAAACTGACCGGGTTTAAAATCGAATACATCCAGTTCGGGAACTTCTATCCAGTAACGCCGTGTGCTGGGGGTTTCATGAACAATATGTTTTACAATGCCTTTGCGCCAGGGCTGTGCCATCGTTAGAGATTTTCTTAAAGATATAGGAATTGAATTGAAGTAGGAAGCAGGAGGCAGGAAGTAGGAAAATACAGGGGCCATCTTACTTCATACTTCTTACTTCCTGCTTCATTCCGTATCTTTGCACCGCAGTTATGAATTTGCAGGCGTTGCTCGATGCGTATAAAAATAACCCCCGTCTTTTTCAATTGGCGGACAGGCTAGGTTTTGCCCAACCCCAACGCATCTTCTGTAAGAACCTGCATGGCAGCGCCCCCGCCTTTGTGATCAGCACCATTTTTCAACACGATGCCTGCAGCCAGCTCAACCATGTGATCATTTGTGAAGACGCCGAAGCGGCGGCCTATTTCCACAACTCGCTGGAAAACCTCACCCATGCGTTGAACATATTTTTCTTTCCCACTTCATTCAAGAACAGGAAAAATTTCAGGCTGCTCAACTCATCGCATGTAATGCTGCGTACCGAAGCGCTGACGCGTTTTTCAGCGCCACCTGCCGGCAGTAACCGCGTAGGCGCCCTGGTTACCTATCCCGAGGCATTGTTTGAAAAAGTGGTATTGCCCAAAACGCTGGCGGGTAATATCATCTACCTGAAAACCGGTGACGTAATTGACGTGGATGGATTGGTGCGCCAACTGGTAGACTATGGTTTCCGCTCCACCGATTTTGTATACGAACCCGGGCAGTTTGCCCTGCGCGGCGGTATCCTCGATATCTATTCATTCGGAAATGAAAAACCTTACCGCGTAGAGTTGTTTGGGAACGATGTGGACTCCATACGCATCTTCGATCCCGAAACACAGCTGAGCGAACGGAAACTATTACAGGTGAGCATCATTCCCAATGTAGAAACACAGTTCGACGACGGCGATAAGATCTCCTTATTCGACTTTCTGCCCGAGAATACCGTGTATTGGATCCAGGACTGGGAGCTTACCCGGGAAAAGCTGCTTACCCAGGCAGAAGACCTGCGTTTGTTCCTCGACATGCAGGTAAATAATACCTTACCGCGCGAAGCCGAGGAAGAGGATAAAACGATCAAGGCGAAAGTGAGTGCCGATGATTTTATAGAAGCGGGTTCGGTAAGCGATCAACTGGCCAACAGGCATATCATTGAATTTGGTCACACACCTGCCTTCGCTAACTACGAAATACAGTTCAACACCAAACAACAACCCGCTTTCAACCGACAGTTCGACCTGCTGATCAAAGACCTGAAACAATGGGAGGCCAAAGGTTTCGGCATTTACCTGTTTGCCGAAAACCCGCGCCAGCTGGAAAGGCTGAACAGCATCTTCGAAGACCTGAAAGCAGGCATACCATTCACACCGGTCCCTACCTCTATACACGAAGGATTTATTGAAGAAGACCTGAAAGCGGTTTGTTATACCGATCATGAAATATTCCAGCGTTATCATAAATACAAGGTTAAACAGGCCTATAACAAAAACAAGGCCTTAACCCTGCGCACCCTGCGCGAATTGCAGCCCGGCGATTATGTTACGCATATCGATCATGGGGTGGGTGTATACAGCGGTTTACAAAAACTGGAAGTAAACGGCAGGCTGCAGGAGGCCGTGCGTATCATTTATCGCGATAGCGATATACTTTACGTGAACATCAATTCGCTGCATAAGATATCGAAGTATACCGGCAAGGAAGGCACCGTACCTAAGGTAAATAAGCTGGGCAGCGATGCCTGGAACAAGCTGAAAGAAAAAACAAAGACCAGGGTCAAAGAAATTGCCTTCGACCTCATCACGCTGTATGCACAGCGTAAAGCACAGCAGGGCTTTCAGCATACACCGGATAATTATATGCAAACCGAGCTGGAAGCATCTTTTATTTATGAAGACACGCCCGATCAAAGCAAGGCCACTGGCGATGTAAAAAAGGATATGGAATCGCCCTCGCCCATGGACCGCCTGGTGTGTGGCGATGTAGGTTTTGGCAAAACGGAGATTGCTGTGCGCGCTGCCTTCAAAACCTGTATCGATGGCAAACAGGCCGCCGTGCTGGTGCCCACCACCATCCTGGCCTTCCAGCACTTTAAAACCTTTAGTGAGCGGTTGAAAGATTTTCCCGTTACGGTAGATTATGTGAACCGGTTCAAATCGGCCAAAGAAAAAAAGGAAACACTCAAAAAACTCGAAGAAGGCAAGATCGATATCATCATCGGCACCCATGCCTTATTGGGTAAGGATGTAAAATATAAAGACCTGGGTTTGCTGATCATCGACGAAGAACAGAAGTTTGGTGTGGCGCATAAAGAAAAGATCAAGACCCTGCGTACCAATGTAGACTGTTTAACGCTTACCGCCACACCCATACCGCGTACGCTCCAGTTCAGCCTGATGGGTGCGCGCGACCTGAGCATCATCAATACGCCACCACCCAACCGGCAGCCCATTCAAACCGAAGTGCAGGTATTTAACCAGGACTTCATTCGTGATGCCATTTATTACGAAACCGAACGTGGCGGCCAGGTATTTTTTATCCATAACCGCGTACAGGGCCTGGCCGAAATGGCGGGTATGATACAGGGGCTTTGTCCCGACCTGAGCATTGGCTTTGCCCATGGCCAGCTGGAAGGCCATGAGCTGGAAGAACGCATTCTTGATTTTATTGATAAGAAATACGATGTATTGATCTGTACCAACATCGTAGAAAGCGGGGTAGATATACCCAACGTAAATACCATCATCATCAACAATGCCCATCATTTTGGCCTGAGCGATCTGCACCAGTTGCGCGGTCGTGTGGGCAGAAGCAATAAAAAAGCATTCTGTTACCTGCTGGCGCCGCCCATGAGCACCCTGCCTACCGATAGCCGCAAACGGCTTACCACCCTGGAGCAGCACAGCGAGCTGGGCAGCGGTTTCCAGATAGCCATGCGCGACCTGGATATACGCGGGGCGGGTAACCTGCTGGGTGGTGAACAAAGCGGTTTTATGGCCGAGATTGGTTTTGAGATGTACCAGAAGATACTGGAAGAGGCCATCAAGGAACTAAAGCGTACCGAGTTCCGCAACCTGTTCAAGGAAGAAATATCCAAACAGGAAGATTATGTACAGGACTGCACCATCGATACCGACCTGGAAATACTGATACCCGATTCGTATGTGGAAAGTATTACAGAAAGGCTGTCGTTGTATCAACGTCTCGACAACTGCGAGAACGAGCAGGAACTGCAGGACTTCTCCAAAGAACTGCAGGACCGTTTTGGCCCCATACCACAACAGGTAGAAGACCTGTTTGATACCGTTCGAACCCGTAAGATGGCGGTGGAACTGGGTTTTGAGAAGATGTTGTTGAAAGACGAGGTATTGAAGTGTTATTTTATCAATAAGGCCGATTCGCCCTATTATGAATCAGACACCTTCCACAACATATTAAACTTTATTCAAACACAAACCAATAAGGCCAGGCTGAAACAAACCGGTAAATTGTTTATGCTGGTGGTGGAAGATGCTACGGGCATGCAAAAGATCGTGCGTTTCTTATCGCAAATGAAGGCCTTTGTAAGTGAAAAGGCCACTGCCTGATATATTACAGGATTTTTTCCATGACATAGTGCGGGATGGTTACCTCTTCAAATTCCTGTCCGCATACCTGGTAGCCCAGTTTTTCGTAGAAGCCTATGGCGGTTTTACGGGCATGCATGGTGATCTTATGAAAGCCGCGGTCGCGGGCGATGTTTTCGGCAAATTGCATGAGGGCGCGGCCGATGCCTTTGCCCTGCAGGTTGTTGAGAACCGCCATTTGGCGTAAACGTACCGTGGCAGGGTCTTGTTTGATGAGCATGCAGCAGCCGAGCATTTTTTCTTCTTCGAATGCGCCGATGAGGATCTCTTCTTTTTCTTTTTCCAGTTCTTCGGGGGTGAAGGTCAGGCCCAATGGTCTGCGTAACATTTCGTTACGCAATTGAACCATTTGTTGGTATTCGCGGGAACCATGATCGATGATTTTTAGTGCCATGGTGTTGCAATATAAGGATTTATATGAGAAAATGTTCGTACTACAGGGGCCCAGGCCCGGATACTACTACAAAAGCGTTAAACCACAAAATATATATCCCATTAATTAAAAACCAGCCTTTTATTGCTATTATGTCAAAATCTATATTTTTGCAGCCGTAACTAAACTTTACAAAAATGTCAGACATCGCAACAAGAGTTAAAAAGATCATTGTTGATAA
>Ga0065721_10004449_pt1 | contig 27615 bp, 29 predicted proteins | sample Mesricmetagenome_FD_59108 | JGI IMG/M metagenome (GOLD analysis project Ga0065721, IMG submission 59108) | Mesophilic microbial community from rice straw/compost enrichment Sample: eDNA_1 v2 (version 2) | ecosystem: Engineered > Solid waste > Grass > Composting > Bioreactor | place: USA: Davis... | reverse complement strand
CGGACGGCGCCTCGGCGCCGGCCGCCGCGGACCGCGTCTCGGCCGCGACGGTCGGTGCGTCGCGCCACTCGTCGGACCGCGGGGCGGCCTCCGACGGCGGAGCCTCGGGGGCCTCGACGTCGGCGACCGGGTCGAGCCCGAGCGCGGCGAAACCGTTGAACGCGGGCGGCTCGGTGAGAGCGGGCGGCTCCGTGGGCGCGGGCGGCTCGGATGCCGGGACCGCGTCTTGCGGCACGGGCGGGTCGTACGACGCCGCGGGTGCGCCGGTCGGATATTGGGCCGTCGGCGGGTAGGCCGGCGGGTACGCGGTCGGCGCGGGAGCGAGGCCCGGGTACTCGGGCGCGAGACCCGGGTACTGCGGCGCGGCGGTCTCGGCCCGCGCGGCCGGCTCGACAAGAGCGGGCTCGACCGGCCGGGCCTCGACGGGCGTCGGCGGAACGGGCGCGGGCGGAACGGGCACCGAGGGATGCGGGAAGCCCTGCACCGGGGCCTCCTGCACCGGGGGCAGGGGGTCCGGCAGGAAGCTCCCCGGCTCGGGAGCTGCCGGGACCACGGGCGGCACGTAGGCCGGAGGCACGTAGGGCTGCGGCTCGGGGGCCGGCGCCGACCACGCGGGCGGGGCGACCGGTTCTCCGAAGGCGCCCGTCGGCTCGGGCGCGGTCGGCTCGACCGGGGCGGCGTAGCTCGGCGGCGTGTACGCGGGCGCCGGGAAGGCCGGCGGCTCCGCGGCTCCCGCGAACGTCGGCGGCTCCGGCGCGGTCGGCGGGATCCCAAACGACGGCGGAGGAGCATACGACGGCGGAGGGGCCACGGGCGGGGCGGCGTAGGCCGGCTGCTCGCCGGACGCCGACGGCGGGAACGCGGGCGGAGCGGCCTGCTCGGCGGACGCCTCCGCCGCGGCTCCCGACGACGCGGACGCGAGCGCCGCCTGCTCGGCGGCGCGGCGCGCGGCACGCCGAGGGCTCAGCTCGCCCTCCGGGGCGGGCTGCGGGGTGATGCCCCCGAACAGCGAGGCCAGGCCGTCGCGTTCGTCGTCGTTCGTGAAACTCACTTCGCCCTCCCCCGCGAGCCTAGGCGACCCGACCGTGCGTCGCGCCGACGCCGGGCCGCGGATTCCGTGCAGGCCGGAACCGCCGTCATCCGGCGATCACCCCGGCGAGCGTCTTCTTGCCGCGACGCAGCACGGCGAGGCCACCCGCCAGGAAGCCGCCGTCGATCGTCGCGTCGACCGCCTCGACGCGCGCGTTGTTGAGGTAGACGCCGCCCTGCTCGATCGCCCGACGCGACTCGCCGAGGCTCGACGTGAGCCCCGCCTCGACGAGGAGCTGCGCGATCGCCGCCCCCGGCGCCGCCGTGGCGGTCGGGAGCTCCGCGATCGCCGACCGCAGCGCCGCCTCGTCGAGCGCGGCGAGGTCGCCGTTGCCGAAGAGGGCCTCGGCCGCCGCGAACGCCGCCTGCGTCGCCTCCTCGCCATGCACGAGCGTCGTCACCTCGCGCGCGAGCACGCGCTGCGCCTCGCGCTTGAACGGCTCGGTTGCGACGGCCTCGGCGAGCCGCTCGATCTCCGCGCGGGGCAGGAACGTGAACACCTTCAGCCGCGCGATGACGTCGGCGTCGTCGGTGTTGAGCCAGAACTGGCTGAACGCGTAGGGCGACGTGAGCTCGGGGTCGAGCCACACGGCGTTGCCCTCGCTCTTGCCGAACTTCGTGCCGTCGCTGTTCGTGATGAGCGGCGTGCCGATCGCGTGCACCGAGACGCCCTCGGCCTTGTGGATGAGGTCGACCCCGCTCGTGAGGTTGCCCCACTGGTCGCTGCCGCCCGTCTGGAGCACGCAGCCGTACTCGCGGTGCAGGTGCAGGAAGTCCATCCCCTGGAGCACCTGGTAGCTGAACTCCGTGTACGAGATGCCCTCGTCGGACTCGAGGCGCCGCGCCACGATGTCCTTCTTGATCATCGTGCCGACGCGGAAGTACTTGCCGACGTCGCGCAGGAAGTCGATCGCCGACATCGGGCCGGTCCAGTCGAGGTTGTTGACGATGCGCGCGGCGTTCTCGCCCTCGAACGAGAGGAACCGCTCGACCTGGGCGCGCAGCTTGCCGACCCACTCGGCGACGGTCTCGGGCGTGTTGAGGACGCGCTCCCCCGTCTGCCGCGGATCGCCGATGAGTCCCGTCGAGCCGCCGACGAGCCCGAGCGGGCGGTGGCCGGCGAGCTGGATGCGGCGCAGCAGCAGGAGCTGGACGAGGTTCCCCAGGTGCAGGCTCGGTGCCGTCGGGTCGAAGCCGCAGTAGTAGACGATCGGCGGGCCGGAGAGGAGCTTCTTCAGCTCCCCCGCGTCGGTCGAGACGTGCACGAGTCCGCGATAGACGAGCTCGTCCCACACGTCGTCGAAGGACGGGTCGTTGGCGATCGCGGTTCCGGGCACCGGGACAGATTACCCGCCCCTCGACCGTGAGAACGCCGCACCCTAGGGTGATCCCGTGCCCGCCCGGACCCGTCTCCCCCGCATCGCCGCGGGCATCCTGCTCCTCGGGGGCGCGCTCGCCACGGGGCCCGCCGCGTCGGCCGCACTCGCGGTCCCGGGCGACGTCCACGACTTCGAGTTCGAGTCGATGCACGTCGAGTTCACCCTCACGCGCGACGCCGACGGAACGTCGCGGCTGCGCACCGTCGAGACGCTCGTCGCGCTCTTCCCCGACTTCGACCAGAACCGCGGGATCGTGCGCGACATCCCGTCGCTCGAGCGGTTCGGCGAACTCGACGAGGGCGGATTCGGGCGCATCGACCACGGGGTCGACGTCGTGGGCGTGCGGGACGAGCACGGGGACCCCGTGCCGTTCGACGAGTGGACGTGGACCGACTACACGGGCACGGAGTTCGTGTCGCTCGCGCTCGGCACCGACGACTACGTGCACGGACGCACGACCTACGTCATCGAGTGGGTGGCGCGCGACGTCGTGCTGCCGTTCGCCGACACGGGCGCCGACGAGTTCTACTGGGACGTCAACGGCACCGGATGGCGGCAGCGGTTCGGGTCGGTGACGGCCGACATCCGCCTCGGCGAGGGGCTCGCCGACCACCTCACGGGCGCCGCGGACTGCGTGTCCGGGTCGTTCGGGGCCGACACCCCGTGCGCACTCGAGCGCACCGCCGACGGCTTCCGCCTGGATGCCGGCGAACTGTCCGCGGGTGAGAACGCGACGTTCTCGATCGGCTTCGAGCCGGGCACGTTCCGACCCCCGGTCCCGCTCGAGCGCTCTTGGCCGTTCACGGTGCTCCCCTGGGTGCTGCTCGGCGTCCTCGTGCTCGCGACCGCGCTCGTCGTCGCGTTCCGGAGCACGATCTGGACCCACCACCCGGGCCGCGGGATCGTGATCCCCGAGTACGAGGGGCCCGACGAGCTCGGCGTCATGTCGGCCGCGTCGCTCGTCGGCAACCGGAAGGCCGCCCTGCCCGCCCAGCTCGTGCGGCTCGCGACGGAGGGCGTGGTGCGGCTCATCGAGCACCCGGAGGCGTCGGCGGAGCGGCGGTTCGAGCTCGAGCTCGTCGACCCGGATCGCGCGGAGGGTCCGGACGCGGACGCGGTGCGGCGCATCTTCCCGAAGCAGCGCCGGGAGGGCGACCGGGTCGTGCTCGACCGTCGTGACCGGAAGCTCGGCGACCGCATCGCGAGCCTCCAGTCGCTCGCGGTGGGGCGCCTCTCGGGGAGCGGCTGCCTCAGGCAGGGACCGAGGAGCCCGCTGCGTCGGCTCATCTTCTGGCCGGCGTTCGCGGTGCTGCTCGCGGCGATCGGCCTCGTCGTGTACTGCGCCGTCCGCGACGTCGGCAGCGTCCTGCTGACCTGGCAGCTCATCGTCGCGATCGTCGGCGCGCTCGTCGTGATGGGCTTCAGCGGCCGACCCGTGCGACGCACGGCGAAGGGCGCGGAGGTCTACGACAGGCTCCTCGGCCTGCGCGCCTACCTCCGGCTCGCGGAGGCCGACCGTCTGCGGGTGCTGCAGAGCCCGCGGGGCGCGGTGCGCGAGCGCATCGACCCGTCGGACCCGGCGGCGGTCGTGCGCCTCTACGAGCGACTCCTCCCCTGGGCGGTCGTGTGGGGCGTCGAGCGCGACTGGGCGCAGGTGCTCGCCGACCACTACGACGAGTCGGTGCCCCCGTCGGACTTCCTGCAGGTCGGCTCGTCGCTCTCCGGCATCGCGACGCTCGGCCGCACGTACGCGGCGAGCTCGTTCGCGACGACGCCCACCGTGTCGTCCTCGTCGTCGGGGTCGGGCGGCGGGAGCTTCTCGGGCGGCTCGTCCGGGGGCGGGTTCTCGGGCGGCGGAGGCGGCGGCGGGGGCGGCGGCGGCCGCTGACAGGGTGGAACCTGGATCCCGCCTGATCAAGTCTGGATGCTTGATCTTGATGAATCAAGCTTCTATCCTTGAGGGATGATGGTGCTCACCGTCGACCAGGTCGACAGCCGCCACCACGAGGACCGCGTCGACGCCGCCGTGCGCTCCCTCGGCTCGCGCCACGGCCGCGACCTCGTCGCGCCGCCCGAGCGCACCGCGGGCGACGAGTTCCAGCTCGCCACCCGGGACCCCGCCGCCGCCCTCGAGATCGCCCTCGGCCTCGTGCGCGAGGGGGGGTGGAGCGTCGGTGTCGGCGTCGGCGACCTCGACACCCCCGTCGGACCGAGCGTGCGCGCCATGGCGGGCGGCGCCTTCGTCGCGGCGCGCGAGGCCGTCACGCTCGCGAAGAAGCGCCCCGGGCGGTTCGCGCTCCAGCTGGACCCGCCCGAGCCGGCACATCTCGACGCGCTCGTGCGCCTCCTGCTGTTCGTGCGCGAGCGCCGCACCCCCGAGGGCTGGGAGCTCGCCGACCTGCTCGAGCAGGAACCCGACCTCACCCTCACCGACGCCGCCGCGCGCCTCGGCATCACCCCGCAGGCGGCGAGCCAGCGCGCCCAGACCGCCGGCATCCGACTGGATCGGGAGGCACGCGAGGCGATCGTCGCGCTGCTGGCCGACGCGGATGCGAGGATCGGGGGATGATCCAGGTGCTCACCGCGACCGTCACGTGGGCGGGAGCCCTCGTCCTCGTGCTCGCCGCCGTCGGCATCGCGGTGGTCGCGATCCGCTTCCGGCAGCCCGCCCTCGCGCTCTTCGGCCTCCTCCCCGTGGGCCTCGGCATCCTCGCGCTCGTGCTCGGCGTGCAGCTCCCGCCACCCCCGGTCGTCCCCGCGCTCGTCGGGCTCGGCCTCGCCGCGCTCGGCGTGATCGGCGGCAACCCGCTCTCCGTCTGGGTGCTCCAGCGCGCGTCGAAGGGCGACGTCGACGGGGGCGAGCACGGCGGCATCCTCGTGCCCGAGGCGACCGCGTCCGGCGCCCGCAGCGCGACGCGCACGCGCGAGGTGCTGCGGGGCGGCACGTGGATCGGCTACCTCGAGCGCGTCGCGATCGTCGGGGCGATCGCCGTCGGGCGGTTCGAGATCGTCGCGGCCGTCATCGCCATCAAGGGCCTCGGCCGGTTCTCCGAACTCGACGCCCCGGAGGCGCGCGAGCGGTTCATCATCGGCACACTCGTGAGCATGATCTGGGCGGCCACGTGCGGCGCCCTGCTCGTGCTCTCCGGCATCCTCGGCCCCGTCGCCTAGGAGCGCTTCTTCGGGACGTGGGCCTTGTACGGCGACACCGTCGGGTCGCCCGGGAGCCAGAACCGCCACGGGTAGTCGGCCGACCCGCCCGGTCCGGAGACGCCCGTGCGCGGCCCCGTCGCGTACTCGGGCACCGGATGCCGCGGCAGCTCGAGCCGGAACTCCTCCCCCAGCTTGGCGCCGTCGTCGGACAGCCGGATGCCGAGGGCGATCGTGAGCCGAGCCGGTCCGCGGGCGAGGTCGGCATCCGACTTCGACGTCACGCGGCGCGCGCGGGCCGCGTCGAGCCCGGAGACGACCTCCCCCGCGCGCAGCAGGAGCCCCGTCGCCTGGCCCTCGACGCCGCACACGACGTTGGCGCACGTGTGCATCCCGTAGGTGAAGTACACGTAGAGGTGCCCCGCGGGGCCGAACATCGTCGCATTGCGCCGCGTGCGTCCGCGGTAGGCGTGCGAGCCGGGATCCTCCGCGCCGAGGTAGGCCTCGACCTCCGTGATCCGCACGCTCGCCCCGCGGCCGTGCAGCACCGCTCCGAGCAGGAGCGGCGCCACCTCGACCGCGGGGCGCGCGAGCGTCTCGGCGAGAGGGTTCAGGATGCCGTCCCCGGCACGAGCGCGCGCACGGCGGCGGTGAGGGCCGCGAGCTGCTCGGCGACGCGCACGGGGGCCGTGCCGCCGACGCCCGACCGCGACGCGATCGACCCCTCGACGGTGAGCACCTCTCGCACGTCCGGGCCGAGGCGCGGGTCGATCGACGCGTAGTCCTCGTCGCTCGGCTCGTGCAGCTCGATCCCGCGCTCCTCGCACAGGCGCACGAGCGCCCCCGCGATCTCGTGCGCCTCGCGGAACGGCACGCCCTTCCGCACGAGGTGGTCGGCGACGTCGGTCGCGAGCGAGAAGCCCTGCGGGGCGAGCTCGCGCATCCGGTCGGTGTCGAAGACGAGGGTCTCGACCATCCCGGCGAACGCGGGCAGCACCACCTCGAGGGTCGTCACCGAGTCGAAGACCGGCTCCTTGTCCTCCTGGAGGTCGCGGTTGTACGCGAGCGGGAGGCCCTTGAGGGTCGTGAGGAGGCCCGTGAGGTTGCCGACGAGGCGTCCCGCCTTGCCGCGGGCGAGCTCCGCGATGTCGGGGTTCTTCTTCTGCGGCATGATGCTCGACCCCGTCGAGTAGGCGTCGTCGAGCCGCGCGAAGCCGAACTCGCGCGTCGTCCAGAGGATGACGTCCTCCGCGAAGCGGGACAGGTCGACGCCGACCTGGGCGGCGATGTAGGCGAACTCGGCGACGACGTCGCGCGCGCTCGTCGCGTCGAGGGAGTTCGGGACGGGCTCCGCGAGCCCGAGCTCGCGCGCGACGAGGGCCGGGTCGAGTCCGAGGGCGCCGCCGGCGAGGGCGCCCGCTCCGTACGGCGACTGCCGCGCCCGCACCCGCCAGTCGCGCAGGCGCTCGAGGTCGCGCACGAGCGGCCAGGCGTGGGCGAGGAGGTGGTGCGCGAGCAGGATCGGCTGCGCGTGCTGCAGGTGGGTGCGCCCCGGCATGACGGCGTCCGGGTGCGCGGACGCGTGCGCCGCGATCGCGTCGACGAGCCGCACCAGTTCGTGCCCGATCCGGTCGGCGTGGTCGAGCAGGTACAGGCGGATGAGGGTCGCGATCTGGTCGTTGCGGCTGCGGCCGGCGCGCAGCTTGCCGCCGAGTTCGGGGCCGACGACGGCGACGAGCGCCGCCTCGAGCGCTCCGTGCACGTCCTCGTCGTCGGGGCCCGCGACGAGTTCGCCCGAGTCGAGCCTGCGCGCGAGCTCGTCGAGCCCGTCGTGCATCGCCTGCTCCTCCGCGGCGGTGAGGTGACCCGCCGCCGCGAGCGCCTTCGCGTGCGCGTGCGACCCGGCGAGGTCGTAGTGGGCGAGCGCCCAGTCGAAGTGCGTCGAGCGGCTCAACGCGGCGAGTTCGGGGGCGGGTCCGCCCGCGAATCGTGCTCCCCAGAGCTTGGCCATGGTGATTCTCCGTCGTTCTCGGTTACTCAGCGTAGGGGTCGATAGTGTGGGCGCATGTCCGAGCCGAACTCATCGTCCGATCAGATCCCGCCGGTGCCGCCGGCTCCGTCGTTCACGTACGGCTCCGACCAGCCCGCAGCTCCCGAGGCTCCCGCCGCGGCCGCGCCCGCCGCCGACCCGCAGCTCCCGCCGCCCGCCTACGGCGAGCGCCTCCCCGGCTACCAGCCGACCGCGGCGCCCGCCGCTCCCCCGGCTCCCGCCTACGCGGCCCCGGGCTACGCGGCTCCGGGCTACGGCTACGTCCAGCCCGCGGGCCCGCGCCGCCGCACGTGGGACGTCGTGCTCACGATCATCCTCTTCGTGCTCGGCCTCTTCGGCACGATCATCGGCCTCGCCTACGCCGCGATCCTCTCCGACCCCTACCTCTTCGCCGACGCGATGGCGCAGCAGGGCATGCCCATCGCCGTCGACACGCGCGGCGCGGCGCTCATCATCGGGATCAGCCACCCGGTGCTGTTCCTCGTGAGCGTCGGCATCGGCATCCTGCTGCTCGTGAAGCGCAAGATCGCGTTCTGGGTGCCGCTCACCGCGGGCGTGCTCGCGGCGATCGTCTTCTGGGGCACCCTCGTGGCGGTCGTGCTGAGCGACCCGTCCTTCCTCGACTACGTGCGCTGAGGCCGTGCCGGAGGGCGCCAGGGTCACCCGGCGCTCTTCGCGAGCAGCCACACGAGCAGCGCCTTCTGGGCGTGCAGGCGGTTCTCCGCCTCATCCCAGATGACGCTCTGCGGCCCGTCGATGACCTCCGCCGCGACCTCGTAGCCGCGGTCGGCGGGCAGGCAGTGCAGGAAGATCGCGTCGGGCTTCGCGAGCCCCATGAGCTCCTCGGTCACCTGGTAGCCGCCGAAGGTCGCGACGCGGTGCGCCTTCTCGTCCTCCTTGCCCATCGACACCCACGTGTCAGTGACGACGACGTCGGCGCCCGCGACCGCCTCCAGCGGGTCGGTATAGAGCGTCACGGAGCCCCCCGTCTCGGCGGCGCGGCGGTCGCCGTCCGCGACCACGGCATCCGAGGGGGCGAACTCGGCGGGCGACGCGATGCGCACCTGCATCCCCGCGGTCGCCCCGGCGAGCACGTAGCTCTGGCCCATGTTGCTCGCGCCGTCGCCGAGGAACGTCACCGTGAGCCCCGCGAGGGCGCCCTTGTGCTCCCGGATGGTGAGCAGGTCGGCGAGGAGCTGGCACGGGTGGAAGTCGTCGGAGAGCGCGTTGACGACGGGCACCGTGGTGCCCTGCGCCATCCGCTCGAGCCCCGACTGCGCGTAGGTGCGCCACACGATCGCGGCGACCTGCCGCTCGAGCACGCGCGCCGTGTCCTCCGGGGTCTCCTTGCCGCCGAGCTGGCTGTTGGCGGTCTGGATGACGAGCGGGATGCCGCCGAGGTCGGCGATGCCGACGGCGAACGACACGCGCGTGCGGGTCGACGACTTGTCGAAGATCACGGCGACCGTCTGCGGGCCTTCGAGGGGCTTCTCGGCCCAGCGGTCGGCCTTGAGTCGCTCCGCGAGGTCGAGCACCTCCGTCTGCTCGGCCTGCGTGAGGTCGTCGTCGCGGAGGAGGTGCCGGGTCATGCGGGGAGCCTTTCGAGAGCGCTGCGGAACAGGTCGAGGAACTCGTCGACGTGGGAGTCGGTCGACGATGGANGGGCGGGGGCGAGGGCGGATGCGGTCGTCGGCCGCCGCGTTGACGATGAGCCCGAGGTCGAGCGCCGCGGCGGCCACGTCCTTCGCCCATGGGCCGGCGAGGCCGATCCCGACGAGGAGGCCGCGACCGGAGACGTCGGTGACCGCGGGATGCGCGAGCGCGGCGATGCCGGCCCGCAGGCGCTCCCCCTGGATGCGGGCGTTCTCCACGAGGCCGGCGCGCTCGATCTCGCCGAGCACGGCGTTCGAGGTCGCCGTCGCGAGGGGGTTGCCGCCGAACGTCGTGCCGTGGTCGCCCGGCTGGAGGAGGTCCTTCGCGGCGCCGAACGCGACGAGGGCGCCGATCGGGAACCCGCCGCCGATCCCCTTCGCGAGCGCGACGAGGTCCGGCGTCGCGCCGTCGGGCAGCTCTCCCGCGTGCTGGAACGCGAACCAGTCGCCCGTGCGGCCGGCCCCCGTCTGGATCTCGTCGACGACGAGCAGCGCGCCGTGCTGCGCCGTCAGTTCACGAGCGCGGGCGAGGTAGCCCGCGGGGAGGTCGAGGACGCCCGCCTCCCCCTTGATCGGCTCGACGCACGAGCGCCGCGACGTCGGGACCGATCGCCGCCTCGAGCGCCTCGACCGTCGTCGGCAGGAACTCGGGGCCCGGCAGCAGCGGCTCGAATGGCTCCCGCAGCGCGGGCTTTCCCGTGATCGAGAGCGCCCCGAGGGTGCGTCCGTGAAACGACTTCTCGAGCGCGAGGATGCGCGGCCGGCCCGTACGCCGGGCGACTTTGACGGCCGCCTCCATCGCCTCCGTGCCGGAGTTGCCGAAGAACACGGCATCCCCGCCCGTGAGGCGCTTCAGCCGCTCCGCGAGCTCGAGCTGCGGCTCCGAGGCGAAGTAGTTGGAGACGTGCGCGAGCGTCGCCGCCTGGCGGCTCACGGCATCCACGAACACGGGATGCGCGTGGCCGAGCGCGTTGACGGCGATGCCGGCGAGGAAGTCGAGGTAGGCCTTGCCGTCGGCATCCCACACCCGCACCCCCTCGCCGCGCGTCAGCACCGTGAGCGGCGTCGGGGCGTAGGAGAACATCGCCTCCCGGAACCGGGTCTCGAACGTGCTCACTCCACGACCTCCGTGCCGATGCCGGCATCCGTGAAGATCTCGAGCAGCACCGAGTGCGGGCGCCGGCCGTCGATGATCGCCGCCTTCGGCACCCCGCCGCGCACGGCCTCGAGGCACGCCGTCATCTTCGGGATCATCCCGCTCTCCAGGCTCGGCAGGAGCTCGTCGAGTTCGTCCGCCGTGATCTGCGACACGAGCGAGTCGCGGTTCGGCCAGTCGCGGTAGAGCCCCGCGACGTCGGTGAGCACGACGAGCTTCTCCGCCCCCAGCGCGACGGCGAGCGCCGCCGCGGCGGAGTCGGCGTTGACGTTGAGCGACTGCCCGGGCACGTCGAGGTCGGGCGCGATCGACGACACCACCGGGATGCGGCCCGCGTCGAGCTCGGCGAGTACCGCCGCCGGGTCGACCTCCACGACGTCGCCGACGAGTCCGATGTCGACTGCTCGGCCGTCGACGATCGCCTCGCGCTTGCGTCCGCCGAAGAGCCCGGCGTCCTCGCCCGAGATCGCCGACGCGAGCGGGCCGTGCTCGTTGATGAGGGTCACGAGTTCGCGGCTCACCTGGCCGGTGAGCACCATCCGCACGACCTCCATCGCCTCGGGCGTCGTCACGCGGTAGCCGCCGCGGAACTCGCTCGGGATGCCGAGGCGGTCGAGCATCGCCGTGATCTGCGGGCCTCCCCCGTGCACGACGACGGGCTTGAGTCCGACGTAGCGGAGGTAGACCATGTCGGCCGCGAAAGCCTTCTGGAGCTCGGGCGACACCATCGCGTTGCCGCCGAACTTCACGACGACGGTCTTGCCCGAGAAGCGCTTGAGCCAGCCGAGCGACTCGATGAGGGTGCCGGCCTTGATCTCGGCGTCGACCGCCCGCTCGTCCGCGTCGAGGCTCATGAGCTGTACGCCGAGTTCTCGTGCACGTAGTCGTGCGTGAGGTCGTTGGTGAGGATGATCGCGCCCGCGTTCCCCGCATGCAGTTCGAGCTGGAGCAGGAGCTGCCGCGGCGTGAGGTCGACCTCCTCGCGCGGCCGGTCGGGACCGCCCTGCGTGCACACCCGCACGCCGTTCATGAGCACGTCGACGTCGTACGGATCGAACTCCGCCTGCGTCGTGCCGATCGCGGCGAGCACGCGGCCCCAGTTGGGGTCGTTGCCGAACACCGCCGCCTTGAACAGGTTGTTCCGCGCGATCGCCCGGCCGACCTCGACGGCGTCGTCCTCCGTCTTCGCCGACATGACCTCGATGACGATGTCGTGGCTCGCGCCCTCGGCATCCCCTTGCAGTTGGAACGCGAGGTCGAGGCACAGGTCGGTGAGCGCCGCCGCGAACACGTCGACATCGGGGCGGATGCCGGACGCCCCGCTCGCGAGGAGCGTCACCTGGTCGTTCGTCGACATGCAGCCGTCGGAGTCGAGCCGGTCGAACGACACCCGGGTGGCCTGGCGGAGCGCGGTGTCGAGCTCCTCGGGGGTGAGGTCGGCGTCGGTCGTGATGACCACGAGCATCGTCGCGAGGCCCGGGGCGAGCATCCCGGCGCCCTTCGCCATGCCGCCGATCCGCCAGCCGTCGGTGTGCTCGCGCGTCGCCGTCTTCGGCTTCGTATCGGTCGTCATGATCGCGCGCGCCGCGTCGTCGCCGCCCTCGGGGCTGAGCGCGGCGGCCGCCGCCGCGATCCCGGGGAGGAGCTTGTCGCGGTCGAGCTGCTGCCCGATGAGGCCCGTCGAGCACACCAGCACGTCGCCCGCCGACACGCCGAGCGCCTCCGCGACCGCCTCCGCCGTGAGGTGCGTGGTCTGGAAGCCCTCGGAACCGGTGAAGCAGTTCGCGCCGCCCGAGTTGAGCACGACGGCGCTCACGACGCCGTCGGCGATGACCTGCTGCGACCAGATGACCGGGTTCGCCTTCGCGCGGTTGCTCGTGAACACCGCGGCGGCGTTCTGCAGCGGGCCGCGGTTGACGACGAGGGCGAGGTCGGCGTTACCGGACGACTTCAGGCCGACGGGGATGCCTGCGGCCTCGAAGCCGGCGGCGTACGTGGTACTCACGGGGCGACTCCGTTCACGGGAAGGCCGAGCGACTCGGGCAGGCCGAGCGCGATGTTGGTGGACTGGATGGCGGCGCCCGCGGTGCCCTTGCCGAGGTTGTCGAGGGCGCTCACGACGACGACGCGGCCCGCGCGTTCGTCGACCGCGAGTCCGATGAGGCACGTGTTCGCGCCCGTCGTGTCGGCGACTCGCGGGAACGAGCCGTCGGGCAGCACGCGCACGAAGGTCTCCCCCGCGTACGCCTCCTCCCACGCGGCCCGCACGGCGGCGGGGTCGGCGGTGAGCTTCGCGGTCGACGTCGCGAGGATGCCGCGCGCCATCGGCACGAGCACGGGCGTGAACGAGATGCTCACCCCGGCGCCGCCCGCGGCGGTGAGGTTCTGCACGATCTCCGGGTTGTGGCGGTGCTTCCCGCCGATCCCGTACGCCGACGCCGAACCCAGGATCTCGGCGGCGAGGAGGTCGGTGCGGAGGCTCTTGCCCGCCCCCGAGGGCCCGACGGCGAGGACGCTCACGAGGTCGTCGGCGGCGACGACGCCCGCCGCGACGCCCGGCGCGAGGCCGAGGGTGATCGCCGTGACGTTGCAGCCCGGGACGGCGATCCGCGTCGCGCCGGCGAGCCGGTCGCGCTGCCGCCCGCCGTCCTTCAGGATCAGCTCCGGCATCCCGTAGGTCCACGCGCCGAAGTACTCGCCGCCGTACCAGGTGGCCCACGCCTCCGGGTCGGTGAGGCGGTGGTCGGCGCCGCAGTCGACGACGAGGACGTCGTCGGGGAGCTCGGCGGTGACTCGCCCCCGACGCGCCGTGCGGCAGCGCGAGGAACACGACGTCGTGGCCCGCGAGCACGGCGGGGGTGGTCTCCTTCAGCACGAGGTGGCCGAGGGAGACGAGGTGCGGATGCACGGACGACAGCGGCTGGCCCGCGTTCTGATGCGCCGTGACGGTCGCGATCTCGAACTCGGGATGGGCGGAGAGCAGCCGCAGCAGCTCACCGCCCGCGTAGCCGCTGGCTCCGGCGATGGCGACGGAGTAGGACATGGATGAGGCCTTCGGATTCGACGGACGTGGACTGGGAGCCGGCGACGTCGCGCGAACCGGACGGCTCAGCGGTGCGACGTCGCCTGAAGTCGGCGCGCGCGGCGGAGCGGACGGAGCGAAAGGCTCCGGATGTCGTCCCGCGTCTGGTCCACCCTCCGACCATACTCCCCGCGGCATCCACGCCACTAATCTGGAGACTGTTCGGGGGCTCGCTGTGGGCCCCCTTCACGGAAAGAGACACCATGGCTGACCTCAGCGACCTCCTCAAGCAGATCCCCGTCGGCGACATCGCGAAGCAGCTCGGCATCGACGAGTCGGTGGCCGAGGCCGCCGTCCGGCAGGTGGTGCCCGGCCTCGTGGCGGGCCTCGCCGCCAACGCGGAAGACCCGAAGGGCGCCGCGTCGCTCACGAAGGCGCTCAGCCACGACCGCGGCCAGGTGCACAAGAAGTCGGTGAAGGACATCGACACGACGGACGGCAAGAAGATCGTCCGCAACGTCTACGGCGACAAGGAGGAGCAGGTCACGGCGAAGCTCGCCGCGGCGACGAAGGCCTCCGGCGCGGGCGACGTGACGCAGGACATCATCGGCAAGATCCTCCCGATCGTCGCCCCGATCGTGCTCGCCTGGCTTGCCGAGAAGTTCCTCGGAGGCAAGAAGGAGGAGCCGGCGGCGGCCGAGCCCGCGTCGTCGGGCGGCGGCCTCGGCGACCTCCTCGGCGGCCTCCTCGGCGGCGGCTCCTCGTCGTCGTCGGGCGGCGCGGGCGACCTCCTCGGCGGGCTGCTCGGCGGCCTGCTCGGCGGCGGCAAGAAGTAGCCCCTCCACGACCCGCCGGTGCTCCAGCACCGGACCGAGCGCCCCTGATCCGTCAGGGGCGCTCGTGCGTCAACGGGTGCTCTCGAGATGCCCCGCCGTCGCCTCCACGACGGCGTCGGCNAAGGCGTCCGACGTCACCTCGCGCGCGCCGAGCCCCTCGAATACGAGGTGCAGCATGAGCGCGCGCATCCTCGTGCCGATCCCTCGCCCCTAGAACTCACGACCAAGCCACGAACCCGTGCCNGCGACCCGCGTCGACGCCCACCGCGCCGCCGACATGCTCTGGATGCCGACNGTCACGCCGCGCTCGAGCACCGCGAGCTCGGCCGACGAGAGCTTCCGGCGCGGCCATCGTGCTACTCGCGCAGGGTCGCGCCGAGACGGGATGCGGCGAGCGCGACGCCCGCGAGCTTCGCCTCCGTCGCCTCCGCCGCCGTGAGGGTGCGGTCCGCGGCGCGGAAGCGCAGCGCGAACGTGAGCGACTTCGATCCCTCGGGCACCCCGGCGCCGCGGTAGTCGTCGACGAGCCGGGCATCCTCCAGGAGCTCCCCGGCGCCCTCGACCACGGCATCCCGCACCTCGGCCGCGGGCACCGCCGCGTCGACGACGAGCGACACGTCCTGCGTCGCCGCCGGCAGCGTGCCGATGGGGCGCGCAGCGACGTCGGTCGCGCCGAGGGCGAGGAGAGCGTCGAGGTCGAGCTCGGCGACCGCGACGACGCGCGGGAGATCGAGCTCGTGCGCGAACGACGGACGCAGCTCCCCCGCAACACCGACGACGGTGTCGCCGACGACGAGTTCGGCCGTGCGGCCCGGGTGCAGCACGGGGTGGCTGCCGGTGCGGGGGCGGATGTCGACCGCGAGCGCGAGGCCGATCGACGCGACCGCGTCGAGGGCGTCGGCGAGTCCCGATGCCACCGCCGCGACGCCCGGCTGCTTCGGGACGGCGTCGCCGAGCACGAGCACCGCGACGCGCTGCGGTTGCGGCGGGAGTCCCGCCGTGAGCGGGCCGAGCACGTCGGCGGCGAGCTCGACGCCGCCCGGGGGGAGGTCCGCCGTGCCGTACGTCGCACCCGCGACGGGCCGGAACACGGTGCCGATCTCGAACAGCGCGAGATCGGTGAGGCCGCGCGAGAGGTTGCGGCGCGCCGTGTCGAGGAGTCCGGGCAGGAGCGAGCGTCGCAGGAAGGGCTCGCGCGGGTCGAGCGCGTTCGCGAGCTCGAGCGCCGGGGCGCCCGGCTCGAACGCCTCGATCGTCGCCGCCGACTGGAACGGGTAGGCGAGCACCTCGGTGAGCCCGGCGGCGGCGAGCGTGTTCGCGAGGCGTCGACGGGCGGACTGCTCGCGCGTCCAGCCGCGACCGGGAGGCGCCGTCGGCAGCTCCGACGGGACGCGGTCGTAGCCCGTGATGCGCGCGACCTCCTCGACGAGCGAGGCGGCATCCACGAGGTCGGGACGCCACGTCGGCGGGGTGACGTTCCAGCCGTCCTTGCCCTGCTCGAGCGTCGCGCCGATGAGTTCGAGCGAGCCGCGCACCTCGTCGTCGGTGTAGGCGACGCCGATGAGGTTCTTCGCCGCGTGCACGTGCAGGGCGATCGGCTCGCGCTCGACGGCAGTGGCGAGGGCCGACCCGAGGGAGTCGACCGTGCCGCCGGCGAGCTCGACGAGCAGGTCGGCGACGCGCTGCGCCGCGACGGGTCCGAGGGTCGGGTCGACGCCGCGCTCGAAGCGCTTCGACGCCTCGCTCCACAGCTTGTGGCGGCGGGCGGTGCGCGCGATCGTCACGGGATCGAAGTGCGCCGCCTCGACGAGGATGTCGGTCGTCGCGTCGGAGACCTCCGTCGAGGCACCGCCCATGACGCCCGCGAGGCCGATCGGACCCGAGTCGTCGGTGATGAGCAGGTCCTCCGGGTCGAGCGTCCGCAGCTGGTCGTCGAGGGTCGTGAGGGTCTCCCCCGCACGCGCCCGGCGCACGACGATGCCGCCCGCGAGGCGGCCGAGGTCGTAGGTGTGGATGGGCTGGCCGAGCTCGAGCATCACGTAGTTGCTGATGTCGACGGGCAGCGAGATCGAGCGGATGCCCGCGAGCTTCAGGCGCGACGACATCCACGACGGCGTCGGCCGGGTGGCGTCGACGCCCCGCACGACCCGCGCCGTGAAGGCGTCGCAGCCGACGCGACCGCGGATCGGGGCGTCGTCGTCGACCCGCACCGGGTAGCCCGACGCCTCACCCACGGTCACGGCGAGCGCCGGGTCGCGGTAGCGCGCGCCCGTCGAGTGCGAGTACTCGCGCGCGACGCCGCGGATCGACAGGGCGTAGCCGCGGTCGGGCGTCACGTTGATCTCCACGGCGGCGTCGTCGAGCCCGAGCAGCGCGATCGCGTCGGTGCCGGGCTCGGCGGTGATCCCCCGTTCGTTGAGGCGCAGGATGCCGCCGTGCTCGTCGCCGAGGCCGAGCTCGCGCTCCGACGCGATCATCCCGTCGGACACGTGCCCGTAGGTCTTGCGCGCCGAGATCGGGAACGGTCCGGGCAGCACGGCGCCCGGGAGCGACACGGGCACGAGGTCGCCGACCTCGAAGTTGTGCGCGCCGCAGACGATGCCGCGCGGCTCCGGCTCGCCGACATCCACCTGCACCCAGCGGATCGTCTTGCCGTTGCTCTGCGGCTCGTTCTCGAACGACAGGATGCGGCCGACGACGACGGGACCCTGCACGCCGAAGCCGTGCGCGTCCTCCTCCTCGAACCCGACCTTCACGAGCGCCGCGTGGAGGTGCTCCATCGTGACGTCCTCGGGCAGGTCGACGTACTCGCCGAGCCAGCTGATCGGAACCCGCACGTCAGACCACCATCCCGAACTGCTGCGAGAAGCGGATGTCGCCCTCGACCATGTCGCGCATGTCGTTCATCTCGTTCCGGAACTGGAGGGTGCGCTCGATCCCCATCCCGAAGGCGAAGCCCTGGTACTCGTCGGGGTCGACGCCGGCGCTGCGCAGCACGTTGGGGTTCACCATGCCGCAGCCGCCCCACTCGACCCAGCGGGCGCCGCCCTTCGCGTTCGGCTGCCAGACGTCCATCTCGGCNGACGGCTCCGTGAACGGGAAGTAGTTGGNGCGCAGGCGGATCTGGGCACCCTCGCCGAACATCGCGCGGGCGAGGTGCTCGAGCGTGCCGCGCAGGTGCGCCATCGTGAGGCCGCGGTCGATCGCGATGCCCTCGATCTGGTGGAACACCGGGGTGTGGGTCGCGTCGAGCTCGTCCTTGCGGAACACCTTGCCGGGCGCGACGACGTAGAGCGGCAGCGGCCGGTCGAGGAGCGACCGGATCTGCACGTTCGAGGTCTGCGAGCGCAGCACGAGGTTGCGGTCGGCGGGCTCCACGTAGAAGGTGTCCTGCTCGCCCCGCGCGGGGTGGTCGGGGTCGATGTTGAGGGCGTCGAAGTTGAACCACGCGTGCTCGAGCTCCGGCCCCTGCGCGACCTCCCACCCCATCGCGACGAAGATGTCGCCCATCTGCTCCATGAGGAGGGAGAGCGGATGCCGGGCGCCGGCGCGACGGCGCGACGGCAGCGCGGTGACGTCGACGGCCTCCGCCGCGAGCTGCGCCTCCTCCTCCGCGGCCAGGATGCGCTCCTCCGCCTCGGCGACCGCGGCGGCCACGCGACCGCGGGCCTCGCCCACGAGCTTGCCCGCGGCGGCCTTCTGGTCGTTCGGCAGGTCGCGGATGCGCGCATTGAGCTGCGCGAGCGGGCTCGACTCGCCCTGGTGGGCGGCGCGGGCGGCCTTCAGCGCGGCCGAGTCACCCGCCTCCGCGAAGGCCGCGAGAGCCGCCTCGACGGCGCTGCTGACGGCGGACTCGGTGATCTCGGACACGAGTGTCGAGTTTAGTGCGCGCGTTACGGGGCTCTTGCCGCGCCCGTTCCCATCCCGGTGTCCGGGACGCCCGACAGGTCGGCGTCGCCCTCCGGGTGCACGCCGCGGCGCGGGATGCGGGGCTTCCCCGCCCCCGGTCCGGTGCGCTTCGCGACGAGGCGCGCGATCCACGACAGGAGCAGGTTCATGCCCAGGTAGATGAGGAGCGCGACGAAGAAGAACGAGTAGAGGTAGCGGTTGCCGAAGAAGTTCGGGAGCGACTTGGTCGCCTGATAGAGCAGCTCGTTGTAGGCGAGGATGTACGCGAGGGCGGTGTCCTTCAGCAGCACGACGAGCTGGGCGATGATGATCGGCAGCATGTTGCGGGCCGCCTGCGGGAACTCGATCCGGAACCGGGTGCCGAGCGGCGAGAGCCCGATCGCGAGCCCCGCCTCGCGCTGGCCGCGCGGGAGCGCCGCGATGCCGGCGCGCAGGATCTCGCCGATGATCGCGCCGTTGTAGAGCGCGAGCGCGGAGACGCCCGCCCAGTACGACCCCGTGCCGAACACGAGCAGGATGAAGAGCATCATCAGCAGCACCGGCATGCCGCGGAAGAACTCGAGGATCGCGATCGACGGGATGCGGACGATCTTCCACGACGCCGAGCGGGCGAATGAGAACAGCACGCCGACGGCGATCGCGAGCACCGCCGCGAGCCCCGCCATCCGGAGCGTGCCGAGCACGCCGTTGCCGATGGCGCGCCACACGGCGAGGTCGTTGAAGACGTCCCAGCGGCTCGGGTCGAACAGGCCCGGGAGCACCTGGCCGGTCGCCGTCGTACGCGGCGCGGCGAGCGTGAGGATGACGGCGGCGAGCCCGCCCGCGATGAGGAGCACCGAGACGACGGAGACGATGCGGGCGAGGCGCTTCGCCTTCGGCCCGGGGGCGTCGTAGAGGACGGAGCCGGTCATCGGGCCACCGCCACGCGCTTCTCGACCTGGCTCGCGATGATGCCGAGCGTCACGGTCACGAGGAGGTAGAACGCCGCGACCGCGAGGAGGATCGCGACGACCTCGTCGCCGCGCGCGTTGATGGCGCCGCGGGACGAGGCGAAGAGCTCGACGACGAAGAATCCGCCGGCGACGGAGGTGTTCTTCGTGAGCGCGATGAGCACGTTGATGATCGGCGGGATGACCATGCGCACCGCCTGCGGCAGGATGACGTGGCCGAGCACCTGGCCGAAGCCGAGCCCGATGCTGCGGGCCGCCTCCGCCTGGCCGACGGGGATGCCGTTGATGCCCGAGCGGATCGCCTCCGCGATGAACGGCGTGGTGTACAGCGTAAGCCCGGTCGCGGCGAGGCCGAAGTAGTTGTTGCCCGCGCCGAGGTAGGGCCCGAGGGTCGCGAACCCGAAGAGCACGAGCGTGAGCGGGATGTTGCGGAACAGCTCCGTGAAGACGGCGGCGAACGCCCGGAGCGGCGCGATGGGAGACACCCGGAAGCCCGCGATGAGGGTGCCGAAGACGAGGGAGCCCGCCCCGGCGATCCCGAGAAGGGCGAGGGTCTTCGTGAACCCGTCCCAGAGCCGCGGGAACTGCTCGATCACGGCATCCATGGCTCTCCTCTCGGGTTCGAAGTGGTGGTGGGGGCTGACGGGAGGGGCGCCCCGGAGGACGCCCCTCCCCTCGAGGTGGTGATCAGTACCGGTCGACGGCCGGCGGGTTCGGCAGGTCGAGGACCTTGCCCGCGGTCTTCTCCCACGCGGCGGCCCAGCTGCCGTCGTCGTAGGCGGCCTCGAGCACGTCGTTGATCCACATGCGGAACTCGGTATCGTCCTTCGCCAGGCCGATGCCGTAGGGCTCCGCCGTGAACGGGTTGTTGACGACCTCGAACTCGCCCGCGTTCTGGTCGGCGAGGCCGGCGAGGATCACGTTGTCCGTGGTCACCGCGACCGCGTTGCCCGTGCGGATCGGCTCGAGGCAGTCGGCGTAGTCGGCCGCCTCGAGGATGTTCGACGTGTACTCCTGGATGTTCGCGAGCGACGTCGAGCCGCTCACGGTGCACACCGTGGCGTCGGGGTTGTCGGCGAACCACTCGGGTCCGTCGATGCCCTCCGGGTTGCCCGCGGCGACCAGGATGTCCTGACCGGCCTCGTAGTACGGCCCGGCGAAGGAGATGACCTCCTTGCGCGTGTCGTTGATCGTGTACGTCGCGATGACGATGTCGACCTCGCCCGACTGGATGAACGGCTCGCGGTTCGCGGAGACCGTGTTCACCCAGTTGATGTTGTCCTCGGCGATGCCGAGGTGCTTGGCGATGATCTTGCCGATCTCGACGTCGAAGCCGACGGGCTTGCCGTCGGGGCCCTCGAGGCCGAACAGGGGCTGAGCGTACTTCGTGCCGATCGTGATCTCGCCGGCCTCGGCCAGGGCGGCCATGGTCGTGCCGTCCTCGAACGGCACCGCGACGAAGCCCTCGTCCGTGCCGGTGTCGCCGTTGTCCGCCGGGGCGGACGAGTCGACGCAGCCGGCGAGGACGAGCGCCCCCGCCACGGCGAGCGCGCCGAACAGTGCTGTGTTCTTGCGGACCCTCATGGTTCCCTCCAATGCCTTGCCTTCCTCCCCACCGGTCAGTGGCTGAGGATCTTCCCCAAGAAGTCCTTCGCCCGGTCCGAGCTCGGCTTCTCGAAGAAGGTCTCGGGCGGCGCCTCCTCGACGAGCGCGCCATCCGCCATGAAGAGCACGCGGTTCGCGGCCTTCCGGGCGAACCCCATCTCGTGCGTGACGACGATCATCGTCATGCCGTCTCTCGCGAGGCCGACCATGACGTCGAGCACCTCGTTGATCATCTCCGGGTCGAGCGCGCTCGTCGGCTCGTCGAGGAGCATGAGCTTCGGCTCCATCGCGAGCGACCGCGCGATCGCGACGCGCTGCTGCTGACCGCCGGAGAGCTGCGCCGGCATCTTGTGCGCCTGGTTGGCGACGCCGACCCGGTCGAGCAGTTCCATCGCGCGCTTCTTCGCGGCATCCTGCTTGACCCCGCGCACCACGGTCGGGCCGAGCGTGACGTTCTCGAGCACCGTCTTGTGCGCGAACAGGTTGAAGGACTGGAAGACCATCCCGACGTCGGCGCGGAGCTTGGCGAGCGCGCGGCCCTCCTCGGGCAGCGGCTGACCGTCGATGAGGATGCGGCCGGAGTCGATCGTCTCCAGGCGGTTGATCGCGCGGCACAGCGTCGACTTGCCCGAGCCCGACGGGCCGATGATCACGACGACCTCGCCCTTCGCGACGGTGGTCGAGATGTCCTTCAGAACGTGGAGTTCGCCGAAGTGCTTGTCGACGTGCTCCAGGACGACCAAAGGCTCCATCCGTTCAGCAGAACACGTCCCCCGGGGGACGGGCAAATCCCTTGCGCAACTTGGAGGTTTCTGCCAGTTGCGTGTGACTTCCCCGTTACGCCCGTTGTGCGAAGGCTGACTCGTAGAGGCAGACGGAGGCCGCGGTCGCCAGATTCAGCGACTCGGCGCGGCCGTAGATCGGCAGTTTCACGACGCGGTCGACGAGGCGCAGCTGGTCGTCCTCCAGCCCGCGCGCCTCGTTGCCGAACACCCACGCCGTCGGCGCCGCGAGGGCGTCGCGCACGCGCGGGAGGTCGGCGCCCTTCACATCGGCGGCGAGCGCCTGGAGTCCGGCGCCGCGCACCGCGGCGAGCGCCTCGCCGAGCGTCGCCTTCTGCGCGACCGGCACATGGAAGATCGACCCCGTGGTCGACCGCACGACCTTCGGGTTGTACGCGTCGACGCTGTTGCCGGTGAGGATCACGCCGTCGGCGCCCACGGCATCCGCGGCCCGGATGATCGTGCCCGCGTTGCCGGGGTCGCGCACCTCCTCGAGGATCGCGACCAGTCGGGGCTTGCGGGCGACGAGCTCCGCGACGGTCACGGGGAGCTGACGGCACGTCGCGAGGATGCCCTGAGGCGTGACCGTGTCGGCCATCGCATCCAGCACCGCGTCGGTCACCGTCTCGGCGGCGATACCCGCCTCCCCCGCGGCGCGGACCAGGTGGGCGTGGCGGTCGAGCGAGGGTGCGGCGACGAAGAGCTCGACGACGTGCTCCGGGTGGAAGGCGAGCGCCTCCGAGACCGACTGCGGGCCCTCGACGAGGAACAGGCCGGTCTCCTCGCGCGCGCTGCGCTTCGCGAGCTTCGCCACGGCGCGCACCCGCGGGGAGCGCGGGTTGTCGATCATGGGATCAGCCTAGGTTCGGCGGGTGAACGCGACGTGACGGCACGCGAGGGACCCCTTAACGACGCGAGGGACCCGGACGGATCCGGGTCCCTCGGCGCGGTGCTGGAGCACCGGCAGAACGTGACTTACGCGGCGGGCGCGTTGACGTCGGTCGGGAGCGCCTTCTTGGCGGTCTCCACGAGGGCGGCGAAGGTCGCCGGCTCGTTGACGGCGAGCTCCGCGAGGATGCGACGGTCGACCTCGACGCCCGCGAGGCCGAGGCCCTGGATGAGGCGGTTGTACGTCATGCCGTTCGCGCGGGCCGCGGCGTTGATGCGCTGGATCCAGAGGCGGCGGAACTCGCCCTTCTTCGCGCGACGGTCGCGGTAGGCGTAGACGAGCGAGTGGGTGACCTGCTCCTTCGCCTTCCGGTAGAGGCGCGAACGCTGGCCGCGGTAGCCCTCGGCGCGCTCGAGCGTGGTGCGGCGCTTCTTGGCGGCGTTGACCGCCCTCTTCACACGTGCCATTGCTGTTTCTTCCTAGTCCTTGAGTCCGGGCTTACTTGCCCAGGAGGTTCTTGATGACCTTGGCGTCCTGCGGCTTGAGCACGACATCCATGTTGAGGCGGCGGGTCACGCGCGAGGANTTGCCCTCGAAGTTGTGACGCATGCCGGCACCCTGCTTCACGACCTTGCCGCTGCCGGTNACCCGGAAGCGCTTCTTGGCACCGGAGTGCGACTTCTGCTTAGGCATTGCTGCTTTCCTCTTCTGCTGCTGCGGGCGGGGCGCCCTCGACGGACGCCGCTCGGGCCGCGTCCTTCTTCTCCGCCTTCTTGGCGTTGGCTTCGGCCTTCGCGTCGACCTTGCTCTTGAGCGGGCCGATCACCATGACCATGTTGCGACCGTCGATCGTCGGGGTGGACTCGACGGTGCCGTACTCGGCGACGTCCTCCGCGAAGCGCTGGAGCAGACGCACGCCCTGCTCGGGGCGGGACTGCTCGCGGCCGCGGAACAGGATCATGGCCTTGACCTTGTCGCCGGCCTCGAGGAAGCCGATCGCCCGCTTGCGCTTCGTGTCGTAGTCGTGTTTGTCGATCTTGAGGCGGAACCGGACCTCCTTGAGGATCGTGTTCGCCTGGTTGCGCCGGGCTTCCTTGAGCTTCTGGGCCTGCTCGTACTTGAACTTGCCGTAGTCCATGATCTTCACCACGGGCGGCTGGGAGTTCGGGGCAACCTCGACCAGGTCCAGATCGGCCTCCTGCGCCAGGCGCAGGGCGTCCTCGATGCGGACGACGCCGACCTGCTCTCCGTTCGGTCCCACCAGGCGGACCTGGGGAACGCGGATCCGGTCGTTCGTTCTGGGATCGCTGATGTGTGGGTTCCTTTCGCTTCAGAACACGAAGGAAGCATCCACACGGCGCGGTCCTGGAGGACGCGCCGTTCTCACCCTGGCTACCGCTCGCCCGGAGGCGACCGGCGGAGTGAAACAGGACCCGGTAGCCTGAATTCGGCCGACGGGTGGGAGGAGACTCCGCTTCGTTGGCATCCGGAATCGCTCCGGAAGCCCGCATAAGAGTAGCAGAGGAAGTTCCGGTGAGCCAGGAGTCCGTCAGTCCCGAGGTGCGCGACATCGCGGAGGTGCCCGCCGTCGAGGTGATCAACACGGTCGCCGTGCACCTGCTCTCGGCCGCCGCCGTGCAGTGCGGTCTCGCGGACGAGCCCGACGCGAAGCCCGACCTCGACGAGGCGCGCAAGCTCATCGACGCCCTCGCCGGCCTCGTGACCGCCGCCGCCCCGCACCTCGGCGACCACCACGCCCGCGCCCTCCGCGATGGACTCCGCTCGGTGCAGCTCGCGTTCCGCGAGGCCTCCCCCGTGCCCGACGAGATCGGCAAGGGCCCCGGCGAGAAGTACACCGGCCCCGTCAACTAGGCCGGTGGTGGGCCGGTCATCCGTCGCACCTGTGACGGATGAAGGCCGCACGCGCCGTGGAATCGACGGATGAACCGTCAGAGCCGTTCGAGCCGCACGCCGATCGAGTCCACGCGCTCGGCGATGACGGCGGATGCCGCCCACGCGTTCCCGAGGCGTGCGAGGAGGGCGTCGAGCGACTCCCGGTCAAGCCCCGGCTCGAGTGCGAGTTGCACGGTGAGCTCCGGGCCCGCGAGGCGCGCCTGCGGATCCCCGGGCGCGAGCAGCACGGCGCGCACGGCCGGCTCCCCCGCCGTCGCGGCGAGGAACGCGTCGAGCACGGCGTCGTCGGCGAAGCACGGGACGAACGGATCCCCCGTCGCGAGCGCCTCGAAGCCCGTGCGACGCAGGGCGAACTCGGTCGGCGACCCGGGATCGAGCACGATCGCCCCCGCACCGTCCGTGGCCGCCGCGAGCGCCGTGCGCGGCGCCTCCACGGGGATCGGCCGGGCCAGCGGGTTCCACACGCGCATCGTGTCGACGCTCGAGAACACCGGCAGCACGACCCGGCCGTCGGGACCCGCGACGGTGACGAGCGCGAGCTCCTGGGTCTTGTCGACGACCTGACCGAAGGGACCCACGCCGTGGTCCCCCGCCTCCGTCACGAGCGGCACGAGCAGCCGGGCCTCCCGCAGGGCCGCGACGACCCCCGGCATCCCTCGCTCGCCCGCGCGGAACCGCTGCACCGCGTCGATGAGCCGGGGGTCGGCCGAGCCGTCGTCGCCCGCGGCGGGGTTCGGGTGGAACTCCCGACCCTCGAACGGGATGCCAGCGGAGTCGGCGTGCATCGGCGCGCCGCGCTCAGTCGCCGGCGACGTCGAGCGCCTCGGCGAGCGTGAACGCCCCCGCGTAGAGGGCCTTGCCGACGATGGCGCCCTCGAGCCCGTGCGGCACGAGCCGGCGGAGCTCCGCGATGTCGTCGAGGTTCGCGATCCCGCCCGACGCGATGACGGGCTTCACGGTGCGCGAGCACACCTCGCTCAGCAGCTCGAGGTTGGGGCCGCGGAGGGTGCCGTCCTTCGTGACGTCGGTGACGACGTAGCGGGCGCAGCCTGCCTCCTCGAGACGGTCGAACACCGTCCACAGGTCGCCGCCCTCCTGCGTCCAGCCGCGCGCCGCGAGCGTCGTGCCGCGCACGTCGAGCCCGACCGCGATCGCCTCGCCGTATTCGGCGATGACGTGCGCCGCCCACTCGGGGTTCTCGAGCGCCGCGGTGCCGAGGTTGATGCGCTTGGCCCCCGTCGCGAGCGCCGCCTCGAGCGTCGCGTCGTCGCGGATGCCGCCGGAGAGCTCGATGTTGACCTTGCGCGGGGTGTTCTTGATGACCTTCTTGATGATCCCGTGGTTGTTGCCGCGGCCGAAGGCGGCGTCGAGGTCGACGAGGTGGATCCACTCCGCACCCTGGCGCGCCCAGTTGTCGGCCGCCTCGATCGGGTCGCCGTAGCTCGTCTCGCTGCCGGCCTCGCCCTGCGTGAGCCGCACCGCCTTGCCGTCGGCCACGTCGATGGCCGGGAGGAGGGTGAGCTTCGGGGCGGAGGAGAACTCGGTCACAAAGGAAAGAGCGTAGTCCCTCGCGCCGAGGGCGGATGCACGATGGCGCGAGGTGCGGGCGGGTTAGAGCGACCCGATCCAGTTGCGGAGCAGCCGGATGCCCGGCTCCCCCGACTTCTCCGGGTGGAACTGGGTCGCCGACAGCGGGCCGTTCTCGGCGGCCGCGACGAAGCGTCCGCCGTGGTCGGCCCACGTCACCTTCGGCTGCGCGAACGAGCCGTAGACGTCGAGGTCCCACGAGCGCGCCGCGTAGGAGTGCACGAAGTAGAAGCGCTCGTCGCGGATGCCGTCGAACAGCACCGAGTCCTCCGGAGCGTCGACCGTGTTCCAGCCCATGTGCGGAAGCACGTCGGCCTCGAGTTCGTCGACGACGCCCGGCCACTCGCCGAGGCCCGCCGTGTCGACGCCGCGCTCGACGCCCCGCTCGAACAGCACCTGCATCCCGACGCAGATGCCGAGCACGGGGCGACCGCCCGCGAGGCGCCGCTCGATGAGCTCGCCGCCCCGCACGGCGTCGAGCGCCGCCATGACGGCCGCGAACGCGCCGACGCCCGGCACGACGAGACCGTCGGCCTCCATCGCCCTCGCGCGGTCGGCGGTGAGCTCGACGTCGGCGCCGGCGGCCTCGAGCGCCTTCGCGGCGGAGTGCACGTTGCCGGACCCGTAGTCGAGCACGACCACGGACTTCGTGGCGGCCATGGCTAGAGCGCTCCCTTGGTCGACGGGATGCCGGTGACCCGCGCATCCGGTTCCACGGCCTTGCGGAAGGCGCGCGCGAACGCCTTGAACTCCGCCTCGGCGATGTGGTGCGGGTCGCGGCCCGCGATCACGGTGATGTGCATCGTGAGCGCGGCGTTGAACGCGATCGCCTCGAAGACGTGGCGCACCATCGACCCGGTGAAGTGGCCGCCGATGAGGTGGTGCTGGAAGCCCTGCGGCTCGCCGCCGTGCACGAGATACGGGCGCCCCGACACGTCGACGACGGCCTGCGCGAGCGCCTCGTCGAGCGGGACGAGCGCGTCGCCGTAGCGGCCGATGCCCGACTTGTCTCCGAGCGCCTGCCTGATCGCCTGGCCGAGCACGATGCCCGTGTCCTCGACGGTGTGGTGGACGTCGATGTCGGTGTCGCCGCTCGCCGTGACCGTCAGGTCGACGAGTGAGTGCTTGCTGAACGCCGTCAGCAGGTGGTCGAAGAACGGCACCGTGGTGTGGATCGACGAGACGCCCGTGCCGTCGAGGTCGAGGCTCAGCTCGATGCTCGACTCGCTCGTCTGACGCGACAGCTTCGCGGTGCGGGAGGCCATTCCCCCAGCTTAGTGAGCGCGGACTAGTGGGCGCCGCCGCGCCCGAGGTCGGCGAGGGCGTTCAGGAAGTACGTCGTCTCCTCCTCCGTGCCGGCGGTGACCCGGAGCGCGTTCGGGATGCCGACGTCGCGGATGAGGATGTCGCGCTCGCGCAGTGCACCGAACGTCGCCTTCGGGTCATCGACCCCGTCGAAGAGCACGAAGTTCGCCCAGCTGTCGTGCGCACGGTAGCCGAGCGCGGGCAGCTCCCGGAGCAGGCGGTCGCGCTGGCCGCGGATGTCGTCGACCATCGCGAGCATCTCGGGCGCGTGCCGCAGCGCCGCGAGCGCCGCCGCCTGGGTGAGCGCCGACAGGTGGTACGGGAGGCGGACGAGCCGCAG
>Ga0065721_10049761_pt1 | contig 27638 bp, 32 predicted proteins | sample Mesricmetagenome_FD_59108 | JGI IMG/M metagenome (GOLD analysis project Ga0065721, IMG submission 59108) | Mesophilic microbial community from rice straw/compost enrichment Sample: eDNA_1 v2 (version 2) | ecosystem: Engineered > Solid waste > Grass > Composting > Bioreactor | place: USA: Davis... | reverse complement strand
AGGGCTAACAAGGCGCTGCAGCTAACCCCTAGCCGCCTCGCGTCACTTTTCCACGACCGCCCATCCTCTCTATCCACGCCTTCTCAAGAGTTCAGCGCCCGTTCGGGGTAGCTGAGCTTGGCGTTAGGCCCATATATGAGTCCACTTGAAGCAGAGAAAATTATAAACGCTTATGGGGAGGCTCTGGCTCGCGACGTTGGCGGCGGAATTGCACGGAAACTTTCTTGGCTTCCATGCTCTGCGTGTCGCGTCCGTTACGCCTTCTACGTATATTTGGAAGAGCTTATCTTACAGGAGCAACTTCAGCAGGATGCGTCAAGTCAACTACAAGTAACCTACTTGGCTTTGAATCAATTCATTGCCGACGCCGATGCTGATAAGATAAATGACATCTTCTCTCAAATGAGATCCGGAAGTCGCATATCAAAGGAAAACGAGTTAATATATTCGAAGTTTAGAATACACGCTTTTTCCGTTGATGGGCTATTCGAGATCATCAGCTTCATTAACGAGTGTCACTCAAAGCGCGACAATCGAGACTGGATTATTCATTAGGCCTAACAAGGCGCTGCAGCTAACCCCTAGCCGCGACGTGCCGGTTTCCTACGACCGCTTTTCCTTTCCATTCACATCACTCCAGAGCTTGGTCGCCTGATCGGGGTAGCTGAGCTTGGCGGAGAGCTACCGATTTCCGGTCAGTTCACAAACACCTGATTGGGATTCTGTTACGTTCGTGCCGAACGAATCGAACATGGCACAGAAATGAACAGAATGGAAGTTTTTTGTCATGCTTTTGTCATGATCTGCCGCGTTGCACCTCAACGTCTATCGTATCCGCAGCTGTGGACTTTACAGTGTGACAGCCCCCCAAATAGACTGTCTCCGGACTTTTTCTGCTGACAGTTCCCATCCCCTCAATACACTGCCAGCCAAAAACAATGAGTCCTGATCCCACATCATGGCAATTCCCCGTCTTAGCAGCGGTAAGCGCACCCTTTCATATTCAAGGAATTCGAGAATTGTCAGCAGAGGAACAATCTAAAATAGATAGTTTTACTAAAGTGAGCGTTGACGCTCGCAACCGATTCAAACTTTTCACTATCCTTCAAAAGAACTACGACGATTGGACTAAATATATACAATCCCTGTTCACACAAGATGACGGTTTCAATGAGGATGAGATGGTAAACCTAGACCGCTTACAACTGAATTATCTATCTTCCGCCAAATCTCTCCTCGACCAATTTCGCCAGCATTGGATTCAAGTATATCGAAATACTGATAAAGCCTCTGAATATGACGAATTTCTAAAGACACTGGAGAACAATTCTTGGGCTTTCGCTTTTTTCCAAGATTTGAGAAATTTCACTCAGCATTGCGGGCTCCCAACAGGAAACTATTCACGCAATGTGAATATAAATTCCATAAATATCAGAATTGAAGCCGACTCTGCATGGCTCATGGCCCACTACGCCAGATGGGATAAATCAAAATTGTCAGCAGACCGTGGCAAACTCAATCTTTTGGAACTACTTCGAGAGTATCATCAATATTTACATCAATATCTTGGTAGTTTTCTTGCACACGAATTTGCCCCCGCCCTGCTAGAAGCTCACAATTTCTTTTCAGGACTTGCCCGAGAAGTTTACGACGTGCATCCTAAAGCTGCTTTCAAGATCATTACAAGCATTATTAGGAATGGTAATTCATTCAACTTTGAATTCAAAACACCACCTGCAAACCTACTTGGCTCAATCGGAATCACGATAACCAACAATGGCTAACAAGGCACTTCGCCCAACGGTTTCCCGCGGGTAAACTTGAACGTTCGACAATTATATATATCATCACGAGCATCCGGTTATAAATCCCACAGAGTCAACTTGTTATAGTTTAATGGTTGCAAAGGATTGAAGTTGGATTCTGCAAGTAGTTCACGGATAGGAACTTTCTCAAATGGATGAACGCTTAAAAGCTGCGAAGTTCTGTGGAGAGTTCCGGGGAGATTGAGTTGCTTCTGAAGGATGGCGACCTGTAGCGCCCAGTGCTCATGACCGAAAAATCGCCTTTTGAGTAACACCGACTTTCAAATTCCTCACATCCATTTTCCCTCGTAACTTCCTCATGAAAAAATTATACCGCAACCGATTCACTCAGTTAACCGGACACCCGTGATATATCATGAAAAATACTCCTCTGATTTTACTCGTCCTCACAGCAATATTTTTCATTTTCGTTTCGCACGCAAATTTATCTATAATGCAGTCGTGGCTTGCGTCGAAAAAGGCGATAGAGAGTCACACAATCTCCGAAGAAGAGTTCGCCGACCAGTTTGTGGGATCTTACCTCTCCACTCTTGCTCGCGGATGGTGGTATTATGGTGGTGCGTTTCTATGCTTTATTTTAGCAACCGCGCTGGCTTTTCAAGATGCTCCGGGACCGTTGATACGTATCATTTTCGGAGCGTTTGCCCTGATTATCTTTGCATTCGCAACATACTTCTATTTGATGGCCGACGAATTCATCGAATTTTTGTCCCGCCACGCCAGAGCGCAGTTGCTGTCTGCGATTTTAACGGAAAGGCTATGCAATATCCTTCTTGGATTGCTCGGTGGTGGGATATGTTTCGAGATGTTCAGAATGCAAGTATTTAGAGAAAAGTAACTCTCGTAGAAATAAGCAAAAGCATCGCTTTTCGCTTTTGTTCACTAAACGTGTAGAATCCAAGAACCCAACTCGATTCCAACCACCCAAACAACGGCGACACGACACTTGTTCCGCCCGTTTGTATTTCTCTAAAAAAACCCTGTCCGATTCGATTTCGGACAGGGTTTTTCGTGAACGAAAGCGCGGCAGATTTATCCGATTTTGATCTTTTGATTTCGGATGTAGTTCATGGCTTGGTTGACCATAGCCCGCTCTTGTGTCTCGGGTTTCATATTGGGGCTGATGGTGCTCATGATGCTTTTCCGTAGGTCAGCCTGTTCGGGTTTCTGGAGCCATTCCTTGACTCGCGCGGCGTAGGTCTGCCTTTGCTCCTGATCCTGCATCTTACGCAGGATGAACTTTCGTTCCAACTGCTCACGGGGCAGGTTCTTGACGAACTCCACCAGACCGGGTTCCTGCTTCATGAAGGCATTCAGCTTCGCGTCGATTTCGGGATTGATTTTGAACTCTTTGTTTTGTTGTGCCTTTTTATTAGGAGATGAGATAGCCATATTGTTATGGTGATGCGCACGATGTTTTAGCCGGGCTGCTCCGTAATCGCGCTGATTGACGGGTTTGCGGTTAAATGGGTTAAGACTTGGCTGTGTTGAACTCCGGGATGGTGTCGTCGTCCTCGTCATCAAGGACGCTGACGCGCACCCCGCCGATCTGCTGCATGATCGACTTGAGAAAACGATGGGCGACTTTACGAGGATTGAGCCGGGACATTTCGGCGTTGACCATGACTTGGACGAGCTGGCTTGTGGGGACACGGATTCCGGCCTTTTCGACGATTCCGGATGCCTCTTTGAAAGTGGCAAAGGTGCCTTCGTCGAGGGTGACAGTGATGGGTTTATTATTCATTGGTGGTTTCGGATGGTTGTGCTTGGGATTTTGGCGCGGTTATCTCACTGAGATTTTCCGCCCAGATTGAATAGAGTTCCCGGCTGGTGTCGGGATGCTTGTAGTAGGACAGCTTGCCGTCCACGACGAAGGCCGTGCCTTTGGTGAGACTGTTGACCAGGGCGGGAGCGAGGTCGCGCGAGGCTTTTACGGTGATTGGAATGGATTCTGACTTCCCCTTTCGCATCGAGTTATGAATCGCGAACACGGAAGCAAAGGTCGCCGTGCCATTGTCGGATTTGATGATGCGAGGGTTGTCCGCAGAGCGGAGACTGAGCTTGATGAGGTTCATGGCGTGGTTGTGGTTTCAAGGGTGGTGAAAATGTCGTCGGCCTCGATTGTGGCCGGCTCCGGTTCGGCGGGCGGCTCGGGAGATTCCGCGATCTGCTTTTTCAGGCGCTGGATCTCCTGCTCGAGCTCCGGCACCTTTCCGGCGTCCCGTCGCAGGGATTCGAGGCGAGCTTTCATGGCTCGGTTCTGCTCCCGCAATGCCTCGGCATAGGCGCGTTGCTGTTCGTTCATCAGTTCGGCATCGGCGTGGACGTAGTAGGACGGCGATGGGTTGGAGTTCGCCACGGTCGGGCCGAGCAGGAGTGCATAGGGCTCGTCGGGCAGATAGTTCCAGTCCGGGGACTGCTCGCGGCGATAGACGGTATGGCGCTCGTGCATGGCGTCCGGGAAATCCGGGTCGGTGTAGGGGCCGACGGGATAGGCTTTGACCGTTTCCGGTTTTCGCACGGCGGGCTGTTTTCTTGGCGGGACGGTCGTGCCCGGAACGATGGCGACGGGCTCGGGGGCTTTGCTGCGCGTGACACAACCAGCGCACAGGCAAAGAACGAGGGCGGAAACGAGGGTTTTCATTTGGCGGGTTTGGTGGAGTTGGCGCCGGAAAGGCGGGCTTTTCCCAGGTCCACGGATTGAGTGACGTAGAGGTAAAAGAGCGTTCCGCCCGGAACGCGGACGTAGGAGGGTTCCTTTTCGAGACCATCCAAAAGGCGCTGCGCGTAGATTTGGCCTCCGGCCTGAATCCCGGCGGCGATGGCGTCCTGATACCCGCCGTTTTGGATTTCGGTGGCTGCTCCGGTCAGCGGAGAAACCAGATTCGTCGTCTCGGGAAACGCCCCCGCCCCCGCCGAAATCATCGAGGCGAGGATCGCCTTGGCCTCGGCGAATTTGTCGGAAGCGATCATGTAGCCGCGCAGGCCGGCGGAGCCGTCGGTTTCGCCCCATGCGTCCGTGCCGTCCGGCGCGTAGTCGAGGACGGTGCCGGAAATCGGCAATTCCCGGCCGTCCTGAAAGACGACCATCCACTGTCGTTCCGAACCGATGCGCTCGCGGGCGGCGGACTTCTGCGCGGCGCCATGCACTTCCGTTCCAGCGGGAATGACGAGCCGGCCGTCGTGCCAGACATCCTCGGTGACGAGTCCGATGATGGGCGTGTCGATGAGCGTGGAATCGACGGTGTTGACCAACTCGCACCGGAGCAGCCGGCCATAGGGCAGGAAGAATTCGCTGCGAGATTCCTCCTTGGTGGCGAAGATGGCCTGCGGGATCGGCGGCGGCGGTTTCGGCGTGGGTGTGGGCCGCGCGGCGGTGTCCACGGTCTTGGGCGGTTCCTTGGCCGGACGCGACGGCGGCGGCACCGGGATTTGTTCGGTGAACGTGTAGCCCTTGGCGACGGTGGCCTGCGCGGGAACGGGGGTATTCACCGGCTCCGGCGAACGTCCGCCCCGGCTCGAAAAAAGCACGGCCAGCACCAGCGCCCCGGCCAGCAGGAACAGGATCAGCCTGCCCGTGGGTTTCTGAAAAAGTTCGGTCCAGAGCGTGCGAAGGTTCATTTGAAGTCGTTGGTTGAGGTTTGAGATTCGACACGCACCACGAGGACGTTCCATTTGTTGTCGGGGTCGAGGTTGTTGCGTCCCCCCTGCCCGTTGCCGGTGATGGCAAAGAACGCGGGCGTGACGGATTGGGGCGGCATCACGCCGGAAGCGTCAGCGAGCGACTGCGTGTAAATCCGTTCTTCCAAGCGAACGGCCAAGTCTTGGGGTTTGTAGTAGATGGTCCGGTGGGTCGTGTTCTCCAGCTCCAGCCGGAAAATCAACGTGTCCTCCTGCTCGAAGCGCCACACGTCGCGGATGCGGACGGTGAACCCGTCGTAGTAGTTGGTGATGCCGGGCGCGGCATGAAGGACGCCGGCCAGCGCGTCCGGCTGGTTTTTCTCGAAAAGCGAATACGCTTTCGCCTTGTCCATGAGGGAAAGCAGCTTTTCCGGGACGATGGCCGGGCGGCTGCCATCCTTTCCGCGCGGGTCGTTGGCAAAGAACGTGACGTTGTAGAACGGCTTCTCGGACGCCTGCAAATGCAGGACGTAAGCCTTTCGATTGAAGATGACCGTCAGATGATCCTCGGCGTCCTTGTTGAGCGCGCGGAGGCTGAAATAGAAATTCCCCGGCTTGAAGGAGATGAGGAAAGCCGCGTTTTCCTGCTCCTGCACCGCGACGGACTTCGCATAGAGGCCGGAAATTTCGGACGGGAACATGACGGTGGTCGTTCCCGATTTTTCCGCGACGGGGATGTCGTAGATGACGAACTCGTCGAGCGGCTTTTGCACGATTGGCCCGGCAAAGGCCGTGGCGGTGAGGAGCAAGGAGAGAGCGAGGTGTTTCATAGGGGTTTTTCGGTGTAGGTGAAGTCCTGCACGACGAGCGGGAGGCGTCCGTTGCCGAGGAGGTCGGGGTTGCGGATGAACAGGAACTCGATCTGGAATTTGACCGGCTCACGGAACTCCATGTCCTTGAGCGTGCCGGTGCGGATCAGATTGCCCTCGGCGCGGACGCTCACGGCCTCGAAGGGCTGGCCGGAACCGTCTTTCATTTTCCGGGTGTCGAGGATGTCGATCTTCGTGACCTCGACCTTCTGGTGAATCTGCTTCTCGCCGAACTCCGGGTTTTGCGCCCTGTAGAGCGCGGCGGCTTTCTTGCGAGCGGGATCTTCGAGATAAATTCGCTTCAAGAGGTCCGACAAATCCGGCCCCACGGGATTGCGTTGCAGGAGAGCCAAACAAGCGAGCCGGACGTGGTAGGCGTGCAAGGCTCCGGCCTCCTCGAACCCGAGCACGGGCGAATAAATCAGCGTTCCGCCCGGATCGAGGATGACGACCTTCTCCCGTTGCTTCATCGCCTGCACGGTCAGGTAAGGCGCGGCGACGGCGAACCCCACGGCGAGGATGGCGAGCGCCATCCAGAACCGTGCGGCGATGGCGTTGTTCGTGATGCTGGTGACTGCGGAGAGTTTCATGGAAGGTCAGGAGCTGCGGGAGGTCAGTGGAGAATCCGGGGGAAGCGGCTGGGCTTTGCCGGCGTGGGAGTTGAAAGCGGCCTGGGCCGCGTAGGGCGTGGCGATGGTACCGGGATGGTGCGAGACGGTGCCGGCGGCGTTATCCACGACGGCAAAGGCGTTCGGCGCCGTCTGGTGGGCGACCATCGCGGGGTTGTCGGGATTGGCGACGGAATCACCGCCCGGCGCGGCAGACGGAACGGGCGGCGGCGGGGGCACGTCGTTCATCGAGCCGGAAAAGTCGCTGGCGATCCGCCCCGCCGCGCTCGCGGCTCCGGCGGCGGCCTGCGTCCCGACGACCGCGCCTTGCACGGCGGCGGAGCCTCCCAAGGTGGCCGCCGCTCCCGCCGCCGTGAGTCCCGCGCCCACCGCCAGCCCCGCGGCCTGCAACGTACCCTGCACGCCGGCCTGCAAGCTCGCGGTCGTCCCGCTCAACCCCTTCATGATCGCGCTCGCGACGAATGGCACGGCGAGATAGAAGAACACCGTGATGATGGCGGCGAACGCCATAATGAACGGAAAGAGCAGCCAGTTCTGGACGACGATGGCGTTTTGAGCCACCTGCACCAGCCCGCCCGCGGTGATCGGCGCAAAAAGCGAATCGCTGATGGCGACGATGACGATATCCACGAGACAAATCGCCACGTGCCACAGGAGCACGGTGAGCGAGGTCACGGCGAACTGGATGCCGAGGGACTGCGTGTAGGAGAAGAACAGGAATCCCAAGAGCAACGGGGAGACCGCGATCAAGCCGGCGATGGCGAAGTTCTGGAAAAAGGTCAGAACCAGAAGCGCGAACCGGCCGATGCCCTGAAAGAACATGCCGATGGCGGCGGGAACGACCTTGCCGATGTCCACGATCGAATCGGACGGCTGGTTGTCGACGCGCGAGCGCAATAGCTGAACGAACTTGGCGTCGCGGGCGTTCGTGAACTCGGAACGCATGCGGGCGAACGCCTTTTGTCCGCCTTCCATCGCGGACGGATAGCCCGCGACCAGCGCGACGATGAGCGTGGTCTTCAGCAACGCGCCTAAGATGGCGCGCGTGTCGGACCCGGCCCGCCAGCCCATTTCCCCGATGCCGATGACGGCGAGGACAAAGGCAAAGGGCATGAGCAGCGTGCGAATTTCGAGCGCGGACTGAAAGAGATTGGTGAGCGCGGGAGTCATGCGAAGCGCGGGGCTGCGCCTCCGTTAGAAGCCGGGAGGCAGGTCTTCATTGGGGAGGCTGAGGTCCGGCAGTTCGATTTCCGCCTCGGCCTCGGCGGAAAGCCGGGCGAGCTCGCGATTGCGCTCCCGGCTGATTTCCTCGGCGGCAATCTCCTCCTCCTTCTCCCGGTTCTGGTTGAGGACGTGGAGCATTTCGACCTGCGCGTGGGCCGTCTCCATCATGCTGTCGAGGTCGTCGAGCGCGGCCTGAGCGGTGGCGAGCGAGCCGACGAGCTTCTGCACTTCGGCATCGGTTTCGGCTCCCTTCAACTGCGTGTTGAGCTGGGCGATCTGCCCCTTGAGCGTGACCCGCTTGCTCTGGGCCTGAAGGAGCATTTCCTGAAAGCGGGAATACGCATTGTTGACCGCCCGGTATTGCTTCAAGGGATCGTCGGAATCGCGGAACGACGCGATGCCGTCGAACGGCGTGGCGAGGTTTTTCCATGCCGAAATGTCGATCGGCTGAAAGAGTTCCTGAATGGTGGCGGAGAGTTTCACGCCCTCCTGCGCGATGCCGGCGAGGTCGCTCAGGGTATCGGTGATGCCCGATTCCTGGAGGTAGCCGGAGAACAGGCCGTTATCAATGAGGCCGACGGCGGCAACGGGGTCGCCGATGGCCTGCTTGACGCGGTTGGCCGTTTCCAACTGCTTTTGAACAGTCGTGAGCGTGTCGTGGAGAGTGGCGAGCTTTTCGGCCCATTGAGTCTGCTCCCACGCATATTTGACCTGGTCGAAAAAGTTCTTTTCGATCAGGGCTTGCTCGGCGACGGGATCGCTCACGATGTCGCCCACCCCGAGCACGGCGTGAGCGTGCGGAGCGGCGAGAGCGGTGGCGGATGCGGTGATGAGGACGGATTTTTTCATGGCATTTTGGTTTTGGGGTTACTCGTAGATGGGGATAGAAATTTCGTAGGGCACGGTCTTCACTGTGGCGTTGGGATCGGGCGTGACGGGCAGGCGATAGACGGACAGGCGCGGCTTCGCGCGGCCTGCGGCCTCGCGCTTTTGCATGTCCTGGAGAATCCAGTATTGGCGCTTCACGGTGTCGGACGCGCCGCGCTCATAGCCCTTTTGAAACTGGCTTCGCGTGGCGCACGCCGGAAGCAGACACGCCGCGAGCGCGGCCCACGCGCCCGCCTCGAGGACGGATTTTCTTTTCCTACGAGAAACGAACGGAACGATGGTTTTCATAAGCATGAGGGGTTGGCATGAGGGGCCGCGGCGGATTCCGCGAGAATCCCGCTCACGATGTCTTTGTGGTTGCGAAGCAGACGGCACCGGTTGTCGAAGTCCTCTCCGGTCGAAGAGGAACAAAAGAGCATTTCAGGCGAGACGCGGTTATGGATCGTCCCGCAACGCGGCTGGCGAACGTCGAGGTGGTAATACGTCAGCGCGGCGTATTTGTTCTGCGGCGGAAGGTGCTCGGGAAGCGGATACCGGGACACCGCCTCCTTCGTCGTTTCCGATAAATCAATGTCCTTCGCGACATCGTCAATGTCGCGCCGGTCGTTCATGCGCGTGAAGAAGAACTGCTTGGCATTGCCGAAGACGATTGGCCGAATGGCCGAACGCTGGAACCGGCTGTATTGCTGGACGATGGAAATGATCCACGTCGAAAACTTGCTCAACTGCGCGTAGAACTCGGAAACGAGCTGTTCCCCGCCGGGGATGTCGAGGGTTCGGGCGACTTCCTCGAAGATGACCCGCTTTCGTTTGCCGCGCGGCAGCGTGATGATGTGCTGACGGCCGTAGTTGGCGATGAGGAATCCGGCGAGTTCCTTCAACTGCCGATTGCTCTCGGGAATATACGTGAGGTCGAAATGGGCGAGACGGCCCGCGATGGAGAGCGTGGAGTGCCCGCAGACCAGCCGTTGGTCGTTCCACGGCGCGAGCAAGGTGGCGAGGTGGTTGATTTCCGCGCGGTCGTGTTCCGGGAACGGAGCCACGAGCATCATCTGTTGAAGCATGTCGTGGGTCGGGTAGTCCTCCGGCCGGAAGAACGCGAAGGCGGCGTTGCGGACATACCGCTCGGTGTCGGGCGACTTGATGAACCGGGAAACCGCCTCCGCGCTCGGGGCCTCGATCAGGTTTTCGCGCTCGTCGGCGCTGGCGGTGTGGCGCAGTTCCGCCCACGCCTCCACGAAGGTCGTGGAAATCGGCAGGTGGGCCTTTTTATAGGCGAGCGCGGCCAGCGCATGCCGCGCGGCCATATCGAGACGCGAAGCGTCCTCGGCAATCCATTCGTCGAAACGATCCGAATAAAGCTGCTCGATGTATTGGGTGATTTGCGCGAGCCGGAGACTCCGCTTGTCCTCGTCGGCGGGGTGCCCCGCCATTTTCGCGACCAGCGCGGCGGCGGTGGTGATTTGCAAATTCGTGAGCGGTCCGCCCAACGTGTCGAGGTAGTTGAGGCAAAGGTCACCGTCGGGCTGAATCACGATGGGCGTGTGTCCCTGCGCCTGCGTCCAAATGCCATAGGAAAGGCCCTCTTCGACTAGCAGGGTGAAGTCGTAATAGGGATCGGTCTGCGAAAGCAGGTCGCACATGAAGGCGGATTTCCCGGCCCGCGTCATGCCGAGCAAAACCGCGAGCTGCGGAGTCCCGGAGAGAAAATTCCGAACGCCGATGAGGTTCCGATTGCTCCCGTCGTAAAGAGCTTCCGCCCCGTCGAGATGCCCGGTGAACGTGGACGAAAACGGCAGGATGTCGGCGAGCCATTCATCGAGCCCATTGTCCGCGTGGTGGGTGTATTTGCCCCACACCCAACCCGGCCACGTCTGGAACCAGACGTTTTTCGTGGTGGCAGCCGACGAGAGGTTGGACGTCCAGCATTGGGCGTCCTCCATCGCCCCAAAGGCGGTTTCGATCTGCCGCGTCTTGGAAATCAGGCCGTCCTCGGTCGAGTCCCAAACGTGAACCACGTAGTCATAGAGGAACGGAACGACATCGCCCTGGGCGAGCTGCCGGATGCGCTCCTCCTTGACCGCCTTGGCCGTGAGCAACGATTGCTTGCCCTCTGCGGCGTAGTCGCCGCGCACCCGCTCCAGCGAATGTTCCGCCCGGTTGATCTCACGGCGGACGTTCTGCGGATACAGATTGACGACGATGGAATAGTCCAGAAAGGGGAGCGACGTGAGCGCCCAGAAGATGCCGCGCCGCGTCCGTTGCGGACGCCGTTTCAGGATGATGAGGTTGTGATAATAGCCGTCCGCGAAAAACCCGAACGTCTTTCCGCCCTGCACGCCCTGATGCCAGCAATTCTGGTGAATCGTCTCTTCTTCCCGGAACTGGCCGATGGGGTCGTAGTTGTCTCGCCGGAGATAGGACGGATTGAAGAACGTCGCGTAATAACGAAAGAGGTCCGCCGTGGACATAGACGACACCCGGCAGCCGTGCGGCTCGAGCAACGAGGCGACGACGCGCCCGTGCTGCTCGAATCCCTCGTTGTATTGCGCGAGAATGCGCCGGTAGTGCTCGGCCAACCGGGCTTTTCCCGCGCCCGTCGGGGGATTGATGGCAATCCGCTTCGACAAAAACAGGACGAGCTTTTCCCGGCGAAGTTTCCCCTCCTGCATGGCCCGCCAGTAGCGGGTGAACCGCTCGTTGCGGGAAATACCCGCCCATGAGCCGGGCTCGCATTTTTCGTCGGTGACGGCTTTGTAGGCCGTCAGTTCGTCCCGGTAGTCGGAATCGACCGACCAGCGGATTTGCGCGCGGGTGGATTCGTCCAGGGTGTGCAGGAAATGGCGGACGGATTGATAGAAGGCATCCAGCGCGTGCTCGCTCGCATGCCGAAGGTCGGGCACGTCGAGAACGAATCCCTTGGAAACGAAGCCGCGCTTGTCGAGCTCGTTCCAGACGATCAAATCGCAGGTGAACCAGCCGTTAGGCGCTTGCATCGGAAAGCGGGTTGCGGGGTTGATTGGCTGGCAGCATCCAGCCGGTGCCGCTCGCGAGGGTTTCGAGCAAATCCGTGTCGAAGGATTTCGGTTTGCCCTGCCGGAGCGCGAACACGTAGCCGGTGACGACGACGAGCGGCACCGCGCCCACGCCGACGCTGAACGCCGGCGAATGCTGGCGCGAAAGCAGAAGCGTGAGCCCGATGCTGATGAGGAGGCCCGCGAGCAGGAACAGGATGTTCACGCCCTCGACTCCCCAAATCCTGCCGTCGGAGTCGTCTCCGGCGTGGGTCTGGACGATGCCCCTGCTCATCACTGGCCGACGCTGATCGTGGGCAGGCCGCCCGCGTTGAACAGGGCTTCGGCGATCACGACGGCGAGGCCGAGAAGCAGTCCGCCGACGATGGACATTTTGCCTTGATCGGCATTGCCGGTGCGGACCTGCCAGCCGCCGTGAGCGATGACGATGACCGCGATGATGTAGAGGAATTTGGCGATGATTCCGAGGCCCTCGGACATGGCGCCGTCCAGCGATGCTTGAGCGAGTAGTGGGTTCATACGCCCGCGAGCATGGAGAGAAAATTCGCGCCCCCTACACCGAGGCCGGTGTAAACTGCCGAGGCCGCAACGAGGCATCCGTGACGCGAGGCTTTCGCCTCGGCGATGGCGTCATAGAGACGCCGCGCGCTGAGGATTTTCGGCGGGTAGAGGTCTTTGACGTCCACGCCGAGCACCCGCGAAATGAAGAGTAAGTCGTCGTCGGAAACCCAGACTTCGCGGCTCTCGATCTTCGCCACCTTTTGCTGGGTGGCGAACTCCATGCCCGCGATCTGGAGCTTGATGGCGAGCGTGTTCTGCGACCATCCCCGCGCGCAGCGCAGTCGGCGAATCTGCGGGCCGACGATGTTCAGACGGCGTTTCATGCCCGCAGCGAAAGCCGACGTTTCACGGCCTTCCGGTGCGAGTGACGAAGTTGCTCTCCTCAGTGACGAAGTTGTCCCTTCGGCGGATTTTCCGTCATTTCCCGCAGGGCATGTCGAAGGCGGCGAGCGGGGCCGCGTCCAAGCTGGATCGGGCCTTCGTTTCCGGCGAACGTAAGCGCGGCGTGTTTGCGAGGCAGCGGAACGAGTTCCTTCACCGCACGCCGATTCACGATGAGGGAGCGATACGGACGGCAGAACAATGAGGGAGGGAGGATTTTCATCCATTCGCCCATCTTGCGACGAACGAGAATGGAATTCCTGTTGGCGATGTGAACGTGGGAATAGTTCTGCTCCGCTTCGATGTGGGTAATTTCGTGTGGCAATACGACGCACACCTGCATATCGGAATACAGAATGATGAAATCCTGCTCGTCGAAGCGTGTGAGCCTGCGCTTTTCTTTCTTGCGAATCCGCGCAAGCGCATGGGCCAGCCGCTCGGGAGCGATCGGTTTGACGAGGTAGTCCACGGCGTTGACCTCGAACGCCCGCACCGCGAAGCAGTCGTAGGCCGTGACGAAAACGATGTCGGGGACGGGCCGCAATTCGGGCAGCAGGGAGAAGCCGTCCCGCCGCGGCATCCGCACGTCGAGAAAGATTAAGTCAGGCTTGTTTTCGCGGAACTGATCGAGCGCGTCGGCGGCGCTTTTTGCCTCGCCGACGATCTCGATTCCGGGATGGTCGGTGAGCAATTCTCGAAGGTCGTTTCGAGCGGCGACTTCGTCATCGACGATGAGCGCACGACTGCGGATGAGAGGCTTCATTCGTCATGGTGTGAACATCAGGCAAATGGATTTCGACGGTCACCCAGCCGCCGCGAGATTCGATGCGCAGGCTATGTCTGCCGGGATAGAGCAATTCCAGACGGCGGCGGACGTTGTTCAGACCGATATGGCCGGTGCGATTGGCAGCGGGTCCTTGCCATTCTCCGGTGTTGGCTACCGAAATGCTGACTTCGTTGGCGCTGATTCGACTGATCCTTACTTTCACCTGCACCGGCGACTCCGTCGTCCTCTGTCCGTATTTAACCGCGTTTTCCACGAGCGGTTGCAGGATGATTCCCGGCACTTGTGCATGCCGCGCCGACTCGTCGATGTGGGATTCCAACTCGATCTCGGAACCGAATCGCAGCTTTTCGACTTGGAAATAATCCAGCATGGCATCGTATTCCAATCCCAGGGGGATGAACTCATCGGTGGTGTGGTCGAGCGAGAAACGCAGATACCCGGCCAGTGCCTTGACGCCTTCTTTCAGGGACACGCTGAACCGGCCGATTTCCGACTGAATCGCGTTCAAGGCGTTGAACAGAAAATGCGGGTTGATCTGGGCTCGGAGCATCTGTATCTGCGCGTTGCGCTTTTCAGACTCGATCAGGGCAAGACGCAGTTTGTTCGCGTCGGCATCGCGCATGAGCTTGATTCCGAAATAGAGTAGGCTCCAGCAGACGAGGAGGCCGGTTCGCGTGTAGAATACGCCAAACTTGGAATTCTCGGCATAAAGGACCTCCTCCTCGAAGGGCCACGCATCGTGAAACAGGACGAAGCCTCCGAGCTGGAGAATTCCGCCTGCCAAACAGAGACTGCCCATGAGAGCCACGATTTGGCCAAAAGACCGCTGCTTGCATAGGAAACGACGATAGATTTCCCGCATTCCGAGCGTCAGCATTACCCCACCTCCGTCACGGACGAGCGAGACCAACAGGGCTTGGGAAGCTGAACCGACGACCGATATTTTGAGTGGCAGAGTCAGCAAGACAACTACCGCCCATCCCGTGAGCTGAAACCGCCAGAAGGGTGGAAGTTTCAGCCACAAATGCCTCATTGGGAAAGCGGAGTATCCAAACGCACCGAAATACGCCAAAATAACCAGTATCCACTTTCCACCTCTCTGCTATCGGCTCGTTGCGACTCATTGACGCTAGATTGCTCACTAGATACACTCGAGTGCTATAGCAACAATAAATCCACTCACACATGCCACGATACGCCATAGTTGGAGCCGGGTTCGCCGGTGCCGTACTCGCCCGTGAACTCGTGGAACTCAGTGAATGCAGCGTTTTCGTTTTTGATGAGCGGAGACATATCGGCGGAAATTGCTTCACCGAAAGGGATGCTTCGACCAACGTGCTCGTGCACAAATACGGACCTCATATATTCAACACCGACGATGCGCAAGTTTGGTCCTATATCCGCCGGTTCGGTAAGTTTGTACCATTTATCAATCGGGTCAAAGCCCATACCTCGCGTGGCATATTTTCTCTCCCAATCAATCTGCATACCATCAATCAATTTTTTGGCACTACTATGACGCCCGCAGCGGCGAAAACATTTCTTGAATCGAAATCCATCAAAAATACCGAAGCGTCCGATGATTTTGAATCCTTCGCATTAGCTACGATCGGCGAGGAACTCTACCAGACCTTTATTTACGGATATACAAAGAAGCAATGGGGGTGTGAGCCACGCGAGCTACCGGCATCCATTCTCAAGCGTCTGCCAATTAGGTTTACATACGAAGACAGTTTTTATAATTCGCGCTTTCAAGGCATGCCAATTCATGGATATACGCCGATATTCGCGAATCTGCTGAATCATCCGAGGATTTCCGTTTCTCTCGAATCGCAATATTCCTCCGAGGCGAATCGTGATTTCGATCATGTCTTCTACACCGGTCCCATTGATCGCTATTTTAATCACAAATACGGCCGCCTTCCATATCGATCCTTGAGATGGGATAGCATCTGCAATGGCACTGGCGAGCATCAGGGAGTCGCAGTTATGAATTACACTGAAGAGTCGGTTCCCTATACGCGAATCGCGGAACACAAACACTTTGCTCCTTGGGAACACCACAGCCAGTCATTGGCATTTATCGAATACAGCTTCGAAGCAGGTCTAAAAGACATCCCCTACTATCCGAAACGTTTGCCTGCATCCACGCTTCTCTTTTCCAAATATCTCTCTTGTGCCAAAGATGAAACAAATGTTTCCTTTCTCGGTCGACTCGGCACCTATCGCTATCTCAATATGGATAAGGTGATAGCAGAGTCGTTATCCTTCGCCAAGAAATTCTTGGCGCAAAAGTATCGAAGGCATGAAAACTCACCCGTCTTCACAAGCCCCCTTCCAGCAACGAACAGGGAAGACCCTGAGTAATTTGCCCTTTTCAATATTCATGCTGAGCTTGATGAACCTACAAATAGAATGATGGCAAAAAAATCTTGACATATGCGATAACGAGTTTACTACGATTTAATACGCAATTGACTACGACTATGGCTAGCGCGTCATCCAGTGCATCATCCGGTAGTAGGTCATCATCTTCCAGCAGTGGCAGCTGCCGGATTGAAACTTTTGAGATAACGCAGGGAAGTTGGCAGATTTCTGCTGGTGGGAATGCCTATCAACCATGCAACATGGATGCAACCTTTCAGAGTTCCGGCGGTGGACGTTGTGGCTGTTGCGAGTATCGGCAGTTCATTCGGGGATGGGCGCGCACCAAGCAACCTGGCGACACAGCTTGGGCGCCAGTCATTCTTCCATTAAAGGGTGGGAAGGTCATGCTTCCCAATGAGTTCAGAGAAGATGGCTCCGGGAGTCAGGCTTACGGTTATCGAAGCCAAACGTGGGGGCAAAATAGCGTCGACAAATATACGCCGTCTCCACGGAGCACGGCATGCAACTATGCCGGTTACGATGAACCAGGATGGCATAACGCTCCGTTACCTAGCGGAACACAATTCCAAGTAGACATTGAATTTAGTGGACGCATCGTGAACATTTGCGGTCCAAAAGAAACGATAATACAAGAAAAAACATGGCGAGTACAAAAAGAAGGCACTTTCCCTTGATCATTCCACTTCTTATCATTTCATTGTTTATTATGCAGGAAGCCTATTCAGACCATTACAAGATTATCGAATCAGAGCCATATAAATGGCCAACAACAGATATTGTTGTTGTCGCGGCTCTTTCCGATAGCGATGATGCCAAGCTATTGCAGATAGCCTTCTGCGTGCCCGAGAAAATGCGCATCTCTTATGATGACATCCAGGTTCGGCTTTTTCGATCTCAAAGCGAAATTCGATTGCGGAGAATGAATGAGAAGCAAAAGTATCTGTCAGAGTTTGGATCAAGTATTGGCAAGGTCGCAAACGCAACCTATATCCTTGAAGGAATAGACAATCTTAAAGATTGCACGTCCGCCGAAGTTGACTGGGATGGAACCACTCATCGCTTCTTATTCAAGAGCGAGCAGTCCACGGCTCTCGATAAATCCGAAGAGTCGAAATAGAGGAGATATAAGAAGATACCAGAGTTTAAAAATCATCACAAGAATGATCTTCGCATCTCGCAAAATGGGGGGATCGTCATCTAGATGCTCAGTCTCGGAGAAAGGTTAAATAACGTCGAGCTTATTTTGATTCATTCGATTAGCTCGACAGTGAAATCTTTAACAGTATTCGCCATACAGACTTTCCAGGCGACCTTTTCATACTTAAAGTTTCATACTTAAAGAGATCCGCGACCCGGAAATTCCCACTTAGAGACTGCATCTGGTAATTCTAGTTCGACTATAACTGGAAGCTCGTCCGATGCCTTCTTGACTCTTAAGCTCAGCGTTCCGCCAGCTGCTTGCTCAACGATTGTAGCTAAAGTTCCATTGCTCATCTGCTTCGCAGACAACTCACCAAACTCCACAATCAAATCACCGACTTTCAATCCAGCATTCTCAGCGGCCCCACCTCCTGGCTTCAGGCTTTCTAGTCTTGCTCCCTCCGCATGAAATGAAAGGCGCGCACCAAGCATCAATCTCCAGTCTATTGGTGGCGTAGGATCATTGATTAGCCTATATCTAATCTTTCCCGCCGCCATATCCAATTCCACATCAAATCCGAACAGCCACTCTAGACCAAGTTTTGCTTCCTGAGCAGTGTCGACCGGAATTCCAGTCAAATCTTTTCCCATGAGTGAGCCTTCCAGAAGCCAACCGCTACGCACCGATTCAATCACCCCCGTGCCTCCCATGATTCGCATCGGAGTTCGTCTTAGCTCGATTCTGCCTGCTTCTACTAATTCGTCGAAAAGTTCAGCGGGAAGCTGGATCGTTCCGTCAAAACCAGTGTCGATCAAAAAAGATCTTTTTGAACCAAAAAAGCTGGTTTCTATATATGGCAATCTTGGCTTCCGGTGAAAGAGTCGAGCTTCATGATAGTCGCCGTTGTCAATTCGCCAATCATCAGTGTGCAATTCGATCGCCTTTTGACTGAAGTTTAAGAAGAGTTTTCCTTTCCCCAACTCGTTGAAACCTATTATCCCTCTAATTCGATCCCCATACATCTGTCGCAACGGGGAAAAATCGAATGAGACCGCCTCAATGTTTCTGAATACATGATCGCCAAAATTCAAGCACTCGATGTCGACCTGTCTTGCCGAAATTTTTTGCTCATGGATATCTCTTATATTGGCAATACCGACTCCAACAGTTCCATTTTTCTCTAACTCTCCATCGATCGCTGATAGTTCAGCACCGGTGTCTACAATGATACCGACCTCCTGCTGATCAATCCGGCCATCTACTACCGCTGGTGCCGATAAAATCGATATATCCTCTCGAAAAATAGTTTCGCTGTATACTCCGTAGCGAGGAGTAATCGAAAGGAAAGATATTAGAATTCCAACATAGCGAAGCATCGGTGAATTAGAAAATCATGGCTTTTTCCTTGACTAAAAGGAGATTTGCGCTCCAACACTTATATTAGTATCCAAGGTGGCTTCCCCGGAGCCTGCGGGATCTTGGCTGTGAAACTGAAAGCCGGCGTCGAGTGTAAGAGTTAGTTGATTAGACAAAAATGCCTCGAAATGTCCACTCACGGCAGTGGATGAGCTATCGTTATTATCACCAGATCGGAATACCGCTGACTGTGACCCTCTAATTGTTGCACTTGCTGTTCCACTTGCAATTGTCAATTCAACAGTTCCGGTTATATCTAGATGAACGGACTCATTCTGTCCCGGAGGGACGTTTATCGACCCTTTGACACCAGCCTTAACCTCTGATCCCTTACCTTGCATTTGCGTGCCGGCAAGGTTGGATATAATATCTGCCTGACTGCCATTAAAGCCCTGTCCGGATGCAAGTTCCTTAATCTTGGGAATAGCAAGACCGGCATACTCATCCTCATACACGGAGTCGCTTACCTCATCAGCAGCAGTGGTTAACGTAAACCTCACCGTCTTCATGATTTCCGCGCTAAAATCTACACTGCCGATTGTGGAACCGGAAATATCTTTGAAAACTGCCGTTAATGACGTCTGCTTGCCCTCTTCTTCAACAGTGTCACTAGCCTGCATTGTAATTGTAGATGCTTGAGGCTGGACGGATACTACATCAATCGGGTTTCCAGAGGAGCCAGTCACTTCTACACTATGCACCGCTATGCCGGTGCGATTGGTGAAGCCGACTGTGAGCGGTTCCCAATCATCTGCATAGGCGTTCGTAAAGCTCAGATTGTCCTCGTTCAAACTGATGCCGCCCCTTGAAGAGGATGAGGACGACGATGAATAAGACTTCGAAGAAGAAGAGGAGGAAGCCATAAATATATCACTAATGCGTCATGGCTCACCAGTCAAGGATTTTTTGCTATCTTGTCACCGCCAGCACATTCGCGCTACATCTGCATCATTCCGGCTCTTTCATCAGCATTTTTATGCGATTTTTGCGGGAGAGCTTTCGAGCGCTGCTTGCGCGCTAACAACCCGATGGAGCGCATCATCGGGGAACCGACTGGCTTCAGAAGCGAGCCAACGGTGCGCACGAGGCATCAGCCAATCCGTAGAGAAGAGGCCGAGGCGGAGACGCAGGTGATCCCCGATTCATCCCCTAGGAACGCACCTGCTAAAGCCGTTGATGGATTGATGACCTTATGATTGGTGGCTTTTCGGAAGAGAGAAAATCGCGATAGCCATTGTGGCACGTTCATAGGCGTGTTGATCTGGGTTTGGGATCGGCACAATGAACTTGATGCTCCTTCCAGCCCTCTCCAGCTCGTTACACGCTCCGGCCATTTCATCGAGTTGCGCTTGCACATGGGTGACAAGCCAAGGACCGGGCTCCGAAGATTCGCAAGGCGTCGGGCTTCCATATGTGCTGTTCATGTCCTCTTTCATAAGTTGCAAGCTGGGCGTGCAAGCCGCATATCTCTCAATTTGACCGCGTCTGCCGCAGTGGCAGCTTGAATCTCAAGGACCTCGAACTCCTCGCTGTCAAACAAATCAGGCTCTACGTGTGGGTGCCATACGGTAGCCACGCCATTGGCCGTGCGCCAGACTTCCGCATCCAACACTCTGACAACACGGTGAAGTCGGGCACGAAGTTCTTCTTTTGTGACTGCCGCCGTGAAAGCCTCTTGGATACCGCAATCTTCCCCCGTGATCGGATCTCGAGAAAATCCGGTATGAAATCCCTCTAGGCGTAAATCTTCCATTACCTGCCTGCTACTTCTGAGAATTACAAGAGGAATTCGGCGATAGTTCGGCATTTTTATATCTTCGGGAAGCTTGCTGAGCGCTTCGGAAATCGAGCCAGCAGTTATCTCTATCACCGCTCCCGTCGTCGCTTCACGAAGCATCTCGATTTCAACATCAGGATACCAGACAGTGCAAATCGCAGGATCGGCCATCGATGCAACTTCCCATTGAATCATCTCAATCCATTGCCTCAGCCGTTCCAGCTTCTCCGACTCTCGCAACTTATTCGAAAAGATAGCCAGCAATCCAACATCGATTCCTGTTTCTGGGTCCCTATCATATCCTCCATGCCATCCTACTCTTTGAAGGCCCTCCATCACCCTTCTTTCGGCTTTTAGGAGGACAACCGGCTCTTTCCCCGTTGGTGGACGCCAAAACTTTGCCGGATTCTGTTGGCCCGAAATGTCGCTCCATCCATGTGCCTGTCCGACTAGGAACGGTTCGGGCGCATACGTGTTGAACTTGCTCATGCATGGACCCATAACCCAATCACAATGAACAGCCGCATTAGCCCACGTCCGGTATAACTCAAACATCGGGGCAGTTCCTCTAATAGCATAGCAGTGCGTTCTCTGGATTCCACCGCCATGGCCGGCACGCACGATTCCTGGCGCGATTGGAGTCGGAGTCGAGTTAACGTGCTGGCCGCCTAACATCAGACAGTCCCAATCGGCAGGGACACTCTTCAAGAAACGCTCCACTTGTTCGCCAAAGTCAGGCATGAATGTTGCGTCGTCTTCTAAAACCAGGAGCGAGCAGACATCATCCTGAATCGCGCGCTCCAGTATCGTCAAATGAGAACGTAGGCAGCCATAACTTCCTCCACCGGTTTGCCAATATTTCGGAGTCCCAACCTTATCACCGTCTATAGCCGAAAAAACCATGGGATCCTTGAACGGCCATCCCGCCTTCCTCAGGTCGGAAAAAAACCTCTCCAGCCGTTCCGGGCGTCTCTTGAGATTGATTACCCAGACTTGCTCGAACGCCTCATGATAGCCCATAATTTACAGCGCCAAAATTCCTACTCAGCGGGGATTGCAGTATCCCACTACTGACAATGTCACTCTTTTCCTATAGTGAGGACCGGCTGCCCAATGGATATCATCTCGATAGATCAGATGTCACTGAGCCTCATCCTCTAGCAACACCGTTAGCCTTCTTTTCATTAGCATGGCTTCAGCACAAAGGCGTCGTGCATTATCCGGGGTAGCGTCTTCAACGAAGAATCCGCCCGAGTCTTGGTTCTCCTCCTCGTCGTTGAACTTAACAGCAACATGATTAATTGCCGCCTCGTTAACAATTACTATCTTTCCGAGTCTTTTTGCCAGTAGCTGCTTGTCTGAGGCCGAGTTCATTTGCAATTCAACTCTGCGAAAAGACTCGACAAGGTCTTTGGCAGCAAACCGCATCTCTGATGGTTTCGCATTAATAGTGAGCTTCTTGCAATTTTCAACAGAATTCTTTAGCTTAAGATAGCTGTTTATCCATTCGGAATCTCGTAAATTCTTCGAAACCAACTCCGTTGATGCATGCGTTACGAAGACTGCCGCCATCAAGGCGCACATGACATAAATGAACAACTTTCTCATTGTATTAGTAGGGTGAGGAGGGCGCGACAGGTGATTCATGAGACGATGCCCCTGGCGCCACCGTCGTGACTGGTCCTGTCGAAGTCCCTGTAGTTAGCTCGAGGTCGCCTTGTGAATTGAGTCGGAAAACAGCGATGAAATGCACAGCCCACGTAGCTTTACCGATGGTCTGAAACGGTTTGCCATCGATTGAATATTGAAGATAAACGTTGAAGTTTGCATCGAATGTCGTTTTGCCTGGAGGGATGGTATTTTCCCAAAGCCCCCTACCTCCGTCGGCTCCAGGGGCGTCCGAGCTCTCAATTTCGATTTGATCGATGCCAACATTTTTCGCCTTGTCTGGTCCTGAATAGTTATTAAATTTCGTATCGTTTCCCTGTCTCGGACTGTCGGTCCATGTAACCGGCTTATCTGATTCCGTTATCGAATTAAGCGTCTGAAAGAGCCGGATTCTTACTCGATTCCGAGCACTACCCGGAGATACCTTGACTATACCATGATGTGTAGCGCCGCCATGAAGATTAATTCGTAGCGCAGTGAACTCTCCGATCAAATTCGCAGCCGGATATGGCGCGAGGACCAACGACACGAATGTAACCGAGATGGAACCCGAGCTGCTGCTGCTGTTGCTGCTACTTTTGCTGCTGTTGCTGGAGGAGCTTGCCATAAACAGGGGTGTACTTGATTGGAGAATGCACCTGTTTCACCCAACTCTGTCAAGGTCTTTTTTCCAATTCGTTTAGCATACAGAGACATCCATGCCCAATGTCGACCAAAATGCCGGATTGGGGGAGTGCGCGTCAGCTCTGTGTGAGAATAGATGAGAAGCAACGTTATCCGACCGAATAAGAGAATTTGAATGTATCGAACCGGTTGAGTAATCGTCTCAATGTGGGTAACCATACCAGGCTTACGCGGCTGATATGAACTTGTTTGAACAGACGATCCACTCGTGAAGGTCAGGAAGAATCTTATTTCGCCCGGTTAGCTGAATGCGGTGAAGATTGCTCCAAAATATTGTTTCCAAGCATTCAGTGCCCGACAAACGCAAATCTCCAACTGCCACGATGTCTTGTTTGACAGCACGGTGAATGTATTCTATACCGCGTCCGAGCATTGAACATGCATGAGTACACTAAATCATAAGCGCGCTGCGTATTTCATCAACCTCGATTCCAGAACTGATAGGTTGCTCAATGTGCAGGAACAAATTAGGTCAAGCCGCGTTTTGACCGATTGGAATCCGCAACGATGGTCGGCGTTCAGCCCAGCAAATACAGCAAAACCTTCTTGGTATCACCAGTCCCATGGTTATTGGGCATCTAAAGCAAGCCATTTAGCCATTTTAGAAAAAGGCATCATAGACGAAGTGGACTATCTGATGGTCATCGAAGACGACATTGACTTGGCGAGCACCAGTGAGGATCCGATCATTCCAAGTTTTGATGACACGTTTGAATACCTGTGGGAAAGACTTCCGCAAGGATGGATGGGTGTCCAATTCGGTGGCTATCATATTTCCCCTCCTTCGCAAATCATGCCGGGTATAGTTCGCCTCTGGCGATTTTTCGAATGCCCGCTTGCGTTATACTCTAAAGCCGGAATCAGGCGTGTATGGGACGCAGTAACGGCAGAGCCAAATACAGTTTTCGATTGGGGGTTAATGACATTATATCATGCCGAACCTCATTTTTTTGCTCCCGAAATGCTCCCTGTGAGGCAAATCTCATCTTATTCGGATAACGAAGGATATATCAACCATTAGGATTGCTATGCGCGTCAAGACCTTGCATTCTGAGCTACTTCCCGCTTTTTTTATAGAGGGCAATATCGAGGCTGCTGATTTGGAATGGATTTACGAAAGATCAAGTTCTGATAAGACAATTCTGGAAATAAGATGCTTCAAAGGCAAGACCACTTTTGCCTGGCTTGCTGGAGGGGCAAATAAGGTTATTTCTCTCGACGCTTGCGATGGACGTTGGGACGCAGCTGTAAATCATGAAATGTTATCAGTCAATCTTTGCCGCTTTTGTGAAAAATGGGAATGGATTCCCGATGATGGGCAACGAGAAGCGGCAATATACGCATCTCTCAATGGTAAACCGCCAGATATTATTTTTATCAATGTCGAACTTTCGGGTGACCGAATAGAATCTGATCTTGACTTAGCTCTACGGATTTGTCCAATGCATGGTTTAATTTGTGGAACAGGGTTCCCGTATATGCCTGCGCATTTAGCGCGATGGTTTTCCGCTTGGGAGAATTTTGCCCATAGTATATGGACCGCACAAGCGTTGAGTCATTGAATATGTTATGTTAATAGTTCCTCAAGCAAGGCTTATACACATTCACAATCCAAAGACAGCGGGGATGTCCGTAAATTTCCTTTTGAAACGATTCTACCCGGATGCGATTGAATACTTCGGATTAAGTAATGGCATCGATCTTGCACATCTTACTTTGGAAGAAATTGATCGCTGGTTTCCTGCTATTTGGAGTCTACTGACTGACGATGCTTTTCACTCCTTCACTGTTGTGCGGCACCCAGTAACTCGAGCAATTTCCGCATTCAATTGGTTCAACACCCACATCGAACATCAAAATATGTCTTTCATGGAATATCTAGCCGCAACTCGTCGTCTAGGGGAGACGGATTGCCGTTTCGTCCATGCGTTACCTCAAAATAAATATATTTTTAGAAACGGCATCCAAATTCCGACTAGAGTCCTCAAATTTGAAAATATTGACTCCGATTTGCGCTCCATCTTTAATGAATTTCAATTGTTAATTCCTCCTTCCGCTATACTACCTCAAAAAAACGTGTTAACTAACCATAAGGTTCCAGCTTTCACGGATGATGTGCAGGAACTGTTGCTAGATATTTACCAGCATGATTTTTCTTTGTTTGGTTATGGGCGCACTTTCAACGATGGACTTTTCTCGTGAGAGGCAGGCCTTAAATAATGAAGCACTCGCCCGTCTAAAAACTCTCCCACCAGCACTTGCTGATTCTTCGTTGAGAGCAGTAGATTGAAACGTGTAGTGATAATTCCCTCCGCGTTCTTGATTAGGATGCCATCAGAACTAAGTTCCCATGAGTGTTCATTCGGATGACGGATCCCATAGATTCTATTTGGACACTCAAGAAAGAGATATGTAAGATGAGTGGCTGGTAATCTTCCAAATTCCGTTGGAATCCCGATAAATATCATAAGTTCATCTATTGTCGGTCGCCAAAACTCCTGGCTTCTAAAGGCTTTTCTTACTTCTAAATATAGGATGCTTTCGCTCATGATATCTTTGAAGAATGTTTCAATTGTCTACATAATAACACAAAAAGCTCATCAATTACCAATTCCCAGCAAAACTCCTTCCACCAGCAATGACGCACTACGCTGCCACAAGGGCTGTTCAAGATATCAGCGGGAAATATCGTTACATTCTTAAAGGAGTTACGAGACAAGATTTCGTCCACTATCCTTTGCTCATGACACCATTCATAAAGATATTGGTGAAACTTTGTATTTATGGTTGGCTCTTCCCAGACTCTTTTCCAAAAATCGGCAACCTCCCTGTCGTTTTTCATCGCTATACAGCCTGTGCTGACCTTGGTGTTATAACGAATCTCAGGTTCATGCGCGAATAAAAGTTTCGCATAGCCCATTTCAAATTCTCTAATAATCTCTCGAAGTCGAAGCTGGTCGCGGATCCAAGCGTCAGAATCCAAGAAAAGGATAATGCGCTCGTCAGTATTGAGTAAAATCTCAGTTAACCCTTTCACTTTATTCCAGGTTACATGACGTTCATTTTGCTCGGTTTTATGCCATATATAATTCCAGCCTAGCTCATCACATTTATATTCATTAATCAAAGAAGCGACAGACCAGAAATCCAGTTTATTTGTCAGTCCTTCATTAATTTCCTTGATTATGCCGCGATCGTCGCATCGAGGCGGAAGCGTCAATTCTTTGCTAGTAAGATATCGGCCGCGGGGGCGATTATCGATTTGAACGACCAATACTTCTGACATAAGCGAAATGTTAAACGGTTTGTATATTTTAATCAATCGGAAATCATCATATTCGGCTTGCTGATAAATCGCTTCCCATTTGCGACGCATAAGATAGAATACAGGAGCATGAATCAGCCGTATTCAAAATCTTTCTTGCCGATCCGCTGGGTCGATCCCAATCTTTTGCGCGATCAGATATTTCTGGAATCCGAACTGCTACCGTTCTTGGGGTTTCATGAGGTTTTACCTTACGAGTTCCCTTTCCATTTACGACAGCATTGCGGAGATGGTCTGAAGATCCTGCAATCCCCACGCCAATTTGCCGATTTTTTGGCGTGGATTCAGCAATTTTCTATTAAGTCATATTTAGAGATTGGAGTTGCCGAAGGAGGTGCCTTCAAAACAATCGTTGAGATATTACATCGAACTTCCGGTTTGAGCCGAGCGATTGCAGTTGATATTGCGATTCCAGACAGCCTCCGGCAATACAGCATATTGAGTCCAGAATCTGTCACGTGTCAGTTATTAGCGTGCAGTTCACAGAGCCAAGTTTTCAAATCTTTTGTAAAGGACCAATGGTTTGATTTAGTAATGATCGATGGCGACCACTCTTATCCTGCGGTGGGCGACGACTTTTATGCAGTGAAAGATCATGCTGGAATTATTTTCTTTCACGATATCTGTGCAACAAGTTGTCCTGACGTAGTTCGATGGTGGAACGATAATGTGGAGCATCTCAGGAGGGAATTTCATGTAGTCGAATTTCTTGAACATTCGGAAGAGATTCTGGAATCATGTTTTGGAATTGGTGTCTTATTAAGAAAGGATATATTTTCTACATTTCATCCGCCCGCTTCACAAAAGCGTGTTATAAGTAAGCGGAATACATTGGATGTGATCAAGCGCACCGTTTCTCGCTACCTTCGGTCCGACGACCTTTCTTCACACAATAAGGAGATCATGGATGCATTGATGACATATTCACCTCGCCCCTTAGAATTGAATGATATTCAATCTTTCTTAAATATACCTTTAGACTTCGGCAGGTTTTTAGGTCCAGATCTCTCGCGGTTCATGCTTGCTGACTATGGTAGAATTATTGGAGAACGTCATGGCAACGAAGCATTTTGGAGATTGCAGGAAGACTCATTAGAGATTTGCGGAGCGGACGGACGATGCACCACTGTATTTGACACAGTTATTAAAGGCCAAGATCTAAGCTGGCTTTTTGGTAAGTTTGAAGACGGTTTCACTGTGCATTTCTTAACACCAATACATCACCGTCATGAATAGTGCAAACGGGTAGTGTCCAAGATTTTTCGCACTTTGGCTTAGAGTAATTTTGATTGGGTCTTTCCTAGATTAGACGGCTTGGAGCTGTGTAATCTATTGGGAGACAGTGAGAAACAGATATTTGGCGCATGCGAGGATTTCGGAGGCTCAATTTCGAGAGATTTTGAGGCTTTGGTGCGCGG
>Ga0065721_10049760_pt1 | contig 27650 bp, 23 predicted proteins | sample Mesricmetagenome_FD_59108 | JGI IMG/M metagenome (GOLD analysis project Ga0065721, IMG submission 59108) | Mesophilic microbial community from rice straw/compost enrichment Sample: eDNA_1 v2 (version 2) | ecosystem: Engineered > Solid waste > Grass > Composting > Bioreactor | place: USA: Davis... | reverse complement strand
TACGAGATCTGCAGGTTGAGGCGGTTATTGCTTCGGGGCAGGTTGATGCCGGCGGCTGCCCCGTAACCCAGGCTGATCCTGGCCGAGGGCATGGAGTTCAACAGGTAATACATGGCGCCGGTACGTAATGAGCCATATACATTGCGGAAGGGATAGGCCTTGATGCCGGCCAGCAGGGGCGCTGTAAAGGCCTTATTGCGGCCATCCATATAAAAGGCTTTATCGCCGGTGAAATAGGTGTAGGATGTTTCCAGTTCGGCAGCAAAGGATTTACTGAATGATTTTTCTGCTCCGGCCATACCCCCAATGCCTATATTGTTCGCGGCCATGTGCGACAATCCGAATGCAATGGCCCCACCCAGCCGAAAAACCGGCGTGGAATTGTATTGGGCTGTTGTTGCATGGGTTACGAATACAAGAAAAATAAAAAAGGTAAGCCTGAAACAGGTAGCCATTTTTCCGGTTATTGTGGTGCGAAAATACTTTAAAAGGCATTTACCTCTAAAGAAACTATTTTTGACCTGAATTTATTGTAGTATTCAAGGCAATATACTTATGCACCGTATACTCTTTGCTATCACCATCACCTCCCTACTGGCCTGTAACGAGCAGCCTGCCGAACGTAAAAACGGTTTTACTCCGGAATTAAAAACAAAGGAAGATTCACTGTTTCATGATGTGATGCAGGGGCATGATGTGGGCATGGCCAGGATCGGCCAGGTGCGGAAATATATTGACCAAACGCAAAAAGCAATCGACAGTATTAACAAACTGTCCAAACCCGACGAAGCCTATAAACAAACGCTCACCGAATTGCACAATGATCTGAAAACGGCCGACTCGGGCATGATGGCCTGGATGGAAGCATTTAAAGTAGATTCAGGCGATAATGATAGGGATCTGCGCATACAGTACCTGGAAAGCGAAAAACTGAAAGTGGAAAAAGTAAAGGAAGCTATATTAGGCAGTATCAGCCGCGCCGATTCCCTGTTCAAATAAATGTCATCCTGTCACAAATTGCTTCTGGTAAACAATTTGCCGGCATAGGGTATGCAAACAACACACCTACCTATCCAATTCATACAGCATACCGATCATGAACTTTTGGATGCCTATTCAAAAACCATCACCCGGGTAGTGGGTTCGATAGCTGAAGCCGTGGTGCATATTGAAGTAATAAAAAACAGCATCGACCGGCGCAGCGGGCAGGCACGCCGCCAGCAGGGCAGCGGTTCGGGCTTTATCATTTCTTCTGATGGATTCATCGTTACCAATCACCATGTTATAGACAATGCCGCGCAAATAAAAGTATCGCTGGCCGATGGACGGCAGGCAAGCGCCGGGTTGAAAGGCAGCGATCCCTCCACCGATATTGCCGTGCTGAAAATTTATGAAGACCGGCTGAAAGCCCTTTCCTTCGCCAATTCAGACCAGTTGCAGGCCGGGCAAATAGCCATTGCCATTGGTAATCCGCTGGGATTGCAGCACACCGTTACCGCCGGTGTAGTAAGCGCCCTGGGCCGAACTCTGCGTGCATCGGATGGCCGCCTGATAGATGATGTGATTCAAACAGATGCATCGCTTAATCCCGGTAATTCGGGCGGTCCGCTGGTGAATTCGCTAGGTCAGGTAATTGGCGTGAATACCGCCATGATACCCACCGCACATGGAATTTGTTTTGCCGTGAGCAGCAACCTGGCAGCCTATGTGACGGGCAAACTCATCATGCATGGAAAAGTAAAACGCGCTTACCTGGGGCTGGCGGGGCAATTGGTAAACCTCACCGAACGGATGATTGCCGCCAACCGCCTTGAACGGCGTACAGGTGTGTACATATCAGAAATTGAGGCCGATATACCGGTGTACAACAGCGAACTGCGCCGGGGCGATATCATTGTAGGTTTTAATAACCACCCGGTGGCTTCCATAGACGATCTGCATAAACAATTGACCGAACAAACCATTGGGCAGTCTGTCAGCATGCAGGTATTACGCGGCGGGCATAAGACCCATGTTACCGTGATACCCGGCGAAATGCGGGGCCGTTAAGTAAAAGCACAAGAAATTTATATCCGGAAAGAAACTGCCCGATACAGGCCGGGATTCAAACGGGTGTGAGATAAACGTACTGAAAAGAAGGACCAACGCCGGGATTAGCTCCTGGCGTCGATCTCTTTGCATAGTTGATGGAAGATATCGTCGATGCTGCCTTCGCCCTTTACTTTAGCTACTTTGCCCTTTTTGGCATAATGATCGGCTACGGCGGCTGTTTTGTTTTCGTATTCTATAATGCGGGCCCTGATCACTTCTTCATTCGTATCGTCGCTGCGACCGCTGGTTTTGCCACGGTTCAGCAAACGTTTCACCAGCTCTTCCTGACCTACTTCCAGTGCCAGCACGGCGGTGATTTCGGAATTTTTGCCGGCCAGCAATTTATCCAGTGCATCGGCTTGTGCTACCGTACGGGGAAAACCATCAAATAAAAAACCTTTTGCCTGCGGGTTGGCAGTGAGTGCTGAATCGATCATGCCTACCACTACCGCATCGGGCACCAGCATACCCTTGTCCATCAGGCTTTTTGCTTCCAGCCCCAATTTGGTTTGGTTGGCAATTTCCTTGCGCAGGAGGTCGCCCGTAGACAGGTGGATCCAACCATATTTTTCGATCAGTTTTTCGGATTGGGTCCCTTTTCCGCTACCGGGAGGACCGAATAAAATGAGATTGAACATGTTATTACTTTACGGTTGTACGCGGGCAAATATACAGGTATCGACGTTAAAAATTGTTCTGCATTCGGGCTTTGAGATTAAAAAATATTAATCCCGGCGCAGGTTTCACCAACATCAGCAGGGGTTTCGGTGTTATTCATTAGATACAAAGAAATGTTAAGCCCACCTGTTTGCACGGCAACAGGAATCCGTTGCCCGGCCGGCTACGTAACTTTCAATAAATTACATGTATGAAGCGATCATTTCAATGCCTGGCGATGTTGCTGCTGGCAGTAATACTGCAGCAATGCAGTTATTCTCAACCCAATACAAAGCAAATTAGTTCCCATACAACGAAAAAAGCAATTATGGATACATCAAAAAAGAACAACCCTGTTTATTCGCGAACCGATTCATCGAAGGTGAACCTGAGCGAGGAGGAGTGGAAGAAAATTTTGCCGGCCGATGTATATGCCATTGCGCGGCAAAAAGGCACCGAGCGGCCCTGGACCAGCCCTTACGAGCACTGTAAAGAGGTGGGCACCTATTATTGCGCCGCCTGTGGTAATGCGCTGTTCCAAAGCGATACCAAGTTTGAAAGCGGCTGTGGATGGCCCAGCTTTTACCAGCCCATCAGCAAAAGCAGTATTATTTATTCACCCGATCATTCCCATGGCATGACACGCACCGAGGTGATGTGCGGCCGCTGCAAGGCCCACCTGGGCCATGTTTTCGAAGACGGTCCGCCACCTACCGGTTTGCGCTATTGCATCAACGGCGTGGTGCTGGACTTTGAAAAAGCCGCCGATGCCGAGAAAAAAAACAATGCATCCCAAAAAGGGGAATAATTGCCCCGCCTGCCCGAAAGCGCCGCCCATGGCGGATTACAGGAAATCATAATACAATGCAAAAATGAAAATAATAGCAACCTTAAGCGAACGGCAGTTGTTATTAGTATAACGACTGGGGTTTTCTAACCGTCGGTCTATTTTTGCTTGTAATAAATAGCGTGAAGGTGGCAGTCCTGTTTACAGGGCTGCCTTTTTTGTGAAGTGTGAGGCAGGAAGTAAGAGGTAGGATAGAACGATATCTTCCTGCTTCTTACTTCCTACTTCCTACCTCATACTTCGTACTTTTGCAGGATGAAGAAACAACGCACGGTATTACAGCAAATATCGGTACAGGACTATGCAGCAGAAGGAAAGGCACTGAGCAAGATTGACGGGAAAGTGGTTTTTATAGAGGGGGCCGTTCCGGGCGATGTAGTGGATGTGCAGCTATCGAAGAATAAGAAAGAATGGGCCGAAGGAAAGGCCATTCATATTCACCAGTACTCAACCGACCGGGTAACGCCTTTTTGCCAACATTTTGGTGTGTGCGGCGGTTGCAAATGGCAGATGCTGCCCTACGAAAAACAATTGCAATACAAACAAAATGAGGTGGTGCAAAACCTGCGGCGCATCGGTAAAATAGCATTACCCGAAATATACCCGATCATCGGTTGCACCGAAACTGCACGTTACCGCAATAAACTGGAGTTTACTTTCAGCAACAAGCGCTACCTGTTACCCGACGAAATTCAACGCCGGGATACCATTCCCCAGGAAAATGCCCTGGGTTTTCATGTGCCCCGCTTATACGACAAAGTGATTGATATTACCACCTGCCACCTGATGAACGAACCGGTGAATGCCATCAAAAACACCATTCGAGCATTTGCCCGGCAACAGGGTTATAGTTTTTACGATATCAGGGAACACCGTGGCTGGCTGCGCACGCTCATTGTTCGTATAGCCACTACCGGAGAAGTGATGGTGAATGTTTGTTTTGGTTACGGCGAACCGGAAAGAAACCGTTTGTTTGAATACCTGTTGCAGCAGGTGCCCGGCATTACAACGCTTTTGTATACCATCAACCCAAAAAAGAACGATACCATTTACGACCTGCAGCCGCAGGTATATTCCGGCAAGGGATATATTATCGAGGAGCTGAGAACCGGGGAGGGTGAAAAACCGTTACAATTCAAGGTGGGGCCCAAGTCGTTTTTTCAAACCAATACCCGGCAGGGTGAAAGATTGTACCAGGTGACGCGCGATTTTGCAGGGCTTACCGGAAAGGAAACCGTATACGACCTGTATTGCGGCACTGGCAGCATCGGGTTATTTGTGAGCAGCAAAGCCAAAAAGGTAATTGGTGTGGAAACCGTAGAGGAGGCTGTAGATGATGCACGTGAAAATGCCGCGCTCAACCATATTCAACATGCGCAGTTTTTTGCAGGCGATGTGATTGATGTATGCAACGATGCATTTTTTGCGCAGCATGGCGCACCCGATGTGGTAATCACCGACCCGCCCCGGGCGGGTATGCACGAAAAGCTGGTGCGTAAAATACTGGAAACTGCAGCGCCCGTGGTGGTATATGTGAGTTGTAATCCCGCTACGCAGGCGCGGGACCTGAATTTACTGGACGAGCGCTACGAGGTGACGCATATTCAACCCGTGGATATGTTCCCGCAAACGCATCATATTGAGAATGTGGTGAGATTGACATTGAAATAAGCTGTTTCCCGATCATTAATATCTTTATATACATTTTGACGTTATAATTTTTTAGCATGGCACAATTTCGAATGCGTGGTTTTCAGGATATACCACCGGTGATCAAAAACCTGGTTATAGTGAATGTTCTGATTTGGTTAGCCGAACTCACATTTGGTGAATCGTTCATCAGCGCCCTGTCCATCCATTTTTATAAAAACCCCGAGTTTCGCGTATGGCAACCCTTCACCTATATGTTCCTGCACTCGCCGGGCATGTTCCTGCATATCCTTTTCAATATGTTTATGCTGTGGATGTTTGGTTCAACGCTGGAAAATATGTGGGGATCGAAGCGGTTCCTTATTTTCTACATCCTGTGCGGAATTGGCGCCGCTATTATACAAATGGCTGCGTCGGCTGCGGAAATGAACATACTGATGAGCAGTTTGCAGGAAGGAAAAATATCCGAAAGCGAGTACATTGCCCGTGGCAGGAATATCTATCACGGTATTACCCTGGGCGCTTCGGGCGCCGTGATGGGGGTAATGGCCGGCTTTGGTTATACATTTCCCAATATGCCCATGTACATTATGTTCATTCCCGTACCTATAAAGGCAAAATGGGTGGTGACGGGTTATGTGCTCATTGATCTGTTCAGCGGAGTCAACCCGCGGTACAATAGCGGCATAGCGCATTTTGCACACGTGGGGGGCGCCTTAATTGGCTTAATTTTGGTAATAACCATGAATAGAAATAACCGGCGCACTTTTTATTAATTTAGGTGCAACTTTACAATCGCTTTAACTGTTAAATTACCGGGGTTTGTTTTATTGCTTGTGAAACCAGTTTTGTAAATTCACAAAAAATTACTCCGTGCTAAGAGAAGATAGGTATAGGAAAAGATTGGGGCTGGGCCAGGATGGAAACACCCTGGTGATGTTGATTGCAATCCTGGCTATCGTATTCTGTATTTTCCAATTCATTTGGTTAGTATACAAGCTCTCCGATAAAGACCTGCAGGGCTTTTACAATAATATCCTCAACTGGTTCAGTTTACCTGCCGGTTTCCAGAAAATGGCAACCCGCCCCTGGACGCTCGTCACCCATATGTTCCTGCACATGGATGTATGGAAAATGCTTGGCAATTTGTTATGGCTGGGCGCCTTTGGCTTTATTTTCCAGGAACTGGCCGGCAATAAAAGGCTGATTCCGCTTTTTATTTACGGTGGTTTGGCGGGGGGCATATTATACATGATTTGTTATAATACAATCCCGGTGCTGGTACCCACCGTACCGTCTTCAGCTTTTATGGGCGCTTCGGCAGGGGTAATGGCCGTAGTGGTGGCTACCACCGTACTGGCCCCCGATTACCGCATTTTACCTATGATCAATGGCGGCTTTCCCCTTTGGGTATTGACCGTGGTATACCTGATCATTGACCTGGCGCAACTGGCGGGCTCCAAAAACGGGGGTGGCGAATACCTGGCGCACCTGGCCGGCGCTGGTATTGGTTTTATGTTCATTTACCAGTTACGCCGCAACCGCGATATAGGCGCCTGGATGAACAACCTGTTTGAGTGGCTCAGCAATCTTTTCAACCCCGATAAACAAAGCTGGAAAAAAACAGCCCGCACCGATCTGCATTACAAAACCAGGGGCACACAACCTTATAAAAAGATTCCCAATATTACACAGAAACGGATTGATGAAATACTTGACAAAATCAATCAGCAAGGCTATCGTTTTCTCACCGAAGAAGAAAAAGACATTCTGAAACGGGCAGCAGAAGATGAAGAATTGTAATTTTAAATATGGCCCGGTTTGTTAGAACACTCACCAAGCGGTTTTTAATATTCATCAACCTGGTTCTTGCCAACCTTTTCCTGATCGCCTGCGCCAATGCCTGGCTGCATCCTGGTAAATGGTGGTTCTTCTCGCTGCTGGGTCTTGCATTTCCCATTCTGCTGATTTTTGTTTTTGCCTTTCTGGTACTCTGGATCATCCTGCGCAATAAATGGTTTGTGATATCTGCTCTGGCCTTGTTGCTGGGGTATTCCAATATCCGCGCATTTTGGGGAATACATTTTGCCGCCCGCTACAAGCCCGAAAAAAAAGAAGGCAGCCTGCGCATACTTACCTGGAACGTGGAATGGTTCGACGAGCACAATAAAAAGAACAAAGCCCATAAGGACTATCGCAAAAAAATGCTCGAATTCATTAAAGAGCAGAATGCAGATATTTTGTGTTTTCAGGAATTCCTGGAGCCGGGCAAGGGTTTTAACTACAGCAATGTAAAGGCCATTACCGCGCTGAACTATCCCTATCACTACCGGGTGATGGATTACGGACAGAAAGGCGGCCGTTTTGAAGCCGGGGCGGCTATTTTTAGCCGCTACCCGATTATAGACAGCCAGCGCCTGCGTTACCCCGGGCCACTGAACCTGCGGGCTGCGGAAAGCCTTATTTCCGCCGATATCATGGTCAAAGACCAACGCATCAGAGTGTATACCACCCACCTGCAATCGGTATTGTTCCAGAGCAGGGATTACCGCAATTTGCAGATCATTCGCTCGGCCGACGATAGTCTGGTCACCGCTTCCCGCTCCATCATCAAAAAGCTGCGACAGGGCTATTCCCAACGGGGCAGCCAGGCCGACCTGGTGCGCGCCCAGCTTGACAGCTGTATTTATCCCGAGATCATTACCGGCGACTTTAACGACGTGCCCAATTCCTACACCTATTTTACCATCAGGGGCAACCGACAGGACGTATTTGTACGGAAAGGCAAGGGCATAGGCCGCAGTTTTTCGCATGTTTCGCCCACCCTGCGCATAGATTACATACTGGCAAATAAAGCATTTGACGTACTGCAATACAAACGCTTCAAAGTGCCCTGGAGCGACCATTACCCGCTGGTGGCCGATTTGGCCCTGCCCAGGAAGAATGTTAAATAATGAATATTGAATATTGAATGTTCAATGTTGAAGTGATTCCTTCAAGATTCAAAATTTAATATTCAATATTCGATATTACTTTTGCATCTTATGAGCGAACTAAAAGTATTGAATTCCTATACCAGACAAAAAGAAGTATTCAAACCCATTACACCCGGTTATGTGGGCATGTATGTGTGCGGCCCTACCGTAAGCGGCGAAAGCCACCTGGGCCATGCCCGGCCTTTCATCACCTTCGATGTAGTGTATCGGTACCTCATGCACCTGGGTTATAAAGTGCGTTATGTTCGCAATATTACCGATGCCGGCCATTTCGAAGAAGAAGGCCGCGAGGCAGAAGACAAGATTGTCAAAAAAGCCGTGATAGAAAAACTGGAACCCATGGAACTGGTGCAGAAATACACCAACCTGTTCCATTGGGCCATGAAGGAATTCAATAATCTGGAACCCAGCATAGAACCCACCGCCACCGGGCATATTGTGGAGCAGATAGAAATGATCAAAAAGATCATGGAAGAAGGATATGCCTACGAGGTAAACGGTTCGGTGTATTTCGATGTAAAGAAATATGCCGAAAATTATCCATATGGTAAACTCAGCGGCCGTATTATGGGCGAGCTGCTGGAAAGCAGCCGCGAACTGGAAGGTCAGGACGAAAAAAGGAACAAACAGGATTTTGCCTTGTGGAAAGCCGCCCCGCCCGAACATATTATGCGCTGGGCAAGCCCCTGGGGCGAAGGATTTCCCGGATGGCATATTGAGTGCTCGGCCATGAGCACCAAATACCTGGGTACCGAGTTTGATATTCACGGCGGCGGTATGGACCTTCAGTTCCCGCATCATGAAAGCGAAATAGCCCAAAGCAGCGTCTGCAATAAACATGTGCCGGCCCGGTACTGGATGCATAACAATATGATCACCATCAATGGCAAAAAAATGGGCAAAAGCTATAACAATGTGATCAAGCTAACCGAACTGTTCAGCGGCAATCATCCTTTGCTGGAAAAGGCCTATTCGCCCATGACCATTCGCTTTTTCATTTTGCAAACCCATTATCGCAGCACCCTCGATTTCAGCAATGAAGCATTGCAGGCATCGGAAAAAGGACTGAAACGTTTATGGGAAGCCTATGAATATTTGCAAAAGCTGGAGGCCGGTAATAATGAAGCCGGCGATGCTGAACTGGATGCCAAAGTGAAGAAGCTGGTGCTGGAGATGGACGATTTCATGAACGACGATATCAATACCGCCCGGGTGCTGGCCAATATGTTCGAGCTGGTGCCGGTGATCAACTCCATAAAAGATAAACATATTGCCGCTACCGCTTTAAGCGGCGCCACCCTGGCCCTGATGCAGAAATACTTCAAAATGTATCTGCAGGATATATTGGGCCTCACCAACGATGCTGAAAAAAACGATGGCAAGCTGGAAGGCGTGATAGGCCTGCTGATAGAAATCCGCAAAGAGGCCAAGGCCCGGAAAGATTATGCCACTTCTGACAAAATCAGGCAGCAGTTACAACAGCTGGGCATATTGTTGAAAGATGAAAAGGATGGCGGCGTGAGTTATTCATTTGCATAAGCCCGGATAATTTCCCGTTTTCCCGGTGGTCCCGGTAGTTTTTCCACTGTAAACCCCACCGCCTGCATAGCCCTGCGTACGGCCCCCTTGCTGCAATAGGTTACCAGTATGCCGCCTGGCGCCATACTATCGTGCATTTTAGCAAACAGGGCTTCGGTCCATAATTCGGGCTGCACGTCCGGTGCAAAAGCATCGTAATAAATCACATCGACTGTACCGGGCGTATAATCCGGTAAACTGGCCTGTACTTTTTTAAGGAAGAAGCCATCGCCAAGCTGCACCGCGGTATTCCAGGCACAGCCGTGCAAACGCTCCAGTTCTGGTCCGCTATAATTCAATGCATCTGTAATTGCTTTTTCGAGGGGAAATGCTTCCACCGCTTCGTAGTCTATTTTTAATCCTGTTCTCCAGCTCAGCAATGCATTCAACCCCGTTCCAAAACCCATTTCAAATACCCGGCAGGTTTTCCTGTTCCTGTTCCACCAAAACTTCAAACCCGCCTCAATAAAAACATGCATCGATTCCTGGATGGCACCATGCAGGGAATGATACGTAACCTGCCATTCGGGTATTTCCACCGAATGCGATCCATCTTTTGTTATCACCAGCTTTCGTTGCATGGAACAAAATTAACATCTTAAATTTATGGTTATGGAATATGCTGCTCATCTGTGCAAAGACAAAAAACTCAAAAAGCTTATAGACGGTAACGGTGTAATTACCCTCACCAAAAAGAAAAACCTCTGCATTTATTTATGTGCTTCCATCATGAGCCAGCAGTTGTCGGTTAAGGTGGCGCGTGTCATTTACCAACGCTTCCTGAACCTGTACGGTGGTAAGGAACCCACGCCCGAGCAAATTGTAGCCACCCCGCCCGCCACTTTAAGAGGCATTGGTTTGTCGAATGCCAAAACCGCCTATGTGCAGAATGTAGCTCGCTTTGCGCTGGAAAAAGGAATGGACCATAAAAAGCTGGGCAAAATGAGTGATGAAGAAGTGATAGCATATCTTACCGAAATAAAAGGCGTTGGCCGCTGGACGGTGGAAATGTTATTGATGTTTGCCATGAAGCGCGAAGATGTATTTGCTTTCGACGACCTGGGTATTCAAAACGCCATGATCAGTTTGTACAAACTGGACCGCACCGATAAAAAAAAATTCAGGGAAGATATGATGCGCATCTCCAAAAAATGGAGCCCCTACCGCAGCTATGCCTGTATGTATCTATGGCGTTGGAAAGACAACCAGCCGGTGACATGAACCAGGTTATATTCCACCAGAGCTTTTATCATCTGCTGCCGGTTTTACCTTCTTCACAAAATGGGTATAGCGCGTATTCTGGTGTTGGTAGATGGCCGCCAAACCTGCAGCCATCTGTCGGGTTTATACCATAGGACGTTGGTGATGGGTGTTAATAACTTTAGGTTAAATTGCATGCACTTTTCTTTAAATATGTATATTGAAAGTTTAGTATTTGTGAGGGTTAGATTATGAAACATACGGAATTAGCGTTTTTACTGACATCCAGTGCGGCAATACAAATGCTGCGGCAGCGAAGCGCCCGATGGATATTGCCTTTTTTATACCGGGTGTATAAAGAAGAGAACCGGTTTATCGTACCCGAAGACCTGCTGATACAGTTGCTGACCGAAACATTGTCTACACAGGAAGATGGCACTGAAGACTTTGAAGAAGCAAAAATTGCTTTTGGTGAAGACGAGGAAACAAGAAGCCGCAAGTATATTTTAAATTGGGTGCAAAAAAGAATATTGCAGGATTTTCAGGATGCCGGGGGTAATGTGCAATACCAGCTGAGCGCGCATACCGAAAAAGTGTTTCAATGGCTCATGACCCTGCAAATGCGCAACCATGTGGGCACCGAAAGCCGGTTTAAATTATTGTTCAATTCGTTGAGGGATATTGTTGAGAAAACCGAGGACGATAGAACCAGGCGGCTGCAAATGCTGAAAGATAAGCGCGCAGAAATAGATAAGGAGATCAAGGCGCTGGAACATGGCCTGGCCCCGGATAATTACAGCAATGCCCAGGTGCAGGAAAGGCTGGAATTGTTTACGCGCCTTTGTTATGAGCTGATCAGCGATTTCAGGGAAGTAGAAGATAATTTTAAGCAAATACACCGCGCTATTGTTGAACAACATACCCGGGCCGAACAGAACAAAGGTGCTATTGTTGGTTTTGCGTTTGAAGCCTACGATGCCCTGCGTAACAGCAACCAGGGAAAAAGTTTTTATGCGTTCTGGGATTTCCTGATATCGCGGGCCGGTCAGCAGGATTGGCGGGAACTAACAGAACAATTACTGGAATTGTTGAAAGACCGCGGAATTGAAGCAGACGAAGCATTTCTTCAGAATATAAAATCATTATTACTCGAACAGGGTAAAAGTGTGTACGATGCCAACGATAAAATGGCCGAGAAGCTGAGCCGCATCATTACCGAAAAAGAAATTGCCCGTCATAAAAGACTTCGCCAGCAAATTGGTAATATCAAGGAACTGATATTTGAGTTAATGGATGATGATAACGTGCCATGCGGTATAACCCTGGAAGAAGGTGCAGAGATAAAAATGGTGATGGAAAGAAAACTGTTGTTCGAGCAAAAGAAAGCCGTGGCTGCAGTGAAGCAACCTGTGGCCGCATCGGAGAAAATTGCCGACCCCGAACGGTTCAGCCGCATCATCAATACCACGCATATCGATAAAAAGAAGCTATGGCAAAAGGTAGAGCAGGCCTTGCAACGCAAACAAACCGCCACTTTAAAAGAAATTGTGGAAATGCAACCATTGGAAAATGGCCTGGCCGAAGTAGTAAGCTATTATAGTTTCCTGCGCGATAAAACCAGCCGTGTACAGGTGATTCAAAACACCACCGAACATATTCCCCTGAATGAAGAAGCTACCAAATTTGTTGAAGTACCCTATTTGTTATTCAGTAAATAAAATATAATGCAATTACCCCCAAAAATACTACCCTATACAGGCGTTTTTATTAAACTGCTGAAGGGGCCTGTTGAATACCTGGAGAAAGGGACCTGGGAAAAACTGATGCAGTATAAGGCCGAGCTCACGGAGTTTTTACAGCAATTGGGTCTTACTTTGGTTGTAGTAGAGCAGGATGGGTACGCGTATGTAAAGCACACCATTACCGAAGAAGATGAAAGTGTTGTGAGCTGGATACAGCGCAGGACGCTTACCTATGAGGAGAGCGTTATGCTGGTATTGTTACGCGAAATGATGGCCGATTTTGAGATCAGTGAGGCTACTACGCGGGAACTGATTAAAAAAAGACGCGAGATCAAGGATTATGCTGAAATGTTTTTTAAGGAAAAAGCCAGCCGTGTAAAATTTTTGAAAGATATAGACCGGCTGATTGATAAGGCAGAAGAGAACGGTTTCCTGGATAAGACAGAAAATCACGATATAGCCGACGAACAGAAGTTTCGCATTAAAAAGATCATCAAATCAAAGGTAGACGCCGATGATTTGGACCAGTTTTACCACCAGCTTCAAAAACATAAGGAAGCCAAACTGGCGCAGTAGCAAAACCCTGATACAAGTATGCAGTTAAGTGTTTTTAGTACAGATAGCCAGAAAAGCGGTTTTCGCCTGCAGTATATGGAAGTATACAATTGGGGCACATTCGACGAGGTAGTGCACAGCATTAAACCCCAGGGTGAAACCAGTTTGCTGACGGGCGCCAACGGAAGTGGCAAGACTACTTTTGTGGATGCCCTGCTTACATTGATCGTTCCTGAAAAAAGATATCGCTTTTATAACCAGAGCAGCGGCAGTGAAAAAAAGGGCGACCGTACCGAGGAAACCTATGTGATGGGTGGTTACGGCACCATGAACAGCGAAAGCACCAGCGCCCTGAAAACCATGTACCTGCGCGAGAACAAGGATGAAGCATATAGCATTCTGCTGGCCAATTTTGCCAATGAAACCGAGCAAACCGTTACGCTTTTCCAGGTACGTTATTTTACCAATGGCGATATGAAAAGGGTGTTTGGTATTGCGCACAAAGCCCTGCACATAGAAGAAGATTTTAAACCTTTCGATCTTAATGGCGCCTGGAAACGCGCCATTGACCAGCGGTATAATAAAGGAAGGGGCAAACAGGTGGAATGGTTCGATGCGGCCAGCAAGTATGCTCAGCAACTGGTGCATGTGCTGGGTATGCAAAGCGTACAGGCCCTGCAATTGTTCAACCAAACCGTGGGTATAAAAGTATTGGGCAACCTGGACGAATTTATCAGGACCCATATGCTGGAGCCCAGGAATATGGAGGAATCGTTCCAGGAACTGAAGAAACACCTGGCCACCTTGCTGGAGGCACAGCGTAATATTGAAAAGGCCGAAGAACAGATCAAATTATTGCAACCGGTTGCGCAGCATTTTACCGCCTTCAATACTTTGACCGAATCGATCGAAGCCACTGAACAGGTGCTGCAAGCCGCCCGCATATGGAACAGTTATACGAAGAACGAGTTGCTGCAACAGGCTATTGAAGAAAGCCATGCCACCCGGCTGGAGCTACAACGTAAAATGGAGGCGGCACGCGAATTGTACGAACATTTGCAGGAAGAAGAACGGGTGACCAGGAACCAGATAGATCAGAACAAGGCCGGCCAGCGCATGCAGCAACTGGAAAAAGAGATACAGGAACTGGAGGCAGATCAAAAGGCGGCTGAGGCAAACCTGGTGCTTTTTTCGGCTTGGTGTGCAGATTTGCATGTAGATGAAAAACATGTAGGCGATGAAGCCACCTACCAGCGTTTGAGAAAAGAAGCGCAGCGCAAAAAGCTTGAACTGGAAACCAAACAAAGGATCAATGAGGAAGATGAATATGCAGCCAGGCGCACCAAAGAAAAATCGGAAACCGATAAAAAACAGGTAGAGGAAGAACTGAACAACCTGTTACAAAGCCGGAACAATATACCCTTTTACCTGGTGCATGTACGCCAGCAATTGTGTGAAGCATTGCACATCGATGAAAGCGAACTGCCTTTTTCGGGTGAACTGATGCAGGTGAAGAGCGAAGCCATGCAATGGCAGCCAGCCCTGGAAAAATTACTACGGTCGTTTTCCCTGCGATTGCTGGTGCCCGATAAACATTATAAAAAAGTAAACAGGTTCGTTAATAACAATAACCTGCAAACCCGGTTGGTATACGAACATATTACCGATAACCCGTTGGTACAAAACCCTGAAGAAGGTACGGTGCACGAACAACTGGAATTTCATCCCGATCATAAATTAAGCAGCTGGGTAGAGCAGCAGATCATTCGCCAGTTTGACTATGTGTGTTTAAAGGATGAGAAAACCATGGAGCGGTACGATAAGGCCATCACGTTAAACGGACTGATCAAAAACAGGTCGAGGCATGAAAAAGACGACCGGCCCGAAAAGAACGATCCTACCAACTATGTAATGGGCTGGAACAATGAGAAGAAAAAAGAGTTTCTGATCAGGAAAAGAAACCAGTTGGCCGATATGGCCGAAAAAGCTGCTGAGGCTTTGGAGAAATGCAGGAGCAAGGCCGACCGGATGAAAAAGCAGTTTTACGCCATCACCCGCATCCAGGAACACAAAGGCTTTGCCGAACTGGATGTAGCCGGCATTCAGCGCGCTATTCACAAACTACAGGAACAAATCAATGGGTTGCGCAAAGCCAATAAGGAACTGGACAACCTGAAAGCCCAGCTACAGGAAATTCAACTGAAAAAGGAAGAAGCCGATCGACAACACGCGGTGCTTATACGCGAAGAAGCCAGGCTGGAAGACAAACTACAGCAATACCAGGAACAACAAAAGGCGCTGCAACCCCTGCTGCAACACATTTCTGAAACCGATAAAGATGCCTTACTGCAATTTCAGCAGCAGCACGCTGCCCTGCTCACCACCATCACCCTGCAAAATATTGATGAAGTATACGAGCAGCTGAAATTCGAAAAAACAAAACAGCTCGAAAAACAAAAAGATGACCTGCACCGGGAAGAAACACAACTGAACAAATGCATCAACCGCATCAAAAACCCATCCTCTGAATTGAAATCCCGTTTTTCGCCGGAATGGGAAGGCGATGTTCAGCATTTGCCCGAAGATGCCGCCTATGCTAATGAATATATTGAATGGCTGAACAAGCTGGTGCATGATAACCTGCCCAAATACAAACGCGATTTTGAGAACTTTATCAACGATACCATCACTTACAAGATAGGCGGGCTGAACGAAGAGATGGAAAAATGGGAGCGCGATATAACCAACAGTGTGCAGAAGCTGAACCAGTCGTTAAGCGGTATTAATTTCAACCGCCTGCCCGATACCTATATTCAATTAGGCAAAAGGCCTGTGGCAGCCGGAACCGATATCAGGGAATTTCGTAGCCGGCTGCTGGATGCCTTACCGCAGGCGGCCAATTGGCAACAAAGCAGTTTTGAAGAAAAAAGCCGTCACTTTACACAAAAAGTACAACCCCTCATCGACGACCTGGATAAGAACGAAGCATATCGCAACCGCGTAATGGACGTACGCAACTGGTTTGAGTTTTGGGCCGATGAAAAATACCGCAATACCAACGAGCTGAAAAAAACCTACCGCCAGATGGGCCAGCTTTCCGGTGGTGAAAAAGCACAGCTTACCTATACCATATTATGCAGCGCCATTGCCTATCAGTTTGGTATTACCCGTGAAGGTAAGAACAGTCGCAGCCTGCGCTTTATTGCAGTAGATGAAAGTTTCAGCAACCAGGATGAAGAAAAAGCTACTTACCTGATGGAGCTGTGTAAACAATTGCACCTGCAATTGCTGGTGGTTACGCCGAGCGATAAGATACAGATTGTGCAGGATTTTATTGCCCATGTGCATTTGGTGCAGCGGGTGAATAACAGGAATAGTGTGATGTATAATATGACCATTAAGGAATTAAAAGATCATATTGAAGAAGCCAACCAGGCATTAATACCATGATGCATGACTTATACAGGGCACAGCTGCAAAAAAGCTATGCGCCTTATTTACAAAACCTTGTAAATGGAAAGCCATTTGAACCGATCACTTTGCGCGGCGGTAAAAAAAAGCCCGACACCACCGTTGAATTGCACCAGGCCATTCGCTCGTTTCAAAAATATGAAAAGCAAGCCGGTAAATACGGATGGGTAATTGAGTGGCAGGAATGGACAAGCAAAAAATTAGGCAGGCAGCAATGGCCGGTACATATCAGGGTAAATACCGAAGAAGATTTCCTATACCTGATCAATAAGAGCAACGAAGCCCATTCGTTCAAAAAGCAACTGGATGCCATCTTGCAGTGGCAACCCGCCCTGCAAAACTGGCTGGCGGCCAGGCCCGGCAAGGTGCTGGAGCTTCAACAGCAATGGCCGAAGATCATGTCAGTGGTGGACTACCTGTTAAAAAACAAGGTAAACGGTTTTTTCCTCAGGACCGTACCTGTTCCCGTGCATACAAAATTTCTGGAGCAGTACAAAAGACTTATTTATTCTATATTACATTGTCTTGATAACAACCGTTTTCCGGTTCCGGATGCAAACCTGGACGAGGCATTGGCCTTACAAAAAAAGCCGTTCCTGTTTCCTGCTCGCTGGCTCGATGAAACGCTTGCGGCACAGCTCAGTGCGGGCATGCACATCTTTGCCGTACCCGCTGACTATTTAAGAAAGCAAAACTGGCGGCCGGAAAAGGTGATACTGGTGGAGAACGAAACCAGTTTATTTTCTTTACCACCCATGAATGGGTGTTTGGCTGTTTGCAGTTCGGGAAATGCTTTACACTTGCTAAGAGATATAGCGTTTTTTAACAAGACCTGTTTGTACTATTGGGGCGATATGGATGAGACCGGCTTCTGCATGTTGAACGAAATACGAAGTTATTACCCTTATGTTCAAAGTTTGTTTATGGATATTGCAACCCTTACATTTCATAATGATGACCTGTATACAAATCAAATTATGTATAAAGGCATAGAACTTCCCCTACTGCAACCTCATGAAAAGGCAGCCTATGAACAACTGACATCAGGTAACCTATGGCTGGAGCAGGAGCGGCTACAGCAGGAATTTGTATTAATGCAATTACACGAAAAGCTTGATCAATAAAAAAGCCGTCTGCGAAAGACGGCTTTTTACATAGAAAGGAGGGGGAATGTTTAGCTTCAGAGCTTTATGAGCTTGATGGTTTGTTTTTTAGTACCCTGTTTTACTTCCATAAAATAAATGCCTGTGCGGTATTTACTACCCAGATAGAATAAACCAGTGGAAGGCACATTATTCCTGGTTTCAATAACCGAACCGGTACTGTTGGTGACAGTTATTTGCAATGGCTGCGGCGATGTGCTCAGCGTCATAATAACGAACTGGGTGGGTGTTGGATTGGGGAATGCCTTCACAGTGAGCACAGCATTGTTATCATCGGGCCAATTGGGCACGGTAACGCTAACGGTTTGGGTGCTTTGGTTGCCCGAACTGTCTGTGGCAGTGATGGCAATGGTATAAACTCTGTCAACGCCCAAAGTTGATTTTTCAGCACGCAGCTTCACGTGATGTTCATCTACCACTACCCAGTCGGGACCAATACCGCCCATCGTTTCGTTGCTGGTGACCGATAATGAACTGCTGACCGGCCCGCAATTATCGCTTACTGAATAGTTGACGGTTACATCACGCATTTGCAGAGTGGGCGGCCACAGTTGTGTTGGATCGGTCGAAACATTGGTGATCAACGGACTTTGATGATCCACGGTTCTTACTACCAGCTGGCAGGTATCGGCATTGCCCGCTGCGTCGGTGGCAATTAACATTACCGGCGTAGCCTGTATGCCATTGATGATGCTACCCGCTGCCGGTATTTGCGTAATGGTAACGTTTGAGGATGCATTCACTACTGTGGAAGTTGTGAAGTCGGGCAGCGTTACTGCACAGGTATTGTTCAGCACCAGCATGGTATCGCCGGGGCATTGAATAGTGGGCGGCAAGGTGCTGACGGTATTACCGGGCGCGCTTTCGTTGTGCAATCTGTCTGTGGCCGTAACCACATAATAATAAGTGGTGTTGTAGGCAATGGTTGTATCGGTAAATGCCGTGGTATCGGTATTGGTGAGGGAGACAATGTTTTCGGCATTGGTGATATCCACGTCCGGGCTTTCTGAACGGTATACAACAAACTGCCGTACTTTGTCCAGCTCAGTGGTCTCAGCGGGTTTCACCCAGTTCAATACTACCGAGTCGTTCCCGTACTTTACAGCCGTTACCGAAACAGGCGCCCCGGGCGCCACGCTATCACGCCAATGCATGGTGGGCAACAGGGCGGGTTGGCGGTAAAAATGCAGGCGCAGCGAATCGCGGAAACACAGTTTGGCGGTGCTGCGCAGGCTGTTGGTATTGTAAATGGCTTGCCCATATATATGGCTCATGCTTCGGTTCAATCGCACTTCATCGGGTATCATCGATGGGTTGGCCCAGTTCACACCCTGCGCAGGATCGTTTACTTTATAACCAGCCATGCCGATATAAATGTGACGGCCATACGCATTGTTATTCCACCAGGGAACAATGACACTGTAATCGGCGCCAGGCTGACCGATATGCCAATACACCTGGGGACATAAATAATCTATCCAGCCTTCCTGTAACCATTTACGGGTATCGGCAAAAAGGGTTACATAATGTTGCAGACCGCTGGTGTTGGAACCTATATCGGGGTTGGTGCTGTTGCGGTAAATGCCCGAAGGCGACACCCCAAACTGCACCCATGGCTTGATGCTTTTTACACTGTCATATACTCTTTTAATAAGCAGGTTCACGTTATCCCTGCGCCAGTCGCCGCGATCGGTAAAGCCACGCGGATCGGCCGCATACGACGAATCGTCGTTATAAGGCGTAACACCTGCACCGGCGGCAGGGGGATAGAAATAATCATCGAAATGAATGCCGTCTATATCATATCTTTTCAGAATGTCACAAATAACACCTACAATATAGTCGCGCACGGCGGGAATACCGGGATCCAGTACGCGCAGGGTACCCTGGCTCAACAACCATTCAGGATGTTGTTTGGTAACATGGTTGTTGGCGAAGTTGGGAATGTTGTTGCTGTTGCCTGCAGCACGGTAAGGATTCAGCCAGGCATGAAATTCCATACCTCTTTTGTGGCATTGTTCAATAGCAAACTGCATGGGATCCCAGAAAGGTACCGGCGCCTGTCCCTGGGTGCCCGTGAGGTCGGCCGACCAGGGCTCTATATCGCTGGGGTACATGGCATCGCACTGGCTACGTACCTGTACAAACAGGGCATTCATACCCGTTGCTTGGTGGTGATCGGCAATGGTGATAAAAGCGACTTGCTGTTGTGCGGGTGTTTGGTTTCGGTTGGGCCAGTCTATTCCGGTGTAAGTGGCTATCCAGGCGCCGCGGAATTCGCGTTTGGGTGGGGATTGGGCAAGGCTCGTCAGGGCCAGTGTGCAGGCCCCTAAAAGGACAGGTACAATTTTTTTCATAAAAGTTAGTTTTGCAGGTTTTATCGAATTTAGGGAGATCAATCCAGAATTTTGCAAGAAATCAACACTTTATACCCGCAAAAACCTGCAAAAACAGGCATTTGTTGAAAAGTTTTTATTGGCGGCAAATGCTTTTCTTTACACCATGTTCAGAAAGAAGATAGATGTAGATGTGATTAAAGATGTGCTGGAGGCTGTGCTGGAAGCACAACCGCATTCCACTTTTGTGCAAAGCCTGTATCGCCAGTACCAGGAAAGGGGTGCACTTAGTAAAAGGCAATTGGAGGGATTGTACCACAAGGCTTTGAAGGTACCAACCATGGCGCCCAATAAGCTGGCTACGCTGGAGGCGGTGATCCTGAAGAAGCACACCAAATACAAATCGGCCCCGCCTCCGCCCAAACCCCTGTACGAAAAAGACGAACGTACCGGCGACATGATTGCCGCTATACTGGCCAAAGCGCCCCAACATAAAAGAGTACTCTTCTTCCAGTCGAAATACCATAACAACGAAACCCTGACGCCGGCAGAGATGCTGGAGCTAGAACGCTTCTACAAACTGTTTCAGAAATAGTGATGGAAATACTTTATATAACGATGGGTCAGCTTTCTTCGTCGTAAAACAACTTGTAATATTTTTTACCGCTCATTTCGTCCACGCCTTTTTCAATCAGGTCGCGCCGGCCATGGATATAAATATGAAAGTTCTTGTCGAGCTTTAACACAGTTTTGAACACCCGCTGTTGTTTTTTTACAGCAGATAAATTGATGTCGAAGCCATCTTCAATTTCAAAATTTCTCGATGTTTCGAAATTGCGTTTATAGTCCATAAAAGTATCCACTACCTCCTGGTGATGGATCACTTCGCTGGCAAACTCCTCCAGTTTAAACTGCTCTTTGGTTTTGAAATATTCCATGGATCGGTTCAGCAGGTCTATTTGGTCGCTTTTCGATACCTCGAATTTCTCCGGGTATTCATTGGTGATAAAACTCTTGCAAAGGCTCAGGTATTTATCGGTATGGTGATAGCTATCGGCATAGGGCTGCACCTGCAGGAAATCGGTGACCCAGTATTGCGTATCGTTTTGTTTATTGGTATTATCCACCACACACACTTTGTACCCATCGTCGGAGTTGGTATTGAATACCAGGCAGCCCTTGTCGAGCTTGTTGATGTTCACCCCTTCTTCCTGTATCACTTCCCAGCTTTGCCCGTGCTGGAATACTTTCAGAAAGGTTTCCTTGGTTTCCGATTTAAAAATGCCTACGGCACGCACCTGTTCGCCTTCAAAGGGCACATCATTAAACAGCACCACATACAATTCACCTTCTTTTACCTTTACATGGGTTGATTTGCTGTAGAGATACTGGGCTAATAGTACCGACTGCTGCACAAAATGATCGGGCTCCTCGAAAATACCACGTACATAATTATATACTTCATTCATTTTCACATCGCTGAGATGTGTAAAATGATAATGCTCGTTTTCATTAAAAGCGCTGAGAAAATATTTATTCAGCAATCCTCTTACAATATCATCGTTTAACGTAAGCGGGTTAACAGACAATTTCAAGTCTTCTCCGCGCGAGGGATTGCCAACCTTGTGAACAATTACCTGTTGCAACTGAACGCTGTCAATTCCGGTCATAACCTTTTTTTGAGGCCGCGAAGATAACCCCGAACCTAATTACTTTATATCAAAATCTACCACCACTTTTTCGGTGCGCGGGTGCGACTGGCAGGTAAGAATAAAACCGGCATTCACCTCATCCTGTTCCAGGGCATAGTTGGTGTCCATATCCACTTTTCCTTCTACCAGTTTGGCCTTGCAGGTGCTGCAAACACCGCCTTTGCACGAGAAGGGCAGATCGGCGCCCTGTTTCAGCGCGGCATCCAGTATGGTATCGCCATCGTAGGGCAGGTCGAAGTCGAATGCAATGCCGTCGAGCTTAACCGTCACCTTGCTTTTGGCGCCGGTTGTGGTGGTTGTTTTTTCAACCTGTACATCATGGGCGCCCGTGGTTTGGCCGGGTGTGGTAAACAATTCAAAATGTATTTTCCTTTTATCGATGCCTTTTTGCTGCAGCCAGCCGGTTACCGTAAAGATCATTTGTTCGGGCCCGCATACAAAAAATTCATCGGCTGTATGAATATTGATGAGTTTGTTGCTGAGCTGGTTCAGTTTGTTGGCATCTATGCGGCCATGGTTGATATCGGCATCGGTTTTTTCGCGGCTCAGGATATGATGCACGGCAAAACGGCTCATATACTTGTTCTTCAGGGCATCCAGTTGGTCCTTGAAAATGATGCTGGCGCGGTTGCGGTTGCAGTAGATCAATGTAAAGCTGCTTTCCGGTTCGGTAAGCAGGGTAGTTTTGATGATAGATATCACGGGTGTGATACCGCTCCCTGCTGCAAAGGCAAAATATTGTTTCTTCTGCGCGGGGTTCAGCTCGGTAAAGAAGGTGCCGGTAGGCGGCATTACTTCAATCACGTCTCCTTTTTTGAGAGCGGTATTGGCCCAGGTAGAAAACTTGCCATATGGCGCTTCCTTGATGGCTACCCGCAGTTCATTATCGAGGGGGCTGCTGCATATGGAATAGGAACGTCGTAATTCTTTACCGTTGATAGTAGTGCGTAATGTGAGATTCTGACCGTGTTTGAACTGGTAATAGCTTTTCAGATCATCGGGAACCTTGAATGCGATGGATATACAATCGTGGGTTTCTTTCCTTATATCAGCAATCGTGAGTTGATGAAAATGCGTAGCCAAACAGTCGGTTTTTTATGTAAAACAATGATCGCTAGCGGCGAAGTCCGTCCACCAGTATCATCACCATATTTTCTTCCAGCTTTTCAGCCGGTATCTTTTGTTTACTGCGATGCCAGGATTCGATACCGCTTACAGCGTGCAGCATAATGAGCACTGCCGTGGGCGCATCTATTTCCTTGATCTCTCCATCGCGAATACCGGCTTCAATGATGGAGGCAATGCGCTGGCGGTAGGCCCTGCGCTGGCCCTGCATGTTCGACAGGTAGGGATCGGTGAGGTGTTTCCATTCCCGGTCAGTCACATACACTTCTTCATAATTATCCACCATTTGCCTGATATGAAAGCGCAGGATGGCCTGTATCTTTTCAATGGCATTTTTGCCGGGGGTAGCATCTACTTCCTCTATGTGGTGGGTAAAATTGTTGGCCGTTTTGAAACAGATCTCCTGCAGGATCTCGGCCTTGGAAGAAATGTGATTGTACAGGCTGGCAGCTTCTACGCCAACATGTTCGGCCAGATCGCGCATGGAGGTGGCGCTAAAGCCTTTTTCACGAAAGAGTTTGGCGGCCTTTGCAATGATCACATCCTTGCGGGTGCCATTTCGGTTTCTTTTAATTTTTGCCATAACACAGGGGGTCAAAGATAATAAAAACTAACAGATGTTAGGGGTGTATATTGTAATAAAGATTTTAAAATAAAAATGGTTAACTAACAATTACAGGCATTAACGCAAGCGGGCATTTGGCAAGATAATAAAATATGCTGCAAATTGCAGTTTTTCCATTAACCGTAAGAAAATTCGCGTAGGTTTGCGCGGTTAAAAAAAACTACTATGTCATTGATCGCTGTGGGCACTATGGCCTTTGATGCTATTGAAACGCCATTTGCCAAAACCGACCGCATCATTGGTGGATCAGCTACTTATGTGGCTTATGCCGCCAGTAATTTCGTTCAGCCCGTGCAACAGATATCTATCGTGGGTTTTGATTTTCCGAAGGAAGAAATGGACCTGTTGCGCAAGAGAGGTGTGCAGCTGGATGGAGTGAAGGTAGTGCCCGACAAAAAATCGTTCTTCTGGAGCGGGCGTTATCACCTGGATATGAACAGCCGGGATACCCTGGTAACCGACCTGAATGTGCTGCTCGATTTCGACCCGGTAGTACCGGAATCGTACCAGGAAGCCGAGTTTTTGATGCTGGGCAACCTGGACCCCAAGATCCAGATGAATGTGATCCGGCAAATGAAGCAGCGCCCCAGGTTGATTGTGATGGATACCATGAACTATTGGATGGAAGCTACCATGCCCGAGCTGGAAGAAGCCTTGTCGATGGTAGATGTATTGATGGTAAACGACAGTGAAGCCCGCCAGCTAAGCGCCCAGTACTCGCTGGTGAAAGCCGCTAAAGAGATCATGAAGATGGGCCCCAAATACCTGATCATAAAGAAGGGTGAACATGGTGCCCTGTTATTCCACGAAGACCAGGTGTTTTTTGCCCCTGCCCTACCTTTGGAAGAAGTATTCGACCCCACCGGCGCCGGCGATACCTTTGCAGGTGGTTTTATAGGCCATATTGCCCGTACAAAAGATATATCGTTCGATAATATGAAAACCGCCATCATTGTAGGTTCGGCCATGGCTTCTTTCTGTGTGGAGAAATTTGGGCCCGAGCGTTTGAAAGAGATATCGAGGGCTGATATTGATGCACGTATACAACAATTTGTTGAGCTGGTGAATTTTGATATAGAATTAGTTTAAATAAAATTCTTTTGAGTGATGAACCCTGGCAGCTTACCTGCCGGGGTTTATTATTGTTGCTACCAGTTTAAACTTCTTTGTTTTTCCCTGCAGGTTAAACAGTTCTGCCAGTACAATATAATTACCCGAGGGCAGCCTGTTTTGTTGATCTCCCAGTCTATCCCACCTGAATTGCCCGCTCAATGAAAGGGTTGCCTGTTGCACCAGGGTGCGCACCCGGTAACCATGCACATCGAAGATGGTGATATTGGCCACATAGCCCGGCTCGGGGAGGCGGCAGTGAATAATGGCATAATCGTCGTGACCATCGTTATTGGGCGTAATGACGGAAGGTGTAATGCTTACCTGGCCCTGCACCTGTATATCGGCGCCCAACTGTGAATTAGGTGCGCCGGGAGTGCCATAGCCGGCCGTGGAGGCAGCCGAGGTCCAGGCAGACTGCTGATAATTGATCCTTTCCAGCGAAACACCTTCGCGGTTATCGATGAGGGCAAAATGCCATTTTTCATCGTAATACAGTTCGTCAATGATATCGCCGCGGGCGTTGTGGAGGGTGATATGGCCTTGATCGTCGGGCATGGAAGGAAGACGCGGGCATTCCAGGATGGTGGAAGAGTTGTTGACCAGGAAATGTTGTTGTACCCATGTTTTGTTTTCGGTAATGGCTATGTAATCGCCGGGGAAGAATAACCAGGGTTGGGTGGCGATGACGTTGTTGGAAAGATAGAGTTGATGGAGGTCGGCAATGGTATTGCCCCGGTTATACAGTTCAATAAAATCAAAGCCGCCGGGTGGCGGGTTGAATAAAATTTCGTTGAAGATGACATCGGGGTGGGAAGGGAGGCCTGCTTTGGCCGTATGAAAGGCGCCAATGGTGTTACCGGAACAGTCGCTGATGTTTTTGGCCGTAAGCTGGTACACCGTGCCGGCCTGTAAGGGTGCGGCCAGTTTGAGAATTACTTCTGTACCGGCAGGTAGTACCGGGGTGGCGCTCAGGGGTTGGCCGTTGAGTTGGTAATTGGATGGAATGGCGGCCGTGGCGCTGTCCAGCGGTTCATTAAATATGGCTGATATGGTAATGCTGTCGATGGTATAGGTTCTGACTAGGGCCGGCGGCTGGTCGTCGGTATTGATAGCGTCTACGGAATTTTTCCGTCCGGGTGTACCGCCGGATTGGTCGGTGCTGGCCTTCCAGTTGGTGCTGCCGGCGCAGGCGTTTCGGGTGTCGATCATTTCCAGTGACCAGCCACCCTGGCTTTTGACGGGGTTTTGGTACCAGGCAGTGGTGTAGGATACGGAGTGAATGAGGGCGCCGTCGGGGGCGTATAAAGAAATGATGTCGGCGTCGTTGTTGAGGAAGGGGAAATTGGAGACGCCGATGGAGGGCGTGAAAAAGGGTGCAGAGCTGTTGGGGCAAATGACTACGAAACTATCTGGTTGCAGGCTATAGTTTGCCGTGATGGTGGCAGTGGTGCTGCCATCGGATAGTTTACAGTTTTGAAGTTTGATGGGGGTTGAGGAATTGTTTTTGAGTTCAATATATTCGGCGTTGGGGAGTTGAACCGGTGGGGTTGGATCGGGGAAAATTTCGTCGATGACGATGGCGAAACGAGGGATGGTTTGCCCTTGTACTTTTGTGCAGAGGCAAAAAACTACAAGAGCAACCATACACGTGCGGAGAACCTGCATGCGTTGGGATTTTTTAAGTGATTAAGCCGTGATCAGGAAGCCTTTTTCCGGGGTGGAAAGAGGTGGGAGTTTTCTATTGGTATCCACACCTCGATACTACCGATGTGATGGTCGATAGACTTTAACTTGGAGTCGATCATGTCTAACTTGAGGTAGACAATGTCTAAGTGCCTATCCACAACGTTCAAACGATTTTCCACGCTGGTAACGCGGGCATCCAACCGATCTACTGCAACCTGGAGTTGGGATACCGCTGCTTCGAGGGAATCCACCCTGGTTTCAAGAGCGTCGAGACTTGCTACAACTTGATCCATCCTCGCTTCCAGCGATGCTACCCTGGCTTCCAGCGCATCCATCCTTATTTCAAGTTCATCCATTCTTTCTTCAAGTGCGTCCATCCTGGCCTCCAGCGTGATCATCCTTTGTTCAAGTGTGTCCATCCTGGCTTCCAGCGCGATCATCCTTTGTTCAAGTGTGTCCATCCTGGCTTCCAGCGCGATCATCCTTTGTTCAAGTGTGTCCATCCTGGCCTCCAGCGTGATCATCCTTTGTTCAAGTGTGTCCATTCTGGCTTCCAGCGTGATCATCCTTTGTTCAAGTGTGTCCATCCTGGCTTCCAGCGCGATCATCCTTTGTTCAAGTGTGTCCATCCTGGCCTCCAGCGTGATCATCCTTTGCTCAAGCGTGTCCATTCTGGCTTCCAGCGTGATCATCTTTTGCTCAAGCATTTCTAACCGCGCTTCAACCTGATCAAGTCTTTCAATAACGTTTTGAAATCCCTCGGAAACGGTCGATTTCATTGAAACCAACGCATCTAAAATGCTGTCTAACTTTTGTTCTTGCATAAGTGAAGTTTTAATTGCCGTAACGGGTGGAACAAAAAGCTAGCTTTCGTGTAGTGGATCGTGCAAAAATATTAAATTAAACCCTCATGCCAAATTTAACCGTCTATTAAATAAAATTTGGGGATAATTCGTTTGCAGACTAATTTTGCCCCCGACATGAAATTCATAAAGAAACATACCAAGATTACCAAGACAAGCTCCATACGCGGGGAAGGTTGAGGACTATCTTGTATGTCAAACATAATTCAGGAGCCTTCCCACAAACGGGAGGGCTTTTTT
>Ga0065721_10005306_pt1 | contig 27679 bp, 28 predicted proteins | sample Mesricmetagenome_FD_59108 | JGI IMG/M metagenome (GOLD analysis project Ga0065721, IMG submission 59108) | Mesophilic microbial community from rice straw/compost enrichment Sample: eDNA_1 v2 (version 2) | ecosystem: Engineered > Solid waste > Grass > Composting > Bioreactor | place: USA: Davis... | reverse complement strand
TGTCGTCGCGACGTAGGCTGGACCGATGACGGATGCCCCCAATCCCCTCCTCTCCCCGCCGGCACTCCCCTACGACCTGCCGCCCTACGGCAGCATCGCGGTCGAGCACTATCTGCCCGCGTTCCACGCCGCCTTCGCGGCGCACCGCGCGGAGGTCGATGCGATCACCGCCCAGACGGCGGAGCCCACGTTCGAGAACACGCTGGTCGCCCTCGAGCGCAGCGGAGATCTGCTCGACCGCGTCGCCCGCACGTTCTACACCGTCACCGGTGCCGACGGCACGCCCGAGATCCAGCAGGTCGAGGAGCAGCTCGCCCCGCTCATGGCGGCGCACCGCGACGCCATCCAGCTCGACACCGCCCTGTACGGCCGTATCGCGGCGGTCTACGCGCAGCTCGACGGTCTCGACCTCGACGCCGAGAGCCGGTACCTGGTCGAGCGGCACCACCGCGAGATGTCCCTCGCGGGCGCGGGGCTCGACGACGCGCAGAAGACACGCCTGACCGACCTGAACCAGCGTCTCTCGGTCCTCACCAACACGTTCGAGAAGAACCTCCTGGCCGACACGAACGACCTCGCCGTGGTCTTCGACGACGCCGCCGAGCTCGACGGTCTCGGTGACGGCGAGCTCTCGGCCGCGGCGCAAGCCGCGACCGCTCGCGGTCTCGACGGCCGCTACGTCGTGACGCTCACGCTGTACACCGGCCACCCGTATCTGGCCTCGCTGACCAACCGCGAGAGCCGTCGTCGCCTGCTCGAGGCGTCCCGCGCGCGGGCGACGCGCGACAACGAGTACGACAACCGGCCCGTCCTGCGCGAGATCGTCCGCCTGCGCGCCGAGCGCGCGGTGCTCCTGGGCTACCCCTCCCACGCGGCCGCGGTGCTCGCCGACCAGACCGCGGGTTCGCCCGAGGCCGTCGCGTCGCTCCTCCGACGCCTCGCGGCCCCCGCCGCCGCCAACGCCGGCCAGGAGCAGGCCGCGCTCCAGCGGATCGCCGATGCCGACGGCATCCGGATCGACGCCCACGACTGGGCTTTCTACACCGAGAAGGTGCGCGCGGAGCGCTACGACCTCGATCGCGCCGCACTCCGGCCGTGGTTCGAGGCCGAGCGGGTGCTGCGCGACGGCGTGTTCTTCGCGGCGGAGCAGCTCTACGGCATCCGCGTGAACGAGCGCCACGACCTGCAGGGCTATCACCCCGACGTGCGCGTCTTCGAGGTGCACAACGCCGACGGCAGCGAGCTCGGACTGTTCCTGCTCGATCTCTACACGCGCGACAGCAAGCGCGGCGGGGCGTGGATGAACTCGATCGTGACGCAGTCGGCCCTCCGCGGCACGGCCCCGGTCGTGGTCAACAACCTCAACGTGAACAAGCCCGCGCCCGGAACCCCGACGCTGCTCACGCTGGATGAGGTCACCACCCTCTTCCACGAGTTCGGTCACGCCCTGCACGGACTCTTCGCGACGGTGACCTACCCGCACTTCGGCGGCACGGCCGTCTACCGCGACTTCGTCGAGTTCCCCAGCCAGGTGAACGAGATGTGGATCCTCTGGCCCGAGATCCTCGCGAACTACGCCCGCCACATCGACACCGGCGAGCCCCTCCCCGCCGACGTCGTCGAGCGCCTGCACGCCTCGGAGGCGTTCAACCAGGGCTTCGCGACGAGCGAATACCTCGCGGCATCCTGGATCGATCAGGCCTGGCACGGCCTCTCCGTCGACGAAGCGTCCGCTGAGATCGACGTCGCCGCCTTCGAGGCCGACGCCCTCGCCGACATCGGCCTCGACAACCCGGCCGTGCCCACCCGCTACGCCTCGACGTACTTCGCGCACGTGTTCTCGGGCGGATACAGCGCCGGCTACTACTCCTACATCTGGAGCGAGGTGCTCGACGCCGACACGGTCGAGTGGTTCCGCGAGAACGGCGGGCTCACGCGCGAGAACGGCGACCGCTTCCGGCAGAGACTGCTGGGGGTCGGTGGGTCCGGTGACCCTCTGGCCGCGTATCGCGATTTCCGGGGCCGGGATGCCGAGATCCAGCCCCTCCTGGAGCGCCGCGGTCTCACGGGCTGAGCGCAGCAGCCCCCTCCGTCGCGGGGCGGGCGAGGTCGACCCGACCCGCCCGTCCTGGGGACTCGGCTGACGCCGTGAACCCCGACACCCTCTGGACCGTGTCGCTCAACGCCATCCCAGCACGTCGCGCACGAACGCCTGCGAGGCCGGGCTGCCGTCGTTCGGGATGCCGTGCAGCGACGTCCGCGAGACGACGTCGCCCGTCGCCTCGACGCGGTCGAGGGCCGCGTGTACGAGGGGCCCGGCGTCGTTCGACGAGGTCCACCCGCGCACGGTCGGATGCGCGAAGACGACGACCTCCGCCCCCTGCTCGTGGTCCCGTGCGCTCGCGACCACGACGGTCGAGGTGGCGCGGCGCCACAGGCCGGGGACGAACGCGAGGACGGTGTCGGAGAACACCGCGTCGGCCATCCCGGTACTCCACGACGGGTCGGGGCGGCCGATGCGCACGTCCTGCGCGACCCACTCCGACTCTCGCTCCCGTAGGGCACGGGCCACGCGGTCGTCGCCGAGGTCGAAGCGCTCCGTCACGAGGGCGTCGAGGGTCGAGGCCAGAGCGACGTCGGGCGGGCGACGCACGATGAGGCGCGCGCCGCGCGTGATGCGCCCGACCGAGAACGGACGCACGCGGAGCGAGGCTCCGCGCCCCCTCCACCCGCGCTGAGCGCTCAGGCGCTGCGACGCTTCTGCGCGAGGACGATCGTGGGCTGCGCCCCGTCTTCGACCGCCGCGCGCGTGATGACGACCTTGGCGATGTCGTCGGCCGAGGGCACGTCGAACATGATCGGTCCAAGCACGTCTTCGAGGATCGCGCGCAGTCCGCGCGCACCGGTCTTGCGGGCGACGGCGAGGTCGGCGATCGCGCGCAGCGCGTCCTCGTCGAACTCCAGCTGCACGCCGTCGAGCTCGAACATGCGCTGGTACTGCTTGACCAGCGCGTTGCGCGGCGCGGTGAGGATCTCCATCAGCGCCTCCTGGTCGAGGGGCGAGACGGATGCCACGACGGGCAGACGGCCGATGAACTCGGGGATCAGACCGAACTTGTGCAGGTCTTCGGGCAGGGCCTCGCTGAAGAGGTCGGGGGCGTCTTCTTTGCGCTGCAGCGGAGCGCCGAAGCCGACACCGTGCTTGCCGACGCGGGCGGAGATGATCTCTTCGAGCCCCGCGAAGGCGCCGGCCACGATGAACAGCACGTTCGTCGTGTCGATCTGGATGAACTCCTGGTGCGGGTGCTTGCGACCGCCCTGCGGCGGAACCGAGGCGACCGTGCCCTCGAGGATCTTCAGCAGGGCCTGCTGCACGCCCTCGCCCGACACGTCGCGAGTGATCGAAGGGTTCTCGGCCTTGCGGGCGATCTTGTCGACCTCGTCGATGTAGATGATGCCCTGCTCGGCGCGCTTGACGTCGAAGTCGGCGGCCTGCAGAAGCTTGAGCAGGATGTTCTCGACGTCTTCGCCGACGTATCCCGCCTCGGTCAGCGCCGTGGCATCCGCCACCGCGAAGGGCACGTTGAGGCGCTTGGCCAGCGTCTGCGCGAGATACGTCTTGCCGCAGCCCGTGGGCCCGAGCAGGAGGATGTTGCTCTTGGCGATGTCGATCTCTTCGGCGCGGGCCTCGGCGGGCTGCAGGGTGCCGTGGGCGCGGACGCGCTTGTAGTGGTTGTAGACGGCGACCGCGAGGGCGCGCTTGGCGGGCTCCTGGCCGACGACGTACTCCTCGAGGAATGAGAAGATCTCGCGCGGCTTGGGCAGGTCGAACTCGGCGACCTCGCCGGCCGACGACTCGGCCATGCGCTCTTCGATGATCTCGTTGCACAACTCGACGCACTCGTCGCAGATGTACACGCCGGGACCGGCGATCAGCTGCTGCACCTGCTTCTGGCTCTTGCCGCAGAAGGAGCACTTGAACAGGTCGGCGCTCTCACCGATGCGTGCCATGGCCGGTTCCTCCCGTCACCCGGCCCCCGCCGGTGTGTTACCCGAGCCTAACCCGAGGCCACGACATCCGAGGGCATTTGCGCTCTCGGCGGTGTCGTGATCGCTCGCGGCGGACACGCGGCATCCGTTCGCTCCCCCGCGCGCACGGCCGGGTGCCCGTCGCGCCGAGACGTCATCTCGCTGACATCTCGGCCGCAGCCCGCCGCCGACTCGTCGGGGAATCGCGCTCTCGCGGCGTCGAGGCGAGAATGCGCGCCGATCGCGCGCACGACGAAGCCCCGCAGACCGGGAGGGGTCTGCGGGGCTCCGTCGTGCGCGGGCGCGTCAGGCGGTGAGAGCCGCCGGGGTGCGCTTGCGCGTGGTCAGCACCTGGTCGACGATGCCGTACTCCATCGCCTCGTGCGCCGAGAGGATCTTGTCGCGGTCGATGTCCTTGTTGACCTTGGCGACGTCCTGTCCGGTGTGGCGGGCCATCGTCTCTTCGAGCCAGGTGCGCATGCGGAGGATCTCCTGCGCCTGGATCTCGATGTCGGACGCCTGCCCGTGACCGGCCTCGCCCATCGCGGGCTGGTGGATCAGGATGCGCGCGTTCGGCAGGGCGAGACGCTTGCCGGGGGCGCCGGCGGCGAGCAGGACGGATGCCGCGGATGCGGCCTGTCCGAGCACGACGGTCTGGATCTGCGGCGAGACGTACTGCATCGTGTCGTAGATCGCCGTCATGGCCGTGAACGAGCCGCCGGGCGAGTTGATGTACATGATGATGTCGCGGTCGGGGTCCTGCGACTCGAGCACGAGCAGCTGGGCCATGACGTCGTCGGCCGAGGCGTCGTCGACCTGGACGCCCAGGAAGATGACGCGGTCCTCGAACAGCTTGTTGTAGGGGTCCTGGCGCTTGTAGCCGTAGGCCGTGCGCTCCTCGAACTGAGGGAGGACGTAGCGGCTCGAGGGCATGTGCGCTGCGGCGCCGCCGAAGGTGGGGATGTTCATGATGGTGTCCTTTTCCTCTCGACTCAGGCCGCGGTTCCGCCGCCGCCGGTGACGTCGGTGGCGTGCTCGCGCATGTGGTCGACGAAGCCGTACTCGAGGGCTTCCTGAGCGGTGAACCAGCGGTCGCGGTCACCGTCGGCGTTGATCTGCTCGACGCTCTTGCCGGTCTGGTTCGCGGTGATCTCGGCGAGACGGCGCTTCATGTCGAGGATGAGCTGCGCCTGCGTCTGGATGTCGCTCGACGTTCCTCCGAATCCACCGTGGGGCTGGTGCAGCAGCACGCGCGCGTTGGGCGTGATGTAGCGCTTGCCCTTGGTGCCGCTGGTCAGCAGGAGCTGGCCCATCGACGCCGCCATGCCGATGCCGACCGTGACGATGTCGTTGGGTACGAACTGCATCGTGTCGTAGATCGCCATGCCGGCCGTGATCGAGCCGCCGGGCGAGTTGATGTAGAGGTAGATGTCCTTCTGCGGGTCTTCTGCGGCGAGCAGGAGGATCTTCGCGCAGATCTCGTTGGCGTTCTCGTCGCGCACCTCCGAACCGAGCCAGATGATGCGGTCCTTCAGCAGCCTGTCGAAGACGCTCGTTGCCATAAGGGGTTCGGGCATTTAGTGCTCCTCTTCCGGTGATCTGCAACGAATCTACCGGCGGGGTCCGACACCGGATGCCGTGTTCGCCGCGGGCGGATCAGCGCCCTTCGTCGGCGATTTCTCGCGCGTATCCGGTCACCGACCGGGTATAGCGGGGCAGGTGGGGCGCAAGGGCCTGAAGGGCGACGGATGCCGCCCGCTCGGGCGCTCCGCTCGACACGAGGGCGAGGGCGTAGAACGCGGCGGCCGCATCGTGCAGGGGTCCACGCGGCTCGCGCTCGTACTCGGCGCGGAGCATCTCGAGCGCTTCCTCGGTCTTGCCCAGGTTGCGGATAGTGCTCGCCAGCTGGATGGTGGCCTGCGTCCGGCGCTCGTCGTCGAGCCCGATCGCGAGGGCGCGCCGGTAGAGCACCTCGGCCTCGTCCTCGACACCGGCCGAGTCCCGTGCCCCCGCGCGCTCGAACAGCGCGACGGCGTCGTCGGTGGGACGCTCGGCCGCGAGCTCGTCGATACGGGTGATGACGTCTTCGGGGCTGAGCGTGTCATCGGCCCAGACCGCGTCCACCCTGTTCTGCCAGTCGTCCATTCGTCGCATCCTCATCCTCGTTCCGAACCCTCGCTCACCCTCCCCGAGTCTGCAGAACATCTGGAGGCTTCGAGACGTCCTCCGCGCGTTCTGAACGATCGACGGGGTGTTTCCCCGGACGGCGCCCGGGGACGGGAAAGGGGGCGGATGCCGCGGCATCCGCCCCCTTCCTCACGACTTACTCGCTGTCAGCGGCCTCGTCGGTCTTCTTCTTGGCCGGCGCGCGCTTCTTGGCGGGAGCCTTCGCGGGCGCCTCCTCCGCGGCGGCCTCGTCGGCCGGAGCCTCGTCGGCGGCCTTCTTCTTCGCGGGGGCGCGCTTCTTGGCGGGAGCCTTCGCGGGGGCCTCCTCGGCGGCGGGCGCCTCGTCGGCGACCTCGGCAGCCTCGTCGTCGCCCTCGGCGGGCTCTTCGCCCTCGACGGCCACGAACCCGGTCAGGTCGACGGGCTTGCCGGCGGTGTCGACCACCGTGACCTTGCCCAGCGCGATCGCGAGCGCCTTGTTGCGCGCGACCTCGCCGACGAGCGCGGGCAGCTGGTTGCCCTGCTGCAGCGCGTTGACGAAGTCCTGCGGCGCCATGTTGTACTGCGCGGCCGACTGGATGAGGTACTGCGTCAGCTCGTCCTGCGACACCTGGACGTTNGCGTCNTCGGCGATCTTGTCGAGGACCATCTGCGTGCGGAACTGCTTCTCGCTNGCCTCNGTGACCTCGGCGCGGTGCACNTCGTCCTCGAGGCGGTTCTCACCCTCGAGGTGGTTGTGCACCTCGTCCTCGATCAGCTGCGGCGGCACGGGGATCTCGACGGCCTCGAGGAGGGCGTCGATGAACTTGTCGCGCGCGGCGGAGCCCTGGGTGAAGACGGCCTGCTGCGACACGCGCTCGCTGAGCGACTCGCGGAGCTCGGCGATGGTGTCGAACTCGGACGCCATCTGCGCGAAGTCGTCGTCGGCGTCGGGGAGCTCGCGCTCCTTGACGGCCTTGATCGTGACGGCCACCTCGGCCTCTTCACCCGCGTGCTCGCCACCGACGAGCTTCGAGCGGAACGTGGTCTGCTCGTCGGCCGTCAGCGACTCGATGGCCTCGTCGATGCCCTCGAGCAGCTCGCCGGAGCCGATCTCGTACGACACGCCCTCGGCGCGGTCGATCTCGGTGCCGTCGATCGTGGCGACGAGGTCGAGCTCGACGAAGTCGCCGGTCGTGGCGGGACGGTCGACCGTCACGAGCGTGCCGAAGCGCGCGCGCAGGCGGTCGAGCTCGGCGTCGATGCCGGCCTCGTCGGCCTCGGCGGCGTCGACGGTCACCGTGATGGTGTCATAGGCGGGCAGCTCGAACTCGGGGCGCACGTCGACCTCGACGTCGACCACGAGGTCGCCGGAGAAGTCCTTGAGCTCGGGGAGCTCGACGATCTCGGCGCTCGGGCGACCGATGACGCGGAGGTCCTGCGCCTCGACGGCCTGACGGTAGAACCCGTCGAGACCCTCGTTGACGGCGTGCTCGATGACGGCACCGCGTCCCATGCGCTGGTCGATGATGGGGGCGGGGACCTTGCCCTTGCGGAAGCCGGGGATCTGCACGTCGCGGGCGATGTGCTCGTAGGCGTGGGCGATGCTCGGCTTGAGCTCGTCGGGCGAGACCGTGATGTGGAGCTTGACCCGGGTGGGGCTGAGCTGCTCGACGGTGCTGTTGACCATGCGGTGTGTTCTCCTCGTGTGGCCCGCGCGCACGCGGGGGCCGTGTGGGCCTGTGGTCTGTGGGGCCGTTGCGTCGGGGCGACAGGATTTGAACCTGCGGCCTCCCGCTCCCAAAGCGGGCGCTCTACCAAGCTGAGCTACGCCCCGGGGCGACGCGCGCGAACGCGTTCGACGAAACGACCTCGGAAAGTCTAGTCGATCGACCCGGGAGCGCCGGATTTCCTGCGGTGCGCGGCGGATCCGACACCGGGAACCGGCGCGCACACCCGCGGCGGCGTTCGCGACGGGTCGCGCGGTGTCGTAGAGTGGTGATGTTCGAACGCTTCCCCCTCGGGGTGAAGAATTCGGGGCTGTAGCTTAGTGGTAAAGCCTCTGTCTTCCAAACAGATGATGCGAGTTCGATTCTCGTCAGCCCCTCCATCTTGAAGAACGGCCCGCCCCCTCGGGGACGGGCCGTTCTTCGTTCGACAGAGGTCAGCCGCCGATCGTGTTGCAGGCGACCTCGTTGCCGTTCACGACGACGGTGCCCGTGAATCCGGCCAGCTCGCAGGCCTGGTACGCGGCGGCGCCGAAGCCGATGGCGGAGATCACCGCGATCGCCACGATGATCCCGATCACGGTCAGGACGGCACCGACGATGATCGCCGCGACGGCGAAGCCGTTCTTGTGCCCTGCTTTGCGACTCTGCACGAGGGCGACGATGCCCAGGATCAGGCCGATGACGTTGAAGAAGATCGCCACGACGAGCGCGACGATGCCCAGGGTACGGCCGGGGACGGGTCCGGATGCGGGGCGGGTGTATTCGACGGACATGGATCCTCCAATAACGATGCTGATGACGCCGTGCACCTCGGACACTAGCGCTCTCCGGAGTTTCCTGAGTGTCACCTGTGCGGCTCGGTCGCAGCGGGACTCGGCTCACCCGTGTGACGCGCCCGCGAGCGGCCGGATCATGTCGGCGCTCCTCTTCTGCCGATCGGCACTCTTGCTAGGTTGCGGTGGGGGCACGACAACACTGCAGCGAGACAGGGGGCGGCACATGTCGGATCGGAACGGGCGTGCGGTGCGGCGGGCGATGACGGGCACGGCGATCATCTCGCTGGCACTCGGTCTCGTCGCGTGCAGCGGAGGACCCGATGCCGGCGGTCAGTTCTCCGCCGAGCGGAAGACCGTCGAAGCGTTCATGACAGCCCTCGAGAACGGCGAGGCGCAGCAGGCGTCGACGTATCTCGCCGACAGGTCGAGTTTCCCCGCCGACGCGTTGACCGATGACTTCTATTCGTCGGCCGTCGAGCGTCCTCGCGACGCGCGCATCGCGGTCGCCTCCGAGAACGAGGGCACCGTCTACGTCCAGGTCGACTACCGGCTGGGCTCGGACGACCGTGAGCTGGATCTCGTGATGGCCGGCGGAGACCGACCGCTCATCGCAGGATGGTCGGGCACGCCGACGATCCTGCGGTCGGCCGCCGGCGACGGTCGGGTCACCGTGTCGGACGCGCTCACGATCGAGGTGGGGACGGCGGCGAGCTACGCCTCGCTGCTGCCCGGCCGCTACAGCGTGTCGTACACGGGCACCGGCGGTACCGTCGGCCCGTTCGATCTCGACGCGCCCGTCACCCGTGCCGATTCCGGCGCGCACCTGCCGTCCGGCGTGTCTTTCGCGGGCGGTGCCCTCACGTTCGGCGACTGAAGAGCGTCGGCGAGAGCAGACGATCGCGGGTCGGCGTCATCATCCGCACCTCGACGACACGAAGAGGGTCTCAGGGCGCCGGGTGGTCGGCATCCATCCCGTCGATGGCGCGGCCGGCGACGACCGCGGCGATCAGCAGGCACACCACGACCCAGGCGCAGCCGATCACCGCGGCCCACACCGCGCCCTCCTCGCCGACGAACACCGCCGCGGCTGCGGCGGCGATGAGTCCGATCCCGCCGGCGGACATCGGCACGACGGCGGCGGCGTGGCCGATGCGCCACTCCTCATCGCCGCGAAGCGTGGCGGAGGTGCGGATACCGACCCAGGAGTTGCGGGTGAGCGCGCCGCTCGCCGATCGTGCGGCGATCCACACGATCAACGCTCCCGCGAGGAGCAGGGGGACGGCGGTACTGAGGGCGACGAGCAAGGGTTCTCCTCCGATCAGGGGGCGTCGCGCCGGCGCCGCGGAGGGTATCGGTCCGAACGACGTTCTCGCCCGCCGCGGAGGATGATGACGACGGCTCCACCCTACGTACGACCCCCCGGAGAACCCCAGTCGCGCGACAGGGGCGGACGAGGAGCGAAGGCGCGACGGCGCGGGCGCTGCGCGGAGCGTCCCGAAAGGACAGGTCCGCGGTCGCCCTCACACGCGCCGCGCGTCGGCGTGGCGCGTCGTGTGCCGCAGGTACGTCTCCGCGTTGCGGAGGAGTCCCGCGCGTTCGTCATCGGTGAGCGCGCGGCGCACCTTCGCCGGCACGCCCGCGACGAGCGAACCGTCGGGCACCACGGTCCCCTCGAGCACCACCGCTCCCCCGGCGACCAGGCATCCCGCCCCGATCCGCGCCCCCGACAGCACGACGCTTCCCATGCCGATGAGCGACCCGTCGCCGATCTCGCACCCGTGCACGACGGCGTTGTGCCCCACCGAGACGTCGGTTCCGATCACGACGCCGTGACCGGCGTCGACGTGCACCGAGACGTTGTCCTGCAGGTTGCTGCGCGCCCCGACCACGATCGACGCGCTGTCGCCGCGCAGCACGGCGTTGTACCAGACGCTCGCGCNCTCCTCGAGCCGNACGTNGCCGACGACACGGGCCCCGGATGCCACGAACGCGNTGTCGTGCACGGAGGGCGCGGCGCCCTCGAGGGCGAGNAGGGAGGCGTCGGGGGCGATCGTCATGCGGCGAGGCTATCCGCACCGGCGCACTACTGGCGACTACTGAGTCCGGCAGGCATCCGTAGCCCCGGCCGTGGATTCGGTAGCGGTCCGGGGAGTGCGCCGCTCTAGCTTCGGTCGCAACACCGTCGCCGTGTCCCAGGAGCCAGCATGTCACTCGAAACAGCACCCGCCACCCGCGCCTCTCTCGCACAGCGCCCCGTCCGCCGCCATCGCCGCACGACGGCGATCGCGATCATCACCGTCGGAGCGGCCCTGCTCTCGGTGGGGGGAGGCTCGTACGCCTACTGGTCCACGCAGACGGCCCTCACCGCGGGCCCGGTCACCGCCGGCGATCTGAACCTCTCGCTCGGGGCGGGCACCTGGACCCTCAAGGGCGTGCTCGGAACGGCGCAGCCGGTCGCCAACCTCACGACGGTCAAGATCGTGCCGGGAGACGTCCTGACGCTGACGCAGCCGATCGATGTGACCCTCGTGGGCAACACGATCGCCGCCGATCTCAAGGCCGAGGTGGGCTCGACCTTCACATCCGGTGCGCTGGGCAGCAACCTCGACGTCGTGCTGTCGGTCGCCAGCTACGGCACCGCCACCAGCGCCAACACCTACCGGCTGACCTCCGCCAACAACGGTGCGGCGACGGCGACCCTCACGGTCACCTTCAAGCCCGGCACGACCGGACGCGCGGGGGCGACGCAGAGCGTCAACCTCAACGACATCGCGTTCACGCTCACGCAGGCATCCAGCTGACGCGCGTCCCGTGCGCACGCGAGCCGACGCCGTCTCGCGACGGCTGCAGTGGGCCGCCGCGCTGACGGTCGCCGGGCTCGTCGTCTTCGGAACGTCGACGGCGCACGCCCTCTGGCAGAGTCGCACGGCGCTCACGGCGGGCACCCTCACCGCGGGTTCGTTCGACCTGTCGACGGAATGGGTCGGCGCGTGGACGGCGTGGAAGCCGCTGTATCCCGGACGCGCGAGCGATACGGCGACACTGCGCGTCACCGAGACCGCGGCCGGCGGGACGACACTGCGCTGGCGCCTGAGCGCCTCTCCCGCCGTCTCGGCCGATCTCGCTCCCTACGTCACGACCCAGGTGTACGTCGGGGCCTGCGGATCGGGCACTCCGCTCGGCCCCACCGGGTACTCCCCCGCCGGAGGCCTGTCCCCCGGGCAGAGCGTCGACCTCTGCCTGCGGGTGACCCTCGCGACGACGGCGCCGCCGTCGGTGCAGGGCAAGGCGGTCGCGCCGACGATCACCGTGACAGCCGACCAGGTGGTGTCGTGAACCGGCGTGGGCGGGGCTCTCTGCTCCTCGCCGTGCTCGCGCTGATCGCCGTCATCGTCGTCCCCGGGGCCGGTCCTGCCGCAGCGGCGTGGCAGGTGTCCGTCCCGGCGCCGTCGTTCACCCTCTCCGCCGGTTCGCTGACCGCCCCCGCGGCCACGTGTCAGACCACGACGTCGTCACCGCCGGCCGCCCGCATCTCGTGGCCGGCGGTGGACGGGGCGACGGGTTATCGCGTCGTCCTCGCCAACACCATCACCTCCTCGACCGCAGAGCTCGCGGCGAACCAGCCCGAAACCAGCTACGACGTGACGGGGTCGACGCTGAACAACCTGCTGCTGGTGCTCGGAAGCCTGCTCACGGGCGGATCGGTGTACGTCACGGTCACCGCGCTCAACCAGGGCTGGAGTTCGCCGCCGAGCAGCCGTCAGAACATCGTGCTCGCCGGAAGCCTGCTGAGCGGACTTGCGGGAGGCCTGAAGTGTCAGTCGGCGTAGGACTCCGGCGCGACCGGCGCCCTGACACCGCCGCGCACCCGCACCGGGGGTGGCGGCGGGCGCGGAGCGTCCTGGCGACGGCGGTCCTCGTCGTCGTGTCGACCTTCGCGTTCTTCACCGTGGTGGTGCCCCTGCTCCTCGGCGCGCAGACGTACACGATCCTGACCGGGAGCATGCGACCGGGGATGCCGCCGGGCAGCCTCATCGCGGTCAAGCCGGTCGCGTTCGACGAGGTGCGCGTCGGTGACGTCGTGACCTACCAGATCCGATCCGGCGATCCCGCCGTGGTCACCCACCGCGTGGTGGGGACGACGTCGAGCACCGGGGGCGATCGACTTCTCATCACCCGGGGTGATGCGAACGACCTCGACGATCCCCCGGTCCAACGGGAACAGCTCCGCGGCTCCGTCGTCCTCGCGATCCCGTACCTCGGGTACCCGGCGGCACTGTTCGGGGGGCAGGCCCGCGGTGCGGTGATCGCGTCGGCGGGAGTGCTCATCGTCGGATACGGCGGAGCGCTGCTCATCCTCGATCTCGCCCGATCGAGCCGGTCGCGGCGACGTCGCCGGACGACCTTCGGCCTCGTCGTCGTGCTCGTGGCCGGCATCGTGGCATCCGTGGGCTCTCCCGCTCCCGCCGAGGCGACGACCGGCGCGGCGGACGCGCGGCTGCTGCTCAGCGTCGACGGGAAGACGTTCACCCCCGACGGTGCCGTGTCGCTGTTCCGCTCCGATGCGCCGCTCGTCCCGGGCGGGTCCGTCACGTCGGTCCTGTGGATCCGCAACGGGAGCACGGATGCCGCGCGCGCGGGGATCCGCATCGATGCGGCCCCGCGGGGCGAAGCCTCGACGGATCGTGAGCTGGCAGAGGATCTCCGACTCGTCGTGGATGACGCAGCGGTGGACCCGGGTGGCGAGTGGGTGAGCGATCCGATCGCCCCCGGTGCGACGCTCCGCGTCGACGTCGCGCTGAGACTGGATCCCGGAGCCCCCAACGCCTCGCGCCGGGGCGAGGCTCTGGTCACTCCTTCTGTCCGTCTGACGCAGGCCGTCGGCGAGGGCGTATCAGGGCAGGATCCGGACGGCGTCCTGCCCCTGACCGGCGCCGCGGCAGCTCCATCGGCGGCCCTTCTCGTCGCGGCTCTTCTCGCCCTCGGGTGCGGGATCGGCCTTCTCCGTCGCAGGCCGGAGGGAAGGTGAGGATTGCCTGTTCACCGGGGATTTAGCCGAGCCTCATCTTGCTTGCGGAATGCGGGGGCGTGAGTAGCGTTGCATCCAACAGACTTCGTTCACTGCGACAAGGAGCAGACATGAGCACCGTTCAGACCCCCGCCGCCACCACCGTCGACCCGACGATGGCCGCCGGCACCGCCCAGTTCCTCTCCCCCGTCGTCATCGGCCTCGAGGCGCTCGTCGTCAACGGAAAGCAGGCGCACTGGCACGTGCGCGGCGCGAACTTCATCGGCGTGCACGAGCTGCTCGACTCCGTCGTGGCGCACGCGCAGGAGTGGGCCGACCTCGCCGCCGAGCGCATCGTCGCCCTCGGCCTGCCCATCGACTCGCGTCTGTCGACCGTCGCCGCCAAGGCGAAGGCCACCGAGGTGCCCGCCGGATTCGCGCAGTCCGACGTCGTCATCCGCGCGGTGATCGCGGACATCGACGCCGTGCTCGTCGACATCGAGGCCGCCATCGAGGGCCTCGACGAGATCGACATGTCGAGCCAGGATGTCGCGATCGAGATCAAGCGCGGCCTGGACAAGGATCGCTGGTTCCTCTTCGCGCACCTGGCCGCGTAAGACGTTTCCCGGAGGGGGCGGTGCTTCGGCGCCGCCCCCTCCGTCGTACCCCGGCATCACCGGGCGGCGTGAGGGGTCACTTCATGTCGCCGCCCGCGCTGCCGGGCGACAGAAAGCGACCCCTCACGCGATGGGGGCGGGGGTGTCAGGCGCCGTGTGTCACCCGACCCTCCAGAAGCGTTGCACGCACCGGCATTGCGCGCAGGGCGCGCTCATCGGCGGTGAGAGGGTCGGCATCCACGATGACGAGGTCAGCGAGGGCCCCCGGCGCGATCTCGGCGGGCGCCGTGGAACCGCCCGAGGTCGACGCCGCGATCGCCGTCCCGATGCCCACCCGCTGGTGGGGCTGCCAGGGCTCGCGCCCGTCGCGCGTGCGGAAGACCGCGGAGGCCATCGCCGCCCACGGATCGAGAGGCGCGACTGGCGCGTCGGAGCCGAACCGGAGGTTGGCGCCGCTGTCGGCGAGGGCCCGCAGCGGGTAGGGCTGCGCAGACTGGTCGGCCCAGATGGCATCCGTCATGTCGCGGTCGTCGAGAGCGTGCTCGGGCTGCACGCTCGCCGCCACGCCCAGGCGGGCGAAACGCGGGATGTCGGCGTGGGCGACCAGCTGCGCGTGCTCGATCGTGCCGGTCGCACCTGTCAGGGCGTAGGCGTCGAGGGCGTGGCTGTTGGCGACGTCGCCGATCGCGTGGATCGCGCACTCCAGGCCCGCGGCGGTGGCCCGCGTCATCATGTCGACCAGGTCGGTCGGCGACACGGTGAGGAGCCCGTGGTTTCTCGGATCTCCCGGGTACGGGTGCGCGCACGCCGCGGTCCGGGTGCCCAGGGAGCCGTCGGTGATCGCCTTGAGCGGCCCCACCCGGATGAGGTCGTTCCGAGCGCCGCGCACCGGATCCCCCGTGCGCAGTCCCTCGGCGATCGCGCGGTCGAGATGCTGCGGATACGTGCCGTACGACACGCGCACCGTGTCGAAGCCGCGCGCGGCGCGACGCTGCCACGGCTCGTCGTTCCACGTCATGTCGAGATCGACCATGCCGACGATGCCGCGCGCGGCGGCCGCCCGGGCCATTCGCTCGACCGCCGCGTCCGCGGCATCCGGCTCCACCGCGTTCAGGCGACGCGAGATCTCGAAGGCGTCCTCCTCGACGAGGACTCCGGATGCCACGGGGGCGAAGCCCTCGCGACGGAAGGCGGCCGCGTTCATCCAGACGCTGTGCACGTCCGCGTTGATGAGGTAGGTGGGCACCTCTCCGCAGGCGTCGTCGAGCAGGACGAGGCTCGGCGCATCGGGCCACAGGCCGTCGCGGAACCCGGAGCCGACGCGCCGGCCGTCCGCGACCGGGGCGAGCGCCATGATCGCCGCGGCGTCGCGCGCCGACGCGACCTCGCCGAGCGGCACGCGATCGGCCGCCAGCGCCCACTGCAGCGCGTGCACGTGGTGATCCCAGAGACCGGGGAGGAGCCAGCCGCCCTCTCCCTCGATCACCGGACCCGTCGGGCGGAGATTGCCCGTGGGGGCGATGTCGATGATCCGGCCGCCCGCGAGCACGAGATCGACCGGCTCGTCGGTCGGGAGCAACTCGCGCCCGGGACCGGCGACGCGCACGGCGCGGACGAACCCGGCCTCCTCCCCGATCACGGGCGCACCCGCGCGTCGGCCGCGCGCCGCATCTCGGCGGCGAGAGGGGCGTTGTGCGACGAGAGACCGTCGATGATCGTCTCGACGACGTCGGCGCTGCGGTTCTGACTGAGCTTGCGCTTCGCGGTCACCCGGGTCGGCGTGAGACGGAACCCCACCGTCCCGCGTTCGAGGCGCTCGACGAACGCCGCGTCGTTCGGCAGGGCGTAGAGGCCGCGTGCGTCGTCGTCGTCGCCCTCGAAGCGGTCGACGAGGCGCTCGAGCACGCGCAGGTTCTCCTCGGGCGTGAGCAGTTCCGGGATGCCGGACAGGTGGGCCGAGACGAAGTTCCACGTCGGCACCGCGGGGACGTCGCCGTACCACCGCGGCGTGATGTACCCGTGCGGCCCCTGCACGACGACGAGGAGTTCGCGCTCCCCGAGGCCGAGGATCGCGTCGTCGGGCTTTCCGACGTGCCCGACGATGGTGAGATCGTCGCGAGTGTCGTCGAGCATGACGGCGTAGTGCGAGGCGACGAGTCCGTCATCGGTGTCGCTGACGAGGGTCACCCACGGATTGAGGTCGATGAGGCGACGGATCTCGTCGACGTCGGTCATGGTGAAGCTGGGGTTCTGACGCACCGAATCAGCCTAGAACGGGCTCGCTGCGCGCTCCGGCAGACGCGGCGACCGCGCGCTTCCCGACGGTCGCCTCGACAGGCTCAGCGACCACACGCGGGCCGCGCCGAGGTCACTGAGCTCGTCGAAGGGACCGGCACCAGGCCCTCACGCCTGGCAGCTCGGGCACCAGTAGAGCTTGCGCCCGGCCGCCTCCTCCATCACGATCGCCGTTCCGCACACGCGGCACGGCAGACCCTCGCGGTGGTAGACCCAGTGGCGGTCGGCGCGGCGCGCCATCGCGCGCCGGTAGGCCGCCGGGTCGAGGTCGTCCATCGTCATCATCTGGCCGGTCTCGACGCCGATCGGCAGAAGCCTCGCCCAATCGCGCCACATCTCGCGCACGACCTCCTCGGGCACGTCGCGACCCGGCGTGTGCGGATTCTGGCGCGCGCGGAAGAGGATCTCGGCTCGGTAGACGTTGCCGATGCCGCTCACGACGGACTGGTCCATCAGCAGCAGGCCGATCGGCGTCGGCTTCTTCTTCACCGTCGCGGTGAAGCGCTCCTCACCCTCGGCGAGGTCGTCGACCAGCGGGTCGGGTCCGAGCTTGTCGATCGTCGCCTGCACCTCGTCGGGCGTCTGCAGCACGCACGCGGTGGGCCCGCGCAGGTCGGCGCACGTCGTCTCGGTGAGCAGGCGCAGGCGCACCGCACCGACCGGGGGCGGCGGCCACTCCGACTGCTCCTCGAGGCCGGTCGTCTGCTCCGACATGCGGACGCGGGAACGCCGCGGAGCGCCGATCGAGCTCAGGGAGTTCTCGCCCGCGGCATCCATGATCGCCTCGTCGACGACCGTGCCGCGCTGATTGGTCTGCCCCATCCGGCCGTTCGACGACGCGATGGTCGCGTCGACCGAGACGTCGCCCGAGAAGTCCCACGCGCCGTACATGCCGAGGTGCACGCGCAGCCACACGTCGCCGTCGAAGCGGACGAACATCTGCTTCGCGACGGCTCGCGCCTCGAGCGCCTCACGGCCGTCGATCACCTCGGCGCCCTCGGCGAAACGCCCCTGCGGACTGGATGCCGCGACCACGCGTCCGACGATGTTGCGGTCGAACTGACGCGCGATGCGGTGGACGGAATGCCCTTCGGGCATCAGCCTGCCTCGGGGTCGAAGGAGTCGCTGGCGTCGCTGAAGGTGTTGCCGCTCTCGCCGCCGCGCGGGTCGGGCAGCAGCACGCCGTCCTGCTCGAACGCCGCGAGCTGGCCGATGCGACGCGCGTGCCGCTCTTCTCCCGAGAACGGCGTGGCGATGAACCGGTCGATGAACGACGCGGCCTCGTCGAAGGTGTGCTGGCGCGCACCGATCGAGATGACGTTGGCGTCGTTGTGCTCGCGGGCCAGCTCGGCGGTCGAGATGTTCCACACCAGGGCGGCGCGCACGCCGAGCACCTTGTTCGCGGCGATCTGCTCTCCGTTGCCGGAGCCGCCGAACACGACGCCGAGGGCGTCGACGCCCGCCGCCTGATCGCGCACCACGGCCTGCGCCGCACGGATGCAGAACGCGGGGTAGTCGTCGAGAGGGTCGTACTCGATCGGACCGTGGTCGACGACCTCGTGCCCCTGGGCGGCGAGGTGGTGCTGGATCTGGGTGGAGAACTCGAGACCGGCGTGATCGGTGCCGATGTGGATGCGCATGGGGCCAATCCTATTGAGGGCCGCCGACACGGCGGCCGCGGATGACGACACCGCCCGCCCCGGGAGGGGACGGGCGGTGTCGGGAGCCGTCAGGGACGCAGACCCGCGGCGACGGGCTTGAAGCCCGCGCGGATGTTCTCGCAGCACCCGGGGCGGCACACGTCGTACCAGGGGCCCAGGTCGGTGAGGTGCGGACGCTCGGCCTTCGGGGTGCCGTTGAGGCGCTCCTCGACCAGGTCGATCAGACCCGACACGTACGCGGGGTCGATCCCCGGGGTGGGCGTGCGCACGGCCTTGATGCCCGCCTCTTCGGCGGCCTCCATCGCCTCGGTGTCGAGGTCCCAGAGCACCTCCATGTGGTCGCTGACGAAGCCGAGCGGAACGATGACGACGGCCTCGGCCCCGCGACCGGGAAGCTCGGCGATGACGTCGTTCACATCGGGCTCGAGCCACGGCTGCGTGGGCGGGCCCGAGCGGGACTGGTAGACGAGCTCCCATTCGACGTCGGCCACGGCGGCGGCGACCTCGGCCATGACGAAGGCCGCGACGGCCTTGTGCTGGGCCTCGTACGCCCCGCCCTCGCCGAAGTCGACGTCGCGGGGACCCGAACGCTCGGCGTCGGCGCTGGGGATGGAGTGCGTGGAGAAGAGCACGCGGATCTTCTCGGGGGCGATGCCCTCGGCGACGTACGCCGAGACCGCCTCGGTCACGCCCGTGACGAAGGTGGAGACGAAGCCGGGGTGGTCGAAGAACTGACGCACCTTGTCGATCGTCACGGACTCTCCGAGACCGGTCGCCTCGAGCACGCGGGCATAGTCCTCGCGGTACTGACGGCAGCTCGAGAAGGAGCTGTAGGCGCTCGTGGCGATCGCGATCAGCGTCGTGTCGCCGGCCTCGGCCGCCTCGGTCACCGCCTCTTCGAGGTAGGGCTCCCAGTTGCGGTTGCCCCAGTAGACCGGGAGGTTCAGCCCGCGCTTCGCGATCTCGGCCTCGAGCGCGGCCTTGAGCTCGCGGTTGTGCTGGTTGATGGGGCTCACGCCGCCGAAGTGACGGTAGTGGTGGGCGACTTCTTCGAGGCGCTCGTCGGGGATGCCGCGCCCGCGCGTGACGTTGCGCAGGAACGGGATGACGTCGTCCTGTCCCTCGGGACCGCCGAAGCCGGCGAGGAGGATGCCGTCGTACGCGACGGGCGTCTCGACCCACTTGGGTCCGGATGCCGCCGCGGGCGAGGCATAGAGGACGGTCTCAGGGCTGGTGTCCGTATCGGTCGTGCTCACGCAGACATCTTCGCACTTGCCCGCACAGCCCGGACGGGGGGTATCTCGACACTAGGCTTATGTGGTTGTCGTCGTCGCCGACGGCGTCCGTCGTCACCCACGCCGGCGCGTCATCCGCGACGATCCCACCCTCATCCCCGGGAGAACGCCAGTGCCAGGAGAGAACCTGACCCGCATCGAGGCGCAGGAGCGCCGCGCGATCGTCGACACGCATGAGTACCACGTGCAGCTCGACCTGACCCGCGGAGACGAGGTGTTCTCCTCGCGCACCACGGTGACCTTCGCCGCGACCGAGGGCGCGTCGACCTTCATCGACCTCATCGCCCGCGAGGTGCACGCGGTCACGCTGAACGGTCGGTCGCTCGATCCCGCGACCGTCTTCGCCGACTCGCGCATCGCGCTCGACGGCCTCGAAGCCACCAACGAACTCGTCGTCGAAGCCGATTGCGAGTACACCAACACCGGTGAGGGGCTGCACCGCTTCGTCGACCCCGTCGACGGCGAGGTCTACCTCTACTCGCAGTTCGAGGTGCCCGACTCGCGTCGCATGTACACGGTGTTCGAGCAGCCCGACCTGAAGGCGGAGTTCACCTTCTCGGTGACCGCGCCCGCGCGCTGGAAGGTCGTCTCCAACTCCCCCACCCCCGAGCCGGTCGCCCTCGACGGCGAGTCCGCGCGCTGGGACTTCCCCGCGACGCCGCGCATCTCGTCGTACATCACGGCGCTGGTCGCCGGCCCCTACGAGGCGACGTACAGCGAACTGACGAGCGCCGACGGCCGCGTCATCCCCCTGGGCGTCTTCGCACGCAAGAGCCTGTGGCAGTACCTCGACGCCGATTACGTGTTCGAGAAGACCCGCCAGGGCTTCGCCTACTTCGAGGAGAAGTTCGGCTTCCCCTACCCCTTCGCCAAGTACGACCAGCTCTTCGTGCCCGAGTTCAACGCGGGCGCGATGGAGAACGCGGGTGCGGTGACCTTCACCGAGACCTACGTCTTCCGCTCCAAGGTGACGGATGCCGTGAAGGAGCGCCGCGTCGTCACGATCCTGCACGAGCTCGCCCACATGTGGTTCGGCGACCTCGTCACGATGAAGTGGTGGAACGACCTCTGGCTCAACGAGTCCTTCGCCGAGTGGGCGTCGACCATCGCCACGGCCGAGGCCACGGAGTGGGAGGCCGCCTGGACGACCTTCAACGCGATGGAGAAGACCTGGGCGTACCGCCAGGACCAGCTCCCCTCGACGCACCCCGTCGTCGCCGAGATCAACGACCTCGAAGACGTGCAGGTCAACTTCGACGGCATCACCTACGCCAAGGGCGGATCGGTCCTCAAGCAGCTCGCCGCCTGGGTCGGCATCGAGCAGTTCTTCGCGGGTGTCGCGGCCTATTTCCAGAAGCACCAGTGGTCGAACACCGAGGTGGGCGACCTGCTCACCGAGCTCGAGACCACGAGCGGGCGCGACCTCGGCGACTGGGCGAAGAAGTGGCTTGAGACCGCGGGCGTGAACACCCTCACCCCGCTCATCGAAGAGGGCGCCGACGGCACCATCTCGCGCTTCGCGATCGTGCAGACCGCCCCGAGCGACTACCCCACGATCCGTCCGCACCGCCTCGGCATCGGCTTCTACTCGCTGAACGACGCCGGAGCGCTCGAGCGCGTGCACCACGTCGAGCTCGACGTCGACGGCGACCGCACCGAGGTCGCGGAACTGCGCGGCATCCGTCGTCCCGACCTCGTCCTGCTCAACGACGACGATCTCGCCTACGCGAAGATCCGTCTCGACGAGCGTTCGCTCGCGACGGCGATCGCCCACCTCAAGGACATCTCCGACCCGCTCGCGCGCTCGCTCGTGTGGGGCGCGGCCTGGGACCAGACGCGGGATGCCGAGGCCTCGGCCACCGATTACCTCGACCTTGTGCTGCGCAACATCGGCTCCGAGACCGAGTCGACCACGGTGCGCACGACGCTCGCTCAGCTGCAGCAGGCGGCGAACTCCTACGTCGCTCCGGCGACCCGCGACGCGGCACGCGCCCGCGTGGCCGACGGACTGTGGGAGCTCGCCCAGGCGGCCGAGGCCGGCAGCGACAGCCAGCTGCAGTTCGTCACGGCGTTCGCGTCGGCGGCATCCACCCCGGCGCACGCCGAGACGGTGAAGGCCCTGCGCGACGGCTCGACGACCCTCGAGGGACTCGAGATCGACACCGACCTGTCGTGGCAGCTGCTCGTCTCGCTCGCCGCGGCGGGAGTGGTCACCTCCGCCGACATCGACGCCGCGCGTGCTGCGGACAACACGGCCAAGGGCGGCGAGTTCGCCGCGATGGCGAAGGCGTCGCTGCCCTCGCACGAGGCCAAGCAGCAGGCGTGGGACTCGCTCATCGAGCGTTCCGACGCCCCCAACACGATCGTGCGTTCGACCGCCGCCGGGTTCACCAACCCGACCACGGTCGACGTGCTCGCCGATTTCGTCGAGCCGTACTTCGCGATGCTGCTGCCGATCTGGGAGTCGCGCAGCTACCAGATCGCCCAGTACCTGATCGTGGGTCTGTACCCCGCCGCGCTGGCGAACACGGCGCTGCGCGACGCGACGCGCCAGTGGCTCTCGCAGCACGCCGATGCCGCCCCGGCGCTGCGTCGACTCGTCGGTGAGAACCTCGCCGGCGTCGAGCGCGCCCTGGCCGTGCAGGAGCGCGACGCCGCCTGATCGGCATCCCCTGTCGAATGCCCTCTCCTCCGGGAGGGGGCATTCGTCGTCTCGGGGATCATCCGTGCGGCGACGCGGGTCATCCTCTCGGCGGACGCGGTGCGCGGGGGTGCCTTCGTAGCGTGGAGGCATGATCGTTGCAGACAACCTCACCAAGCGATACGGCGCCAAGACCGCCGTCGACGGCGTGTCGTTCACCGTCGCCCCGGGCCGCGTGACGGGCTTCCTCGGCCCGAACGGCGCCGGCAAGTCCACCACGATGCGCATGATCGTCGGTCTCGACCGGCCGACCGCCGGGCGGGTCACCGTCGGAGGGCAGGACTACCGGCAGCTGCGCTCGCCCCTCACCGAGGTCGGCGTGCTGCTGGACGCCAAGGCCGTGCACACCGGACGCTCGGCCCGCGATCACCTGCGCGCCATGGCGGCGACGCACGGCATCGGCCGTCAGCGGGTCGACGAGGTGATCGAGCTCACCGGGATCGGCTCGGTCGCGGGCAAGCGTGCGGGCGGCTTCTCACTCGGTATGGGACAGCGGCTGGGCATCGCCGCGGCCCTGCTGGGCGACCCGCACACCCTCATCCTCGACGAACCCGTCAACGGCCTCGACCCCGAGGGCGTGCGCTGGGTCCGCCAGTTCGTGCGGCACCTGGCCGCCGAAGGCCGGACGGTCCTGCTGTCGAGCCACCTCATGAGCGAGATGTCGCAGACCGCGGACCACGTGATCGTGCTCGGGCGCGGCCGGGTGCTCGCCGATGCCCCCCTCCCCGAGCTCGTCCGCACCTGGACCACGACGACGCTCCTCGTCCGCTCACCGCGATTGAGCGAGCTCGTCGCCGCCCTGGAGATCCCGGATGCCACCGTCTCGGCCGTCGAGCCGGGCGCCGCGCAGATCACCGGGATCACGCCGCAGTCGGTCGGCGACATCGCCGCCGCCCGCGGCATCCCCCTCTACGAACTCAGCCCGCGCGTCGGCTCCCTCGAAGACGCCTACCTCGCCCTCACCGACGACGCCGTCGAGTACAAGACCAAGGAGATCGCATGACCACGCTCGCCGGCCCCCGTCGGGCCACGCACACCACGGCGCACCGCCTCAGCTTCCCCCACCTGCTGCGCAGCGAGGCCATCAAGGTGCTCACCCTGCGTTCGACCTGGTGGTCGCTCGGGGTCACCGCGGCCATGTCCGTCGGCATGTCCCTGCTCATCGCCCTGGCGACCAGCGGCATGGGCGGGGGGATGGCGCCGACGAACGTCATCCTCGCCCCCACGCAGTTCACGATGCTCGTCGCGGGGATCCTCGGCGCCATCGTCGTGACCGGCGAGTACTCCACCGGCATGATCCGCTCCACCCTCACCGCCGAACCGCGCCGCGGAGCCGTGCTGCTGGCGAAGGCCCTGGTCGTGGCCGTGACCATGATGCTCACCGCGATCGTCATCTACGCCGTCGCGATCGTGCTCACCTCGCCGTTCACGAGCAGGGGGATCGACTGGGCGTCTCCCCTCGACTCGTTCGTGCCGCTCGCGCTCGGCGCGCTGTCGATGGCCTGCTTCACGCTGATGGGCGTCGGCTTCGGCTTCCTGCTGCGCAGCGGCGCGGGGGCGATCGCCGTCACGGTGGGCGTGCTCTTCGTCCTGCCCATCGTGCTGAGCCTCTTCTCGATCGCGGGTCCGGAGTGGATGTGGATCGTGGAATCGGCGAAGTACCTTCCCGTCAACGCGGCGGGGGCCCTGACGCAGCCCGGCGGCGAAGACCTCCTCGAGCCCGCTCTCACGCTGGCGGGGTGGGTCGTCGGTCCGCTCGCCCTCGGGTGGCTCGCGCTGCGCTCGCGCGACGCCTGACCCTTCTTCCGCACGGATCCCGTCCCGATCGGACGGATGCCTCGACGCTCAGCCGGCGCCGAGGCATCCGTCGTTAGTCTGAGTCCGATGTTCGTTCTCGCCGAAAATCCCTCCCCCAGTCCGTCTCCCACGATCACGTCCCCCGCCGACCTGGTCAATCCCGACAACCTGTCGTGGATCGGCGACCAGCTGCTCGGCTTCGGAGGCGTTCTCCTGCAGATCCTCGGGATCATCGTCGGTATCGCCGTCGCCGCGTGGATCCTGCGCCTGGTGATCCGCCGGGTCGTCGACCGCATCGTCAACGGCGCGAAGGTCAAGGCGCGCGTCGATGACACGCAGGCCCTGGACCGCTCGCCGCTGAGCGCGGTGCGCCTCGTGCAGCGCACCCGCACGCTCGGCACCATCCTGCAGAACATCGTCAACGTGGTGCTCGTGATCGTCGCTCTGGTGTGGATCGCGGGCATCGTGGCACCGAACGCCCTGGCATCGCTGACGCTGCTCACCGCCGCGGTCGGCGCGGGCCTCGGCTTCGGCGCGCAGAACATCGTCAAAGACGTGCTCAACGGCATCTTCATCGTCGCCGAAGACCAGATCGGCATCGGCGACGTCGTCGACCTCGGACTCGCGACCGGCATCGTCGAGTTCGTCAGCGTGCGCATCACCCACGTGCGCGATGTGAACGGCACGCTCTGGTACGTCCGCAACGGCGAGATCACCCGCATCGGCAACATGTCGCAGGGCTGGTCGCGCGTGATCATCGACCTCGCCGTGCCGGTCGACGCCGACATCGACGACGTCGAGAAGGCCATGCTGAGTGCCGCGAAGACGATGGCGAAAGAGACGAAGTGGCGCTCGCGCATCATCGAGCAGCCCGAGATCTGGGGCCTCGAGTCCATCAGCGGCGACGCCCTCGTCATCCGCCTCGTGATGAAGACGCGCTCGAGCGCGAAAGACGACGTCGCGCGCGAGCTGCGCGCCCGTCTCAAGCGCGCGATCGACGCGATGGGGATCGCCCTGCCGCAGCTGAACTCGATCATGCTCACCGGGCCCGAGGGGGCGCAGAGCGTGCGCGGCGCGCACCCGCCCAAGACGAAGGAGACGCAGATCCCCGCCGGCGCCGACCGCCCCCGGTGGCGGCCGCGTGGCCGCAAGGTCGAGGTCGTCGAGACCGTCGAGGACCGCACCTCCGACACCGCGACGCCCGTCACGAAGAAGGCCGTCCGCGACGACACGCCGACCGCCGTCGTCAACCTCCCCGACGCCCCCGGCGCCGATCAACCCAAACCCACCCCGCCGGCGGCCCGCGCGGACGAGAAGGACACCCCGTGAGCGAGCCCGTCAGCTTCTACGACCAGGTCGGGGGCATGGACACCTTCCGCCGCCTGGTGGATGCGTTCTACCGCGGCGTCGCCTCCGACGAGGTGCTCAAGCCGATGTACCCCGAAGAAGACCTCGGTCCCGCAGCCGACCGGTTGACCCTCTTCCTCGCGCAGTACTGGGGCGGTCCGACCACCTACGGCGAGACCCGCGGCCACCCGCGCCTGCGCATGCGGCACATGCCGTTCCACGTCGACCCCGACGCGCGCGATCGCTGGCTGCGTCACATGCGCGCGGCGGTCGACGAGATCGCGCTCCCTCCCGCCTTCGAGGCGCCGCTCTGGGACTACCTCGAACGCGCCGCGTACGCCATGGTCAACACCTTCGAACCGCGCGGGATCGGCCCGCAGCAGAACGGTCGCCCCGACACGGGGCTCCCGGTCCGCGCGAGCGACTGAGCGCGCCCGGACTCGCGCAGCCCCGTCCCCCGGTCAGCGTCCGAGGAAGTCGCCGAACCCCGGGATGTCGAGGTTCGACAGGCTCTCGCCGAAGCCGCTGAGCTGCTCTCCCGCTCCGGTCACGGCATCCTGGGCTCCCCCCGCCCACTCCCCGACGCCGGTGCCCTCGGCGAGCGACGCGAGGTCGACTCCGGATGCCATCGCCTCGAGGTCGACGCCCTCGGCCAGCCCCGCGAAGTCGACGCCGGACTGCATCGCCTGAGCGAGCAGGGGGGCGGCGACCGCACTGACGATCGCGCCGCCCGCAACCGCCGCGAGCAGACCGCCGGCACCGACGACGCCCGCGCCGATCAGCCCACCCTTCCCGGCCTTCGCGAGCAGCGACGACATGCGACCCGGCCGCGCCGCCTCCGCCCGCGCCGCGGTGCGCGCGAGGTCGTCGGGCGCGTCGGAGCGGGGCCGCTCGTGGGGCGAGAGCTCGGCATCCATCCGCTCCCGGACGTGCGCGCGCTGAGCCGGGGTGAGACGCGCGAACGCCTCGCGGTGCATCTGCTCGACGCGGTCGGGGTCGGCGGTGCGCAGCAGGTAGTCGTACCGTGCGATCGCCGCGCGGTCGTCGGGCGAGAGCGTGTCGTCGGCCGCCCCCGCGCGCGGGGGCGCATAGCGGCTCCGGGCGTCGGGGGCGGACGCGGGCACGGGCGTGGCGTCGGCCCGGCGGTCGCCGGTCACCGCGTCGGCGGCGGAGCGCACCATGTCGCGCCAATCGCGACCCCCGCCGGCCGTGGGGCGCGACGCGGATCCGGACACGGCCTTCGACGCGAGATCGAACAGACGGGAGAACGAGACCATGGGATAACCTCTCGACGGGCGGCACGCTGCCGCGACGTCAAGGTCTCCTCCGCCCCGACCGGGCCGACGCACCCGGAGACCAACGGTGGCCTCGTGATGACGGATGCATCGCGATGGGAGTACTCCCCTTGCTGCGACCAGAGTAGGGGCGACTCCTTTGCGTCGGCTGAATCAGCTCCCCGTCGACCGCACCGCGGTCAGTCCGGAGCGCACCGGTCCGCGCACGAGCACGTGGCCGCGCGCGAGACTGACCCGCGTCCAGGCCCCGCTGCGGCGGACGGGCGCCTGCTCCTCCCCGGCGATGAACCCGAGGGCGAAGGCGGCGAAGGCGACGCCGAGGGGAAGACCGGCGAGGGCCTCGTCGGGCTGACCCCACACCTGCGCGCGGACCACGCGTACGACGTCCTCCCCGGCGTCGGCGGGCAGGGCGTCGGCGACCGCCGCGACCCCGTACTGAGCCCGGGATGCCAGGACGGCGGCGTCGACGGCATCCGTCTGCTCCCATCCGCCCTGCGGCGGCGAGATGCCGGCCCACGCGGGCGAGGTCGCCGTGTCGGGCAGGATGACGGCGTTCGCGTCGTCGGGAGCGGCGAGGAGCGCGGCCGCCTCGACGACGACGTCGCACTCCAGCTCGGGGTCGATCGCCGAGGCGCGCAGACCGAGCACGGTGGGCGTGCTGTCCATCAGGCCGCGTGGCGCCAGGGGCGCGGCGGTGGTGACGAGGACGCCGTCACGGGCACGCAGACGCACGGTTCCGTCGCCGAGACGGATCGTGCGGCCGGCGAAGGTGAGCAGGTCGGCTGCCGCCTGCGGGTCGGGGAACAACAGGCGAGCGGACACCCGCTCTAAACTAGCAAGTGGTGCGCCCCTCGCCGCGCCAGGAACGAACGGGAGTCAGCGTGACCGACGCCATCGATCCCGTGGCGTCGCTGCTCGCGGTCCTCGACCTCCGCGATGCCGGCGCCCGGACCACCGAAGACATCTTCACCGGCGTATCGCAG
>Ga0065721_10004737_pt1 | contig 27682 bp, 25 predicted proteins | sample Mesricmetagenome_FD_59108 | JGI IMG/M metagenome (GOLD analysis project Ga0065721, IMG submission 59108) | Mesophilic microbial community from rice straw/compost enrichment Sample: eDNA_1 v2 (version 2) | ecosystem: Engineered > Solid waste > Grass > Composting > Bioreactor | place: USA: Davis... | reverse complement strand
CTCGCGCCAGGATACATGGCGGTGATCACGATCTCGGGCGGCACGATGTCGGGATACTGTTCGACCGGCAGGTTGCGCAGCGACAACAGGCCGGCGAGCACGATGATCACCGACAACACCGTGGCGAAGATCGGCCTCTTGATGAAGAAGCTGGAAATCATCGCGCCTCCTTATTGCGGATTCGCAGCAGGCACCGGCGTCACCGGCATGCCCGGCTGCACCCTTAGCAATCCGTTGCTGATGATGCGCATGCCGTTCTCCACACCGGAGGTGGCGATCCAATTGGTTCCCACCGCCATGCCCGTGGTGACCGGCGTGTACTGCACCATGTTCTGTTGATCGACGCTGAGCACGAAGGGACCCTGCGGCCCCTGCATCACGGCCGCCTGCGGCACCAGCAGTACGTCGTTCAGTGTCAGGTCCATCACGCTCACACGCGCGAACTGACCNGGCAGCACCTCATTGTTGGGGTTCGGGAACACTGCGCGCGCCTGCACCGTGCCCGTGCTGGGATCGACCGTGCTGGCGGTGAAGTCGATGCTGCCATCCTCGAGTGCGANGGTGCCATCGTCGAGCACGAGCTGCGCACCGATCGGCGCGGCTTCGGCACCTTCCGGATGCAGACGACGCAACGTGAGGTATTCGCTTTCGGGAATCGCGAACACGANGTAGAGCGGATCGGTGCGCACGATGCGCGTGAGCAGNCTCATGTTCTGCATGGGGCCGACGAGNCTGCCTTCCGACACGGCTTCGCGACTGGTGACGCCGCTGATCGGCGCAGTCACCGTGGTGTAGCCGAGGTTGATCTGTGCCGCTTCGCGTTCGGCACGCGCGAGTGCCACGCTCGCTTCGGCGAGCTCGTAGGCGGAGCGGACGGCGTCGTAATCGCTTTCACTGATGACGCCGCGTTCGAACACGGCCCGACCACGTTCCCAATCACGCTGTGCCGTGCGGTACTGCGCTTCGGCCTGTTTCAGCTGCGCATTGGCACGCTCGAGCGCCACGCGATAGGGCTCAGGATCGATTTCGAACAACACCTCTCCTTCGGAAACGATGCTGCCCTCCTGATAGTTGCGGCGCAGCAGGATGCCGTCGACACGTGCGCGCACTTCGACTTCACGCGAACCAGTGACGCGGCCGGGGTATTGGACGTCGAGGGAAACGGTACGTGGAGTGATGGTTACCACTTCGACTTCCGGAGGCGGCATGCCAGCGCCAGGTCCCTGGGCTGAATCCACTTCTGCATCTTGCGTACAGCCAGTGAGAGCGACACCGAGCCACAAGAGCGCGGCGAACGACCTGTAGAGACTTTGCATGTTTCCTTACTCGTAGACGACGGTATGTACGTATCGATCAGCCGCCCGGGGCTGTCGGGCTAAGTTGGATGGTTGCTTGGCACAGGCAGTCGGTAGACGGGCAGGCGCGCATTGTATACGGGTTGGCAGCGTCAGGCGCGCGTAAGCTGTAAAGATTTGTGACCGGATGGCATGAAAAGTGTTGTTCTACAGGCCTCGGCGGCGCTTGCACAAATATTTACGACAATCTTGTTGACCCAAGTGTATACTGCGCGGCTTCGCACAGGGCCTGACCATGTCCTCGCTCAAACTCTCGCCGGACCGCGCCAAACTGCTTCTGGCATTCTTCCTCCTCTATGTGATCTGGGGTTCGACCTACCTCGCGATCCGCTATGCCATCGAAACGCTGCCACCGTTCCTGATGGCGGGCGTGCGTTTCATCCTGGCAGGCAGCTTGATGTACAGCTTCATGCGTTGGCGCGGGGCACCCAACCCGTCGTGGCAACAGTGGTGGCGACTCGCGTTGATAGGCGTGTTCCTCTTCCTCGGCGGCAACGGTTTCGTGGTGTGGGCGGAGCAATACATCACCTCGGGTCTCGCCGCCTTGCTGGTGTCGACCTTGCCCTTGTGGCTGATCCTCCTCGACTGGTTGTGGGCCGGCGGTCCGCGGCCGGGAGCGCTTGCGCTGACCGGCATCGCCTTCGGCATCCTCGGCACCTTCGTGTTGGTGGATCCGATTCAGCTCGTGGGAAGTGACGTCTATCTGCCCGGTGCGGCGATGGTGATCCTCGCTTCCCTGTTGTGGGCCATCGGCTCGATCTATTCCAAAAAGATCGAACAGCCGAAGTCGATCTTCATGTCTGCCGCCTGCCAGATGATCGGCGGTGGTGTGTCGATCCTTCTCGTGGCGGCAGCACTCGGTGAATTCGAGGGCTTCGCGTTGGGCCAGGTGAGCCTGGTATCCGCCGCGTGCTTCTTCTATCTGCTCGTACTCGGTTCGATGGTGGCGATCTCCGCCTACGTGTGGTTGCTGCAGAACGCGTCCGCCTCGAGTGTGTCCACCTATGCCTTCGTCAACCCGGCCGTTGCCGTGTTCCTCGGTTGGTTGATCGCCGATGAGCCTCTCAACGCGCGCATCCTTACCGGTGCCGGCATCATCCTCGCCGGCGTGGTGCTGGTGTTGCGGGCTTCTGCATCGCGTTCCCGTTCCGCTTCGTAGGTTGCCTCCGATAGGCTGGGCTTGCCTTGCTCAGCTCCAGCCACGCGGCGTAGCCGCGTGTCGCTCAGACTGTGCATAGCACGATTGCCGCAACGCTTGTCTTCGCGCAACCTACCAACCAGCGCGGCTCATCTCACCGCAAACTCACCTCGATCTCTCCCACACCGATTTCGATCCGCACTTCCTTGTCGCCCTCACCACGCCCGTGGATGTCGTGCGAAACGAAGGCGCGGCTGACCTTGGTTTCGCGGCCGCCGCGTAGACGGGCTTCGCCGACGCCGGTGGAAAGCTCGATCGCGCCGGTGCTCTCGCGTGGCAGTTCGATGTCGACTTCACCCACACCAAGATCGATCGAGAGTTCGGTGGCGCCGAAGCTGCCTTCGACTTCGCCTACACCGAAGTCGATCGTGGTGCGCTCGAGTACGGGTAGTTTCACGAGCCAGGTGGAGCGGGTGTCCTCTTCGTCCATCGTGAGCACGAGGCGGGAGCCACGCACGCGGCTTTCGAGTTCGAGGTCGTCGACGTCCTTGCGGCGACTGAACCAGCCGTGCTCCTCGGCCGCGATCACGAGGTCGATGTGGATATTGTCGTCCGGGCTGGGGCTGAAGTGCATCTCCCCGACGTTGCCGCGGAACTCGATTTCGGTGAGATCCCGGGTTTCGAACTGATATTGACGATGGACTTCCTCATCGGCCTTCAGCGGTTGGGCGCAGGCCAGGACGAGGAGGGCACAGGCACAGCTTGCTGGGACTACGTAAGAGGGCTTCATGGGTGGCTCCTTGTTGGTGTTGTGGACGGAGCCTTTGCATGTCATGTGCCAGATGACGAAAGCTGATGAATGACAGATAGATATATTGTTTTTTTAAACATCTGGTTAAGTTGCGTTCGGCGAATTCCACCAAGTGCTTGGTGGAATCCACGTGCTTGGATGATAAGGCGGGGCCTAGCAACCGCGACTCACAGAGTCGCGGCGTCGGGCGGGGACTGGTCGGAATTGCGTATAGGCATGCCGATGCGGCCGATGCCGGGGAGTTTGAGTGCCGGGCGACGCAGGTCGATGCCGGCGGAAAGACCGAGAAGGTTGAGTTCCACGCCTTCATCGACTGCCACCATCAGCCCGAGTGCGCCGAGTACCGAGATCTGATAACCGGTACCGCTGGGCGTGCTGGCGATGAGCGAGGCCCCGAGATAGTCCTTGCCGATGGCAGTGACAGGAAGCTGTAGCCCGAGTTCGGGCACCTGACGGCCGATGTGGGCGATGAAGGTATTGCTGTTGGGGCCCGGCCACATGGTGTAGGTGTCGGCGTAGGGGTAGCTCTCGACTGCGGCCAGCACGCGCGGGATCAGCGCTTCCGCTTTCTCCCCTCGCAGGTCGATGAGAAGTTCGGGCTGGTTGCCGTACCAGAGGCGATCCGGCACGTCGGGTTCTGAAACCACGACGGGCAGACCACGGCGTGCGCGGAAGCCGATCACTTGATGCACGCGATATTCGCTGGCGCCGGCTTGTTTGGTGGAAATCCAGGTGTGCACGGCGAGATGACCCCGCCAGCTCCAGGTGCGGGCGGCGTAGGCCTGAATCACGGCGCCGGGATGCTCGGCGGGGCGGGGAGCAAGTCCCGTCGAGTCGCGGCTGGCGAAGGCCCAGGCATTGCGCACGCGGCCGCCCTCGGCCTCGCTGCCGAAGGCCGCCATGTAGAGCGGGCCGGTCAGCAACAGACACAAGGACAGAAACGAGAACTTCAAGACTTTCATCGCATACCCCTCGTCGCGCACGTTGGATCGCACCGCGTCCGTCCGTGATTGCGGGCCATGATGCCGCAGGACCGCCGCTCGCGAAATCCCTTGCTCGAGCTCGACATGGAAATTGTGGGTGAGTGTTGCCGAGAGCCGTTCATTCCTTCTTCTGCGTGTCGGATTGATGAGGTTGATTCCGCTCTCGACAGCAGGTTCAGCGCGCGATGCGCTTGTCTCGTAGGTTGGGCTGATCGAGTGAAGCCCAACTCCCCAGCCGCTCGCATGGCGTGCGGCGTTCACCTGTGGCGCGACGCTTTGCGTCGAAGCGCCTTGGTCACCCCGATCTACGAATTGCACACCTGTGGGAGGTCTACAGAGAGGCCGAGGCCTTACTGAGACGATCGTTCACGTCGAGCCAGTCTTCGTCCTGCGGTGGTCGTTCGAGCAGGATGGCGTCGGCCTGCAGGGAGTCGAGTTCATGGAGCTCGCGATAGAGCGCGCTGGCGTAGGCGGCTTTGTCGGTCGGCATCGTGCGGGCGCTGAGAACGACGGAGCCATCGAAGCTGTCGGGCATCGAGCCATACCACACGATGGCGAGACGCGCGCCCGCTCGTTGTTTGAGACGATCGAGCAGCTCGTCGCGGGACAACACATAGAGGGGTGTACGCGGTTGGTAGTGCACCTTCATGTTGCCGGCCACGGCTACCTCGTGCTGCTGCGGTTGGAGCACGGGCTGACCGAGCACGGCTTCGAGTTGTTGTCGTGTCAGAGGACCACTGCGCAGGATACGCGGCGTATCCGTGGTGAGATCGACGATGGTCGATTCGAGGCCGACACGACAGGTGCCGCCATCGAGCACCGCCGCGATGCGCCCACCGAGTCCGGCCAAGACCTGTGCCGCGCTGGTGGGGCTGAGTTGCTTGTGTGGATTTGCCGAGGGCGCTGCGAGACCCGTATCGAGTTCGCGCAGAAGATTCAGCAGCACCGGATGATCCGGCACCCGCAGCCCGATGGTGTCGCGGCCACCGGTGACGACTGAATTCACGTGCGGTGCCTTGTGCAACAGCAGCGTGAGCGGGCCAGGCCAGAAGGCGGCAGCGAGTTCGAGGGCGGTTTGCGGGACGGGATCGGCCCAGGCGGAAAGCGCTTCGACACCCGCGACGTGCACGATCAAGGGGTGATTCGCCGGACGATTCTTGGCAGCGAAGATCTTGGCCACTGCGTCCGGTTGCCGTGCATCGGCAGCGAGTCCATAGACGGTTTCGGTCGGCACGGCCACCAATTCACCCTGACGCAGCAGGCTGAGCGCGCGCTGGCGATCGTCGAGGTCGTTGGCGTCAAGAAGCAGGGTGTTCAAGGGGAAACCTGTGGGGTACGAGCGAAGCGCGCAATGATAGCCGCTCCCACCCCGCAGCTGAATCGCCAAGTCCGCGGTCCGTGCGTTGCGCTACGTTTTCCCGACAGATCCTGTCGATTCGGCGGTGTTCAATTCGACCAGGAGGAAGAGGGCAGGAGAACTGCCATCACACACGGGTCAACAGCATCAACAGCAAAAGGACGGGATCATGAGCCAGACAGCGAACACCAAGGTTTTCCAGATTTACATCAAGGCCACTCCGGAACAGATCTGGGAGGCAATCACTTCACCCGAGATCAATGGGCGTTACGGTTATCGCGGACAGATGCATTTCGATCTGCGTCCGGGCGGACGTTTCGAGGCGCGCGCCAACGAGATCATGCGGTCGATGGGTTTGCCAGAAGTAATCATCGACGGCGAAGTGGTGCAGTGCGCCCCACCGAAGAAGCTGGTGCAAACCTATCGCTTTCTGTTCGATGAAGCCTCACGTGCCGAGGGTTTCACCACACTCACCTGGGAAATCGAGGACACCGATGCGGGCTTCTGTCGTGTTGCGATCACGCATGAACTCGGCAATGCACAGGCGATGGCGGGCGCGGTGTCGAGCAACTACAACGACATGGGTGGCGGCGGTTGGAATTGGATACTCAGCGATCTGAAAACACTGATCGAAACCGGTAAGCCGATGGCGGATTGAGCGGGGCTGCATTTCGAACGTGCACAAAAAACCGGGGCGAGCCCCGGTTTTTCGTTTCACGCTACTGCTCAGGCCACTTCGACGATGTTGTTCAGCGGGATGGTCTTGGCACGCTGTGCCGCATCCATGAACGAAGCGATTTCGTTGAAGTTCAGATAGCGGTAGATGTCGCCCGCCATCGTGTCCAGCTTGCTCATGTACTGCATGTACTCTTCCATGGTCGGGATGCGGCCGAGGAGCGAGCAGATCGCAGCAAGTTCGGCGGAGGCGAGGAATACGTTGGCGCCGTCGCCGAGACGGTTCGGGAAGTTGCGGGTGGAGGTCGATACCACCGTGGACTTCGGAGCCACACGCGCCTGGTTGCCCATGCAGAGCGAGCAGCCGGGCATTTCGGTGCGGGCACCGGCGACGCCGAACACGCCGTAGACACCTTCCTGCGTCAGCTGATGCTGATCCATCTTGGTCGGCGGGCTCACCCACAGACGCGTCGGGATCGAACCCTTGGCCTGTTCCAGCACCTTGGCGGCAGCGCGGAAGTGACCGATGTTGGTCATGCACGAACCGATGAAGACTTCGTCGATCTTGGTGCCGGCCACTTCGCTGAGCGGCTTGATGTCGTCCGGATCGTTCGGGCAGGCGAGCAGGGGCTCGGTGATTTCATCGAGGTTGATTTCGATGATGGCCTTGTACTCGGCATCCGGATCGGCTTCGAGCAGCTGCGGGTTGGCGAGCCAATCTTCCATGGCCTGTGCGCGACGCTCGAGCGTGCGGGCATCGCCGTAGCCTTCGCTGATCATCCAGCGCAGCAGCACCACGTTGGAAGTCAGGTACTCGATGATGGGCTCCTTGTTCAGCTTGATCGTACAGCCGGCAGCGGAGCGTTCGGCGGAAGCGTCGGACAGCTCGAAGGCCTGTTCGATCTTCAGATCCGGCAGACCTTCGATCTCAAGGATGCGGCCGGAGTAGATGTTCTTCTTGCCCTTCTTCTCGACGGTGAGCAGACCCTGCTTGATGGCAGCGTAGGGGATGGCGTTCACCAGGTCGCGCAGCGTGATGCCGGGCTGCATCTTGCCCTTGAAGCGCACCAGTACGGATTCGGGCATGTCGAGCGGCATGACGCCGGTGGCGGCAGCGAAGGCCACGAGACCGGAGCCGGCCGGGAAGCTGATGCCGATCGGGAAGCGGGTGTGCGAGTCACCGCCGGTGCCCACGGTATCGGGCAGCAGCATGCGGTTCAGCCAGCTGTGGATGATGCCGTCACCGGGGCGCAGGCTCACACCGCCACGGTTGCGGATGAAGTCGGGCAGGGTGTGCTGCGTGGCGATGTCCACCGGCTTCGGATAGGCCGCGGTGTGACAGAAGGACTGCATGACGAGGTCGGCGGAGAAGCCGAGGCAGGCGAGATCCTTCAGTTCGTCGCGGGTCATCGGGCCGGTGGTGTCCTGCGAGCCCACGGTGGTCATCTTCGGCTCGCAGTAAGTGCCGGGGCGTACGCCGTCAACGCCGCAGGCGCGGCCCACGATTTTCTGCGCCAGCGTGAAGCCCTTGCCGGTGTCGGCAGGCGCTACCGGGCGGCGGAATACCGGGGAGGGGCCGAGGCCCAGGAATTCACGCGCCTTGTCGGTGAGACCGCGACCGATGATGAGCGGGATACGGCCGCCGGCCTGGACTTCGTCGAGGATGATGTCGGTTTTCAGTTTGAATTCGGCGACGAGTTCATCGCTGCCGTGCTTGGTGATCTTGCCGGCGTAGGGATGGATGTCGATCACGTCGCCGGTGTTCATCTTGGAGACGTCGCACTCGATCGGCAGAGCGCCGGCGTCTTCCATGGTGTTGAAGAAGATCGGTGCGATCTGACCGCCGATGCACACACCGCCGTCACGTTTGTTCGGGATGTGCGGGATGTCCTTGCCGATGTGCCACAGCACGGAGTTGGTGGCGGATTTGCGCGAGGAACCGGTGCCCACCACGTCGCCCACGAGGGCTACGGGGAAACCTTTCTGCTTGAGTTCGTTGATCTGCTCTTCGGCATTGGTGATGCCTTCGCGCGGCATCTTGTACATGGCCTTGGCGTGCAGCGGGATGTCGGGGCGTGACCAGGCGTCGGGAGCGGGGGAGAGGTCATCGGTGTTGGTCTCGCCGGGCACCTTGAACACGGTGACGGTCAGCACTTCCGGCACCTTCGGACGCGAGGTGAACCAGGTGGCATCGGCCCAGTTCTGCATCAGCTGCTTGGCATTGGCATTGCCGGCCTTGGCCTTTTCGGCGACGTCGTGGAAGGCGTCGAACATCAACAGGGTGTTGCTGAGTTGGGCAGCCGCTTCCTCGCCGAGCTCCGCATCGTCGAGCAGTTCCACCAGCGTGGCGATGTTGTAGCCGCCGAGCATGGTGCCGAGGAGTTTGACGGCGTCGAGTTTGGAGATGAGAGGAGAGGAAGTTTCGCCTTTGGCGATGGCGCTGAGGAAACCGGCTTTGACATAGGCGGCTTCGTCGACGCCGGCGGGAACGCGGTTGCTGATGAGGTCGAGCAGGAATTCTTCTTCACCAGCCGGAGGGTTCTTGAGCAGCTCTGCCAGCGCGGCGGTTTGCTCGGCATCGAGGGGTTTGGGAACGACGCCCAGTTTGGCGCGTTCAGCGACATGGATTCGGTAGGCTTCTAACACTGCGGCGACCTCTGAAGTTGAAGAAAAAACTGGGCGGCATTTTACGGGAAAGGGGGCGGGCAGACCACCGCCACCTCGAGCGCATAAATTCTTTGACGTTGCGATGTTACGGCTGCCAGTACTTGGCCTTCCCGGTAGAATGTGCGGCCATGAAACCCGTAAGAACTCCCTGCATTGGAATCTGCTCCACCACTTCCCTGGGCGATCGCATCTGCCGTGGTTGCAAGCGTTTCGCCTTCGAAGTGATCCATTGGAACTCCTACACCGACGATCAGAAGCGTGCCGTGCAGGCGCGCATCAATCAGTTCACCAGTCAGCTGATGGCGGACAAGTTTCAGATCCATTCCCTCCAGAAGCTGGTGGACGTGCTGCAGGATCTGCGCGTCTTCTACGACCCGGATCTCTCGCCGTATTTCTGGTTGCATCAGTTGCTACAGAAGCATTCGCATCGGCTTGCGAGTCTCGAGGAAGCTGGTGTGAGCCTCCAACCCGCCTATCGGGGCCGCGACGTGCGCGATGTGCTGCTCCTGATCAACGATCAGTTGCACGTGTTGAGTGAGGCGCACTATGAGCGGTATTTTCAAACGCAGAGATAAGTAAATTCTTTTGAATCATCCGCTTGTGGTTCGTTTTTAATCTTGTTTCTTCGTTTTGTTGCGGCCATTTTGGCGCCACATTGCGAGCTTGCCAGCGTGGATGCTCGGGGTGCCGTTCGTAGGCTGGGCTGAATCCGGAGGGTGAAGCCCCACATGGGATGTCGCGGGAACAACCGAATGCGATGGCGACTTCAGAGGAACGTCCACCGTCGCGCATTGGGCTTCGCCCAATCTATGAGCGGCTCGCTTTCAGAGTCTTGGCATCCCCGAACAGCGACAACGGCAAGCTGCTGGTTCAGTAAACGAATCGCTCGAGTCGCACGCCTGCTGCATCGAGTCGCGCGAAATAGGCTTCGTGCTCACGCCAATCGCCGAGCACGATGCGCTGTGCGGCTTGTTCATCGAGGGAGAAGTCGTGCACGGCGGGGCGGTGGGTGTGGCCGTGGATCACAGTGGTGATGCCTTCCTCCCGCATGAGTTCGAGCACGGCTTCGGGCGTGACATCCATGATGTCTTCCGGTTTGTTGCTGCTCATGCTCTTGCTGCGCGCGCGGGCCTCGGCGGCGAAGGCGCGGCGTTCTGTGAGTGATCTGCTCAGAAACTCCTGCTGCCAGCGTGGATCGCGCACGAGGGTGCGAAAGGCGAGATAGTCGCTGTCGCGCGTACAGAGCATGTCGCCGTGCAGCAGCAGATAATCGTGGCCGGCATGGGACAGGCGCAGTGGTTCGTCCACCAAGGTTGCGCCGCAAGCCTCGGCATAGCGAGGCCCCAGCAGGAAATCGCGATTGCCGTGCATGAAGAAGATGTCAGTGCCGCGCGCACTCAGTGCTTTCAGCGCCGCGGCGAGTTCCTGGTAGAGCGGAGTGTCATCGTCATCGCCGATCCAGGCATCGACGAAGTCGCCGAGGATGTAGAGCGCCTCCGCGCCTGCCGCTTTTTCGTCCAGAAAACGCAGAAAGGCCTGACACAGGTCAGGCCTTTGCGGAGAGAGATGCAGATCGGAGATCAGCAGCAGCGTCTTAGGCAGGCACTTTGCTGTCATCGATGCTGACGGAAGTGATGACGATGTCTTCCTTCGGTACGTCCTGATGGCCGGCGCGGGAACCGGTCTTGACGCCCTTGATCTTGTTCACGACATCCATGCCTTCGACCACTTTGCCGAACACGGCGTAGCCCCAGCCCTGCGGGCTCTTGCTGGTGTGGTTGAGGAAGTGGTTGTCGGCCACGTTGATGAAGAACTGGCAGGACGCGGAATGCGGATCCATGGTGCGGGCCATGGCGATGGTGCCGGTGAGGTTGGGCAGGCCGTTGTCCGCTTCGTTGACGATCGGCGCGCGCGTTTTCTTCTGTTTCATGTTGGTGTCGAAGCCACCGCCCTGGATCATGAAATTGTCGATCACGCGATGGAAGATGGTGCCGTCGTAGTGGCCGTCGCGCGCATATTGCAGAAAGTTGGCGGAGGTGATCGGCGCTTTGGCGAAGTCGAGCTCCAGCACGATGTCGCCATGGGTGGTATGCAGAGTGATCATGAAGGTTCCTGTATCAGGTCCGGCTCTGACACGGCCAGAACAAGCTGGCTATAATACGCGCTTTGTTTCAGCCCAGAAAGCAGCCATGTCCGAGACCAGCGCCAGCCCCGCCAATTTCATTCACCAGATCATCGTGCGTGACCTGGAACAAGGTAAGAACGAGGGCAGGGTGCATACCCGTTTTCCGCCGGAGCCCAACGGCTATCTGCACATCGGTCATGCCAAGTCGATCTGTCTGAACTTCGGCACTGCGCAGAAGTTCGGGGGCAAGTGCAACTTGCGCTTCGACGACACCAACCCCGAGAAGGAAGACATCGAATACGTCGAATCCATCAAGGCCAGCATCAAGTGGCTGGGCTTCGACTGGGAAGATCGTCTCTTCTACGCCTCCGATTATTTCGAGCAGCTCTATAACTACGCCGAAGAGCTGATCATGAAGGGCAAGGCCTACGTGTGCAGCCTTTCGCCCGAGCAGGCGCGTGAATATCGCGGCACCTTGACCGAACCCGGTCGCAACAGCCCCGACCGCGATCGTCCGATCGAGGAAAACCTCGATCTTTTTCGCCGCATGCGCGCCGGCGAATTCCCCGATGGTGCCTACACGCTGCGCGCCAAGATCGACATGGCCTCGCCCAACATCAACATGCGCGATCCCGTGCTCTATCGCATTCGCCACGCGCATCACCATCAGACGGGCGATAAGTGGTGCATCTATCCGATGTACGACTACACCCACTGCATCTCGGACGCGCTCGAAGGCATCACGCATTCGCTGTGCACGCTGGAATTCGAAGACCACCGACCGCTCTACGACTGGATCCTCGATCAGCTCGACGTGCCCTGCCATCCGCAGCAGATCGAGTTCGCGCGTCTGAACTTCAACTACACGGTGATGAGCAAGCGCAAGCTGAAACAGCTCGTCGATGAAAAACTCGTAAGCGGTTGGGACGATCCGCGCATGCCCACGCTCGAAGGCATGCGTCGTCGCGGTTATACGCCGGCTTCGATCCGCAATCTGTGTGAGATGGTCGGTGTGACCAAGGCCAACTCCATGGTCGACATCGGCATGATGGAATACTGCCTGCGCGAAGACCTCGATCGCACCGCGCCGCGCGCGATGTGCGTTCTGCGTCCGCTGAAGGTGGTGTTGACCAACTATCCGGAAGACAAGAGCGACGACATCGTGCTGCCGCGTCATCCGAAGGATCCCGGCATGGGCGAGCGTACGGTGCCGTTCACGCGTGAACTCTACATCGATCGCAACGATTTCGAAGAAAACCCGCCGCCCGGCTTCAAGCGTCTGATCCCGGGTGGAGAAGTGCGTCTGCGCGGTGCCTACGTGATCCGCTGCGACGAGATCATCAAGGATGCGAACGGCGAGGTGGTGGAACTGCGCTGTACCTGCGATCTCGCCACGCTCGGCGCCAACCCCGAAGGCCGCAAGGTCAAGGGAGTGATCCACTGGGTGAGCGCACAGCATTCCTTCCCGGTGGAAGTGCGTTTGTACGATCGTCTGTTCAACGCCGAAAACCCGGACGACGCCGCAGGCGACTATCGCGACAACCTCAACCCGGAGTCGCTGGTGGTGCTGCAGGGTTGCCGTGCCGAGCCCTCGCTGGCTTCGGCCCAGCCGGAAGACCGCTTCCAGTTCGAGCGCGAAGGCTACTTCTGCGCGGATCGCTATGACAGCAAGCCCGGCCAGCCCGTGTTCAACTTGACCATCGGCCTGCGGGATACCTGGGCGAAAATTCAGAACAATAACTGATATACGTAACGTCACTTGCGATTTAGGTTCGCGGCTTTGGAATGGTGGTTCCACCACATTCCGAAGCCGCGCTCCCAGCCAGAGGCCCGATGTTCTGCCGGCCCTGTACCGAGTGCGGAACTTCCCACTGGCCAATACGAGAAGAACAAGGACTCCTAGTGCTTTCCATCTACAACACGCTCACGCAACGCAAAGAACCCTTCACGCCGATCGAACCGGGCAAGGTCCGCATGTACGTGTGCGGTCTCACCACCTACGACTATGCCCACATCGGGCACGCCCGCATGCTGGTGGCCTTCGACGTGGTGGTACGCTACCTGCGCGCGATCGGCTATGAGGTTACCTACGTTCGCAACATCACCGACATCGACGACAAGATCATTCGTCGCGCCAACGAAAACGGTGAGCCCTTCGATGCGCTGACGGAGCGTTTCATCGCCTACACGCACGAAGACGAAGCCGCTCTCGGCATTCTGCGTCCCGACATCGAACCCCGCGCGACCGCGCACATCGCCGACATCATCCGCATGACGCAGGACCTGATCCGCCGCCGTCATGCCTACGTGCCGGGCAATGGCGACGTCTACTTCAGCGTGGCCAGCTTCCCGGAATACGCGCGGCTCTCGCGCAAGAATCCCGAAGAGCTGATGGCCGGGGCCCGCATCGAAGTGGGTGAGAAGAAGCGCGATCCGCGCGACTTCGCCTTGTGGAAGGCCGCCAAGCCCGGCGAGCCGGGTTGGGAGTCGCCGTGGGGCTATGGGCGTCCGGGCTGGCACATCGAGTGCTCCGCGATGTCGACCACCTGTCTCGGTCACACCTTCGACATTCATGGCGGCGGCAGCGACCTGATGTTTCCGCACCACGAGAACGAGATCGCCCAATCCGAGTGCGCCACCGGCAAGCGTTTCGTCAATGTCTGGATGCACAACGGTCCCGTGCGTGTCGACAACGAGAAGATGTCGAAGTCGCTCGGCAACTTCTTCACCATCCGTGAAGTGCTGAAGGAATATCCGGCGGAAGTGATCCGCTATTTCCTCATCGCCAGCCACTACCGCAGCGCCATCAACTATTCGCAGGAAAACCTGCAGACGGCGCACGCCGCGCTCGGCCGCTTCTATCGCACCTTGCACATGCTGGAGCGGGAAGGGGTGCAAGCACCGGAGGAGAGCGCCTTCATCGATCGCTTCCACGCGGCGATGCAGGACGACTTCAACACCGCCGAGGCCTTGAGCGTGTTGTTCGAACTCACGCGCGAAGCGAACCGTCTGCGCGACGAAGATCCCGAGCACGCGGCGCAGCTCGCAGCACTTCTGCGCAAGCTCGGCGGCATCCTGGGATTGTTGCAGGCGCCGGCGGAAGAGTTCTTGCGGGCGCCGGCCGGCAACGAGGTCGACGCCGCCCATGTCGAGGATCTGATCGCGCGGCGCAAGGCTGCACGTGCCGAGAAGAACTGGGCCGAAGCCGATCGCATCCGCGATGAATTGCAAGCGTTGAACGTGGTGGTGGAAGACCGTAATGGCCAGACCACCTGGCGCGTCGAGCGTAAATAATAGAAGTAGGTACGACGCCCGAAGGCCATGTGAATCAACGCGCTAAACTCCTGCATCGACTCAGATTTTCGATTGACCTACAGGGGGCGGATGAGTAAGATGCCGCCTCCGCCGCTTTGGGGCTCACGGGGTATAGCGCAGTCTGGTAGCGCGTCTGCTTTGGGAGCAGAATGTCGGGAGTTCGAATCTCTCTACCCCGACCAGCTCCAGCGGGGCCCTCGTGGCAGACTCAACCAGATCGTATCGAGCGCCCGTAGCTCATCTGGATAGAGCATCGGCCTTCTAAGCCGAGGGTAGCAGGTTCGAGTCCTGCCGGGCGTGCCACTTTCGATGGCGACCGATCGGTCGACATCTTGGAATCGCGACAAGTCACAGCGTCGCAAACGGATTCCGAAAGTGGTGGCAAGAGGGGTATGGATGCCCCAGCAAGAATGTGTGGTGACTGTAGCTCAGTTGGTAGAGTCCCTGACTGTGACTCAGGTTGTCGTGGGTTCGAGCCCCATCAGTCACCCCAATTCCTTCTTCCATCTGTTTCATTCCTTTCCCTTTCATTCATCTCATTCCGTCCTCCCAGTCCTTCTCTTCGCCATCCACCTAACGTTGGTTCAACCCCCCCTGATTGGGCGGTGCTGAGGTTTTGTCTCGGGCTGGCAATCATGCGAAGATGCGCGCTTTCCAAACGCCTCAGGACCCTCAGGACTCCCTAAGGACCCAGCAATGGCGGTACCCATCCCTCCTGACGAAACCGCACGATTGAAAGCGCTGCGAGAGTATCGCGTGCTCGATACTTCGCCAGAGGAGGCTTTCGACGACATCGTGAGACTGGCGTCCTACATCTGTAAGACGCCGATTTCGTACATATCTCTCGTCGACGAAGGACGACAGTGGTTCAAGGCCAAGGTCGGTGTGACGGTGGATGAAACACCGCGCGAACAGGCTTTCTGCGCCCATGCCATCGCCAATCCGCATGAAATGTTGATCGTCGAAGATGCGACGAAAGACGAACGCTTTGCCGACAATCCCTTGGTCACGCAATCCCCGGGCATCCGCTTCTATGCCGGCGTGCCCTTGATCACGCCCAATGGTCAGGCAGTGGGCACGCTGTGTGTGGCCGATCATCAACCGCGCCGTCTCACGCATGAACAGCGTGACGTGTTGTCCGCCTTGGCCCGACAGGTGGTGGCGCAATTGGAGATGCGGCGCAGTCTCGTCAGTCTGGAACGGACGGTCGAAGTGCAGGAACACTACGTGGCGCGTTTGCAGGAATATCAGCGCAGCATGGAAGTGATGCAGTCACGGCTCGCTTCGCAGAGTGAAACCGATGAGTTGACAGGACTGAAGAATCGCCGCGCGCTGGATCGTCTGCTCGTCGAGCAATTCCATCATGCGGTGAATGCGACCAAGCCCTTGGCGATCGCCGTGATCGACGTCGATCAGTTCAAGTCCTACAACGATAGCTACGGCCATCTCGCCGGTGACGAAGCTCTCATTGCCGTTGCCGAAGCGCTGCGACGCTCGGCACGTTCACATGATGTGCTGGCGCGGGTCGGTGGAGAGGAATTCGTGGCCTTGTTTCCGGGAACGAGCCGCGAGGGCGCGCTGGTCGTCGCCGAACGCATGCGCCGCGCCGTACAACGCACGCCATGGCCGCATCGTCCGCTGACGATCAGTATCGGCGTCACCGCCTTCGATGTGGGAGTGGAGGTGGAAACGCCGAAGGATCTCATCGCTCGGGCCGACGCTGCGCTCTATCGCGCCAAGGCTGCCGGCCGCAATCGCGTTCTCCCTTCCGACTGAGCTTCAGCCCCGCGTGTAACGATCCTTCAGCATGGCGTAGAGCTGATGCTGATAGTCGCTGTGTTCCGGATCGAGGCTCGCCATGATTTCCACGAGATGTTCGTTGTCTTCGCGGCCCTGCCACAGCTTGCGATAGGTGCCTTCCTTGTAGCCGTGATCCTGGCGGAAGAAATTCAGCACGTTCTTGCCGACGTACTGACAGAAGAGCTCCTGCCAGTCCATGTCACAGTCTTTCAGCATGGCTGCGAACAGCGGCAGGCTGAAGCGACGGGATACGGCAAGGCCGATGTTGAGTTCGAGTTTCTCGATCAGGTCGAGTTTGGAGAGTTCGTAACGCTTGCCATCGAACTCGATGGAGTCTGCGTCTTCAGTCGCGAGCAGGTCGTCCAGAGAAGCCTCCAGATCGCCTTCATGCTCGAGCAGAATGTGCGACAGCGCGAAGTGCCAGATGTCGACCAGTTCCATGCGCAACTGTTCGATGTCGCAGTCCTGCTTTTTCCACCACTTCCAGCCGCGATGCTCCATCGCCTCGGCGCCTTCCACCACGACAGCGCGCAGATAGGGATAGGCCGCTTGTACCCAGGCGGGATTGATCTTGGCATTCATCTGCGCCTGCAGCGTCAGCATGGTTTGGGCCTGGAGTCGTGTGAGCATCGTGGTTCCTCGTCTTAAGTGGCATCGGGCGCAGCCGGATCACGATGGTGTTCCGGTTCGCCCCACAATTGGTGCAGATGGCGCAGGTCGTTCTTGGTGAGCAGTTTCAAGCGCGCATGTCCCAAGCGGCGATAGCGTTCGGCGCTGTTGGCACCGAAGTGTTCCAAAGGCGGCTGTTCCTTGCCGCGCGGCAGTGAGGCGAGGAGGGCGGTGTCGTAGAGCTCACCCAGCAGATGATCGACGCGATGATTGCGTTCGATGCCCTGGCGCACCAGCTGACGCAGGATCACCGCTGCCTGTTGCAGCGCATGCTGGCGCGGGAAGTGGGCGCGTGCCAGGGTCAATGCCGCATCCAATGCCCCTGCATCACGCAGGGCCTTCAGCTGCTCCTGCCAGTGTTCGAAGCTCGGACTGGGCGTGCTCGGGTTGAAACCGGGCAGGGGTTCGCTTCCCTCGACCGTTTGGGTGGACGCGTCCTGCGCTTGGTCGATCGTCGCTTCTTCGTCTTTTGGTGCAGTAGCCATGCTCTCCGGTGTTTCCGGCTCTGCTGGAATCTCTGCTGGAATCAATGGCGAGGCATGGCGCTGCCAACGTTCCTCGAGCAGCAATGCCGAGGGATCCACGGCGGGCAGCGGCGCGTTGCGCTCGGCATTTTCGATGCGTTTCTGCCGCTCGCTGCGAAACAGCCACCAGAGCACTCCGGTGGTGGCCACGATGAAGATCAGGATGAGGGTCAACGGCAAAGTCCTGCGCGAAGGTCCTGCGCGAAAGTCGCGGCATTCTAGCAATGGGCTTGGACCAGGGTGAACCTGGAGCGCACTGCAAATTTATTGGCGGGATCCGCAATGGCGGACTAGCTTGAGCCCGTGCACAGGGAGGTGCCAGCCCGTAGACAGTGCTATGGCAGGGAACTGACAGCGGGTCGCGGCGATCGGGTGTCATCGGATGCCCGATCGCTCTTTTTTTGTCTGCCTCGCGCTACAAAGACCCAACGGGCGGGGAGGTCGCTTTTTTGCTATGCTTGCGCGCCAGTTTTTCCGGCCTTCCGCGCAGTCATGACTCCCGCCATATCGATCCGCGATCTCTACAAGACCTACGACAACGGACACAAAGCGCTCAATGGCATCAACCTCGAAGTGCAGCAGGGTGATTTCTTTGCGCTGCTCGGTGCCAACGGTGCCGGCAAGTCCACCACGATCGGCATAATTTCCACGCTGGTCCGCAAGACCTCCGGCACGGTGGAAGTGTTCGGCAAGAACGTCGACATCAATACCTACGAAACCAAGCTCGATCTCGGCGTCGTGCCGCAGGAGATCAACTTCAACCACTTCGAGAAGGTGTTCGACATCGTCGTCACCCAAGGCGGCTATTACGGCATGCCGCTCAAGCTGGCGAAGGAGAGGGCGGAGAAGTATCTGCGCCAGCTGGGCCTGTGGGACAAGCACAACCAGCAGGCGCGCGTGTTGTCCGGCGGTATGAAGCGGCGTCTTCTGATCGCGCGCGCCCTGGTGCACGAGCCGCGTCTTCTGATCCTCGATGAACCTACGGCTGGTGTGGACATCGAACTGCGCCGCTCCACTTGGGATTTCCTGCAGGACATCAACAAGTCCGGCACCACCATCATCCTCACCACGCACTATCTGGAAGAGGCGGAGCAGCTGTGCCGCAACATCGCCATGATCGACAAGGGTGAGATCGTGGTGAACACCTCGATGAAGGAACTCCTGCAACGTCTCAATCAGGAGCTCTTCGTGCTCGATACCTTCACTCCGTTGCAACAGGCACCGGAGCTGCCCGGCTTCGCCACCAACCTCGTCGACGAAACCACGCTCGAGATCAGCATCACGCGCCAGCAGGATCTCAACCAGGTGTTCGAGATGCTGAGCGCCCGCGGCATCAGCGTGAAAAGCATGCGCAACAAGTCGAACCGTTTGGAGCAGCTCTTCGTCTCGCTGCTGCAAAAGAATCAAGCCTGAAGTGAGCAGCCATGACGACTTCGTACAAACTGATTGCTCTGCAAACGATCCTGATCAAGGAAATACGCCGCTTCACGCGCATCTGGGTGCAGACCCTGGTGCCTCCCGTAATCACGATCGCACTGTACTTCGTGATCTTCGGCAACCTGATCGGCCGCCGCATCGGCGACATGGGTGGCTACACCTACATGGAGTTCATCGTGCCCGGCCTGATCATGATGGCGGTGGTGAACAACTCCTATGCCAACGTGGTGTCTTCCTTCTTCAGCCAGAAATTCCAGCGCAGTGTGGAAGAGCTCTTGGTGTCGCCGGTGCCCAACCACATCATCCTGCTCGGCTTCGTATTGGGCGGTGTGGCGCGTGGCCTCTGCGTGGGCCTGATCGCTTCGGTGATCGCGCTCTTCTTCAGCGGCCTGCACATGCACAACATCTTCGTCACCATTGCAGTGGTGCTGATGTCGTCGGTGGTGTTCTCGTTGGGTGGCTTCATCAACGCCGTCTACGCGCGCAACTTCGATGACATTTCGATCATTCCCACCTTCTTCCTGACGCCTCTCATCTATCTCGGTGGGGTGTTCTACTCGGTGGAGCTGTTGCCCGGCATCTGGCAGACCGTGTCGCACTTCAATCCGATCTTCTACATGATCAACGCCTTCCGCTATGGCGTGTTGGGCGTGTCCGACGTGGACGTGAGCTATGCCTTCGGCATTCTGCTGCTCTTCACGGTTGGGCTTTTCGCTTATGCAATGTATTTACTCCACCGCGGCAAGGGGCTGCGTCACTGATGAACGACTCCACTCACGGCAGCCACCTTCCACTAGGCAAACAGGTCGACTATCCCGAGCACTACGATCCGAATCTGCTCGCACCGATCCCGCGTCTGGTCAATCGCGAAAAGCTCGGCCTCTACGGCACCATCCTGCCGTTCTGCGGTGCGGACGTGTGGAATGCCTATGAACTGTCCTGGCTCAATCCAGCGGGTGTGCCGCAGGTGGCGCGTGGACGCTTCATCTTCCGTCATGACACACCGAACCTGATCGAGTCGAAATCGCTCAAGCTGTACCTCAATTCGCTCAACCAGGAGCGTTTCGCCAGCCGGGAGGAAGTGCGCGAGCGCATCACCGCGGATCTGTCGACCGCAGCCGGCGCGCAGGTGGAAGTGTTCGTGGCGCCGTTCTCGGGCATGCAGGAACTGTTGGAAGCGCCGAGTGGGCTCTGTCTCGATGCACTCGACGTCGAATGCACGCTCTACCAGCCGGACCCGCAACTGCTGCGCCTGGCCGGCGAAAACGCGGCCTTCACCGAACTCGTGGACGAGGTGCTCTACACGGATCTGTTCCGCTCGCGCTGTCCGATCACGGGCCAGCCGGATTGGGCCACGGTGACCGTGTGCTATCAGGGCGCGCAGATCGATCACGAAGCCTTGCTGCGCTACCTGGTGTCCTATCGTCTGCACGACGATTTTCACGAGAACTGTGTCGAGCGCATCTTTTGTGACATCCTCGACCGCTGTCAGCCGCAGTCGCTGAGCGTCGAGGCCAATTTCACGCGTCGCGGCGGGCTCGACATCAACCCAGTGCGCAGCACCAGTGAAATGACCAACTATGCGGCCCTGCCGCGCTACCTGAGACAGTAAGGAAGGGGAGAAGAGGATGGATGCATTGACGGCACTGCACACCCGCACCGCGGCACCACGCCTGGTGGAACCGGCTCCGGAAGGCGCCGAGCTCGAAGCCATACTCAAGGCCGGCCTGCGCGCGCCCGACCACGGCATGCTGCGCCCCTGGCGCTTCCTGCTGGTGAAGGGCGACGCGCGCCAGAAGCTGGGCCAGCTCTTCGTCGACGCCACGCAGCCGCCGGAAGAGAAGCGCAAGAAATTGGAAGAAGCGCCGCTGCGTGCACCGCTCGTGATCGTCGGCATCGCCAACGTGAAGGAAGTGGACGGCATTCCCGCGATCGAACAGGCCAACTCCGTCGCCGCCGCACTGCAGAACATGAGCGTGGCCATTCATGCGCTTGGCTATGGCTCCATCTGGCGCACCGGCGCCGTGGCACATGATCCGCGCGTGAAAGCGGCTCTGGGCCTCGCCGCCACTGATGAGATCGTGGGTTTCCTGTATGTCGGTACGCCGACGGTGAAGGATCGTCCGGCGCCGGAGTTGGCGATCGGAGATTACGTGAGCGAGTGGGGAGTTTGAGCGTCGCCAACGCTTGAGTTTGCAGGCCTATTTCGCTAAAGTGCGCGCCTTTCGCGCTGCCGCCCTCCGTGGGTGGTGCGGTGGTCCAGGATGGACAACCGTTGCTGCATCGGCACCCGCAGGTGCCTGCAGCGAGCCGGCTCCCAGAGCCGGTACGACAGATTTAGGTGAGGTGTCCGAGTGGTTGAAGGAGCACGCCTGGAAAGTGTGTATACGGAAACGTATCGAGGGTTCGAATCCCTCCCTCACCGCCACTAATAAGTTCCGTCGTAACTCTCATCCAGAAAGCGGTGAGGGTTGGGGTGAGAACCCTCCGTTCGACAAGCGTTGACGTAGTCAACGCGCAGCACGGCCCGCAGGGCCGCCCCGAAGGGGTGAGCCGCGCAGCGGCGAATAATCCCTCCCTCACCGCCACTAACAAGTTCCGTCGTAACTCTCATCCAGAAAGCGGTGAGGGTTGGGATGAGAACACTCCGTTCGGTTGCATCATTTATCTAGTCAACGCTCGGGACAGTCCCGTGTTCGTCGCTCATGAGCTTCGTCAAAGCGCTTTGCAGATAGCGCATGAGTTGCGGATCCCACCCGTGAAGCTCGCGTGGTGGGCAATGGCTGCGTATGTACGAGAGGGCTGTGCGCACCGCGGGATCGCCGCTAGAGAATTCTTCGATCAGACGATGTGCACGGCGCGCGACCTCCAAGGTGCGGGGATCGCTCGCCTCAAAACCGGCACTTGCGCAGATACGTAGGGCGTCCCTGATCTCCTGCCAGCGCAAGCGGCGTTGTTCTGCTGTCTCCTCGAGTACGCTTGTGTGCGTCTGCGAGTGATGTTCGATGCGTGACATTGCCTCCAATGCCGTCAGCAGATCGTCTTCTGCAAGGGCGCAACCCGCGTGAGAGAGCAAACTGCTCAGACGATCGTGCAGCAACTGCAGGCGCTCGATTTGCGCATCGACTTGTGCCGTATGTGCTCGGAGGACTTCGACGAGAGAGGCTCGACCACTGAGGACCAATGCGGTCTCCGCCAGTGACAGTCCCAATCCTTTCAGGGCGCGAATCTGATAGATCTTTGCGATCCCCTCTGAACCGTAGAGACGATGACCGCCCTCGGTGCGACCTACGGACGGCAAGAGCCCCAACTGTTCGTAGTGATGCAGGGTGCGAACGGTGACGCCGGTGGCTGCGGCCAACTCGCCAATGCGCCATCGCCGTTTGGTCGGTGGTATTTTCATTTGAGTGGCCGTCGGCTCGTGACCTGACAAGAGTACCGAAAAATCGCTGAGCGCTTGCAGAGGCGAACTAACGGATTTCCCCGAGAAGCTGCCGTGCCGCGGTAGCTGCACCATCGACGACCAGCTGCTTACTCACGTGTTTGCAGCGCTCGCTCACCACGTGATCGAGTGCCGCTCGCAACGCGACCGATAGATTTTGAACATTCAGTTCGTTGAGGGACAGGGTGCGACCGATCTGCAGAGCGCAAACCCGCCATCCCCAATAGAACTGATCGCTGAACATGGGAATGATGACCTGCGGAGTGCCTGCACGTGCCGCAGCATAGGTGGTGCCGGCGCCACCATGATGCACGACCGCGGCAGCGCGAGGGAACAGAGCCTGGTGATTCACTTCGTCGATGACGATGCAGTCACGCTCCATTGAGTCCACGGTGAGTTCTGCCCAACCGCGCGAGATGATGCAACGTCGTCCGAGTTTGCGTGCCGCTTCCAACAATGTGGCCCCCAACTGTCTTGGCGCCGGCATGCTTCCGAAGCCGAAATAGATAGGCGCTTCGCCATCGGCGAGAAAGGCTTCGAGTTGCGAAGGAAGGGAGCGTCGATCTTCGATGCTCCACAGTCCCGTTTGCCTGACGCGCATCTGTGGTGTCGAAGGAGTCGGGCCAAGTACGGGATCGGCCGCGAGCCAAGGGCGGTCCGCCAGGACGTGATTGAGCACGTCGTCGATCGGAGCAAGGCCCCAACTTGCGCGGTTATCGTTCACCTCTTCCAGGGCGCGGTTGTTCCACGCGAGTCTGTACTCTCGCCATGCGTGAGAGTTGCTTTCCGTGTCGTTGCATGCCGCTGGCTGGCCCGGAGGTGGTAGGTCCAAGGAAGGTATTGCGACAGGTGCATAAACTGCCACGGCATAAGGGAGGCCATGCAATTCGGCGGCGGATCGAGCGGCGTATTGATGCGCACCACCGGCCACGATCAAGTCGCACCCTTGCGCTGCTGCTCCAACTACGTCGAACTGATCGGTGATCAAGGCAGAAACGGAGGGCGGGGGTCGCTCTTTGCGTGGGGCTCGCATTTCGATTCCGACGGGAATGGGGTCGAAACCAAGCTTCTTAGCCTGCTGCACGAAATTCGGTGGAATGCATAGGCGTGGCTCATGTCCGAATGCACGTATCTGGGTGGCGAGAGCCAATATGGGTTGTACGTCCCCACGTGTGCCAACTGCCGACAATAGGATTCGCATAGGCCTCCCGGTGTGATTCACGAGGTGCGGGCCATCATACAAACTGACGTAACGTGCGATTCAAGACGTCAGGAATGCAAGTGGAGAGCGGGCGCTGGTGGTTGGTGTCCCTCAGGTGCGAAGCGACGCACGGTTCCTCTGGCCTAACTGCCCTAGGCTGATCGAAAATCCCCAGCCACGATCTCGCAGGGACGCGCTCACATGGCCGCGCACGACCACAACCACGATATTCCCCAAAGCGGTGCCACCGCGCGTGATCCCATCTGCGGGATGATGGTCGATCCCGCCACGACGCCCCATCACATGGAGCACAACGGGCGCGAGTACTACTTCTGCTGTGCCGGTTGCAAGGAACGCTTCGCGGCGATCGTCGCGCACAAGCCCAAGTTCGACGGCGATGCCGAAGAACACGTTCCCGTTCACAAGCACGTCGATTCCTCGCAATCGCATCATCAGGCGGTGGACGCGGGGCAATGGACCTGTCCCATGCATCCCGAAGTGCAGAGCGACAAGCCCGGACCCTGTCCCGTGTGTGGGATGGCCTTGGAGCCGGTGAAGGTCAGCAGCGAAGCCGCTCCCAATGCTGAACTCAGCGACATGAAGCGCCGCTTCTGGGTGGCACTGGTATTGGCTGTGCCGGTATTCGTGTTGGAAATGGGCGCGCATCTCGTTCCAGCGCTGCATGAGTTCGTGCCGATGCACGCTTCGCACTGGGCGCAGTTCGTGCTCGCGACGCCGGTGGTGCTGTGGGCCGGCAAACCTTTCTTCGAACGCGCCTGGGCGTCGCTGCAGAGTCGCAACCTCAACATGTTCACCCTGATTGCCATGGGTACGGGCATCGCTTGGCTCTACAGTCTCGTCGCCTTGTTCTTCCCCGCAGTTTTTCCGCAGGTCTTTCGTGAAGCCGATGGTTCGGTGGCGGTGTATTTCGAAGCCGCTGCAGTGATCACGGTACTCGTGCTCCTGGGGCAGGTATTGGAACTGCGTGCACGCGAACAGACCTCCGATGCCATTCGCGCGCTGTTGCGTCTCGCGCCGAAGACGGCACGCCGCATCAAGGTAGATGGCAGTGATGAAGACGTGCCGCTCGCAGAAGTGCAGGTGGGCGAACTTCTACGCGTGCGTCCCGGCGAAAGCGTGCCCGTCGATGGGGTGGTGGAAGAGGGGCGGTCATCGCTCGATGAATCGATGTTGACCGGCGAAGCGATGCCGGTGACGAAAACGACGGGTGACAAGGTCGTCGCCGGCACGCTGAATCAGACCGGCACTCTCGTAATTCGTGCGGAGCAGGTCGGTAACGACACCGTACTCGCGCGCATCGTCGACATGGTGGGCACCGCACAACGTTCACGCGCACCGATTCAAGGCGTCGCCGATCGTGTGGCGAGTTGGTTCGTTCCCGCAGTCATCGGCGTGGCTTTGTTGAGCTTTGCCGCTTGGGCTTGGTGGGGACCGCAGCCGCGCTTCGCGCATGCTTTGGTGGCCGCCGTTTCGGTGCTGATCATTGCCTGTCCCTGTGCACTCGGCCTCGCCACGCCGATGGCCTTGATGGTCGGCATCGGCAAGGGGGCGAGTGCGGGCGTATTGGTGCGCCATGCCGAAGCACTCGAGCGCATGGAAAAGGTCGATACGCTCATCGTCGACAAGACCGGCACTCTCACCGAAGGCAGGCCTTCACTGGTGCGCATCGTGCCGGCGCAGGGCTGGAGCGAAGAAGAGGTCCTACGTTTTGGTGCGGCGGCAGAACGGGGTTCGGAACATCCCTTGGCCGTCGCCATCGTCCGCGCAGCAGAAGAACGCAAGCTGCAACTACCGGCAGCGAGCGACTTCGATTCACCGCCAGGGAAGGGTGTGATCGCCACAGTCGAGAGCAAGGCGGTAGTGATCGGCAATGGCGCTTTCCTGCAGGAGCACGGCATTGCCATTACCGAACTCGAGCAAGCAGCGGCGGAGCTGCGCGATCAGGCCGCAACCGCGATCTACATCGGCATCGCTCACCAACTTGCGGGCGTTTTCGGCATCGCCGATCCGATCAAGCCTTCGACCGCAGAAGCAATCAAACAACTTCATGCCGACGGATTGCACGTGGTGATGTTGACCGGTGACAACCACACCACGGCGATGGCCGTGGCCAAACGGCTCGGCATCACGGAAGTCGAAGCCGATGTATTGCCCCAGCAGAAGGCGGAAGTGGTGAAGCGTTTCCAGCAGCAGGGGCGCATCGTCGCCATGGCCGGCGATGGCGTGAACGATGCCCCGGCACTATCCACTGCGGACGTCGGCATCGCGATGGGCAATGGCACGGACGTCGCCATCGAAAGCGCTGGCCTCACCTTGCTCAAGGGTGATCTCGCAGGCCTCGTGAAGGCACGCCACTTGTCGCAGATGACGATGTCGGCGATACGGCAGAACCTGGGCTTCGCCTTTATCTACAATGGCGCCGGCATACCGGTGGCGGCAGGCGTGCTCTATCCCGCNCTCGGTGTNGTGCTCTCGCCCATAGTTGCCGCGGCCGCNATGGCCTTGTCGTCGGTGAGTGTCATCGCCAATTCACTTCGCTTGAGAACCAAGACGCTTTAAGGAAATCANCGTGGGAACCTCTTTCGCCATAACTCTGNTGGGAGCTGAGCACACNCCACTATTGCGTGGGCATTTCGCCTATCTGCGTGAAGAGTCCGGTCNCGATGGTTTGCATTTCATGCCTTTTGCGCCGGGATCGGAGGAGGGACCGCGCGGGCCGGATCCGCTGCGTTTTTCGTTGCCGGTGACCGAGTCCGGCTGGGCGCGTTGTTTCGGCCTGTGGAGTGAGAAAGGTGCACGCATCATCGGGCACGTCGATCTCAAGGGGGGCAGCATTGCCACCGAAATGCACCGTTGTGAGCTCGGCATCGGCATCGAAGCACAGTGGTGTGGCCAGGGCTTCGGTGAGAGATTGATGCGCACCGCCATCGACTTCGCCGCTGCCCAGCCCACGCTGGAATGGATCGACCTCAATGTGTTCGCCGGCAACCATCGCGCGCGTCGTCTCTACCAACGCATGGGCTTCGAGGAAATCGGCCTGGTGCGTGATCGTTTCCGCATCGCTGGTGCCGTGATCGACGACGTGAAGATGGCACTCAGACTGCGCCAGTAAAACTTGGTTACAAACTGAAACTTCCAATTGCTCCGGCAGCTGCGTATAGTGCGCCCCTTCTGTACGGAGGACCTCCGCTATGTTGANCAAAGCTCATGCANATCGCGCCGCAGCTGCCATGCAGCCGCTACGCGTGCGNAACGCAAAAGCGAATAAATCCAACATAGCGGTCCTTCTGTAATTCCTCACAGATTCAGGCCGCGTCCCGTGGCCTGGATCGTCTGCGAAACTCCGTTTCCGCACTTCCTGCGTTTCTTCCGTTCCACGCGACGTCGGCCCCGACTTCGTTCGCTCCTTGGGGAGCGGGCCTTGATGGGAGCAGGGAAATGCCGTCGATCAAACGCCTGCTGCAGCGGATGCAGTGCAAGCTCGCCTTACTTTTACGTCCCGGTGAAACTCCGCCGTGTAAACGGGATCTCAACCTGCCGCATTCGCCGCGCATCGAGAAGTTCGACTTTCTGCCGGGCCAACTGCCGCAGGACCATCTGCATTCGCACGAAGAACGTGTGAGGCGCTGGCGTGAGCAGCAACATAGATCACGGGCCGGTCCCTGGCAGATGAAGTGAGCGGGTATCGGACGTGAGTCACTACAACGCCATCTCCCATTGCACGGGCAGTGGGAGATGTGATGGTGAATACGCCTTCGTCCAGTGAATGACCAATGTTGGCGTCGCGGATGAGGCCGGCAGCGAGTTCGCCGAAGTTGGTGAAACCACCGGTAGCGATCTCGTCCGCGCTGATTACCTGCACCTGCGTGCCGAAGCGTGCCACGTTCACCGATAGTTCCGAGACACCCTGCTCGAGCGGTTTGCCTTCGACCAGGATTTCTTCGAGTCCCGTGCTCTGCGCCAGCGCCGAAGTACTGAAGGCGGTGGCGATGAACAGTGACAACGGCCTGTAGGCGAAACGTGGAGGAACGACTCTTACGCGGGCAAGGGAACAGCGGCCATCGTGAACCAAGTTGCTCATGGGCTTCTCTCATCGATGCTGATGATTGGGAGTGCAGCGCCCGGGTTCGCCGCGCCGCGTAGAGTAGGGAGGCACTGTTAA